>Ga0307478_10000658_pt1 | contig 34104 bp, 24 predicted proteins | sample atmos_gasesECM4C_2_FD_203713 | JGI IMG/M metagenome (GOLD analysis project Ga0307478, IMG submission 203713) | Hardwood forest soil microbial communities from Morgan-Monroe State Forest, Indiana, United States - atmos_gasesECM4C_05 | ecosystem: Environmental > Terrestrial > Soil > Temperate...
TCAACAACCTGGTCATGATCATCAAGGGCTACAGCGAGCTGTTGCTCGAGTCCGCCACGCCCGAGACTCGTCCCCACATCGAGGAAATCCAGCACGCGGGCGACCGGGCCAGCGGCCTCACCCGCCAACTGCTGGCCTTCAGTCGCAAGCAGGTTCTCGAGCCCCAGGTGCTCGACCTGAACCACACAGTTCGCGGCATGCTCAAGATGCTTCGACTGCTGCTCGGGGAAGATATCGAGCTGGTTACCAGCCTCTCTGAACAGATCGGACGCGTCAAAGCCGATCCCGGGCAGCTCGAGCAGGTCATCATGAACCTCGCCGTCAACGCACGGGACGCGCTCCCGGGTCGCGGCAAAGTCATCATCGAAACGCAATCCTGTAACCTCGACGAAAGCTACGCCGCCACCCACAACGAAGTGGCTCCCGGCCGCTACGTTCTGCTGGCCGTCACCGACACGGGCTGTGGGATGAACAGCGAAACCCTGGCTCACATCTTCGAACCGTTTTTCACCACCAAGGAGCCCGGCAAGGGCACGGGCCTCGGCCTCGCGACCGTGTATGGCATCGTGAAACAGAGCCGCGGTCATATCACCGTTTACAGCGAGGTCGACGTAGGGACGACGTTCAAAATCTACCTACCCTCGGTCGACAAGGCCGTGGTCGCCCTGCAATCCGAGCCCATGGACGCGCTACCCACGGGACGTGGCACGGTGCTGCTGGTCGAAGACGAAATCCCACTGCGCAACCTCGCTGCCGAGGCTCTCAAGCGTCTCGGGTATCAGGTCGTGCAGGCCGGCAACGGACTCGAAGCCCTGGTGGCTGTCGACGAGCACCCCGGGCAAATCAATGTCGTCGTCACCGATATCGTCATGCCCCGCATGGGCGGACCGGAACTGGTCGAGAAACTTCGCCGCAAGCGCTCCGGCTTCTCGGTAATCTTCATGTCCGGATACACGGAAGCCGCGGTCCTCGAAAACGCCAACATCGGCAAGGATTCCATCCTCCTCAACAAACCCTTCTCGACCGAAGCCCTGGTGCGCAGAATGCGCGATATCCAGGAAGCCGCCGCGAAGGCCGACGAGATCGCCTCCATCCCCACGCTCGATTCCGAGTAGTCTCGTTTTTCCGTGGCGTTTTCTTTGTGCCGTTCGTTTCCCTAGTTGTGAAAAACGTAATCGCGGGAGGCCGCAGCCCTCGCTTTTGCCTTGCCCAACTCCGCGCCGCGATGGTATTCCTTCTCCACCCCGAGCCATCAAACGTGATCCCCGGACACATGCTTGCCTGACCCTGTCATACCGGACCCATCGAAAAGCGCGCCCCTGCTGAGTCCCGGCGTCTCCATCGCCGAAGCTGAAGACCCGAACCGACCTAGAAAAGCCCTCGGATTCCGCGATCTCCTGCTTTTCTACGTGGTCACCGGCATCAGCCTGCGCTGGATCGCCACCGCCGCCGCTGCCGGCCCCTCCTCGATCGTGATCTGGGTCGGTGCCTGGCTGTGCTTCTACACACCGCTTGCCCTCTCGGTCGTCGAGCTCTCCTCGCGCTATCCCGGTGAAGGCGGCATGTATCTCTGGAGCAAGCACGCCTTCGGCGACTTCGCTGGATTCCTCACCGCCTGGTGCTACTGGGCGTGCAACCTGCCCTACTTCCCTGCCGTCCTTTACTTCGCCGCAAGCAACGCGCTCTACATTCGCCGTGACGCGTGGATTCATCTCGAACACAATCCCACTTACTTCATCGTGTTTGCTATCGTCGCGCTCGCGGCCGCCACCTGGCTGAACTTCATCGGGCTTGACGTCGGCACCTGGCTCCACAATCTCGGCGCGCTCGCCATGTGGATTCCCGCAGCAATCGTCATCGCCATGGGCGCGATCGCCTTTCACCGCTTCGGTTCGGCGACTTCGTTCACCGTGCACACCATGCTTCCCAGCACGCACATCCGAGACATGATCTTCTGGTCGGTCCTGATCTACGCCGTCGCCGGATCGGAAACCGCATCGTTCATGGGCGACGAAATCAAGGCTTCCCGCCGCGCCATTCCCTGGGCCCTGTTCACCGCGGGCGTCACCGTCGCCATCTGCTACATCATCGGGACGGTTGCCGTGCTGCTCGCCTTGCCTTCCTCGGAAATCGGAAACCTGCAAGGGCTCATGCAGGCCATCTCGGCCACCGCGTATAAAGTTCATTGGGAGGCCGTAATCCCGATCGCCGCCTTTCTGATCATGATCAGTAACGTCGGCGCTGCCGGAGCCTATCTCGCTGCCGTAGCACGCCTGCCCTATGTCGCGGGCATCGACCGGTTCCTGCCACCGGTGTTCGGCGCTCTTCACCCGCGCTGGAAAACTCCCTGGGTCGGCTTGCTCACCCAATTCATCTTCGGCGCGATCTTCGCCTTCCTTGGCCAGGCCGGCACCAGCGTCAAAGGCGCCTACGACGTGCTGGTCGCCATGGGCGTGATCACCTACTTCATCCCTTACTTGTATCTGTTTGCCTCGATGTTCAAGCTGCAATCCACGCCAGCCGGCCCCGAGGTCATCCGAGTTCCCGGCGGACGCCCCATCGCCCGGCTCGTTGCTATCGTTGGCTTCCTGACGACCGTCTTCACCATCGCGCTCTCGGTGATGCCTCCGCCCGACGAGCCCAACAAGCCGCTGGCCGTCTTGAAAATCGTAGGATTGTCGGGAATTCTCGTGCTGATGGGAGTTGCGGTCTTCTATCGCCCGCGGATCCGCAGCTACCTCACGAGCCTGAGAGGTACTGGGTGAGTGGAGAATCTTTCGCGTGCGCCTAGTTGGATTTTTTTGCGACCTTTTGCGATCCCTTCGCGACCGGAGCCTGCCCTGAGCGAAGCCGAAGGGCGGTTAAGAGCTTTTCTCCGCGATGCAACAGGACTTCCGTCAGACTGCTGGCAATTCGCCCGGAGACGATGACTTCAATCCCAATTTGCGGATCAACCGCAACAACGAGTTGGGATGCAGCCCGAGAATTTGGGCTGCCTCAACGTAGCGCCCTTTCGCCTGCTCCAGTGCCCGCACCACCAGTTGCTTCTTGTTTTCCTTCACCGCTCCAGAGTAGTTTGTTTCGCAGTGAGCAGGCTTCGACGTCTCCAGCAGGGACCTCGGCAGATCCTCAGGCATAATCTTCGCGCCCGCGGCTAGCACAACGGCGTGCTCCATCGCGTTTTCCAATTCGCGAACATTGCCCGGCCATTCGTAGCGCTCTAGCAACGACAGTGCTTCTGCAGATAGAGTTTTCAGTGGAACTCTGTACTTTGCGCTGATCTTCGCAACAAAGCTCGTGGCCAGTGCAGGCACGTCTTCGCGCCGCTGACGCAAAGGCGGAGTTCTAATCGTCACCACGTTCAGCCGGAAGAACAGGTCTTCACGAAAACGTCCCGCTTGCATAGCGTCCCGCAGATTACAGTTGGTTGCCGCAATGATGCGCACATCAACTTTGATCGAGCGCGTGCTGCCCACAGGTTCAATCTCGCGCTCTTGCAGTACGCGCAGCAGTTTCGCCTGCATCCCTGCCGACAGCTCGCTGATTTCATCCAGAAAAAGCGTGCCCTCCGCGGCAATCTCGATCTTTCCTTTTTTCTGTGCGATGGCTCCCGTGAACGCACCTTTCTCATGCCCGAACATTTCGCTTTCCAGCAGGGACTCGGTGAGTGCCGCGCAATTGATCGCGACAAACGGCCGCGTCGCACGCGGACTGTTCTCGTGAATGGCCCGCGCCACCAGTTCTTTTCCGGTGCCGGTTTCTCCCTGGATCAGCACCGTCGAAGTAGTCGGCGCCACTCGCCGCACCAGCGCTAGCACTTCGCGAATCTCGCAGCTTGACCCCACCATACTGTGCTGAAGATGCATGTTTCCATCCTCATGCACATTGCATCGCAAAGATTCATCTCTCTGATCCTCATGTCTGCGCTGTCCCATCCATGTCTGCACTCCACCCTCCCCGGCGCCGCCCTCCTCTATCCAAACGGCGTGTCTGCGTTAACTGTTTGGTTAGTGAATTTCGACCTGCAAACGTTACAGGCTTCACCCGGGGAGAAACTCGGAAGTCTGATTCTCTTGTTGCTGACCAACTTGCAAGCTTTCAGCCCTAAACCCCGCACTGCGGTTCCCGCTTGGCATGCAGCTTGCTCTCAAGAGATGTAACTCGGTGATCAACACCGAAATGGGGTGTGGAGACGGCAACACGGAAATGCTGATCGTGGTTGACGCGGGTCGATACTGCTTGGCTTCCGCCGTCCTCACAAAGGAGGAGTTATGAAAAAGCAAGCTCTAGGATGGGTTGGCGTGATGGGCCTGCTGTTGGCGGCGGGCTCGGCATTGGCACAAACCGGCGCAATGCGCGCGGACGTGCCTTTCAGCTTCACAATCAACGATACGGCCATGCCGGCGGGGACGTACACGATTTCGAGGGCAGATAGCTCGAGCAATACTCTCGTGATTCGCGGCGGGGACAGCGAGTCGGTAAAGATCGTCATTCCGCATCGCGTACAGTCGCTGAAGGCCGCCGATCGCACCAAGCTCGTGTTCCACTGCTATTCGGGCCGCGATCACTGCTTCCTCTACCAGCTTTGGGTAGGAGGCGAACGCGCCGGACAGGAACTCCGCAAGAGCTCTCTGGAGAAAGAAGTGGCCACCGCCCGTCAGCGCTCGGAGGACGTACCCGTAATCGCCTCCAGTCGCTGAACGAGTTTCACCGGCGCGCAAACCAGCGCGCCAGCAAACGGGGCACACCGCAAGGTGTGCCCTTGTTGCGTTTGGTTTGGCCAACGACTGTACTTAGCCTGCCCTGAGCTGAGCGAAGGGACCAACGACTGCTCCTACACCGGCACCGCCGTCTTTCGCGCAGGATTAAAGAACGGCAGCTTCACGACCGTGGCCGTTGTCTTCAGCCGCCGCGCCTCAATGGTCAACTCCATCTGCAGCTTCGTCCCCGGCTTCGACGAGCCCATCTCCACGCCAGCCAAGGCAATCAACTTCTTCAGCAGCGGAGAGAACGTCGTGGTCGTAGCCTTCCCCACCTGCCGCGAGCCCTGATACACGGGCACGGCCACGCGCGATGCCTGCGCCGGAGCCGCCGGAGTCAATCCAAACTTGTCGTGCTGCTCCTCGACTTCCACCCAATCCACTTCCAGCCCAACCAATTGCCGAGGCACGCCATCTTTCTCATCGCGCTGCAGCGCCGTCTTCCCGACAAAATTTTCTTTATCGAGATGCACCATCTTCCCGAATCCCAACTCATAGGGGGAGAATTTCTGCGACGGAATCAGCGCCTTCTTCGAACTCGTGTAGTCCACTTCGATCAGCAGCAGCCCCGCCTCGACGCGCGCTACATCGAGCGCCAGCATACCGGCCGCATGAATGTCGAACTGCTTGCCCTTGGCCATCAACGCGTCCCAAACCTTCACCGCATCCTGCCACGGCACCCAGATCTCGTATCCCAGATCGCCCGTGTACCCGGTGCGCGAAATATCCACTGGCACGCCGTTGATCTTGCCGCTGGTCACGCGGAAATACTTCAGGTTCGCGATGTCGGCCTCGGCCGCAACCTTCAGCAACTGCCCCGAAGTCGGACCCTGCAGCGCCAGCGCAGCCGTTTTCTCCGAGATATCTTCGATCTGCACGTCCATGTTCAAGCCGTTCTGCTTGAACCAGCGCAGGCTCGGATCGGCCGCCGTCCAGCGATACACGTTCTCGGCGAGCCGCGAAATCGTGCCGTCGTCGATGACCTTGCCATCTTCATCGCACCAGCAGCAATAAATCACCTGCCCGACCTTGACCTTGTTGATGTCACGCGTGATCACGCGATTGACCAGCTTGGTCGCGTCCTTGCCGGTAACCAGGTACTTGTAGAGCGGCGTGATATCGATCATCGCGCACGCATTGCGGATGGCGTTGTACTCGTGCTCATGATGCACCTCGTACACGCTGACCGTGTAGTACCCCGACCACTCCCGGTAATTCAGGCTGTGACAGAGAGGAAAGGTGCGCTCGTGAAAAGCAGTTCCGATGGGCAAAGCAAGACCTCGTGGTGAAATGTCGAAGGCGGATTATAGCAGCGGGCAAGGGATCGACGGCCTTCCCGTCCCTTTAAGGGCTGGGCTTCAGCCTCGTCGACAATAAAAATCTTTTGATTACGAGCGTAACACCGTTTCCCGAATTGCCTTCCGTACAATGGGGAATATGCGTCGCCGTTCCTTCCAGGCTGCATTGCTCAGCTTAGCGCTCACGCTGTCTTTCTTTGGATTCGCTCAGCAATCAGACCCGAAGCAAGCTGACAGCTATGACATTCTGCTTCACTCGCGGTCCGTAGCAGATCAACGGGCGGCATTAGCGGCGGTTATGCTCGATTCACAGAAGTACGTTACACGCATTCAGCAGAGCCTGCGCGACTATCCCACACTACTTCGGACAGATCGGGTAGCAGCGAATCGAGCCCTCTACGTTTCGGCACTAGTGCGCGACCCCTCATTCCCGTCCCTTCTGGTGAAGCACCTCGATAATGCAAATGTTCTTGATGAATGTGAATACGCATGTCCGGTGGTCTTTGCGCTTACTATTCAAGCCAGCTTCGCCGGATGGAAGCTTCCGCCAAATCTGGACTCAAGAGTGACAACGGTGCACGACCTGCAAAGCGACATCCGCGATGTTTCTCGCTTAACCCTGAAAGTTGGATCCATTGATGACGTCGTACAGGGGCCTGCGCTTGAAAGACACAGGAAGGAACTTGAAGGAAAGACCGAAGAACAGCTCATTCAGCTGGCTGGCCCGAACACCAGGTCTATTGACACACGATTGTTTGCGGCTTACCGGCTTGAAACGCTGGTGACCGATAGCAAGAACAGGATCGAACTCTATCTGTTGGCTCTCAATGAAGTTCAAGACGATTCAGGAGAATACCGGGCAGCTGTCTATCAAGCGATTTATCGAGCAGAGCTAGCCAAGGCGCGATCGCAATCGGTCGCAGCCAAACAGTAGGCCGCTTGCGCCAGACTCGCTGCCTAATCGAATGCGCGACAAATCCCCCGCCCTCAGCTAGAATGACAAACTTAATCGACATGCGCCGCACCCTCATAGCCTGGTCCGTTCGCCTCAGCGGTCTCTGATTGCCACTCACGCGTCCGCAATTATCCTGCGCTTCCAAAATCGCTGGCAGCTCGCGGCCAGCCGCTAGCAGCCAACCCAAACCAGCTAAAGGCTAAGAGCTAATGGCTACTAAATACGACATCATCGTAATCGGCGGAGGTCATAACGGCCTGGTCAACGCCGCCTACCTCGCCAAGGCGGGCAAGAAAGTTCTTGTGCTCGAGCGCCGCCACGTGCTCGGCGGCGCGGCCGTCACTGAAGAGGTCTTCCCCGGCTTCAAGTTCTCGGTCTGCTCCTACGTGGTCTCGTTGCTGCGGCCCGAAATCATCCGTGACCTCGACCTGCCCCGGCACGGTCTCGAAATCCTGCCGCTCGACGGCACGTTCACGCCCATGCCCAGCGGCGACTACCTGTGGCGTGTGAACGACCACGGGCGCACGCATCGCGAGATCGCGCGCCACTCCAAGGCCGACGCCGAGGCCTACGACGAATTCGGCAAGGCCATGCAGGCCATGTGCCGCTTCGTGAAGCCCATCCTCGGCATGGTGCCGCCCGACCCCGCCACGCTGAACCCGCGCGAACTGATGAAGCTGCTCTTTATTGGCCGCCGCTTTCAGGACCTGCCCAGCGGCGACAAGTACAACCAGGTGCAGCTCATGACCATGAGCGCCGTCGACTTCCTCGACCAGTGGTTCGAGACCGACGTGCTCAAAGCCACCATGTCGGCCTCGGGGATCATCGGAACGTTTCTCGGAGTGCGATCGCCCGGCACCGCCTACGTGCTGCTCCACCACTACATGGGCGAAATCGACGGCGCATTCCGTGCCTGGGGATTCGCCCGCGGCGGCACTGGCGCGATCTCAAATGCTATCGCCGACGCGGCCCGCGAAGCGGGAGTTGAGATTCGCACGCAGGCGCCGACCGCGAAAATCATAGTCAACCAAGGCCGGGCCATCGGCGTCGTCCTCGCCAACGGCGACGAGATCCTGGCCGACATCGTATCCTCCAGCGTCGACCCCAAGCACACCTTCATCGACTTCATCGAGCCGGGCAACATTGCCGACGAGTTCCTCGAAGAAGTCCGCCGCTACAAGTATCGCGGGTCCTCCGGCAAGGTGAACCTCGCGCTCGACGGCCTGCCCAACTTCAAGTGCATGCCCGGAGAAGGCGCCCACCTGCGGGGAGCTATGTCCATCTCGCCCGCGGTCGAATACATGGAGCGTGCCTACGATGACGCCAAGTACGGACACTTCTCCCGCCGACCCTACATCGACATGGTCATTCCGTCGCTGACCGATCCTTCGGTCGCGCCTCCGGGCAAGCACGTGATGTCCTGCTTCGTGCAGTACGCGCCCTACAAGCTCGCGCCGGGCCTGCACTGGGACACGGAAAAAGAAAAATTCGGCGACACCGTGATCGACACCATCGCCGAATACGCGCCGAATATTCGCGACCTCATCCTGCACCGCCAGGTCGTCACGCCGCTCGATCTCGAACGCGAGTTCGGTCTCACCGAAGGCAACATCTTCCAGGGTGAGCTATCGCTCGAACAACTCTTCTTCCTGCGCCCCGTCGCAGGCTGGGCGCAATTCCGCACCCCGATCAAGAACCTCTACATGTGCGGCTCGGCAACGCACCCAGGCGGCGGCATCATGGGCGCTCCCGGACGCCTCTCCGCACTCGAGATCCTCAAGGACTTCAAGGGGGCTGCGTAATGGCCCAGCAACGCGACGTCGTCATCATCGGTGGCGGTCACAACGGCCTGGTCACTGCCTTTTACCTCGCCAAAGCCGGATTCAAACCTCTCGTTCTCGAGCGTCGCGCGCAGACCGGCGGAGCCGCTATCACCGAAGAATTCCATCCCGGCTTCCGCTGCTCCACGCTCTCCCACTCCGCCGGACCGATCCGCCCCGACATCGTCATCGAAATGCGACTCGCGCAACATGGCCTGAAGCTGATTTCGCCGGAAGCCTGCGTAGTCTCGCTCTCGCCCGAAGGCCGGGCCCTCACCCTCTACAACGATCCTTACAAGTCCGCAAAAGAGATCGCTGCGTTCTCGCAGAAGGACGCGGATCGGTATCCCGAGTTGCAGGAGCCGCTGCGCAAGATGGGTGGCGTCATCGCCGACGCCCTCACGCTCACTCCCCCTGACATCGAGAGCCCCAGCCGCACCGACCTCTGGGGCATGCTGCAGACCGGCCGCGCCCTGCGCAAGCTGGGCAAGAAAGATCTCTATCGCCTGCTGCGCTGGGGCCCGATGGCCATCGCCGACCTGGTTGCCGAATATTTCGAGACCGATCTCGTGCGCGGAACCATCGCCGCGCGTGGCATCTTCGGAACGTTCCTTGGTCCGTGGTCCGCGGGCAGCGCGCTGGTGCTGCTGATTCGCGCCGCTGGGGATTCCTCTCCCGCTGGTTCAGCGCATTTCGCAGCCGGAGGCACGGGCGCTATTACGCAAGCGATGACCTCCGCGGCAAAAGCCGCAGGCGCCGAAATCCGCACCAACGCCGAAGTCTCCGAAATTCGCGTGAAAGATGGTGTTGCAGTTTCCGTCGTGCTCAAGTCCGGCGACGAAATCCCTGCGCGGGCGATCATCTCCAACGCCGATCCAAAGCGCACGCTCCTGCACCTGGTCGACCCGATTCACCTCACGCCGGGCTTCGCCGAAAAACTTCAGCACTACCGCATGATGGGCACGGTGGCGAAGATTAATCTTGCCCTCGACGGTCTGCCCAGCTTCACCGCGATCAACAACGGCGGTTCGTCGGCGCTCGCGGGCCGTATCCAGATCAGCCACGGCATCGACTACCTCGAGCGCGCATTCGATGAATCGAAGTATGGCGACTTTTCCAGGAAGCCGTATCTCGAGGTCACCATTCCCTCGCTCACCGACCCCTCACTCGCCCCGCCCGGCAAGCACGTCATGTCGATCTACATGCAGTACGCGCCTTACAAGCTGAAAGGCGACTGGAACGCGCAGCGCGGAGCCCTGGGCGACGCCGTCGTGAACACGCTAGCCGAATATGCGCCCAATCTCCCGGGTCTCGTGCTCGAAGGCCAGATCATCACGCCCAAGGATCTCGAAGACACTTACGGACTCACGGGAGGCCACATCTTTCACGGCGAGCTGGCGCTCGACCAGTTCTTCACCATGCGTCCGCTGCTCGACTGGGCGCGTTACCGCACGCCGATCGCGAATCTGTATCTCTGCGGAAGTGGCACGCACCCCGGCGCAGGACTGACCGGAGGCTCCGGCGCCAACGCCGCAAGAGAGATTCTGAAAGACCTGAAGAAGTAGCGCCGGCGTCCCGCAGGGTGTCGCAATGCGGGGGTCCAGTTTGAAGAGGTTTCCCCGCGCCGGCACTTTCAGCCGCTAGAATATTTCTCCTTGCCGCATTCGTCACGGATAGACTGCGTAACCAAGGCGGGAAATACACCTCATGCGAACCAGCGCCGTTCTCCTCATCAGCTGTCCCGACCAGAAAGGCCTGGTCGCCACTGTCTCCGAATTCATCTTTCGCCATGGTGGCAACATTCTGCACACCGACGAGCACACCGACGCCGAGTCCTCATGGTTCCTGATGCGTGTGGAGTTCGATCCGAGTGATTTCGATCTCCCACTCGGCGAGTTCGCCCGGCACTTCGATCCCATCGCGGACCGGCTTGGCATGGAATATCACCTGGCGCAACCGGGCGAGCGCAAGCGCATGGTCATCCTGGTGTCCAGGTACGACCACTGCCTGGTCGATCTACTGTATCGTCACAAGATCGGCGAGCTAAACTGCGAGATCCCCCTGATCATCTCGAATCATCCCGACAACCAATCGATCGCCGATTTCTACCAGATTCCTTTCGTCGTCGTTCCTGTATCCAAGGAAGACAAGAGCGCGGCAGAGCGGAAGCAAATTGTCCTGGTTCGCCAGAACAAGGCGGATTTCATCGTGCTCGCCCGGTACATGCAGGTGCTCTCCCCTCAATTTGTCGCCGCCTTTCCACAAGGCATCATCAACATTCATCACTCGTTTCTGCCGGCCTTCGTCGGCGCCAAACCGTATCACCAGGCCTTCCAGCGCGGCGTCAAACTCATTGGAGCGACCAGCCACTACGTTACCGAAGTACTCGACGACGGCCCTATCATCGAGCAGGACGTGGTCCGCATCTCGCACCGCGACTCCGTCGAAGACCTCATCCAGAGGGGCCGCGACCTCGAAAAAGTCGTCCTCTCCCGGGCGGTCCGCTGGCATATCGACGACCGGGTCCTGCTCTACGGGAACAGAAAAACCGTCGTGTTCGACTGACAGGGCATGGTTCGACCGATCCCAGAATTTCTTCTCTCGTAAATTATTGATTCCACAAGGTCGGCGAAGGGATATGTCCAGGATAACTCTCTAGTAAACACATTTCCCTTTTGACATTTTCGCAGTCTTGGCGGCCCTGCAAGGCACGACCTTCCATGCGAGCTCTCCGTTTGCAGCCTCTCTCTGACGATTTGCCGGGTTTTCGGATTCACGCTGCTGTTCCCGCGCGGCGCAAGCTTCCATCTCGGTGCACCGCAAAGAGTTCCACCATGGAAGTGCATGGCACGGAAGTAAGGTTTCGATTTCGCCGACCTCGGTTACTCTGTCGTTACCAGTCGTCTTGGAGCGGAATCTTTCTGCGAGGGCGCAAGTTTGTTCGAGGACCAGAAGTGGGAACTATCGATCCTTGCCAACGTCAGCGGCTTCTATCAGAAGCTGCTGCGTGACTATCTGCAAGGCGACTTGCCCGTCCATCCTGGTCTCGAGGACGCCGCCATTCACAACGCCAGCACCAACTTGCGGGACATCCTGGGCAAGATGCATCGCTGGCTGCAGTTGCTCGATATGGCGATCACGCCCGCGATGGTGCGTCAGGCGCTGACCGCCGATACCGATCCCGAAATCGCCGAAGCTTTGCTGCGCTACTACACGCGCAAGCGCGACTTTACCGAGTCGGACCGTGATAAGACGGATATGGTCGCAACGTTTCTCTACCGTCATCCACGCGTTCCCGGACAGTGGGAACGGCGCGGCTACGGCCTTGATGGCAGTCTGCCTCTCTCGCCGTTTGAGATTGCGCTGATTGAGATTCTGGCGGACGCGGACGCGCCGCTGTTACCGGAAGAGCACGTGCAGCTTCTCCGGGAATTCGAGCCGCTGCGTGAGCACACGCAGGCATTTGTGAACTTCAACGCGCTCATCGATTCCGGCATTATGCCGCGCGTGCGCGAACTGAAGCAGTCGTTCGGGCGCTCTTTCCACCATCCCGGAGTGCTTGCAACGATCGCACCCTACAACGTGGCCTTCGGCAATCGATTCGATGAACTATTCGTCTGCGCGATTGGCGAGATCAAGAGTTTTGCCAAGGCTGTCGAAGAACTGGGCGGAAGCATTCTCAGCAACATCGACGGCGTCGACGTGACGGTCGAACACGTGCAGGCGCTGCAGGAAGGCGAACTGCTGAAGATCGACTACGTCGAGGCCCTCGACAAGTTCCGGCGCGTCTCGAAACTGAAGAAAGAGATCGACAAGCGTCCGCGCATTCGTCGCACGGCCGCTGCCAGCGCCGCGACGGCGGCTCGCACGGGCGGAGCCGCCGCAGCGGCCAAGATGGCCCGCCAAAAGCCGCGTCCGGAAGCCACACCGGTGAAACACGTGGCGCTTCCGGTAACTGCACAGCAGGTTTCGCTTGAGGAAGCCAAGCTGGCCAGAGTCGAAGAATCGATTCGTATCTTTGTGCGCGTCGCTGATCCGAAGTTCCGGCAGGTGGTTCCTATGCGGTTCTTCAACCTCAACCTCACCGTGGCGGAGGTCGAGGCGTACTGCGCGGACTACCTGGAAGAGAAAAGCCTGCGTGCCGATGTGGGACGCGCCCTGTTGCGCAGCGTCGCCGTCATCGCCCGAATGCAAACCGAGCTTGAAGAGTTGAAGCGCTGCCAGCCGGCAACGTCGCTATGGAAGCTGCGCGCCGACGCGCTGGTGGTTTTACTCGACGTGGCCCGCACCGCCTACGAATCCGGTAGCCGCGTTGGGACTGCTGCGCAGGAAAAAGGTGAAACCGCCCTGGGTGAAGCGGTGCAGACTTCCCTAAAAAAACTCCGCGAGCGCGCCGAGTTCGCGGTGAAGACGCTGGCCGGGTAGGAGAGCAGCTCTTAGCTCTTAGCTCTTAGCTCTTAACTCTTAGCTCTCAGCTCTCAGTTCCTCCCGCTCTCCGTTCTCACGGATCGGCACTCTTGCGCGAAGAGATGCCGCGAGGGGCAAGTTGCCCTCGCGGCAGACAGTCGGACGCCAGTGCTAGCCAACTCGAATCTATTTTTGTGGCTGCTTCTTCTGGCGGGCCTGCCGGGCTGCGTCGCCCAGGGACGTCTGGTCCCCGGAGGTGCTGCCCGGGCTTACGCCGCCGGTGGTGACCGTGGTGTTCTGCACCGCTGCTTGGGCCGATGAAGGCTGAGCGGCAGACTGCGATGCTGAGGAAGTGGCCGCCGGGTTATTGGTTGTGCTGATGACTGACGCTCCGGCGGGCACCGCCACGGTGGCGCTCGCTTGAGCGGTGGCTGCGGGCGCGGTCTGCGCCGCCTGGGTAGCTGGCTGCGGATGCGCCACTTCGAGTGAGACTCGATCCTTGTTCATAACTTTCGAGGCATCGAGCGGCTTGAGCTTGTCGGACGTGAGCTCGTACATGCCCTGCTGACTATCCATCATGGTCAGGCGTCCGTGCCCTTTCATGAAGCCAGCCGCGATGTCGACGCGGATGAAGTACTGCTGACCGGCAACGGCCTGCAGCACAATCCCCGACTGCTCGTCGTTAGAACGAAAGATATGCTTGCCGGGATCCACGATCGTAGTGAAGTATCGGCCGTTTTCCATGCGCGCGAGCTGAACGTCGTCACAGAACACCGACGGTGCTAACGCAGACCCAACGAATTGCTTGTAACGGTAAATATAAACCGTGGCTTTGGAAGAATCTGGAGTCTTGGGAACCGTTGTGGATTGGTCCTGGCCCCACGACACAGTGTTTGCAGCAACGAACAAGAGCAGGAAAGCAGTAAATCGCCGCATGTCGCCCCTCGCAGTCGGCAAGTCGAATAGTGGACACAAAACGGACCCGTGCCCTCGTGTCATTCTGCGGAGTGTGAATGCGGCCGCTCAAGTTACGAGCGTAATGCTATGTGAGGTCCTTGGACCCAGCAGGATCAGGGATTGGTAGCCCCGGCGTCCCGCCGGCAGTCCGGAGGGCGTCTCGCCCTCCGCGGCGTTCTTGCCGACGAACCTGCCAAGTAGAAGAGCCGGGCTTTTCGCCCGGCTCGACATTAGTTTTTGCCGGCGGGGCGCCGGCGCTACTTTACTTACCGGCGGGATGCCGGGCCTACTCTAGTTAGTTAATGTCGAACTGCTCTTCGTGCAGCGTGCCGTCGGACTTTACGATGATCGTGCGCTTGGTGAGCTCTTCCATCTCGGTCAACCAGCGTCCGTTTTGCGCTTTCAGCGCCTTGCCGACTTCCGGATTGACGCGCAGCATGATGTCTTGCCGTTCGATGTGCTTGGCCATCTTGCGCATTTCGACATAGATCTCGTTGCACACGGTGGTTACCGACTTGATGAAGCCAGTGGACTCGCAGTGCGGGCACGGCGATCCGATGGTGCGCTCGAGAGACTGCTTCACTCGCTTACGGGTGATGGCCACCAGTCCGAAATCGTTGAACTGGAGAACCTTCGATGGTGCGCGATCGTTACGCAGCTCTTCTTCCAAAGCCTGCATGACTTTCTGCCGGTTGCGGCGCTCGTCCATGTCGATGAAATCGATCACGATGATGCCACCCAGATCGCGCAGGCGGATCTGGCGGACAATCTCCTTGATCGCATCGACGTTGGTCTTGACGATCGTGTCTTCGAGGCGCGCCGTCTTGCCGACGTACTTGCCGGTATTGATGTCGATCGCGACCAGCGCTTCGGTCTGGTTGATGACGATATAGCCGCCGCTCTTCAGCCAGACTTTCGACTTCAGCGCCTTGTCGATTTCTTCCTTCAAGCCGAATTGCTCAAACAGCGGCGTTTCCTTCGTATACAGCTTCACGCGGCGCACCAGAGCGGGCTGGAAGCGGTTCGCGAAGCGCAGGATGCGCTCGTACTCGGTTTCGGTGTCGACCCAGATGGCCGAGAAGTCGGACGTGACCTGATCGCGCAGCACGCGCTCGACCACGTTGAGATCGTGGTAGATCAGCGCCGGAGCTTTCGCTTCTTCCGAACGCGTCTTGATCTCGTGCCACAGATTTTTCAGGAAGCGGATGTCGGCGCGCAGGTCTTCTTCCGAAGCTCCGGCCGCGGCCGTGCGGACGATGAAGCCGCCCTGGCCGTTTTCGCGCTCGCTGATAATGATCCGCTTCAGGCGCTGGCGCTCTTCTTCGGAAGAAATCTTCCGCGACACGCCCGTGTGGTTCACGGTCGGCATGTACACCAGAAAGCGTCCTGGCAGCGCGATGTGGCTGGTGATGCGGGCACCCTTTTTGCCGATCGGTTCCTTCGCAATCTGGATGAGAACTTCCTGGCCTTCTTTCAGCAGATCGCTAATCAGGGGCACCTGGGAATTCTCGCGGCGTGGCGGGCCACCGGAGCGGAAGCGGCGCCCTCCGCGGCGACCGCGACGCCGATCGAAAGCGGGACGCTGGGCACGTTGCGTGTAACCCGCGGTGCTGGCCGGCGCGCGGACTTCCACCCGCGCGTCCACGCTGCCGTTACCGCGAGCTTCCGCATCAAGCAGAGCCTCGGCTTCGGCCTGCGCATCTTCAATCTCGGCGTCGGCGGTGTCTTCCTCGGTCTCGCTTTCCTCTTCGCCTTCCGCGACGCCGGCAAAAGCTTCGCTTCCGTGCGAGCCTTCTTCTCCTTCAGTGGATACGGGCACCGATGCAGAGGCCGAGGGATACGCGGGAGGCTCGCCAGTAGCGGCGATCTCGAGCGTCTGCGGCCGATAATCGCCCGCCGCGCTGGTTTCTTCTTCCATCTCCTCAAAGACCGCATCTTCGTCGAGATCCTCGACGTAGTGAGTGAGGTCGGCCTCCTCCTCGTCAATGACCTGTTCTTCTACGGTGCCGGCGGGACTCGATTCCACGACGGCAGATTTCGCGGAGGCTGCAGGTTCCACGTAGGCAGCGGCGTGAGCCTCAGTTTCCGGAGCGATGTGCGTCTCTTCGACGATATCGACTTCGTCATGCGTTGCATCCGGTGAAAACGCCGCGGTCAGGTTCATGCGGTCCTGCAGCGCGTGCTCCCGCTCCCATTCCTGATGAGCGGCCTCGTCCGGATGCTCGAGATCCCCATGTTGTTCGTGCAAAGGCTCGGTCAATCCCGTGGCAAAGAAGGGCTCGTCATCGGGAAAGCTGTTGGCCACCGAAGGCGCTGCCGCCGGGAGATTCTGCTCCTCGGGGAGACTCGGGGGGGCGCTGGCTGGCGCGGACCGTCCGCGATATTTCGAAATTGACTCTCCGGGAAGAACGATCGGTTGATAGCCCGGAGGCGGTCCGTATTCCGCGGCCCGGGAGCGGAAACTGCTCTGCACGCGCGCCGTCGAAGACTGGATATCGGAAGGATCGGTGCGGTTGGGCCGATTCTCGGAGCGGTCCTCGTCAAAGCGGCGGCCGCGACGACGACGGCGTCCGCGGAAACGGTCGCGGTCGCGGTCGCGGTCACGCGGTTGGGTATCGGTGTTGTTGCTGGTTTCGGCCGCAGGAGGCGGAGCAGCAGAAGCTGAGGCACTGCCCTGCTCCTCGGTAAACGGCTCGGACTCGATCACGTACGAAGCGGCTTCCTGCGCAGGAGCGGCAGCCGCCGCGATCGATTCCTGGCGATGCGTCTGCGGCCGGCTCTCCGTCAGCGGAGGCCGATTGGCGGGAACCACGTCCGTGAGGTCGTCATCCTGTTCCTCGAGTTCCATGAAATCGGAAACATAGAGGAAAGCATCGCGCTCGAGGCCGATGTCGACAAAAGCCGACTGCATGCCAGGGAGCACGCGGGTCACGCGTCCTTTGTAGATGGACCCCGCTAAGGTGTATTCGTTTTCGCGTTCGAGATAGATTTCAGCAAGCTGGTCGTCCTCGACCAGGCCCACTTTGGTTTCGTGGGGCGTCGAGGTCACAAACAATTCTTTGTTCATTCATACTCCGGGTTCTGTGGCCGTTGGGCGACAGGTCACCGGGGCAAAGCGGGCGAGAGAAGGGGAGGAATGAGCGTCGCGATGGATCTGCGTAGAAGCAGACCGGCCTCCTGGAAAGCACTCCAAGAGGGAATCCTTTGCGGAAGCTTGGGAATCCTTTGCACGTATCGCAATGTGGCGCCTGTACCGGGGTTGTGGCCACTCTCTCCTCAAAGGGGAGGGGGCCGTTTCCCGCCCGGCAGCGCTGGCTGCAATCCTGCCCGGCCTCCAGCTCTCTTTCTGGCCGGTGAATGCCCTCTTTACGCGAGGGCGATCGTAATCTTCTGTTTTTCGGCCGCGCCCAAAAGGCACGGTACTACACTTTTCTGCCGGGTCTCGCGGATTCAGTTCACAAAGCGGCGCATCCGGACATTCATCACCATGCCCAACGCCAGAAACATGAACAGAACGGACGACCCGCCATAACTCATCAATGGCAAGGGTATGCCGGTGACCGGCATAAAACCGACCACCATGCCGACGTTGACCAGGATGTGGAAGCTAAGCACAGCCACCACGCCCATCACCAGAAACGTCCCAGCGCGGTCGGGCGCTGTCTGGGCGTTCTGCGTCAAACGCATCAGCACTATGAAGTATAACAGGAGCACGCCTAACGCGCCTACGAATCCGTGCTCCTCGGCAAATGCCGCGAAAATGAAATCTGTTTGCGGCACAGGGAGATAGGAGAGGTGGGTCTGGGTGCCGGTACCGCCCCAGATGCCTCCGGAACCGACAGCGATTTTCGATTGAATGACCTGGTAGCCGGAACCCTGCTTGTCGGCCTCCGGTTGGACGAAGCTGACCAGACGGTCCTTCTGGTAGGGCTTCAGCTTGTGCCAGGCCAGGGGCATGATCAGGCCGGCCATGACCAGAACGATCAGGGCCTGCTTGAGCCGCACCTCGCCCAGGAACAAGCCCATGAGCGCGATCGGCATGTAGGTGAGCGCCGTACCCAGGTCGGGCTGGGCCAGGACCATCAGCATGGGGATGCCGACCATCGCGCCTGCCTTGATGAAGTCGCCCCAGGTCAGCTCGCGATGGTGAAGGTCGGCAAAGTACTTCGCAACGGCCAGAATGAGGATGAGCTTGACCCACTCGGAAGGCTGAAAATGCTGGCCGCCGGGCATTTTGATCCAGCGGCGCGCCCCGAGATATTTCTGGCCGAAGATCATGACCGACATCAGCGAGGCGATGGCGGCGATGTACATCCAGTGAACCTTGTCGAGCAGCGCCTGGTAATTCAGCAGGCTGACCAGGAACATGCCAATCATGCCGCCGCCTATCCAGTAGAGCTGCTTGATGTGCGCGCCTGCGAACTTGGTGTGCACGGTGGCGCTGTGGATTTCCATGACGCCCAGGCCGCAGATGATCAGGATGAACATCATCAGCAACCAGTCGAAATCGCGGTATGAGACGTATCTGGACATCGGTCGTCAGCTTTCAGTCGTCAGTCGCCAGCTGGCTTGTGGCTGATAGCCGGTGGCTGGCAGCAAAAGCTCTCTTGCTCGCTACCAGCCATGAGCTATCAGCTATCAGCCAATTCGTTGGCTGGCTCGTCGCTGGTAGCTGGTAGCCGGTGGCAAAAGCTCCCTTGCTCGCTACCAGCCATGAGCTATCAGCTATTAGCCAATTCATTGCAACCCCGGGGCAGCCGCGGCGAGTGGCGCAGTTTTCTTCGGCACATCCACGACTAAACGGCCGGCGCGCAGACTATCGTTGCCGTGGCCGTCGTCGTCGGCAGCGCTCCAGACCGCTCCAATTTCCACCTTGTTCGTGTCCTTTGCCATCTTCGTAGGTTGGCGGCGCTCTTTTTCCACGTACGCTTTCACGACCTGGGCTGCGACACGCGCGGCGAACTGGCCGTGCTCCCCACCTTCAAACAGGACGCAGACCACGAGTTCTGGATTGCGGCGCGGCGTGACCCCAACGAACCAGGCATTATCTTTGAAGTTGGCTTTGCCGTAGTTGCCGAGCTTGGCTTTCAGGGTGTTGCTGATGGTCTGGGCGCTGCCGGTTTTGCCGCCGAAGTCGATCCCCTGCAGGTGCGCGCTGCCGGCGGTGCCTTCGGGCGAGGTCACCTGGGTCATGGCGTCGGTCACGAGTTCCCAGTTCTTGGGATCGATAGGAACATGAACTTCGTCCGATGCGTCAGCGGCGGGCTTTATGTTGCTTGGCAGGTCGCTGGGGAATGCCACGTGCGGCCGATGCAGCACGCCGTCACTGGCGATACCACCGATCGCACGCGCAAGTTGAATCGGCGTGGCGGCCACCGCACCCTGCCCAATGCCAACCGAGATGGTTTCTCCCGCGTACCATTTCTGCTTGAAGTTACGGATCTTCCATTCCTCTGAGGGCATGACTCCGGAAACTTCCTGCGGGAGGTCGATGCCGGTCTTCTGACCGAGGCCGAAGGCCGTGGCATATTTGGCGATGCGGTCGATGCCGAGTTTTTCCGCCAGCGTATAGAAGAAGACGTCGCAGGACTGGTAAATGGCCTTGGTGATGCCAACCACGCCATGGGTACGATGTTGCGCGACCACCCAGCACTTGAAATAGCGGCCATAGAAGCTGGCGCCGCCGTTACAAGTGACTTGCATATCCTGGGCGATGCCTTCCTGGAGACCGGCGGTGGCCATGATGATCTTGAAGGTCGAGCCGGGAGCGAGTTGCGCCTGAATGGCTTTGTTCAAGAGCGGATGCTCGTCGTCGTTGACCAGCTTGTTCCACTCATCCCGTGAGATGCGCACCGCGAAGTCATTGGGGTCGAACGTCGGACGGCTGACCATGGCGAGGATCTCGCCATTGCGGGGATCCATGGCGACAATGGCGCCGTTCTTGCCTTCGAGAGCCTCTTCGGCTGCGATCTGCAGATCGATGTCAACCGTGAGTTTGAGCTGCTTGCCGGGAACGGCGGGTGTTTCGTCGAGGCGTCCGACTTCCTTGCCGCGGCTGTCGACCAGGGCACGGCGCGAGCCGTTCTGCCCCATCAGGACCTGGTTGTACTGCTTCTCGACGCCCGAGACGCCGACCACGTCGCCGGGGTTATAGAACTCGAACTGCGGCTGATTCAGCATCGTCTCGGTGACTTCGCCGACATAGCCGACCAGGTGAGCCATGAATCCGTTGCGCGGATACAGGCGGCGGTGGGCCATGATGGTGTCGAGTTCCGGCAATTCGTTCTTGTGTGCCTCGATGAAAGCCAACTCGTCAGGCGTGATGTCGTCTTTGAGAAAAATGGGCTGGTACTGCGGCATCGAAGTGAACTTGCGGATCCGGTCGCGAACCTCCTTAGCATCGAGGTGAAGACCGCTGGCGATGACGTCCGCGTCGGCACTGAGGTCGCGGCTCGAATCGCGAAGCAGCAACGCGGAGAACGAGGGATAGTTGTCGACGATGGTGCGGCCTTCGCGATCGAGGATCTTGCCCCGCGGCGCCAGGATCGGCACATTGCGGATGCGGTTTTTCTCAGCCAGCTGTGCGTAGAAGTCGCTCTGCATGACCTGCAGCCGCCACAGGCCGTAGGCGAGGATCATGAAGATGACGAGGATGATGTACTGCACCGCCGTCAGGCGAATGGACGATACTTTTTCGTCGCGACCGAACATAGAAAAGCAGCTACTCGCTACTGGCTTCTAGCTACTGGCGAACACCTCTCGGAAACTGGCTGAGCCTCCGAATCGGCAGTGGACCTCTAAACACACATTGTCTCGCGGATCGCAGCGGCGCGCCAAACGACCAAGGACCAACGACCAACGAATCACCAGGCCAGATTCTTTCCGCTTCCTGAGAACTGAGAACCGGGAACTGAGTACCGCTTTTTCACGTTCTCTGCTTGAACCGGTCCAGGGCAAAGAACAGGAACACTCCGACGATGGCGTTGATCAAGGCGGACCACAATTCGTGCGGCCAGCTCCACTGCACAGTCAAATTGACCAGGAGGTGGGCAACCACGAAGTAAACGATCTTGTTGACGACACAAAACACCACCGTCACCAGCAGTCGAGCGCCTGCGTTTTCGACGTCGAGCCGCACACCCAGCGATGACGCAGCGTACCCCACGACGGTCTTCGAGATTCCGTTGATGCCAATCGGCAGTGACGTAAGGGCGTCCTGAAATACGCCGATGGCGCCACCCGTCAGCAGCCCCGAAACCGGATTGCGCCGTGAGATGGCGAAGAAGATCGTCACCAGTAGCGGCAGGTCGAGCATGGCAAAAGCCGGGAAATACCTCGGCAGCCAGGCCTGCAGGAAAAGCGCGGTGGCCGGTACGCCGATCGTGATCGGCCAGTTAAACCGATAAACCTCGACCTGCTCCCCGGATGTGTAAGTGATCGGCACGTTATTGCGGTCCGTCCTGTGGCTGGGCCGGTTGGGTTGCGTCCGCTGGCGGAGCCACGGGTTTAGGCTTGGGCGCAGAGCCAGTGGGGTCGAGAACCTGGATAGGAGCAGGCGGCGGACTTTTCTCGGTCGCGGGCTTCAGTGCGCCCGGGGCCGATCCGGTTGGCTTCACAGCCGGCGACCCGGGCTTCGGCGATGAGGCCGACTGCTGTCCGGGAGAGATTTTTTGAATGGCCTTCGGAGGAGTTGGCGCTATTGGCGTCGACGCTGCCTCGGCCGGTTTCTTGGCCACTGGAGCGGAAGGAGCGGGACTGTCGGTCCCTTTGGTTGCGTCGTTCGTTGCCGGCTTGTCCGGAACTGAGGGCAGCCGCTGGGCCAGAATATCGGCCGCCCGGACCGGGCCGGTTTCCAGCTGATTTGGCTCTTGTTCCACCAGCTTGGTGACCACCAGCACTTCTTCAAGCTTGTTCAGATTGGCCGCGGGACGGATGAGAATGCTCAAAAACAGATCGGGACCGTTGCCCACGCGAGTCACGGTTCCGACCGGCAGGCCTTTGGGGAAGATGCGATCGCCGCCGCTGGTGCGCACCAATTCCCCAGCCTGTACCGGGTTGTCGGTCATGATGTGCTCGAGGACGACTTCGCCCGACCGCGTTCCGCGCACAATTCCCTGCAGACGCGTGGTTTCGAGGATGCCCCCGACCCCGCTGCTCTGATCATCGATAAGCAGCACCTGGGACGTAGAACGAAACACCCGCAGAATTTTGCCCACGATGCCGTCGACAGTAATGACGGCCATGTCGGGCTTGAGGCCGCTGCTTTCCCCCTTGTCGATGTAAATGATGCGGGACTGTTCGCTGCCTCCCGATCCGATCACCTGGGCGGCCACCGTCTGCGAAATGAATTGTTCCTTGAAGGCGAACAAGGCCTGCAGGCGGCGCGCCTGGGCCGCGTCTTCATTCAGGCGAACCTGTTCCAGCCGAAGCCGTTCGATTTCGGCCTTGAGACCGCGATTTTCGGCGCGCACGCCGCGCAGGTAAATGTAGTTGTGCCAGAGGTTCCAGCTGCCTCCATGCATCCAGTTCAGCATCTTCTCGAAGGGCGTAACGCTGTCGACGGCCCAGATGCGGATCAGACGGGAGGATTGTGTGTCGGTCGTCCGCTTGACCTGGACGGCCAATCCCAGCACCTGGGCGAACAGCACGCCCACCAGGACAATCAGGTTCTTATAACGGCCGAGGACGGATTCCATACTTCAGGTCTCAGGTCTCAGTTGTCAGGTCTCAGGGAACCCGTCACACTTCGACGCCAATGGGTTTTGCCGCCTCGCAGCTCGTGGCTTGCGGCTCGCAGCTTTACTCAATCGAAATCTTGCGCAGCAGCTTGAAGTCGCTGAGCATCTTGCCCGTGCCCAACACGACGCTGCACAGCGGATCGTCGGCGATCGAGACCGGCAAACCGGTTTCTTCGCGGATACGTTTATCGAGATTCTTGAGCAGCGCGCCGCCACCCGTCAGCACGATGCCGCGGTCGCTGATGTCGGCAGACAGTTCCGGAGGCGTACGTTCGAGCGCGACCCGCACCGCGTTCATGATGGTGGAAACGCACTCGCTCAAAGCTTCGCGGATTTCGCTGTCATCCACAGTAATGGTCTTGGGCACGCCTTCGATCAGGTTGCGGCCCTTGATTTCCATGGTCAGCGGCTTATCCAAAGGATAGGCGCTGCCGATTTCAATCTTGATCTGCTCGGCGGTGCGCTCGCCGATCAGCAGGTTATATTTCCGCTTCAGGTAATTCATGATGGCTTCGTCCATCTGGTTGCCGGCCATACGCACGGAACGCGAGTAGACGATGCCGCTGAGCGAAATAACGGCGATGTCGGTGGTGCCGCCGCCGATGTCAACCACCATGTTGCCGCTGGGTTCGGTGATGGGCAGGCCGGCGCCGATGGCGGCGACCATTGCCTGCTCGACCAGGTACACTTCGCTGGCTTTCGCGCGATAGGCGGAATCCATGACCGCGCGCTTTTCCACCTGCGTGATTTCCGAAGGCACGCCGATCACGATCCGCGGATGCACCAGCATCTTGCGGTTGTGCGCCTTCTGGATGAAGTAATTCAGCATTTTCTCGGTAACTTTGAAGTCGGCGATCACGCCATCCTTCATCGGCTTGATGGCGACGATGTTGCCGGGCGTGCGGCCGAGCATTTCCTTCGCCTCTTTGCCGACCGCCTCGACTTCCGCGGTGTTCTTGTTGATGGCCACAATGGAAGGCTCGTTCACCACGATGCCCTTGCCGCGGGCGTACACCAGGGTGTTGGCGGTACCCAGATCGATGGCCAGGTCGCTGGAGAAAATGCTGAACAGCGACCGCAGATTGTGAAAGCGACCTGCGCTGTTATGGAACCCGTTGGATGACATACGCTTAACTTCTCTCTCGCTCGAGTCGGACGGCTGCCTGTCCGGTAGGACCTGATTTAAAGTTTTGTCCGGTCGGGGGATTCGTCTTTGATTCTATTGGATAACCCGATTTCCTGCCGGACACGAAAGGTCTTGCCCCCCGGTAAACCGTCCCCGGCCGGGTCACTGAATCACGACCTTCTGCTGCTTGGTGTTTACTCCGCCCTGCGCATTCTGCGCCGTCACCGTGATCATGCTCTCGCCGGTCGGGAGAGGCGGCGTGAAGTAATGAAACGTGCCATCGGTGGTCACGATCGGAACCTCATGACCGTTGACCATGACGCGGGCGCCCGTCTCGGTTTTGCCCGTGACCTCAATGACGTGGCCGTGCTGGATGAGCGGATCAATCTCAAGGTTGATGGCCACCTCGTCCTTGCCTTTGGGAATGATGGTGAAGCGGTTCTTCTCGCTTTCGAGAGACTCCTTACCACCGACATCGAGCGACTGCACCATCCAGTAGTATGCTCCCAGGCCCAGCCCCGTCACGGTCACATCCGCCGTGCCCACGGCTTTGTCGACGATGGTCGACGAAAAGTACGGATTCCGCGAGATGCGCAGCCGGTAGCCGGTCGCATTGGTCATCGGAGTCCAGGAAAATTCCACGTCCTTGGTCTTCGTTCCGTTGGCCGTGAACATGGGCATCATGTTGGCCGGGGAGATGGGCGTCGGCGGCCCGATCTCTTTCACCTTGGCAATCCTTTCCGATTGCGCCCGGAAGGTCGCACGCTCCCAGTCGGACAGGCGGACAGTTTCCCCGTTACGCGCCACCTCGCCGCTGCCCTTCTTCACCAGGATTTCGTGCTGATCGCTCTTGGGATCGTTGTGGACCATGGCCGCGCTTTCCGGGGCCAGTGAGGCCGTGGCGCCTGCCACAATGACCTGCGACTTCGAACCTTGCGTGTAGGTGGCGGTCGACAGGTCCACGGTTCCTGTACTCACCGCGACCGCCACGTGCGTCTGCTGCTGGTCGTTGGCCGAGTTCTCCTCGATCACGATGAGCGAATCCTGCTTGACCGTGTAGTTGGTGCCGTCGTTGAACACGACCTTGGCCATGCCCTCGGAACCGGTCTGCACCACATCCCCCTTTTCGAGTGGGATGTTGTAGTCGGCGGTGATCCAGGTGTTGCTGCTAGATTTCTTGATCTTGACCGTGCCATCGAGAGCAGTGAAACGGGCCTGCTTTTCCGTGCTGGAGGCGCCCTTGTCCGGCGGAGGAGCCATGCCGGCAATGCGTTCGAGCATGTTGGTGGTCAGGCTACTGGCAGCTTTGACCGTGCTGTCGGTGAACTGCGGGAAGGCGAAGTGCATCGCCGCCCCGAAGACAAGGGCCACCACCAGCAGGGCGAGTAAGACGCTGCGGTAGGTGACCGTCTTCCAGGCAATATAGACGCCCGGCTTGCGATTCGACGACACGGAGGCCACTAAATACCAGCCAAACCTAGAGAATATGGGGTAATTCCAACACTATCACAAGCCTTCGGGGGCTGAAACAGGGTAACGAGCTGGGTTCAGGTCCGTTGGAACATGTCCGGTGGTGTGGGACCAGGTCACAGCTCTCGGGTCACAGGGGTCAGTGGCTAGCTGTGGCTGTTGGCTAGTGGCTGTTGGTTAGTGGCTGTTTGCTAGTGGCTGTTTGCTAGTAGCCAGTAGCTAGCAGCCAGTAGCTTGTGGATTGCACTCCGGAGTCACGGCAGCGTGACCCGAGTTGACTTGCCCGCCTTCAACTCCCGCCTGTAGCATGGATTGTTTGGCTGATCGATCAGGAGGCTTTATGGCGACCGATACGGTGACGACTCCCGCAATCATGGCGACTGGGAATACCAAAGTTTATAAGAACTTCATCGATGGTGAGTGGGTTGAGTCCACGACCGGAGAGACCTTCGAAGACCGCAATCCCGCCGACACGCGGGAAGTGGTAGCGATCTTCCAGAAGTCCGGAAAAGACGACGTCAACGCGGCCGTTGAGGCGGCGAAGAAAGCGTTCGAGCGCTGGCGCCTGGTGCCCGCACCCCGGCGCGCCGAAATCGTGTTCCAGGCCGCCGCCATGCTCGCCGAGCGCAAGGAAGAATACTCGCGCGACATGACCCGCGAAATGGGTAAGGTCATCAAGGAAACGCGCGGCGACACGCAGGAAGCCATCGATACTGCGTACTACATGGCTGGCGAAGGACGGCGGCTTTTCGGGCCGACCACCCCGTCCGAGCTTCCCAACAAATTTGCCATGGCGGTGCGGCAGCCAGTGGGCGTCTGCGGGATGATCACTCCCTGGAATTTTCCCATGGCGATTCCGTCGTGGAAGCTGCTGCCCGCGATTGTGTGCGGCAACACGTGTGTGATTAAGCCCGCGCAGGACACCCCGCTTTCTACTTTCAACCTGGTGCGGACGCTGGTAGATGCGGGCGTCCCGAAGGGCGTAATCAACGTGGTCTCTGGCTTTGGATCGAGCGTGGGCGGGCCGCTCACCGACCACCCGGATGTGCGCGCGATTTCGCTGACAGGCTCGACCGCCGTCGGGCGGACCGTGGGCACGACTGCCGCGAAAAGCTTCAAGCACTGCTCGCTCGAACTGGGTGGCAAGAATCCCATGATCGTGCTGGATGACGCGAACTTGGATCTCGCGATCGAGGGCGGTCTGTGGGGTGCCTTCGGCACCACCGGGCAGCGTTGCACCGCGACCAGCCGCATCATCGTGCAGAAGGGCGTATATCGGGAATTTGTAGAGCGTTACGTCAGCCGCGCGAAGGGCCTGAAGGTTGGCAACGGACTCGATGAGTCGGTTGACATGGGCCCGGCGGTGAACGAGGCGCAATTGAAGACCGACTTGAGCTACGTCGACATCGGCAAGGGTGAAGGCGCGAAGCTGGTGTGTGGCGGCAACCGGTTGGAGAAAGGCGCGTATCAGTACGGCTACTTCATGGAGCCGACCGTGTTCATCGACGTCGATCCCAAGATGCGGATTGCGCAAGAGGAAATCTTCGGGCCGGTGGTTTCGATCATTCCCTGCGATGGGCTGGAAAACGCAATCGAGATCGCGAACGGCATCGAGTACGGCCTGTCGTCGTCGCTCTATACGAAAGACGTCAACAAGGCCTTTGTGGCAATGCGCGACCTGTACGCCGGAATCACCTACATCAACGCGCCAACCATCGGCGCCGAGGTGCATTTGCCGTTTGGCGGAACCAAGGCGACCGGGAACGGGCACCGGGAAGGCGGCATCGGTGCGATTGACTTCTACACAGAGTGGAAGTCGGTATATATCGACTACTCCGACAAGTTGCAGAAGGCGCAGATTGATCGAGTGGACTGAGGCAGTTGGCAGTCGCTAGTCGCCAGTCGTGAGCGAAAAGCTCTTAACCGCAAAGGTCGCGAAGTCGGCACAAAGGGCGCGAAGAGGGCCTGGACGAGAAGGCTTGCAGGGCAGGCACTCAGGTTGAGCGACAATAAAGACTCCGGTTTCCTTTGCGATCTTTGCGGTAGTTCTTCGCGCTCTTTGCGGTTAAGCTTTTTCAGGTGCGGTTAAGCTTTTTGTAGCGTTCAAGCCAAAGGTGTCCCGCTAGCCTTCGGTCGTCGATCCCCGGAAAAGCTTTTAACCGCAACGGGCGCAAAGGTTGCGCAAAGCCCCCGAAGAGAGCCTGGATCGAGAAGGCTTGCAGGGCAGGCACTCAGGTTGAGCGACAATAAAGACTCAGGTTTTCTTTGCGATCTTTGCGGTAGTTCTTCGCGGTCTTTGCGGTTAAGCTTTTTCCAGGCGCGGTTAAGCTTTTTCCAGGTTCAGAACCAAAGCCGTCCCGGAGTCTAAATGCCAGCCACCCAGGTCCGAGAAGTTGCCCCTGCCCAGCGGTTGGAGAACGTTCGCTACGCCATTCGTGATCTAGCCTGCGTGGCCGACGAAGTCGCCAAGAAGGGGCACAAGATTCTCCCGCTGAATATCGGCGATCCCATCAACTTCGACTTTCAGACCCCGCCTCACCTGATTGAAGCCGTCTACAAAGCCATGAAGGACGGCAAGAATGGATACGCGCCGTCGCCCGGAATCAAAGAAGCGCTGGATGCGATCCGCGGCGAAGCCAAGCGCAAGGAAATCACCAGCGTGCAAGATGTGTTCGTTACATCGGGTGTAAGCGAAACAGTAGACATCTGTCTAACTGCGCTCCTGAACCCGGGCGACAACCTGCTGACGCCCAGCCCGGACTATCCCCTGTACTCGGCGGTGCTGGCGAAGCTGGGGATCGAACTCAACACCTACGCGTTGAACGAAGACGATGGCTGGCAGCCCGACCTGATCGATGTGCACAAGAAAATAGGCCCGCGGACGCGGGGCATCGTGCTCATCAATCCGAACAATCCGACGGGGGCAGTTTGTTCGCGCCGGATGCTCGAGGCAATTGCCGAGCTCGCCCGCCGCAATAACCTGGTCATCTTCGCCGACGAAATCTACGACAAGCTGATTCTTGACGAGGACCCGCACATCTCACTCGCGGCAGTGGCGCCCGATGTTCCCATCGTGACCTTCGGGGGTCTGTCGAAGAACTACCTGGCGCCGGGATGGCGGATTGGATGGGGAATCGTCAGCGGCGAGGCTGCCGCGGTGAAGCCTTACGTGGAGGGCCTTGGACGCCTGCTGCGTTCCCGTTTGTGCGCGAATCATCCCGAGCAGTACGCGATCAAGGCCGCGCTTGAGGGTCCGCAGGACCATCTCAAGGAAGTCGCCGACAAGCTTCGCTCCCGCCGCGACCTCACCGTGAAGTGGTGCAGTTCGACTCCACGCGTGAGCTGCGTCCCGCCCAAGGGGGCGTTTTATGCGTATCCGCGGCTCGATATCCCGGAGAACGACGATGTTTTCGTCAAAGAGCTGCTGCTGCAAAAGCATGTGCTGGTCGTGCACGGCTCGGGATTCGGGCAGAAACCGGGAACGAAACACTTCCGCATCGTGTTCCTGCCCGATGAGCAGACGCTCTCGACCGCCTACGCCGCCATCGCGGACTTCATGAAAGCCCGCTACAAGTAGCCCGGTACTTGTTGCCGCTTAGCGCGGCGCGTTGCCGAAAGTCGCCAGGCGACGTTTTTGCAGATCACTCACGTCGATGTGATCGGCGACGAGTTGTTCCTCTTCTTCCTCCCATTCGCGGGCCTCGTTGCCCGCAAGTTTCCGCAAGAGCCCGGCGGAACATGCGGTGCAGCAATAGCCTTTGATGTAGTTTCGCTTTCCGTCTTCTTGTTCGAGGCAGTACTCGTAGCTGAAGGCCGGTGGCTGCCCGAAACAGACCGGGCACGTTTCCGGAGCATTGATGTAAAGGGGATCGAAGGTTGCGAAGAAGAGGCTGTCGTTCATGACCCACCTCGCAATTGCTGTTTTCTCTTACATCCCATATTTCCCGGATGGATGCAGTGACCGGGGTCACCGAGAAGTGTCCGCTCGGCACGATTTCCCTTTCATGCAATAAGTTCCAAAATGAATCCCTTGCCTTTCTTGGTGTTTGGCACTGAATCTGGTTAAATCCAGAGGAGCGTCCTTGAGACTGCCCGCGTGATCGATATCCACAGCCATATTCTGCCCGAAGTTGACGATGGGCCCACATCCTGGGAAGTGTCGGTGGCGATGTGCCAGATGGCTGCAGCCGACGGCACTACGCACATGGTGGCCACGCCTCATTGCAACGAACGCTACCACTACGATCGGGACTACCTGGCGGGGTGCCTGCGGCACCTGCAGGAACTAGTGGGGGCGACGCCTCAACTGAGCCTGGGGTGCGACTTTCATCTTTCTTACGACAACCTGCAGAAGGTCATGGTTGCTCCCGAGCTTTACACGATCGGCGGATCGCGCTATTTGCTGGTGGAGCTGAGCGACTTCAGCATTCCCACGCAGATTGGCGATTGCTTTCTGAAACTGGGCGACCTCGGGGTGACGCCCGTGATCACCCATCCGGAACGAAACGCCATCTTGCGACCAACACCGCAGCGCGTGATCGAGTTCGTAGAACTGGGATGCGCCGTGCAGATCACTGCCAACGCTCTGACTGGATTCTGGGGACAACGCGTGCAACGGGTAGCTACCTGGCTGCTCGAACACGAGGCAGTCCACATGATCGCCAGCGATGCACATGATGTGAAGTATCGGACTCCGATTCTATCGGCAGCGCGCGATGCAGCGGCCGAGATTTGCGACCCCGAGATAGCAGCCGCACTGCTCGAAGGCAACCCGCGGGCCGTGATCGAAGGCAAGCCTCTTCCTTACTCGCCGAAGCCGGCACTCAAGTAGAAGCAGGGGTCGCTTAAGGTTTACTGCGGCTGCGTGGTCGGCGCCGAGGGACCGCTCGGGCTGGTCGTATTGGGAGTGGCTGTGGCGTGCGGCGCTTCGGGAGCTGATGTCATCGCACTTTCCGGGTTCAGCAGGTGATCGTGACTGGGACCGAGGCCCAGCTTGATCAGAGCGCGCGAGTCGGGAACCGTCTTGTTCTGCCAGCCATTATCGGCCTGGAAACGGCGTAGCGCATCTTCAGTCGAGGCGTCCCATTTTCCCGACGGCTCGCCGTTCATGTAGTGCTGACGAATGAGCGCTTCCTGAATCTGTTGAGTGCGGTCCCCGTCGATCTTCTGCTGGCCGCGCACCGTCTTGCGCGAACGCTTCCCCTTGTGCACTCCAGCCTTAGTCGATTTCGCGTGCGCAGCTTTTGAGGATTTTGCAGACTTCGACGTAGTGTGCGCGTTCGAAGTAGTGTATGTCTTAGAAGTCGAGCTCGTGGTTTTGTGCACACTGCCTTTGGGCGTCGTTTTTGGTTTCGCGCTGGCGGTGGAGGTGGATTCCCCATAGGCCAGCGAGCCGACCAGCAAGGCCGCCGCCCCGACCGCAAGTAAACCCTTCGATAATTTAGGCAGCTGCTTCATTCTTCAGCGTTTGTCGTACCAATGTCAGCGCGCTAGCCCGCCTTCAGAAAGCTTTAAAATTCGGGCCGTGAACGTCACGTCAAGATAGCAATCCCAACGGCCGGCACTGGAATCATCCCTGAATCGGAATGCCAGTGCCAGTGACCGTTGGGCGATGCCCTGGTTACGGAAGTGTACCCGCGATGAAGATCGTACCGTCCTGACGGCCAGCGCCGCGTGGACGGACCAGGAACACGACATCCTGCCCACTCTTCAGCGTGCCTTCGATTCGGGTGAAGTCTTCCGTCGAATTCACGGGCTGTTTGTTGATTTCAAGGATCACGTCGCCGCGATTCAATCCGATATCGTCGGCAAAGGAACCGCCGCGCACTTCCTGCACGATGACGCCTTTGCCGGCGGGGACGTCCAGCCGGTCGGCGAGGTCCGGGGTCAGGGAGCGAACGGTCAGGCCCAGTTTGCTTTCCTTGGGCTGCTGCTCCTCGTTCCCTTGCTGGTCTTCGCCAAGACGCGCCGCAAACAGCTTGGAGCGGTCGGCGATGGTGACCGTAGTGTCTTCCTTCTTCCCGTTGCGCACAAAACCGAGCTTCGCCTTACTGCCAGGCTTGCGGCTGGCAATATCAGCAACCAGCTCGTCACCGTTCTTCACGTCCTTGCCGTCGACTGAAGTGATGGTGTCGCCAACCTTCAAGCCAGCCTGGTCGGCGGGGCTTCCCGGCACGACATTGGAAATCGTGACGCCCGATTGCACACCGTACACGCGCGCAATCGCCGGCACCGGCTGCGCGGCGAATTCTACACCGATCGAGCCGCGAGTCACCTTGTGATCGGGTCCGATCAATTGGTTGTACACCTGGACGACCGTGTTCGACGGCATGGCGAATCCCACGCCGGCATAGGCGTTGGTCTCGGTCAGAATTGCTGTGTTAATGCCGATGACTTCGCCCGCCATGTTCACCAGCGGTCCACCCGAGTTGCCGGGGTTGATGGCCGCATCGGTTTGGACGAAGGACTGAAACTGGCGCCCCGGCACGATGTTGCGGCCCTTGGCGGAAACGATGCCGGCGGTGACGGTCGCCTGAAGTCCGAAGGGACTGCCAATCGCGAGCACCCAATCGCCGACCTGCATGCTGTCGGAGTTGCCAATCTTGGCGGTGGGTAATCCCTTCTCCACTTCGATCTTGATCACCGCGAGATCGGTTTCCTGGTCAGACCCGATGACCTTCGCATCATGCTGCACGCCGGGCGGATCATCCTGCAGCCGGACTCGAATCCGATCCGCCTTCTCGATCACGTGGCGGTTGGTGACGATATAGCCTTTCGCATCAACCAGTACGCCGGAACCGAGAGAGCGTTCCTTGATGTCGCCGCCACCTCCACCGGGACCGCCTTGGCCGCCAAAAAAGCGATCAAAGAAGTCATCGAAGGGGCTGCCGCCTCCGCCGCCATCGTTGTCTTCGTCGTCTGGCCCAGGAGGCCGAACACCACGCCGCTGTTTGTGCGGGTTCTTGATGGTCGATTCGGTATTGATATTCACGACAGCCGGCTCAAGCTGCTTGGCAATCTGCGAAAACGTACTGGACAGTTGCTGGGGCGAGGGCACCGTCAGAGGCGTCGCGTCCGATCCTTTTTGCCCTTCTTTACCTTTGACTCCGTAGCTGACGACGGAGCCGATCAGAATCCCAACTGTCAGGGTAGCCAGAATGCTCAGGGTGTAGAGCCAGCGATTGGCCTTCAGACTCACCCAAAAAGCGCTTGCGCGCGGTTCCATATGATTACTTCCTCCGGAAGACTCATAGCCCGCTTGATTATACCTGTTTGGCAAAACGTGAGCGGGTATGTGTCAGGTGGCAAAGGCCTTGGGAATTAGACGCTGGGAACGTCGAAAGCGTTTTACGGGAGACCCAGATTTTTGCGGATGCGGAAGGGCTACATCCTTTGGGCAAGCGCGGCCAGGAAGACTCCCGTATAGGTGGCGATCACCAGAAGTACGAGCAGGGCTCCAAACGACAGCATGGTCAACAGGCTGAGGGGGTGATTCACACACGCCCGGACCAGCAGGAAGACCCCGAAAAATTCAGCTGTGGCGAGAACTGGAAACACCAGCAGCGCGCACAGCGCCGCGTGTGGGATCGCTGGGCGGAACACCAGGTATACGAATGCCGGCAAGAAAGCCAGCGCAGGAACAATCGCGAGCGCCGAACCCCAGTAAAAAGAACGCTCGCGCTGGCGCCAGTTCATGAAACCAGTGTAGCAACGGAAGCGGCCGATTTATTGGGCCTCGTAGACGGTCTTGCCGCCAACCACGGTGCGAAGAACGCGGGTCTGCAGAAGCTTGGCGGGAGCGACTGCAGTAACGTCGCGATCGAGCACGACGAAATCCGCGAGCATGCCCGGAGCAATCAGGCCCTTCTGCTTCTCATCGAATTCAGCGAAGGCAGAACCGGTGGTGTAGGCGGCGATGGCCTGATCCATCGAAATCTTCTGATCGGGGAAATATTCCTTCTTGCCGTCTTCGCTTTTTCGCGTGGTGGCTGCGTACAGACCGCGGAAAGGCGAAAGCGGTTCCACCGGATAATCCGTCCCGAAAGCCAGGACAACGCCACGCTTGAGGAACTCGGCCCACGCATAGGAGTGAGCCGCACGCTTCTCCCCAAGGCGCGATTCAGCCCAATTCATGTCCGTGAGGAGTTGGCAGGGCTGCATCGAGGCGATGATCTTGAGGTCACGGTATTTCACGATTTCAAGCGGCGTGACCACCTGCGAATGCTCGATGCGCAGGCGGTAGTCGTCGCCGCCGTTTACTGCTTTGATTTTCTTCTCCCGGCCAGCCTTCTCGGCCTCGGCGAACGCTTCGAGCGCCATCTGCGCGCCCTTGTCGCCGATGGCGTGGAACCCGATCTGGTAGCCGGCCAACAGGCGCTCTTTCGTCATCTCGTTTAATTTCGGCGCGTCGTAGCGGGGCAGACCGGAGTTCTTCGGATCGTCAGAGTACGGCTCGATCAGGGCTGCAGTATGCGAACCCAGAGAGCCATCCATAAACCCCTTGAGCATTCCAGTGTGCAGCATCAGGTCGGTGCTCGGATGCGCGCTGCGCCGTGCTTTCAGCTGATCGAGCG
>Ga0307478_10000659_pt1 | contig 34097 bp, 29 predicted proteins | sample atmos_gasesECM4C_2_FD_203713 | JGI IMG/M metagenome (GOLD analysis project Ga0307478, IMG submission 203713) | Hardwood forest soil microbial communities from Morgan-Monroe State Forest, Indiana, United States - atmos_gasesECM4C_05 | ecosystem: Environmental > Terrestrial > Soil > Temperate...
TTTCTCAAGCGCATGATCAACGATCGCCAGACGCGGATCCGTATCGGTATGCCCGATGCACTCGACCTTACCGTCATCTGCGTCGAAGCCGGCCTTTCCCTCGACCAGGCGTTAATGCGCGTGGGCGAAGACCTGGGCCACGCCCATCCCGATCTCAGTAATGAGTTCTATCTGCTGAATCTGGAACTTCGCGCCGGTAAACCCCGCGCCGAGGCTCTCCGCAACCTGTACAATCGTACTGGCGTCGACGACATCAAGGCCCTGGTAACGACCCTGGTGCAGACCGATCGTTTCGGGACCAGCATTGCGCAGGCGCTTCGGGTCCATTCCGACTCGCTGCGCACGGAGCGTCGTCAGCGCGCCGAAGAACAAGCTGCCAAGACTACGATCAAGATGGTTCCTCCCCTGGTGGTTTTCGTTTTGCCATCGATCATCATCGTGACTCTCGGGCCGGCCATAATTCAGCTGTACCGCACGCTGATTGCCTAGTGCGGTCGTTTTAGTTGGTCAGGATGATGAAGGCGGAAGACTCGAGTCCCGGCACCCTCCCCACCGGTCGTGTATTCAATCGCACTCGCGGCCAGTCCCTCGCCAGCCGGCTGGCAGTCGCCGACACCCACTGGACGCGCCTGTGCGGGCTTATGGGAAAGCCTGCGGCCAGTTTCCCGCAAGGAAGTGCCCTGTGGATCGTTCCTTGCCGGGGGATCCACACGCTCGCCATGCGCTTTCCCATCGACGCCGTCTACCTGACCCGTGAGAATGTGGTCCTGCATCTCGAAGAAGGCCTGCCGCCCTGGCGCATGGCCCCGATTCGATTTCAGGCCGCATCCGTACTAGAACTTCCGGGAAATACGCTCCGCTCGACAGGCACTACAATTGGGGATCAGCTGGAAATCGACCCCACAGGAGAACCCGCGTCCGCATGAACGACGGACCCAAGCTATTAGTGGAATGGTCCCCGCGCTGGCACGAGTTCCGGACAGCGATCGGGCCTGCCTTCGGCCGTTCTCCGTCGCCGCTGGCGGGCGAAGCCCCAACCGGTCTGTTTCCCCTGCGCGGGATCTTGGTTTCCTGGGGAGCCGAGGCCATTTTCCTGGCCATGCTTATCATCTTGCCGGCCAAGCTGGCTCTATTGCAGCCGAATCGGCTTACAACCCCACCCAAGCACGAAGTGATCTACTACTACGGGGACGAGCTTCCCCCAGTACAGGATGCGGCAGGCGCCGAAGCCGGGCGGAGCGGACGCGCGGGCGGCAAGCAGACTTTTAACAAGTCGCAAACCATCCGGGTAGCGCGCGGAAACCACGCAACGGACAAGGTCGTCGAGGCCCCGAATCTGAAGCTGCCCGTTTCTACTGCTGCAGTCGCGAATCTGATTGCGCTCAAGCCCATTCCCGGCCCACCACCTTCCGAGGGGTTGCGCTCTTCCAACACTCCGCCGGTTTTGTCAAAGGGTGCGATCGTCGCTCCGCCGCCCGAGGTTATGCGTGAACTGAATCGTGCCACGCCCAGGCTGAACAGCTCCATCGTTCCGCCACCCGCCAACGCATCGGCCGAGCGGCGTCGCGACGTCATGGGGCTTTCGACGGCCGTCGTCGCACCCGCGCCCACGGACATTCCGCACGACAAGGGGCGGGCTGTGATCGCGATGACGAGTCCCATCATTCAACCGTCACCTGATGATGTTCAACGCGATCCGCCACCGTTGCGCGGGCCCACGGCCGCAACCAACATCGTGGTGCCACCGCCGGTCTCGGCTCCGGTCCGGGAGAGTGCCACCGCGTCCAAAATGACCCTGCCGGCGCCAGCGGTGATCGCTCCGCCGCCTTCGCAGGTCACGACCGACCGCACCGTATCGGGCGTGAGCATCGCGGATCCGAAGGTTGTGCCTCCGCCAGTTCAGCTCGGCGGCCGCACGCAAGATAAGCGCGCCATTATTGGCGTCACCGGGGCCAACGCGATTGTGCCCCCTCCGCCCAGCGTTGCCGGCGGCACTACGATGGACGGAGGAGGACGCGGCCACGGTCAGAAAGCCGGGGGCTTTGGCACGGTGCTCTCTGCTGACAACGTCGTTCCCCCGCCACCGAGCATGTCGGGAACTGGTGGAACCGGACGAGCTTCGAATCCGACGGGACGGCTTGGCGGGGGCTCAGCTGAGGTGGTTCCGCCACCGCCCAATTTGAGCGCAACCGGGACAGGACTCTCCGGGCACGGAACAGGTACGAAAGGCGGCGGATTCGGTGGCCCCGGGGACGCCGGCTCAGTGCTGGCTCCGCCCTCTCCGGGAGGTGGGAACGGCGCGGGCAAAGGACTGATCGTCTCCAACCAGCCAGGTTCCACTTTGGGTGTCCCGGGCAATGGGAGTGCAGGTTCGCTCGCGATGTCGCCTTCCGGTGGGGACAAACCCGGACTCGGCGGCTCGGGCGGCGGCGCTGGCATCGGGACGGGCAACGGTCCGGGGAGCGGCTTGAGCGGCGAGGGCTCCGGCGGCGCCAAGGCTGGGACCGGGCACGGATCTGACCCGAATTCCCACGGCGGCATCTCGCCCTACCCTGGTACGGGTGGGGCTGGGAACGGGACGACGGGGCAGCCTCCAGCTCCGAACGTTTCGATTACCGGAGGGAATACCGCGGCCATTATCAATCTGCCTAGTTTTGGGTCGGACGGCAGTGATCCGAACGTTCCGGGGCGCACACCCGGCGGAAAGGCGAATCGGAACCTAGACGTCACCGTCGAAGGGACTTCCCGTTCTGGCGGCGCGTTCAATTTCTATGGCTTGTTGCGCGGCGACAAGGTGTACACCAAGTATCTACCTACGCGATCGGGCACAGTGGTCATGCAGTTTGCAGATCCGCTCTCCGCCAGCCGGCCGTATTCCCAGGACCTCACAAGTCCTGAGCCGCTGGCCACCAACCTGACCATCGCGCTGCACGGTTCCCGGATCGTGATCCGATGCCAGCTTGACAGGTACGGGGTCCTGCGAGACTTTCAGAAGATCGACGCCGATGTGGGCGCACCGACGTCCAAAGTTGTCACCGCACTCACTGCCTGGAAATTCACGCCAGCATTCCGTGGCAACGACCCGGTCGAGGTCAACGTTCTTCTCGGCTTCAACATCGATACCCGCTGATGCACATCGATACCCGCTGATGCGCACTCATCAGAACGACAACCGTAGCGGTTCACTCATCGAACTGGGCGGAAGATGACCGCCGTGTCGTCCGTGTAAACCGCTTTCCAGCTACTTTTCTCCCTAAGCAAACTTGTCACTACCGAGTCGGCTGGCACCACAACGCATCCTGCGTGCATGGCTTCGAGGGCTTGCGACCATCCAGGCTCGCCTCGCACGATCCTCAAGTAGTTCTTTAAGAATTCTGTGCCATAGAAATCGTGGCGGTCATCTACGGCCACCTTCCTCTCCGGGTAAAAGCGGTAGATGCAATAGCCTCCCCAGCGATCGAGCGAGAACACCGGGCCCGCGTCGCCGCTAGCCGCCAGAAAGTCTGCGGCTTTCACAGGGAACCTGATCTCGCTGAAGTGGGCATCCAAGACCTTCCGATTTCCGAGATCGCCGTGGTGTAAGCAAAGCCCCAAGATTGCGAGCGCGGCCAAGGCGGGCCACACGTGTCCGCTTAACCCTGAGTCCATCCGAGCCATTCGCGCCCCGAAAGAATCGAAGCGCGCCATGAAGCGCCGCAGCCCTTCTGAAATCTCGCGGCTCCCTGCTGGTTCCCGGCCCACCACAGACAGCTGTGGCGCCACCACCAATACCAGAAGCATCGACGACACGGGGATATTGCGTGCGGCGAACAAACCAGTGTAAATCGCGAACAACATCAGCAGCGCGTGCCTGACCCCGATCCTCTTTCGCGCTGCGCCCAATGCGACCACCGCAAGCAGCACGATCAAGGCAAAGCATTTCTGCGCGAGCCCGTGAAAGTTCGGCGACAGAAATTCATCGATGTGATCCATGAGAAAGCGGTCGGTCAGGTAGCGATAGATGTGAAGGTGCAGCCGGTAGCCGTAGGGGTTCAGCAGCGTCACTAACGCGGATACAGCGGCGACTCCTCCGAGCACCCGCGCTCTGTTCAATGCATCTGCCCGATCCTGGACGCTGCCGGATGTCCAGCAGACGATCAGCGCGCTCACAAAGTAGATGCCGAGCAGCGCAAAGCCAAGCAGGAAGCCGCCATGCAAATTCACCCATAACATCATCAGGACTGGAAACCACGCGAGCCGGCGCCAGTTCCCACGCTCCTCGAAATCCTCAAGTGCCCCGAACCAGATGACTGCGAACAGCCAGCTCAAAACGTGGGGACGGGCCAGGAAGTGAATCGTCGAAGCCGCGACCGCCAGCAACAGCATGAGCACCGCAACCAGCAGATTGGCTCCATCTTTCAGCGCCCGGCGCAAGAGGAGGGTGAAGGTCAGAGCGATCACAAAGGCGGTGCCGAAGACGACCCCATTCAATCCGGCGGCGTGATGCACGGCGCCGGCGATCACGTCGTAGAGCCACTCCCAGGCGAACCATTCCTTTCCAGCCATCGTGGAAGAAAACAGGTCCACCCGAGGAACAGCATGGTTCTGCAGAATCCACTCGCCGGTCCGGATGTGCCATCCGATGCCCGCGTCCCCGAGCAACCCCTTCGCCATGGCACCTAGGGTCAGCGCGAGCAGTAGCAGTACGAACACGAGATCGGCTACAGAAGGAATCGCAAAGCGCAGCCAGCCGAGTGGAGTGCGCCCCGGGGCTCTACGGTTTTCGACGTCGACGCCCACTCCCGTATTCGTTTCGATATTGCTAGGCAAGAGAGCAGCCCGTGACTGCAGGGCCTATGTTACTTGAAGGACAGAAGAAACTACCGAAACTGCCAGAACGAGAGCCCCACCCGCATGTGGTGCATCAGGCTGTCGGGGAAGCTGTACGCGATCGCGATGCCCAGAAGCGCGTGCACAAGGCCCAATGGATAAATGCTGCGGTAGCGGCGAAACATCTCGGTGAAGAACCAGGCGCCGAAAAAGGTCATGACGGTGAGAGGGACGTTGGGAAGGTGCGCCACGGTGAACAATGCGACCGTGGCCAGCACCGCCCGTCGCGGCCCCAACAGAGCCTCAAGCCTCAGGTAGAAAACTGACTGCAAAAGGAACTGCTGCCCTGCCGCCCAGATCACGTAGGGCCAGATATTCTGGAACCTGGGCCAGCCGGGATTCGCCGGTACCGGATGCCCGCTTAAGAGCGTTACAGCGGGAATGGCAAGGGCAACGGCGCCGCCAAGCCCCAAAATCCAGGCGGTCGCTCGGCGCTCGGGCCAAACCAGACCCAGTTCTTCGCGCTTTCGGCCGCGAAAACCAATCCATGCCGCAGTTCCCACTGTGGCCATAATGAGGAGGCTGTGTCCAAGACTTCGCGGGGTCCACAAGACGGCTTCGAGCAGCACAAAAACGATCAGGACCTCGCCCCAGAGCGCAAACCGCCTGCCGCCAAGCGCATCGCCGTCCACTGCACGGGTTGTGGCGGCCGCCTGGGCAGGCGCTACCGCATCTTCCGGAAAACTTTTCGACCCCACGGCCATCACGGTGATCTTATAAAGTAGTGGCCATGTCCAGCAATAGCACGCCCCGGGTAGTGGTCGTGGGAGCCGGTTTCGGAGGTCTTAACGCCGCACGCTCGCTCGCCGGCGACCGCAACGTGCAAGTCACGATCGTCGATCGAAAGAACCACCATACGTTCCAACCTCTGCTCTACCAGGTTGCCACCGGTGGACTTTCGCCGGGCGAAATCGCAGCGCCGGTGCGCTCGGTATTTCGCGGGGACAACAACGTCACCAGTCTCCTCGAGGAAGTCACGGGATTCGACCTCGAGCGGCGGATCGCGAAAACCACCGAGCAGGATTTGGCCTACGACTACCTTGTCGTGGCATCCGGATCCGCCCACGCCTACTTCGGACACGATGAATGGGAGCCGTTTGCCCCGGGCCTGAAGACGATTGAAGACGCCCTGGAAATTCGCCGCCGGGTGCTTCTCAGCTTCGAACTGGCCGAGCGCCAGATGCTGGCCGAAGGTACTACCGAGCCGCTGAATTTCGTGGTCGTCGGTGCTGGCCCAACGGGTGTCGAATTGGCGGGAACCCTCGCTGAGATTTCCCGTCACGTCCTGGCGCAAGAGTTCCGTTCGATTGATCCCTCGCGCGCCCGCATCATCCTGCTGGAAGGCGGTCCGCGTGTGCTTCCTGCCTACCCTGGCGATCTCTCCCGGAGCGCGGAAGATCAGCTTCACCGTTTGGGCGTCGAAGTTCGTACCAACGCCATGGTCACTCAGGTCGAAGCCGGGGTGGTTCATGTCGGAGACACCCGCATCGTGGCTCCTGTCATTCTGTGGGCCGCCGGAGTAGCCGCGTCTCCGCTGGGCCGAATGCTTGGCGTGCCATGCGATCGCGCCGGACGCGTGCTGGTCCGGCCAGATCTCAGCATCCCGGGCCATCCCGAAGTTTTTGTGATCGGGGACCTGGCTTCGCTCAAGGACGGGCATGGCAAGCAACTCCCGGGGCTCGCGCCGGTCGCGATTCAGGAAGGTAAGTACGTGGCGAAAATCATCCGCCGCGACCTCGCCCGGCAGGCACGGGAAGACTTCCACTACTGGGACAAGGGTACGCTTGCTACCATTGGGCGCGCCGCGGCTGTCGCCGACTTCGGTAGGATTCACATCTCCGGATTCATCGCCTGGCTGTCCTGGCTTTTCATCCACATTTTCTTCCTGATTGGTTTCCGCAACCGCCTGCTCGTTTTCATCCAGTGGGCCTGGTCTTACGCGACCTACGAACGGGGCGCGCGACTTATTACCGGCAGTAACGACCTGCCGGGATGGATCGGCATGCACCCCGCGGCGCCACCGGCGGAGGCGAAGAAAGAGCCCATCCCTGTAAAACGCGCCGGATAGCGGCACATTTTGCGGCCTCGCTATAATTAACTCTTGCGGATCCTTCGCTTCATCAGCCTTTGCTGTGCGCTCCTGATATGCCTGGCTGGGCTCACCACCGCCCAAAGCACCGCCAACTCCACCGACACCGTGATCGTTATCCCGTTCGAGAATGCGTCCGGTGTCCCCGGCCTCCAGTGGATCAGCGAAGCCTTCCCCGAAATCTTGAGCCAGCGCCTTTCCTCGCCTTCCATCTTTCCGCTGACGCGGGAGGACCGGCTGCGGGCCTACGATCGAGCCGGGATTCCCGCGCAGGTGCAACCCGCGCGGGCCACGATCTATCGGGTGGTTGAGCCGATGGACGTCGACTATGTCGTCCTGGGCCGCTACACCTTCGACGGCCGGTCGCTCACAGCCGCCGCCCAGATTCTCGACATGCAGAATCGCAAACTCCTGCCCGAGAGCCAGGAGTCGGGTCCTTTGGTCGAACTGGTCAACGTGCAGACCGCGCTTGCCTGGGATATTCTGCATTCCCTGCGGCCGGATTTCAAAGTCGACAAACAGGCCTTCACCACGACGGCTCCAACGGTTCGTCTGGACGCGTTCGAGAATTACATTCGCGGGATTCTTGACTCCACCGACGCCGATCGAATTAATCACTTTCGGGAAGCTGTCCGCCTCAGTCCCACCTACAACGAGGCTTGGCTCCGGCTGGGACGGAGCTACTTCGATACCCATCAGTACGATCAAACCATCACGGCTCTGGGCCAGGTCGCGACAACGGCGCCTGAGGCGCGCGAAGCGAATTTCTTTCTGGGCCTTGCCGCTTATTCGGTGAACGACTTCTCGCGCGCCGAGTCCGCCTTCAACTTCGTAGCGGTCCGCCTCCCACTGACCGAGATCTTCAATAATCTGGGAGTCACGACGTTCCGTCTGGGTGACCGGAAGCAAGCGGAATCGTACTACCGCAAGGCTGTCGAATCGGACGCCAGCGATCCCGACTATCACTTCAACCTGGCGCTCCTGTTGCTTGAAACCGGCAATCATCAGGAGGCGGCGCAACAGTTAAAGGAATGCTTGAACCTTCGTCCTGGGGATGCCGAGGCCCGTTCCCTGCTCGACCGCCTTGCCGACCCATCGCGAGCCACGAACGCGAGCCACCTTGCGACGGCGCGCCTCAAGTCCAACTACGATGAGGACTGGTACCGCCAGCTGTTTGTTGGTATTCAAGCCGCCGCCGAAGAACGACTGGCCAAAGCGGATCCGGTTACTCACGCGCAGTTCCATGTGAACCGTGGGCAAGAACTTCTCGGCCAGGGATTCACGGCGGAGGCGCAACGGGAATTTCGGGAGGCGGCGACGCTCGATCCGGCGAACCCCGAAGCGCATGCGGGCCTGGCGCGGACGCTCGAAGCCGACAACGACATTCCCGGCGCGCGCGCCGAGGCGGAAGCGGCTCTCCGGCTCAAGGTCTTCGTCGATCCCCTGCTCTTACTCGCCCGGCTTGATTTGCGAGACAATAAAGCCGACGCGGCCGCTCAGAGTGTGGACCGGGCGCTCAAGCTCGAGCCAGCCAATCCGTCGGCGCTCAATCTGAAGCGTGCTGTCGCAGCCCAGCTGGCGCAGAAAGCGCCGCCGCTGCCCAATTGATGAAGCCGTTTTGTACAAGCATGGCCAGGGATTTCAGTACCAAGGACACGAAGGAACACGAAGGAGGTCGGAGGGTTTCCGGCGCCAAACTTCTCGTGTCTGCGATCATTCTGATCCTACTTTCTTCTTGCCTCGCGTCCGCCGAAGTCCTCAAGATCGTTGTCAACGACACTATTCAGCCGATTACCGACGAGTTCATTGGCCGCGCGCTCGCAGAAGCGAAAAACTCCCACGCGGACGCGCTGCTGATCGAGATCAACACTCCTGGCGGCATGCTAACTTCCACACGCAGCATTATTGAGAAAATCGTCGATTCGGCTGTTCCTGTCATCGTTTATGTTGCTCCATCTGGAAGCCGTGCGGGATCAGCCGGAATCTTCATTCTCGAAGCGGCCGACATTGCCGCGATGGCTCCGGGTACCAACGCGGGCGCAGCTCATCCAGTTCTGCTCATTGGACCTGTACAACTCAAGCCTGATGATGAGATGAAGCGTAAGATCGAAAACGACACAGCAGCTCTGGCTCGATCTGTCGCTTCCAAACGAAATCGCAACACTGAGGCCGCGGAAGCCGCCGTTCTCGAATCCAAGTCGTTCACTGAGCAGGAAGCCTTGTCGAACAAACTGATCGACTACGTGGCTTCCAGCGAAGACGATTTGTTCCGCCAGATCGCGTCCAAGCCGATCAAGCGCTTCGACGGCAAGACCGTTACCCTGAACCTGGTTGGGCAGCCCGTCCGTCCCTTCGAGATGACGCTGAAGCAGCGCATCCTCGACTACCTGATGGATCCGAACGTCGCGTTCATCCTGCTCGCTATTGGGCTGCTCGCCCTCTACGTCGAATTCAACCATCCCGGAGCGGTGGTGCCGGGCACGGTGGGCGTCATTGCTATCCTGCTGGCGGCGTTCGCGCTGAATTTCCTGCCCGTACGCTTTGCGGCACTGGCTCTGATTGCAGCCTCATTCGCCTTGTTTGCCCTCGAGGCCAAGTTCGCCAGCCATGGCGTGCTGACCACGGGCGGCATTGTCCTGCTCACGCTGGGCGGACTGTTGCTGGTCGATGCGCCCATCCCGGAAATGCGCGTCCGTTTCTTCACCGCCCTCTCCGTCAGTGTTCCTCTGGGTGTGATCACGGCCTTTCTGATGACCATCGCCTTGCGCGCGCGGCGCAACAAGGTCGTCACCGGCGCGCAAGGCCTGATCGGTCAAGTTGGGGTGGCACAGAGCCCGCTCGTCCCCGAGGGCAAAGTCTTCGTTCATGGGGAAATCTGGAATGCAATCTCTTCCACGCCCGTTCCAATCGGCTCCAAGATCGTCGTCCGCAAGGTCGATGGACTCCAGCTTGAAGTGGCCCCTCTCTCTGCCCCGGGCACAGACCCGATCCCAAGCGCGGTTCCATAGTGGACCCGCATCTAGCGAGACAACAGTTCCTGTCGGGCGAAAACCTCAATCTGTTCAATCGATTGCGATACAATCCGCTTGAGACACGCTCCCGATAAAAAGCGCCTGGAGGCGCGACCATGCCATCCTTCATTGCCATCGCGATCGTCGTTTTCCTCATCTACATTCTCAGCTCCATCAAGATCCTTGCCGAATACGAACGGGGCGTGATCTTCCGCCTCGGACATCTTCTGCACCAAGCTAAGGGACCAGGTGTGATCCTGGTCTTTGCCCCGATCGATCGTATCGTCCGCGTCTCGCTCCGTCAGGAAGCCTTGGAGGTTCCGCCGCAAGACATCATCACCCGTGACAACGTAACCCTCAAAGTCAATGCCGTTATCTTCCTGCGCGTGATCGATCCAAACAAAGCCGTTGTGGAGGTCTCCAATTACGTCTACCAGACCTCACAGTTCGCCCAGACCACGCTGCGCAGTGTGCTTGGCGAGCAGGAGCTCGACGAACTCCTCTCGCATCGCGAGAAAATCAACCTCCGCCTGCAAAGCATCCTCGACACGCACACCTCGCCCTGGGGCGTAAAAGTCACCAACGTCGAGGTCAAGCAGGTGGACATGCCCGAGTCCATGCTGCGCGCCATGGCCAAACAGGCTGAGGCCGAGCGCGAAAAGCGTTCCAAAATCATCCACGCCGAAGGCGAGTTCTCGGCCGCGCAGCGCCTGGTCGACGCCGCCAAACTGCTGGCCACCGAGCCGGTCAGCGTGCAGCTCCGCTACTTGCAGACTCTGACCGAGATCGGCGTCGAGAAGAACACCACCGTCATCTTCCCGGTTCCGGTCGACTTCTTCTCGGGGATACAGAAATTGCTGGGCAAACCCGATGAGAGTATTCCCGCCAAGGCGGGTTAGAACGGGATGGAGGGAAGGGCTGCGCACGAAGCCTGAATCAGCAGCCTGAATCCGGCCATCGACAGTGGTCGGAAAACTCAACATGGAGCAGACATGAGCTCTGATGACACGGAAATCACACTCGGCACCGGCAAGATGCTGGCGCTTTTCTTCGGTTTGGTGGCGCTGTGCGCCGTCTTCTTCGGGTTGGGCTTCTCGCTCGGCCGGGGCTCGGGCCGTTCCACGATGGCCTCCGACCAACCTTCGACCCAAGGCACTGCCCCTGCCTTGCGCCCGTCGGCGATGAAATCCGGTGGCGCACAGGCCCAGCCTGGTGAAGGTATGACGTTCTACAAAGCGGTCGAGCAGAAGGATGCCAATCCTCAGCTGTCGGCTGCTGACCCTGCTGCGAACCCGGCACCGACGAAGGACAGTGCAAAAGAGACAGCCGACGCCGCCAAGCCGCCAGACCCCATGACCGTCAATGCCGGTCCCGGTTACTTTGTGCAGGTTGCTGCCGTCAGCAAGCAGGACGATGCCCAGGCCCTCGTCGATGCCCTGAAGAAGAAGCAGTACGCCGCCTTCACCTCAAATGCTTCCTCCAGCGACAGATTCTTCCACGTGCAGGTAGGCCCCTTCGGCGACATCAAGGACGCGGAGGCTACCAAGGCGAAGTTGGTAAGCGACGGCTACAACCCGATTCTGAAGAAGTGAGGCCGACGGGAAGGGCGCGGAATCTGGAGTTCAGGTCACATGAAAATCTGAGATCTTCAATCTGAGATCTTCAGTCTGAGATCTTCAATCTAAAATCTGCGACCTCTCAATCCCTATCGAACCGCTGTTCCTTCCACGGATCTCCGTACATGTGATAGCCGTTCTGCTCCCAGAAACCGGGCGTGTCGTGGTCCAGAAATTCGATGCCTCGCGCCCACTTCACCGATTTCCACGCGTACAGATGCGGCACAATCAATCGCAGCGGATAGCCATGGTCTGCGCTGAGAGGTTGGCCATCGTGGTGGGTGGCGAACAGAACCTCTTCGCGATCCAGGTCGGACAGTGGCACATTGGCCGTAAAGCCCTGTTCGGCGTGCACCAGGACATACGCCGCCCCGGCCTTCAACCTCACCCGCCCCGATACCTCGCGAAACGCAACACCTTCCCAGTCGTTGTCGAACCGGCTCCAGCGCGTGACGCAATGAAAATCGCTGTGCCGCTTTACTTTCGGCAGTTCGTTGAATTCTGCCCACGTCCAGCGCATCGGAGTCTCTACCAGGCCGTAAACCCGGAAATCCCATCGCTCCGGATCAAAACGTGGCACCGCCCCGTAGTGCAGCACCGGCCATTTCAAGGTGAGCGACTGCCCCGGCGGCAGCCGCCCCTCGCTTTTCATTTTGTGCTCCAGGGCCCTGCGCTCGTTCCCTTCAAATAAAGCCATGTTTCCTCCGTTGTGGGATTGCGCTGACGAGCAGCGCGCTGAGAACGGCTTGGACTTAAAAAAGTTCAGATTTCGGAATTTCAGATTCCAGATTTCAGATTTTAGATTTCAGGTGATGGATTTTTTGACGTAGCGGGACGTACCAGGCGGGTCTATCTCGCGAAGACCCGCGATCTAAAAATCCGCAGTCTGAAATCTTCCACCCAAACATCGCATCCACATTGACATCCATCAATTATCGTTCTATTCCTAGCGTATGTCCCCCCATGACCAGGTCTTAAGCCGCCATCTGCATGCTATTGCGGATCCCACCCGCCGGAAGATTCTGCAGGCTTTGAAAGCCAGGAATGCTTGCTCTCTCGGCAAAGAAACGGGGCTCTGCGCGTGCGACATCGAGGACCGTATTCATCTCTCCCAGCCGACCATCTCCCATCACATGGCCATTCTGGAGAAAGCCGGGCTGGTGGAAGCGCAGAAAGAAGGCCACTGGAGATGGTACCAACGGAACGAACGCGCCATTAAGCAGTTCGCCAAAACCCTGCGACAAACGCTCTAGCGCCGAGCCCACTTCAGATCGAGGAAAAGCAAAACCCACGGCAGAGCCGCGGGTTTCGGGGATATTGGGAAATTTTGGCGCCTACTTCGCGATGGCCGCCTGGGATTTCTGAAGCAAGCGCCGTGCCTGTGAAATCAAGTCAACAACCTCAAACGGTTTCACCAGCGATGCGATGCCCTGGCTTTGCAGGTAATTCCGCACATCCTGCTCCGCAATACTCGAGAAGGTGAACAGCATCTTTTTCTCGAGCCCTGGGCAGGCCACGCCAACCCAGCGATGCGCATCCAGGGCGTTCCATCCGCCCGGCATCCGCCCGTTCATAATGATCGCGTCAAAGGTCTCGTGCCGCAGGCGGTTCTTGGCTTCTTCGACATTCATTAGCGCTACCACTTGCGCGCCGGCTCCGACAAGCACATCGCGCTCAAATTCCAGCACCGCTTCTTCGTCTTCAAGGAGCAGGACGCGCCCGTCGATTGCCATTTCGCGCCGTGTGGATATCGGGACGGATTCCGGCTCGATCACCTGTCCCGACGCCGGTAGCCTCACCTCGATCGCCGCCCCGCCTTCCGGCCGGTTATGCGCGGTGATGTCGCCGCCATGTTCCTTGATGATCCCGTAGCAAATGCTCAAGCCCAGCCCGGTACCCTTGCCCACGCTCTTTGTGGTGTAGAAGGGGTCGAAAATCCGGTTCGGATCCTTGATGCCGACGCCGGAATCCAGAAACTCCACGCCAACATGTCCGTCTTGGGAATGAATCCGGACCTTCAGCTTGCCGCCTTTGCCGCCTTCCAGAATGGCGTCCACGGCGTTGTTGATGATATTCAGAAAGACCTGCTCGAGTTGGTGCGGGTCGGCAGTGACCGACTTCGCTTCGACCATCGTCTCGCGCTCGAGCTGGATGTTGTTGACTTTCAGGTCATAGTCACGGAGCGCCAGGGTCTCGTCGACGATCTTGCGGATGTCCACGTCCTGCTTCTGCGGGGTGCGCTGCCGCGCAAACGATAGCAGGTTCTGCACCACGCGATGCGTGCGCTGCGCCTGCTTAAAGAGTTTGCGGACAAAGTCCGAGGCCCGATCGTTCAGGCCTTCGCTCTCGAGCAACTGCGCGTAACCCAGAATCGCGGTGAGTGGATTGTTCAGTTCGTGCGCGACACCAGCAATCAATTGACCTACGGCCGACATCTTCTCGCTCTGCAGGAGCTGTTCCTGCGTTTTTCTGAGATCTTCGTAAGCCTTGCAGGTTTCCTCGTAGAGCCGCACTTTTTCGATCGTAGTCGCCAGCTGGCGTCCCACAGCCACCATCATGTTCTCGTCGTTGCTTGAGTAGACGCGCGCCTCGGGACTGCTGATGCCCATGATTCCGATCGGCGCGTCCTTGCTCCACAGGAGCACCCAGATCCACGATCCCGGCCCGTCAGCCTTCACGAACTCGGTTACCAGCGGCGGCAGGTGGGGCAGAAACTCCGCGGTCAGGACCTCGGTACGCGAGCGCATCACCAGGTCGCCGAATCCGTTAGGGAGCTCCACTACGTTGAATTTTGCCCGCTGCTCGCTGCGCTGTCCCCAGCCGGCGCGCCGCCGGAACGTGGTTTCATCGGAATCCGACAAGTAAATTGACCCGGTTTCCGCGCCGAACAGTGAAATCACCTGGCGGAGGGTCAGGTTCAGAATCTCATCCAGGTCGAACGACTGGGTGGCGATCACCGCCATGGCATTCAGCGCATTCAGTTCCCGATTGCGGCGACGCATGTCGTCTTCCAGGCGCTTCTTCTCCGACATGTCGAGCACGAAGCCCTGGTAGCGTTCCACCTTGCCCGACCCGTCGCGAGTCGCGAAGCTGCTTTCCGAAGCCGTAAGCTGGGCGCCGTCCTTCCGGCGGAGGGTCACTTCGAAATTTCGAACGAAATTGTGAGCGTCAATTTCCTTGCGGAAGGCGTCGCGCTGCTCGGTCGAAACGTAGACCTCTTTGTTGATGTTCAGCGCCATCAGCTCTTCGCGGGTTTCGTACCCGAGCATCTGCACGAAGGCGTCGTTGCAATCGAGAAGCTTGCCCTCCGGTGTTGCCACGAACACGCCTTGTTGTACCTGCTCGAAGAGCAGCCGATAGCGTTCCTCGGCGCTGCGCCGGTCAGTCGTGTCGCGGATAACGTGAATCGTGCCTTTCTGCTTGCCGCCCTGTTCAGAGTAGGACGAGGTCGAAACCATGGAGTACCCGCCGAAACAGGGGTCGGGGCCTTCCACGAAGTCGACATCGCCCCGGGCACAGTAGGGGCAGTTGGTCCATTTGGAGAAATCGTGCGGGAGCGCTTCGTCGCAGCCGTTGCCCATCACGTCGGCCGGAGCTTTTCCCAGATGCTGCAGCAGGGCTTCGTTGGCTTTCGTGATCACGAATTCGGCGTCGTGGGCCAGAATCGCGTCCTGGATCGAATCAAACGTGTTCATCCACTGCCGCTGCGAGCGCAGGACTTGCTCGAGCAGCCGCAGGTTCTCAGCAGCAATGCCGACCTGGCTGCCGCTGGTGTGGAGGAAATCGATGTCTTCCGCGGTGTAGGAGCAAGCCTGCGTCTTGCCAAGGGCGATCGTCCCCACCGGACCCTTTTTGCCCTGCATCGGAACAAACACCACGTGGTCGAGTCCCTCGTCCTCGAGGTAGGCTCGCACCGATGGCATCATGGCGCTCGCTTTCACGACCGCGGGCTTGGGCTCGGCGAGGGCTTTCTGTACCGCCTCGTCCAGATGAATCAGGCTCGCGCCTTTCAGGAATTCCTGCGAGGCTCCCACGTGGTTGGTGAGCGCCGTAGCTTGCTCGCTGTCCGCGGGACGGAACCACGCCACCTTCGCCCTCATGACCTTCTTCAGCTCTTCCAGGGCCGACTGCATCATCGGCCCATGCTGCTGCGTACGCCCGATCGCGGTCGTCAAGGTGTTGATCACGCCCAGCCGCTGGGTGCGTGCCCGCGAGTCGTCGAACACCATAAACAGCATGCTCACGCCGAGCAGCAGGTCAGCCATCAGGAATACGCCGGCGGGAATTGCGCCCGTCAAAGGAGCCCAATCCAGGTGCAGGAACAGCAGGCTGAGACTCAACAGCCATGGCCCAATTTCAAAGCGTCCCCAACGATAGCGGAGCAACTGAACCGCCGTCGCAATCGTCACGACCCGGTACGCGATCTCAAGCGGTACACGCAACAGAATTTCGTCAGGCCAATACAAGACCCGCGCGACCGCGAAGGCCATCACCGACCCGCTGATCACAAACAACGGGAAGATATATTTTTCGGCCCGCGTGTAAATCAGGATGGAGGCGGCAAACAGGCACACCGCGAGAACGAACGCTCCTTGGGAGATCGCCTGCAGCTGAGACGAAGCTGTGAACCCGGAGGAATCGGCCCCAAACCATTGTGCGACGCCGTACGCAAGCCAGCCCAGCGTCCAGACCAGCAGAAATCGTTCGCGAAATGTGCGGAAAACCAGGATGCTCGCCGCCAGCATGATGAAGGCAGCCGTTTCCTGTGCCGTCAGCTTCGGGACAGCTACATCCCCAACCGCGAGCCAGGCGCACCAAAGAGGAAGGTTCATTGCGTTTCGCTTGCGTGAGCGCTCGTTTTTTAAATATCACGCGCCGCCCCGTTACCAATCGGTTTTCCGCCTCCCTTTGGTTACTTTCGGAACATAGCAACTGGGGTATCATGCGATAGACTCCGGATTCGGAACGCATGCCCTTGGAACGCATTCTTGTCGTCGACGACGAAGACTCAATCCGCGAGATTGTGACTTCGATGTTGTCGTCCGCTAACTACCAATGCCGTCAGGCAGCTTCCGCCCTTGAGGCCCTCGCGTTGCTCGATTCCGGCGAGGAATTCGAGCTCATGCTTTCCGACCTCATGATGGCGGGTATGGATGGCATCGGCCTTCTGGAGCGAACGAAGGAACGCTATCCCGACATGCCGGTGGTGATGGTTACCGCCGTGCACGATATTTCGGTTGCCCTCACCGCGATCCGCAATGGCGCCTACGATTACCTGCTGAAACCTTTCGAGCGGGAACAGCTTCTGAACACGGTTCGTCGCGCGCTGGAAAATCGGCGCCTGAAGCTCGATAACCGGACCTACCAAACCAACCTCGAGTCTTTGGTGCAGCAGCGCACCGAACAGCTCCGCCAGGCGCTCGGTGATCTGGAAAAGTCGTATGACATCACGCTCGAAGCGCTGGGCGATGCCCTCGATATGAAGGACGCGGAAACCGAGGGCCACTCCCGCCGCGTGACGGGCTACACCATCCTGATCGCGCGTGCCATGGGCATTTCGAAGGAGCAGATCAAGGTCATCGCGCGTGGCGCGTTCCTGCACGACATCGGAAAAATGGCGATCCCCGACGCGATTCTGCGCAAACCTGGGCCACTCACGGCTGAGGAAGTCGGCGTTATGAAAGAGCATTCCTTCCGCGGCTACAACATGCTGAAGCGCATCCCGTTTCTGCAGGAGGCGGCGGAGATTGTCTATGCCCACCAGGAAAAATTCGACGGTTCCGGCTATCCCCGCGGTTTGAAGGCAGAAGAAATTCCGTTGGGTGCACGGATTTTTTCAATCGCCGACACCCTCGATGCAATCCGCACCGATCGACCCTATCGCCCCGGACGTCCGCTGTCTGCGGCCAAAACGGAAATCAAACTCTGGTCCGGACGTCAATTCGATCCCAAGATTGTGGATGTTTTCCTGAGCATGCCGGACCAGATCTGGGAAGATCTGCGCCAGGAAATCGATGCATCCATCCATCACTTCCCTGTCTACGCGACCGGGGCCAAAGGCGGTCTCTAGCCGTCGGCGTGTTAACCCGTTCCGCAGAAAAAAGTTGCTGTTCTGACACCGTATTCCCTGAAAAATCCGCAAAGCAGCCCTTTCTTTTCGCGACACATCCAAGTTTCCGAGCTCGTTGATTCCCTTTCTATCGAGGTCCCCGATGTCCTACGTTCGGAGCCACGCTCTCTGCTCGCTGTTCGCTGTGATTTGTGCCGCGTCTTTGTTCGCGCAGGATCCCGCAGTGGCACCCCAAGCTCCTCCCAACGCTATTCCGGAAGGCACGCGCTTTCTGATTCGCCTCAATGACAAACTCGACACGCGCAGCTTGCAAGCGGGCAAGCACTTCAAAGCAAAACTTGCCGAGGATTTGGCGGCTGGCAATGGGGTCATCATCCCGCGCGGAAAGACCATCAAAGGACATGTCAGCTCGGTCGAGCAAGGCCTGCACGCGCGCATGATGCTCAGCTTCGATGAGATCGACACCGGCCACGGTTCCATGCCGCTGATTGCTACCGTCACCGGCGTGCCGGGCGATCACGCTGTCAAAGATCCGGACGATGAAGGCGAACTGCAGCGCAAGGGCATGAGCAAGGAGCATGAGATTGAAGCGGCTGCCGTGGGCGCAGGGATTGGCGCCGCGGCAGGCGCCGTGAAAGGCGGCGGCAAGGGCGCGGGCATTGGCGCAGGCGCAGGAGCTGGAGTGGGCGCCATCGCAGGACTTCTCACGGATCACGATCTGCGTCTGGAAAAAGGCACGGTACTCGAAGTGCGCCTCGATCATCCGCTGCAGATCCCGTACCGCTGAGACTCACCTTCAGAAGGATCACCGCCAAGGACACTAAGGATCACGAAGGAAGACAGAGCTTCCCCTTGGTGATCCTTTGTGCCCTTGGTGGTTATAAGTTTTTGGGCTCGGCCCCTTCCGTCGCACCTCACCCTCAGCAAGTCTTTCCTCCTCCACCGTTCTCATTTCAGAGAGGCCGGGAAGCGTATACACTCTCTCGGACCGTTCAGGGAGGCTAGAAATGAGAAAAACATTTTTGCTGCTTGCACTCTTGCTGTGTTCTTCGCTGCTGCTTGCGCAGGCGCCCAGCGTCAGCGCGGCCGCGAATACTCTTTACACCGGGGCCGACGGAAAATTCGAAGCCGCTCCCGACACTGCGCTGGTGCAGTTCAACATTTCCGCGCAGGCGGACAACGCCAAGGCGGCTTACGACGCCGCGTCCAAGCAGTCCGAGCAGGTGCGGCAGATCCTGCGCGACAATGGCATCGATCCCAAAACTGCGCAGATCGGCTCGTACTCGATCGACCCGATGTATGACTGGAAGACGGCGAAGCGCAAGCTGATCGGCTATCGCGTGGCCACGAACGTGACACTCAAGCTCAAGGACTTCACCAAGATCGGCCCCATCACCCAGCAACTCGCCGACTCGACCGTGAGCGACAGCCAGTCCATCACCTACACGCTCGATAACATGGACGACGCCAAGAGCAAAGCGGTCGAAGATGCCTATCGCCGGGCTCACGCCTCCGCGGACGCCCTCGCGCACGCGGCCGGACGCACCGTGGGAGAGCTGTCCTATGCGTCCGTGGACACCTACGAGAATATTCGTCCCGTCATGCCGATGCCCCGGGTCATGATGGCAGCAGAGGCCAAAGCAGCTCCGGCCCCCACCGAGGAATTCACTCCGCATACGGTGACCGTGACGGCGCACGTGAACGCGCTGTTTACGCTGAAATAGTTAGATCGGAGATATTGAACGCGGAACGCAAAGGTGCGGGCAGAGAATCGTAATCTTGAATTCCTCCGCCCGGCCTGCCCGGGTACATCAAGAGATTTTGTAAGGGCGCGGCTAGCGCCTTGCCCTGAGCATGAAACCCCAGATCACATCTTACGGGCTAGGACCTGGGTACCCGGCTCGAGTCCAGCGGTACCGAGCGCTGAATCACCATCTCGATCGAGGTTCCCGGCTCCAGCCGCACGTCCGCGCCGCGTGACAGCATGGCGATTGCGGCTCCGACGCCGGCGCCAATGCCGCCGCCAATCCCTGCACCCTTCCAGGTTCCGGTACCGAGACCACCAATCGCGGCGCCGGTTCCGGCTGTTTTGGCTACGGTCTCGACCTTCTTTCCAGTGTCGCTGTCTTGCCGGATCGTGCCCTCGGTGTCTTTCATGGTCGCGTGTTCCGCACCGGGCACGTTCTCCAGTGCGCCCGGCAACATCACCGTGTATCCGCTGGGATAAATCAGGGATGTGAAGTGAATCAACATTTCGGCCCGGCCCTTGACCCGGCCGCCCCGCTGGATGTGGCCGATCTTTCCCTGCACGTAGGTTCCTACCGGAACCAGGATGCGGTCATCGAGCACAACCGGGAAGGTGGTCTCGGCATACACCGCATCCCCTTCCTTGGCGGTCTTGGTCGAAATCGCCTGCTTCAGCCGGAGCGCGACTTTGGTTCCTGCAGGAATCTCCAGGCCGCTCCCCTTGGACGTGCCTGGTTCCGCTGCCGCCTGCCCGAAGGCCGCCACCGACAGAGCTATTGATGCCATCCACGCCGCGATCCATCGCATAAGAATCTCTCCCGAGCGATCTTGTGGGCCCGAACCGCCTCCCGCCCCAAGTCTTCGACGGGTTCTTTTTAGCACCCGCCTTGACTGCTCCCTAGGATGCAAACCTATCTGACCGAGTTGACTGGCCGAAACTTCTGCTGAATGTCCTGAATGGCCAATTGTGGATCCTGCGCGGTTTCGGTCCCACAATCTTCACAAAAACGTCGGACTCGCTACCCGCCCCGTCGAACCAAGTTCTCCCGGACGTTCCCCATGAACTGCGATTGCAGCTTCTGCGCGCAGAGCTCACCGCAGACATGCAACGTCCCTTCCTTCTGGGCGATCTCCTCATCCCATGGCGCCAGATACAGTACCGGAATCTTGAGGTCGGCGAAAGAGGTCCACATTAGCCACCAGCGGTCATCCGATCGTTTCAAAGTGCCACAGTTCGGGCCTGCACAGCGATAGAACGGATTTACTTGCGGTTTCGGGGTACCCAAGGTCGTCAATGCAAGATCTCCTGCTTCGGCCGAGTCCAACCCATTTTAGCGAAGCCTCCGGGTGGACAAAAACTCAAAACGTTCCAGCCTCCGCCAGCACTAACGACCAACTGTGAGAACGCGCCTTACACTCATTTTTGCATTCCGCATCGACGGTCCTTCACGGATTTTGCGTTAGAGAGGCCCTTGCCTTGAACATGGTAGCTGTTGGTCCGATAAACTTCCATGGAAGTGGATTCTTAACGCCGACTATCTCACTTATAAAGCAGGTACTTCCCCCGTACTTCGGTAAACTTCCCGATCGCCGCCCGCCAGCCTTCCGCCACCCGCCGTGGATCCTGCCCGGCTGCGAGCGCGTCATAGGCGTCCTGGTTCACCAGCAATTCCCGCATCCGCTCCATCTTGAAGTCTTTCGGATACAACTTATTCAAGGCGGCGGCCAACTCGACTCCCAACTCCGGTGCGTCGAGCGTGTTCCGGTCGAGCAAGACAATGCTCACTCCCTGACAGACCTCTCCCGAGTAGGTACTGGCCGAAGGCGTGAAAGTTACTGGCACAAACCGCGTGCCCGAGATCGCCCGGGCGTTCAAGTATTCCGCGAGCTCCCGCGCCTTGATCCACGGCGCCCCAATCCACTCAAAGGGAGTATCCGTCCCGCGCCCCACGGAAACGTTGGTCCCCTCAATCAGGGCCACTCCCGGGTACAAAGTCGCTCCCCGCAAGCTACGCAGGTTCGGCGACGGATTGATCCAGGTCAGCCCGGTCGAGTCGTACCAATCCCCGCGCAGCCACCCGTCCATGGGTATGACCTTCAGCTTCGCCCCAATCCCGCGCTCGGTATTGAACATCTGCGCCAACTCGCCGATCGTCATGCCGTGGCGGACCGCCATGGGAAAGTAGTTGGTGAAACTCTCGTGGGAAGCGTCCGCAACAGGGCCCTGCACCAACGACCCGGTGATCGGATTCGGGCGGTCGAGCACGATCATCTCGATCCCCGCTTTCGCTGCTGCCTCGAGGAAATATCCCAGCGTGGTTTCGTACGTGTAAAAGCGCACGCCGGCATCCTGAATGTCGAACACGATGGCATCCAGCCCTTTGAGGACCTCCACGGACGGGCGGCGCGCAGCGTCGGTTGAACCGTAAACGCTGTACACCGGCACACCGGTGGCCGCATCTTTCGAATCGCCGACATTCGTGGTGTCGAGCGTCCCAGTGACCCCGTGTTCGGGACTAAAGATGGCCTCAAGCGATACGCCAGGAGCGTTTGCCAGGACGTCGATCGTCCGCCGGCCTTCCGCATCGACCCCGGTCTGATTGGTAACCAAACCGATCTTCCGCTTGCCCGCGCCATTCTGCAGCACGTCAAACGTGTGGGCTTCGAGCACATCGATTCCGGTTTTCACATTGCCGTTGCGTACGGCCATTTTCCGGGCAGCGCTTTGCGCTTCGTTGTAGCCCGTAATGCTCTCCCAGCGAAGCCGTTCCTTCTCCTCAACGCTCAAGGGCAAGGCTCCTGCGACGGCAGTAGCAATCTTGGCGCGCAGCGCGATCGCATTTCCCTGCCCGCGGGGATGCACGGCATTGCTCAAAATGATGATGTAGGTCCGCGTCGTGGGATCGATCCACAGCGATGTCCCGGTGAACCCTGTGTGTCCATACGATCCAACCGGCAGCAGCGCGCCCCGGTTGGTCGAAAACGGCGAATCGATGTCCCATCCGAAGCCGCGCACGGCCGTAGCGGTCGGGGGCTGCTCGGGAGTGGTCATCTTCTCGACCGACAACGAAGAGAGAATTCCGCCGCCGCCATCGAGCAACGCCTGTGCAAACTTGCTCAGATCGTCCGCCGTCGAAAAAACGCCGGCATGTCCCGCAACTCCGCCCATGCGCATCGCGGTCGGGTCGTGCACCTCGCCGCGCAGCATGTGGTCGTGCTCGTCAAACTGAGTGGGCGCGATCTTCGCGCGCCATGTCTTCGGCGGCAGATACCTGGTGTGCGTCATCTTCAAGGGTGCGAAGATATGGGTCTCCGCATACCGGTCGAGACTCTGGCCTGAAACCTTCTCTGCCAGCGCGCCCAGCACGATGAAGCCGACGTCGCTGTAAACGAATCCTGCCCCGGGCGGAGTTTCCGGCTTCTCCGCGAAGGCCATCTTGTAGGCGGTTTCTTTGCCTTGCCAGGGCGTCAACAAATCCAAATCAGGCGGTAAGCCGCCGTAGTGTGTTAGCAGTTGCCGTACTGTGATGTCGTCTTTCCCGTTCTGCCCAAATTCCGGGAGATACTTCACCACGGTATCGCTGATACGGACCTTGCCCTTCTCCTCAAGCTGCATGATCGCGGTCGTCGTTGTGATCACTTTGGTCAGCGACGCCAGATCGAAAATCGTATCCACCGTCATCAATTCGCGCCGAGGCTCCAGCGCCCGGTTGCCAAAGGCTTTCCGGTACACGACGCGACCGTCGTGCCCAATCAGGACCACTGCTCCGGGAATCTGCTTTTGCTCAATGGCCTGCTCGACGATCGCATCCACGACGTTCAATCGCGCCAGGGATCCTGCGGGCTTCTGGCTCACGGCCGGAGCGAGAGTGCCATTCAGCACAAGGGCAAAGACGGTTGAGGTCCAAACCGAAAACAGTCGGAGCACAAGCCGCCGCAGGCACGATGTCCATGGCGCTGGCGGTGGATACGCCTCGGTGCGTCTAGCCAGCCATGAGGGAGTCGTAGAGGCCGCCCTGTTCTGCCAGAGCGCGCAAAAAAACACCTGCACCTTGTGTTTCATGAGTGGGTTTCGGATACCTCGACTCTACACAACTCACCGCGTACCCTCAACGAAACTCCCGCACGGAGGTGCCATTCCCGCCACCGCCCCTTTTCGCGTCCCGTGCAGGTTTGCTATAACCGAGACGTCACCCCATAACGACAAGGCAGCCCGCTGACGCACGCTCCGACCCATTCCGCTTCGCCCGTCCCGGCATACGACGATCAGAATTCGCGCTTCTCCGCACCCTATCGCCTCCTGGAAAATGCCGTCTCGGACCACGCCTTCCCGGCCGCTTCGGTGGCCGTTACCCACAACGGAAAGCTGCTGGCCCTGCGCGCGCTGGGTCGTTTCACCTATGACCCAACCTCGCCGCAGCCTACGTCCGATACGCTGTTCGACATCGCGTCTCTCACCAAGATTCTCGCGACTACCGCGATGGCGATGATTCTTTATGAGCGAGGCCTGCTCGATCTTGAGATGCCCGTCATTTCGATTGTTGGAGAGTTTTCTGGCGAGGACCCTCGCCGCGACGAAGTGTCCCTGCGCATGCTGCTGGCGCACTCCTCCGGATTGCCCGCTTACGAGAAGCTGTTCCTGCGCGCGCACACTCGCGATGAACTTCTGGCAGCTGCCTCTTCTACCCCGCTGGCCAGCGATCCCGGCTCGCATGCTGAGTACAGCGATATCGGCTTCATCGTGCTCGGAGTCGCTCTCGAGCGCCTCGCCGACGAAAGTCTCGACCGTTTCTGCCAGCGAGAAATCTTCGGTCCCCTCGCCTTGACCCAAACCACCTTCAACCCTGCCTCCGAGCTGCGCCCTGCGATTCCTCCGACGACCGACGACCGGACCTTCCGCCATCGAATCATTCAAGGCGAGGTCCAGGATGAAAACGCGAGCATATTGGGTGGTGTGGCCGGGCATGCGGGGCTGTTCGCCACCGCGCACGACCTTGCTACCTTTGCCCACATCTTTCTCCAGGGTGGAAGTCCCATCCTCCGTCCCGAAACCATCGCGCTGTTCACCGCGCGCGAGTCTTCCCCCGAAGGTACCTCGCGTGCCCTCGGGTGGGACACGCCGTCCGCGCCATCGCAGTCCGGCCGCTACTTTTCGCCGCGTTCGTACGGCCACCTCGGCTACACCGGCACTTCTCTCTGGATCGATTCCGACCGCGACCTCTCGATCACTCTGCTCACGAACCGCACCTGGCCGGATTGCGCCAATCAGTCGATCAAGAGAATCCGTCCGCGCTTTCACGACGCTGTCTTCGAAGCCCTTGGTCTCGAGAACGCTCCGACGGAATGATCAAGGTCGGCTTTCCTTCCATGGCAAGTCTTCAATCCGCGAACTCGGCGCTGCCCCGCGTGTATCCCGTACAATGTCCACGTTCAGAAAGGAATCCTTCCGCTCGCATGAAGCCGCGCCCGTTGCAAGATCTCTCCACGGAACGTCCCAACCCAACTTCGGCTGACCTGGATCTCAAATCCGGCCTCGAGATCGCGCGCATCATCAACACCGAAGATGCCAAGGTCGCAACAGCTGTGAAGCGAGCGCTTCCCCAAATCGGGCGCGCCATCGACCTCATTGCTGCACAGCTTCGGAAAGGCGGTCGCCTGATCTACGTCGGCACTGGCACCAGCGGACGGGTCGGCGCCCTCGATGCGGCCGAGTGTGCCCCTACCTTTGGCATCGATCCTCGCAAGATTCAATTCATCATGGCCGGAGGGCCCAAGGCGCTGGGAGAGGCGGTCGAAGCCAGCGAGGACTCGCGTCCTCTGGGACGCAGCGAAATGTCCAAACGGAGAGCCACTAGAAACGACGTCGTCATTGGCATTGCCGCGAGCGGGCGGACTCCCTTTACGATCGCCGCCGTCGAATATGCACGCGGTCGGGGTGCTCAAACCATCGCGCTCACCTGCAACCGGAATTCGCCGCTCGAACGCGCCGCCCACTTTGCCATCGTGACCGAGGTCGGCCCTGAGGTACTCGCCGGGTCCAGCCGCATGAAAGCCGGAACGGCGCAAAAAATGGTTCTCAATATCCTCAGTACCGGGGTGATGGCTCGTCTCGGGTACGTCTATGGCAATCTGATGGTGAATCTCCATCTGCTGAACGAAAAACTTGCCGAGCGCGGCGTTACCATTCTTGAATCAGCGGCGGAGGTCGGCCGCGATCATGCGCGCCACGCCCTCAAGGCAGCTGGCAATGATGTGCCCATCGCCCTGGTTATGTTGAAGGCCGGAGTTCCCCGCGCTGCCGCGGTGCGCGCCCTGAAAATCACCGCCGGACATGTCCGCAAAGCTATCGTTCTAGCCCAAAAGAGTAAGCCCGGTTCCCGAGTGATCCTGTAAAGTAGATTGGCTATGCTCCCGGAGAACGCAATGCATTTCCCTGCGACCTTTCCGGGCTTGCCCGGCGACTCATGCAGTAAGCTCTTCTTTCGCCGTAGCGCTCTCCGGCTTAGAAATCTCTAGGAAGAATTCGAAGTATGGACAAGTTCATCATTCGCGGCGGAACCCCATTGCTCGGCACAGTGCGAATCAGCGGCGCCAAAAATGCCGCTCTCCCATGCATGGCGGCCGCGCTGCTCACCGACCAACCCGTCGTCCTCGAGAACATCCCCCAGGTTCGCGATATCGAAACCACGCGACGCCTGCTTGCGGCCATGGGGGCCGAAGTCGAACTCGGTTACGGTCGCGCCCACCACCGCACCACCATCCACGCCGAGAACCTGGCCACGCCCGAAGCTTCCTACGAACTGGTCAAGACCATGCGTGCCTCGACGCTAGTGCTCGGACCGCTAGTTGCGCGCTGCGGCCGGGCCCGCGTCTCGCTTCCTGGAGGCTGTGCCATCGGCGCCCGTCCGATCGATCTGCACATCAAGGGACTAGAACGTCTGGGGGCGAAAATCACGCAGGACCACGGCTACGTGGAAGCGGCTGCCGACCGGCTCCACGGCGCCGAAATTGTCTTTGACAAGATCACCGTTACCGGCACGGAAGATTTGCTGATGGCAGCCACCCTCGCTGACGGCGAGACCGTCATGCAAAACTGCGCACGCGAACCCGAGGTGGCTGATCTGGCTGACCTCCTCAACAAGATGGGCGCCCACATTCAAGGTGCCGGCACCTCGACGATCCATATCAAGGGCGTCAGCAAACTCCGCGGAACCAAGCACCGGATCATTCCTGACCGTATCGAGGCCGGAACCTTCATTACCGCGGCTGCCCTCACCGGCGGCGATGTCAAGATCACCAACTGTGACCCCGTTCATCTCACGGCCGTGCTGCAGAAGCTTCAGGAGGCTGGCGTAAAGACGGCGCACACCGTCGACTCGATTCGCGTCATGGGCGACAACCCGCTCATAGCTGCCGACGTCAACACCGAGGAATATCCGGGGTTCCCCACCGACATGCAGGCGCAATATATGGTGGTCGCCACCCAGGCCGAAGGCACTTCGATCGTCACCGAAAATATTTTTGAAAACCGTTTCATGCACGCTCTCGAGCTCTCGCGCATGGGCGCCAACATCCGCATCGAAGGGCGCCGCGCGATCGTGCGCGGCAAGACGCCGCTGAGCGCCGCTGCGGTGCTGGCCTCCGATCTGCGCGCCTCGGCCTCGCTAGTCCTCGCCGCCCTTGTCGCCGATGGCGAAACCATTATCGACCGCGTGTATCACATCGACCGCGGCTACGAACACATTGAAGAAAAGTTGAAAGGCATCGGCGCCGAGATCCGCCGTATCGGCGAAATCTTTCCTAAGCGGCGGGGCGCCTCCAGCTAGCGATCCAATGCAAGGCGGGTGCAGTCCTGGCACCCGCCTTTTCTGGCCCTTAGACAAACGAACACTGCAAACCTCTAGTGATGTTCATCCCGATCGTGATCGCCCCAATGCGCGTGATCTTCGTCGTCCCAGTCTTGCTGCGTGTGCCAGCGATGCTGATCCTCGTCCCACCAGCGATGGCCGTTGTTCCAGCAGTGCTCTCTGGCCTCGCGCAGATCATGGCGAGCATGCTCCACCTGCTCGCTCTGGTACCCGTGATGTTCAATGGCTTCATGCAAACGGTGATCGGCGCGGGCAATACGGTGCTGACAATCGTCGTCCGCCCGCAAACTAGGGGCTCCGACGAGAAACAAGAAACTTGCCACGGTTACGGCGGCGACCCCGCTCCAAAATGAACGCTTGCCTCCAAGCATATTCACTCCAAGCATATGCAGTAGACCCTCCTGTGCGATGTTCACGCTGCAAACAGCCTAGCCCGCCGAGGCGCTGTCCCGGATAGGGTGAACCCTGTACCCGTTAGGACTTTTTTTCCCCCCCGCGGAACACTGTAATCGCGCACCCCAGGGTCACTTTGCGGGTCGCTGCACTTCCGTAACTTCACGTTTTTCCCGATTCAGCATCGAATGTCTATATGGCAAACGAAATTTGCACCCTCCCCCTCGTTTACCAGTGCGCCTTATGTGAGTGGCGCTGGGTCGAGGATCAACCACAAACCTTCAACACGGACTTTGACGTTCCCGTCATGTTCGTCGGCGCCGGCGCCTGCCCCTCCTGCAGCGCCGCCCGTACTGCACTGCGAAAGGCCAGTTAGCCCGTTGTTCGCCTTCGCGTCGTAGCTGTTCCGGCTCCACTCGAGCCCACAGCTGCGACGCCGGCAACGGTTCCTGCACTCATTCCCACGATTCCCTCATGTCACCAAGCTCACGCCGATTGCGGGGAAAGAGGGCGCATGCTCTCCGCCGTTGATCCGTCACAGCGCTTTCCGGTAATGGACGCAGCGATCGACCACCTCGTAGCCCAATGCCTCGTGAACGGTCTGTGAGAGCTGATTTTCGATCCAGGTGTCCGAGGCCATCTCACGACAACCCTGTCCTCGCGCCCATTCCTCCCCGGCCGCTAACAGCTGTTGGCCGATCCCGTGATGACGCTGGCCCTCGACCACGTACCAACCTTCCACGTACCCAACCGGATGCGAGTGATCGCATCCGTCTGCATGCGAGCGGAGGTCCACCTCGACGAAGCCCGCTAAAGAGTGATCGCCGGCTTCAGCGACGAAGATCGCCCACGGTATCGCTCCGACCATACCGTCGTTCAAGATGGGCTTCAGGTGCTTGGCGTGGTCTTCCGGCGATGCATCTGGCCACAACGCCGCCGCCAGGTCCGCCAATGGCTCCAAATCCTCGATCCGAGCCGGCCTTATGCCAACATTGTCCATTGTCAATGCGCCGCCGGCCCGCGACTAATAATCGCCTCCCCCGACAAAGCGGTAGCCCGATTTATGCACGGTCACGATCAATTCCGGTCGCTTTGGATCTTTCTCGAGCTTCTGCCGCAAGCTCGCCACGTGGACGTCGACCGTGCGCGTGAACGTCCCGGCTTCGTAGCCCCATACTGCACGCAACAATTCTTCTCGGGATAACACGATCCCGGGATGCTCCACGAAATAACGGAGAAGCTCAAATTCGCGGGCGGAAAGATAAATGGGGGTATCTCCGCGAGTCACCTTCACGTCGCGATGGTCCATCATGCCCCGGGTTTCGATCCGGATTGGGCCAAACTGGTGCACGACCTGTCCCGTCCGGATTGGCGCGCGACGCAGCAAAGCCTCGATTCGCGCCATGAGTTCCTGCATGTCGAACGGTTTCGTCACGTAATCGTCGGCACCCAGCTTCAAGCCGATGATCTTGTCGACGGTTTCACTGCGCGCGGTCAGCAACAGGATGGGCGTTCCCAAGCCGGCCGTACGGATGTCGCGGCACAAGTCCAGCCCGTTGCGCCCGGGCAACATGATGTCGAGGACGATCAGGTCGAAGGGCAAGGAGGTCGCCTTCTCATATCCTCTTTCGCCGTCGGTTACGAAATCGACCGCGTATCCTTCCTTGCGCATGCGGTCGCTGAGCGCCATGCACAAGGCTTCTTCGTCTTCAATAACCAGAATGTTTTCCTTCATGATTGTCCTACCCGCTGTGCTTCTGGGGTTTCCGTTTGCTCTACCTTGCCTGCCGGCAGATGCAACGTGAACCGACTTCCTACTCCTACCTTGCTCACTACCGAGATCCTTCCGTGCATCGCCTCGGCAATACTCTTGGCCAGCGGCAGCCCTAGACCTGTTCCGTGAATCTGCGCTGCGGTCACCACGGGGCTGCGGTAGAAGGGCTCGAAAATCTGCTCCAATTCCGCCGCGTCGATCCCGATACCGTGGTCTTCCACGCTAATGTGAACCTCTTCTTCACCAGCCTCGCCGTTCCCGCCAAATGCCCGGATCGCGATCTTCGGATTCGTGCCGCCGTACTTTACCGCGTTGACCACCAGATTCTGTAAACACTGGGAAACCGCGGAAAAGTCTCCCATCACCGGCGGCAGTTTTGGGTCGACATGCTCCTCGACGGCAACGCCGGCTTCCTCCGCCAATTCCTGCGTATTTTTCAGTACCGCCCCGATCACTTCCTGAACCTGCAGTGGCCGGACCACGTAGCGGTTGCGGCCCTCGTGTGTGGAAGCAAACAGCAGTATCTGGTTCACCAACTCAGTGAGCTGGCGGCTATGGTGACGGATCACGGATCCATACTTCGCTAACTGTTTTCGCTCATCCACCACGCCATCGGCAATGTTTTGCGCGGAGGCGCTGATTACCGCCAGCGGCGTCCTTAGCTCGTGCGAAACCGAGGCGACGAAGTCCATTTGCAACTTGGCCAGCCGCATCGCGTTCTGCATCTTGCTGCGCTGGATCGCCCACACCGAAGCGCTCGCAAACATCAACGTGAAGACCAGCACGCCCATCAACCGGATCACCGATCGACGCGACGATGCGTCGACCAGCGTTCGTTGCTCCGTCGCTTGCTCGTCATAAAGGCGCTTCACTTCCTCCAGATCCTGCCGCACCCGATCAAACGATGGCACGCCACCGCTGAGATCGAGGTCCACTGCTTCTTTGATACTTCTCGGACTTCCTTCCAGAATGGAAGCCAGTACCTCGTCGCGCACCTTCAGATACGCAGCCCAGTCGCGTTGCAACCGCTTCCCCACCTCAATCTCGCGCGGAGCCCGCTCTTCCGCCAGGTACTGCGCGATTCCGTCCGCCACCAGCTTGTCTGCCTCTCGCGACTGATCGGCATACTCCACCTGCAGGTTGCTGTCGTTCGTGGTCAGCGCGTACAGCGTGCTGCGCCTGGTCTCCTGCGCTTCGTATTGCAATTCGCCGATCCTACGCAACCCCTGCACCGAACCGGCATACATCTTCTGGACCTGCACTGACGCAGTGTGCAGGTCGCCAATCATGAACGCTCCCACACCCACCACCACGCACAACACCATAAACAGCAGCAGGCTCGAGCTGTGGCGTGCGACCAGGCCCGACACGCTCTTCGCCAGGTGCCCGCCCCAGGAGCCTTGCGTCGCTCGTTCGTCGTTGACTACTTGACTCATGACTACTTCGTCGCCCGCGCCTCAAGACGCAACGGATACTCCGGATCATCCACCCGGTGACCGTTGATTCGAATCACTTTCACGGTCTCGTCCACATCCGAGGCTCGCACGTACCCGATCGCTCCCGGCACATTGAAAACAAACTTCCGCACGCCGATGGAAGTGGACAACGTTTTCGGAGACACGAATACTTCACCCGTGAACAATCCTTGCAGAAAGTGGCGTCCGAATTCGGTCTCGCTCATATGGCATACGTCGCGCAGTATTGCATTCCTTTCCACCAGTCCTTGATCCATCATTACCAGCGTGATTCGTCTGCCGTTGGGCCAGTGACTGCGCTCGCCCAGGAAGACGGTGCGCAGTTCCTTGAGCGACAGGTCATCGATGGGATTCGATTGGTTGACGATGATCGCCAGGTTCTCTCCGCCCGGGGTGGTCGCAGGCTTCGCCCCGGCGGCGCCGTACGGGCGCGCCTGGAGCAGCAGTACCGCCACCAAAAGCGCGAGGATCCTGTTCCTTCGTACCATCCTGGTTCTTTCTAGAACGTGAATCCCAACTGCAACGTGAGCGCGTTATAGGAAGCCAGGTGTCGCGCAATGTTGTAGTCGTACTGCGCCTTGAACGCTACCGATTCGCTGGCGTCATACCGCACACCCACCGATGGGCCCTCGATGCGTCCCACATCGGGGAAGATTGGCTCGCGGTCCGAACCGTTGATGTACTGATAACGGAAGTACGGCTGGTAGGACCCGAACCGTTTCGCGATCTGCGAATAAAAACCCGGCGTGTTGAAGACTTGCGAACTTCCCTGAGGTGCATGGCGCACCAGCACCAGTTCGTTCAGCCACTCGAACTTCGGCACCATGTACACCACATGGGCCGCCAGAATCGTCTCGTCGACACGAGGCTGCCCCATGGGCATCAGCTTGTCATGGTAGCCCGAGAAGCCAAACTGGAGACCTCGAATCGACTCCGGCCGCGCGAATAGCGCGAGATTGAATGCCTTGTAGTTGTTCTCGTCCACCTCGTTCTGCACCGGTTCCTCGGTCAATGGCGATCGCGACTGCCGGCCGTTGCCGATTTCGGCCACGTAGTGCAGGCCCAGCCCCCCTGAGGGGATTCGTCCTGAAGCCGATACGCCGACGTTGTGGATGGGCAGAATGCCCCCGCTGTCTTCGAACTGAAACAGCAGCGGCCGTCCCGTTGTCGTCTGGAACCACGTGCTGTGGTGATACGCCGTGTTATAGAACCCGATGGCCGTGTGATATCGCCCAAACGCCAGGTTGAAGTAGTCGTTGTAGGAGTACTGCAAAAGGTAGCGTTCGACGTCGACAGAGAACTGGTTACGGTTTCCTCCTGGCACGTTGTAGAAATTGTCGGGACCTGCTTCGAACACGATCTCGCTCAGAAACTTGAATTTCTCCGAAATATCCGAAGTGACAAAGAGGTTGAGCTGTCCCAGGCTGAATGAATTTGTGCTGCCCTGCTGATCCGTTCCATGAAAGTCGATGTCTCCGAAGCCGCGAATGCGCAACAGAGTTTTGCTCATGTCCATGCGCTCCGGTTCCAGGTTTGCGGCTTCTTGTTCGGGTTCGGAGGATTGCGTCTGCGGCGGCGCCGATGGCATCTGCGGTCCTTCCGGCGGGCCGGCGGCCGGACCTGCGGCGGCGCGCGTGGCAAACGGTGCTGGCGCACTCGCCGTTTCCAGTCGAGCGCCTTCCGTTTTGCTCCCTTCCAGTTGCGTGACTCTCGCCTCGAGCCGCTCGATCCGCTGCAAGAGCATCTGGATGGTCTGTTTGTCCGCATCGCTTCCGCTCGCTGCTGGCCCTGTTTGCTGGGCTGTGCCGGGGCGTGGGATGAGCAGAACTCCCACAGCCAATAACAATGCTCGCGTCCACATGCCCGTGGCATGCGCGACCGCCCAAGGTCTGGGTGCGAAAGTGCGGGACCTCATGACAACCTCCTCGGAACTGCATCGCTCGCGGGGAAACTGTGGTCGTCACCCGGGCGGTGCGCCGTCCCCTCGTGGCGTTTCTTATGCGCCGGCCGATCTTGTCGCCTGCGGACACCCACAGACTGAAAACTGGAAAAATAATTGGGTGGGGGAGGATGATCCGGAAGCGAGATTACTCATCTGCCCGAAGGCTCCTGCGGTCCCGGACCGGCCACCGCTTCCACCCGGAAGTTCGGGTTAAATCGGCTTGATCCTGAGGACCTTGGCGCCGTAGCAGAGTCGTAATTCCGACACCGCACATGGGATGGGATTATCGCACTACCGACCTGCAGATCATAGTCTCTGCAGGAGTTCCAACGTGGATTCCACTCGCTTGTGCTGGTCGGCCGAGTACCAGTATGGCTCGTACTTGCTCAGCAGTTCGCGCAACTCTGACAGTACGTCGGCCGCCACCTGCCGCTCCACGGCAATCTGCAGAGCGTATCGCAACAACTCCCGGTAGCTGGCCTCTGCATCCTCGCTTTCGGGTTTCACCACGCGATGTATCTGCAATCGCGCCAACAGGCCCATCAGGTCGAATGGCTGGCTCGTTTCCGTGATCATATCCTTGCTCCGTGCTGGAGTCGGACATACCCAGAAGGGGAAGGGCCTATGGGCCTGATTAGAAACCACTTTCGGCTGGGGCGGTGTAAAAAAGAAGTAAGGTTCTGTCCACGTTTCAGTTACAACGTTTACGGAAAGTATCAGTTGTGCTTCTTTGGGGGATGGGTTTCGCGCAGAAAAATGCCGCGGCTTTTCGCCGCGGCATCCCGCCTTGAATTGTGATGAGGCGCTGCTAGCGCCGGCCTCCGTGGCCGCCATGCCCGCCGTGACCGCCACCTCTTCCGTTGTGCCCGCGCCCGCGTCCTCCGCGGCGCCGTTGCCCGCCACCACCGCCGGCACCGCCACCGGCACCGCCCGGCCGGGGACCCCGATCTCCACCGCGATCGCGATCGACCACCACGCTGTGGGGAGCATCGTCGCGGTTGAAGTTCGGCTCATCGCCCTCCTCGAACTCCGCGCCGCCCTCGATCGTCATTGACGCGCCCGCGGGCACTGGCGCCTCCACCGGAACTTCGCCGCCACCCATCTTCGCCCGCTGTTCTTTCAGCACTGCCTTGCGCGACAACCGGATGCGGTTCCCTTCCACTGCCAGCACCTTCACCAGCACCTGGTCGCCTTCCTTCAGTTCGTCGCGAACATTCTTGATCCTGTGCTCGGCCACTTCGCTG
>Ga0307478_10000660_pt1 | contig 34085 bp, 26 predicted proteins | sample atmos_gasesECM4C_2_FD_203713 | JGI IMG/M metagenome (GOLD analysis project Ga0307478, IMG submission 203713) | Hardwood forest soil microbial communities from Morgan-Monroe State Forest, Indiana, United States - atmos_gasesECM4C_05 | ecosystem: Environmental > Terrestrial > Soil > Temperate...
TGATGGAAGCTGCCCCAGGCGACTTCGAGCTTCGGCTCGACTATGCCAGTCAATTCTTCAGGCGATCGCTGGTCTGGCGAAGGAGGGGGAGGCGGCGCGGGACCCAAGAGATCGATGGCATTCTGGATACTCTGAAATTGCATGTAAGCTTCGATTATACCGAGCCTATTGCGGGTTGGAAGCGCCGAGTACCGGAAGCCTAAAAGAAATATGTTTGCACCCTACCCGATTGGGACAGTGGCCCCGAGATTGGGAGAAATTGAGTCTGCACTTCCCACAATCCCCGGGTTTCGTGTGAGTTGCAAGGAAAAGAACCCGGAAAAAACGGATTTGCAGATGGTCTTCTCATCCGTTCCGGGGGCGATTTTTCGAGCGGATAAATGCTGCTCTAAACTAGCCTTTAAGCAGCGTCGTCACGTATGCGGGCGTCAAGGGGATTCTGCGTGCATGCACGCCCGTTGCGTCGAAGAACGCGCCGGCGACGGCTGGCGGAACGATGGCATTCGCTGCCTCTGAGCCGCCGCCGAAGCCTTTATCATCCCGTGAGATTTGAACGACCCTGATTTCAGGGGTCTCTTCCATGGTGAGGATTTTGTAGCGAGTCCAATTGGTGCTGGTCACTTTTCCGGTGTCGAACGTGACCTCTTCTTTGAGGGCTTCACTAAGTCCCATGACGACCCCGCTCTTCATGCAGCGGTCGAGTTGACGAGGATTGATGATTTTGCCGCAGTCGACGCCTATGGTGAACTTGATCACCTGCAAAGCTCCGGTCGCCGGAATAATGGCTACTTCGGCGATACCTACCCAGTACGCATTCTGGCGAACCATAATGCAGACGCCCCGACCGGTCACGGCGTTGTTCCCGGTCCTGGTTGCGGCTTGGTGCGGCGAAGGTCGCGGCTCCCATCCGGCTGCCTTGGCCGTCGCTTTTAATACGTCCATCAATCGCGGTTCGCTGGTATGCGCAATGCGAAACTGAATTGGATCCGCCCCTACCGATGCGGCTGCTTCGTTCATCAGTCCTTCGAGGGCAAAGTTTTGCTGACGCTGTCCGGGCGTGCGCATGATATTGCCGCGTAGCCCACCTGATACGGAATTCGCTCCAAGCTTGGGCATGCCATACGCTTCTTCCAGCCGGTCCTGAATCTTGTCGTAGGGCCATTCCGTCGCGACCCAGCCTCCCGGCTTGACCGTGCAACAAGGCATTCCTGCGAGGATGGCGCCTAGAAGTCGAATATCGCCAGAGGGCGAGTAGAAGGCGCTGTGCACCGCGCTTATGCGGCCATGCGCATCAAGCCCGGCCTTTATGTCGGATACCCATCCTGGCGAGACGGTCGACCACGCCAAGTCTTCCTGCAAGGTCCACTGCACGCGCACAGGCTTGCCGGTCAATTGCGAAAGGACAACCGCATCGCCCTCTGCACCATCGCCTCCAAGCGTAGTGCGTCCATATTGACCCGAGTGTTCGAGCCATCGCACTACCACTTTCTCCACTGGCGTGCTGAGAGTGTTGGCAATCTGCGCCCGAAGCCCCTGCGACTGTGCGGAGTGCGTCCACACCGTCACACTACCATCGCTGCGTACGTCTGCGAGGGCCACAAAGGGGCCGATGGGAGCGTGCCTGACATACGGCTGCTCGTAGGTCGCGGAGATCGTTCTGGCTGCCCCTGCCAGCGCTGCGGTTACATCGGCCGCCTTACCACGGCTTTCGGCGGGCGCACTCCACTTGTAGGCGCGAAGCGCTTTCGTCAGGTTCTCACTGCCCGGCAACCCAGACCAATCGGTCCACTTGGTGCGAACAGCGACAAATATAGCTGCGCTGATTGCCTCCCACTCATTTGATGAAACCACAGCGACCAAGTTCCCCTTGCTCACGACTTCCGCGGTTGGGAATTGTTTCTTGTCCACTTCACCGACTGAGACCAGCGTGGAGCCTAGCGTGGGCGGCCGCACCATTCGCGCATGCAACATCCCTGGCAGCGCGACGTCGCAACTCCACTGCGTCTTCCCCGTGACCTTGTCTGGAATCCCAGGCACAGGAAAGGACGTCCCTATGACCCGGTATTGGCTCACGGGCTTCATCGGCGGGTCTCCGCTTACTGTCAAGCCATCAAGCCCTTCGACTTCGCCCCGTTCCATCCTTGCGGGCTTCCCTGTCACCGGGATCTTCAAATCAAGCTGCTGGCCTTCGACCAACTGACCGTAACTGATGCTCTTTCCGCCACCCGACGCAATCCCGTCGGTAACGGTCAGGCTAGCCACGGCAACACCAAGGCGTGTTGCGGCCAGCCCGAGCAGCGCTTGGTAAGCGTAAGCGGCGACCTTGCGAACGTTGTACATTCCATAGAGGAACCCGGCGGAATAGCCGCCGTCGGGCGTCTTGTCGGTGTCGCCCATCAGGAGCGAGATCGCTTCTGGCCGGACGTTCAATTCCTCGGCGATGGCTTGCGCATAATACCCGCTCATCCCCGTACCGGTCTCTGTCCGGCCGGTGCGCATCAGAATCGTATTGTCGTGTCGGATCTCAAGCCACGAAGCAATCAGGGTTGGATCGAGCGAGGTTTGGTTTTGCGCGGCCCTCGCGGAAAATTGCGCCGGAAAGGCCAGCGAGACAAAAAGAGTGCCGCCCATTTTGACGAAGCCACGTCGCGTCAGCGTCAATGGGATTGGGGAACGGCCTATCGTGTCAGCCTTGAGAGTCATAGCATTCACTCCCCCTTAAGCTTTCATGGCCTTGGCGGCACGCTGGACGGCATCGATAATTGCGGCGTACGTGCCGCACCGGCATAGGTGCGGCGATGGCGGCTTGTTCGTGAACGCGTCCTTGATTTGCGCCACGGTCGGATTCGGGTTCTTGGCAAGTAGTTCCACGGCGGCGATCATCATCCCGCTCTGGCAGTAGCCACACTGCGGCACCTGCTCGTCAATCCACGCTTGCTGTACCGGGTGCAAAGTCTTGTCTGCGTCGGCCGGGCTCAAGCCCTTTTCTTCCGCCCAAATCGCCGGCAGACCTTCGATGGTGGTCACACGCTTTCCCACAGCGTAGGAAACCGGAGTGATGCACGACCGGACTTCTTCACCATCGAGCAGTACCGAGCACGCCCCGCACTGCGCCATGCCGCAGCCGAGACGCGGGCCGGTTAACTTCAGATCGTTGCGCAGCACGAAAAGCAAAGGAGTTTCTGGGGTCGCAGTCACAACCTGCTTTGCGCCGTTCACGGATAACGTAAGTGCGCTCGCCATCTCTGCTCCTTTACGGCCGGCTCGCATTGATCAACCCTGGGAGGTGACTCCAAGGATGTTCGTAAGCCGCCTCCATTATTCCTCGCGAGGAGTTTATCAGGCGGCCATTTTTGGCAGGCGTCGAAAAACGGCGAAACCGCATTGAAATTCCTGAACGCCATACCATTCGCCATTTTGGCTTTAGACGTCAGATGTCAGTTCCCGTAAGCGCCGCACGATACCGGGTGAACCGCGCGGCCTGCTGTCCGACAACTGTCCCTTGGGCCGTTGTTCCTTTCGGTGCTAATCCATTATTAAGGTTAGACACGTCTCTCAGAGGGCTTCTCGTCCGAGGTATACTCGGAGCAAATTTGCATTTTGAGAAAGAAGGGGTCCATGTCTCGCAAGCTGGGATTCCTCTCTGTAATTGTGACCATCATTCTGGTTTCCGCACCTGCGATGTGTGCGCAAGTTGAATCCGGGCTACACGCCCGGCCCAGAGTTACCCAAATCATCGACGAAACGAATCGCGTGGCGCTGGCTGGCAACACGCACCCGGAAGCGCGGTCGGCAAACGACCGAGGCGCGGTGGCCAACGATTTCGCCATGGAGCATATGTTGTTGCAACTGAAGCGCTCGGCCGAGCAAGAAGCCGCCCTGCAGGAGTTTCTGGACCAGTTGCACACCAAAGGCTCGCCGAACTTCCAACACTGGGTGACCGCCGAAGAATTTGGCGAACGCTTCGGCCTGGCCAAACCGGACCTCGACGCAGTAACCGGTTGGCTGGCGTCGCATGGGTTTCGGGTCAATGTGATCTATCCGAGCGGGATGCTGATTGATTTTTCTGGCACCGCGGCGCAGGTGCGCAAGACCTTTCAAACCGAAATTCATCACCTGGACGTCAAAGGCAAGAGGCATATTGGCAACATGAGCGACCCGCGAATTCCCGCGGCCTTGGCTCCGGTAATAGCCGGAGTAGTTTCTCTCCATGACTTCCGCCCGCACACGATGTATCACCTGCACAAAGCCAATACGGAATACACCTTCACGGATGCCCTGGGTAACCTGAATTACGCGGTTGTTCCCGCAGACTTAGCGCAGATTTACAACCTCAATCCGCTCTTCAACGGGGGCATTTCCGGCCAAGGCCAAACCATCGCGCTGATTGAAGATACCGACGTATTCAGCGCGACGGACTGGACCACGTTCCGTCAGACTTTCGGGCTCTCCGGCTATGCGTCCGCCTCCTTCACCCAAGTCCACCCGCCCGCACCGGCGTCGCTGCCCGGAAATAACTGCGGCGCTCCCGGTATCGTCGCTTTGAATGATGGAGAAGCCATCCTCGACGCCGAATGGGCCAGCGCCGCCGCGCCAAACGCCGCGATCGTGATGGCCGCCTGCGCGGATACCAGCACTACTTTCGGGGGGTTGATTGCCGTTCAGAACTTGATTAATGCTAGCGTTCCGCCGCCGTCCATCATGAGCATCAGTTACGGTCAGTGCGAAACAATGAATGGAGCTGCGGCCAACGCCGCGTTTAACTCGACCTATCAGCAGGCGGCGGCCATGGGCGTCTCCGTTTTTGTGGCCGCGGGGGACAGCGGCGCGGCCGGATGCGATAATGGCGCCAGCGAAGCTACCCACGGCATCGGTGCAAACGCGTTCGCTTCCACGCCCAACAACGTCGCAGTTGGTGGCACGGATTTTAGCGATGTGTACTCGGGAACCGACCCTACCTATTGGAGCTCAAACAACACTTCGGCCTTCGGTTCGGCCATTTCGTATGTTCCGGAAATCCCGTGGAACGATTCCTGCGCCGGCCTGCTGGTGTCTAACTTCTTGGGTTATAGTCCCACCTACGGCCCGACAAGTCTCTGCAACGACCCGATCTTTGGTCCCGCTTTGGCGTTCACTACTGGCGGCGGCGGTGCGCCCAGCCAATGTGCTACCGGTGCGCCATCCACGGCAGGCGTGGTAGGCGGTTCCTGCGCCGGATGGCCGAAGCCGACATGGCAGAGCGTGCTAGGAAATCCGAAGGATGGAGTGCGCGACACTCCGGACGTTTCGCTTTTTGCCGCAGACGGCTTGTGGAGTCACTTTTATTTGTTTTGCTGGTCGGACACTGCGAATGGCGGTGCTGCCTGTGGTTCCAACCCCAGCGCCTGGACCGGCGCGGGCGGCACGTCCTTTGCCTCGCCCATCATGGCTGGCATCCAAGCGCTCATAAATCAGAAGGCCGGCGGACCCCAGGGCAATCCTGCTCCCGTTTATTATCAGCTGGCGGCGGCCGAGTACGGTACGAGCGGCAGCAGCTCCTGCAACTCGAGCAATGGCAACGCCGTAGCCAGCAACTGCATTTTCTATGACATTACCTTGGGTGATATGGATGTGGACTGCGTCGGCCCGAACTGCTATCTGGGCGGCGGCGCGGTCGGCGTGCTTTCGACCTCCAACAGCTCGTTCGCTCCGGCGTACGGCACCACGGTGGGCTGGGACTTCGCTACCGGCATTGGAAGCGTCAACGCGGCCAACTTAGTCAACAACTGGCCGGCGTCAGCGAAATCGCCGGCGCTGAGCATTACCAAGGCACACGTCGGCAATTTCTCCCAGGGTCAGCAGAATGCCACGTATTCGGTAACCGTTTCTAACGCCGCGAATGCCGGCCCCTCGAGCGGAACGGTAACCGTGACCGATAATCTCCCAGCGGGCTTGGCCTTGGTCTCCATGGCCGGGAGCGGGTGGACGTGTTCGGCAAATCATTGCTCGCGGAGCGATGTTTTAAGCGGGGGAGCGAGTTTTCCCGCAATAACCGTGACCGTGAACGTTGCCTCGAACGCCAGCTCGCCGCAGACCAACCAGGTGAGCGTATCGGGTGGAGGTTCGGGGAGCGCTAATGCCAGCGATCCGACGACGGTGACGGTCGTAATACCAGCGGCTGTCGCCAACTTCCTGCTCGCCGATACGGCCACCCAGGGCAATTGGCATGGCGTCTACGGAGTCGATGGATATTCCATCGCCAACGACTCGCAGTCCATCCCCAGCTATGCTTCGTTTGCCGTGCAGAATCAGCTCAACTACACGTGGGCATCCAGCACCACCGATCCGCGGGCGCTGCAGACCGGGAATGGGGCAGGCAGAATTGCCGCGACGTGGTATCGCAGCGGCACCTTCACCTTTGACGTAAATCTCGCCAACGGCAGCCTCCACCAGTTCGCCCTGTATGCGATGGATTGGGACGCTAACGGCAGAACAGAAACGGTTCAGGTCCTCGACGCGAACACCAATGCTTTGCTCGATACGCGTACACTCTCCAGCTTCAGCAACGGCGTCTATCTGGTCTGGAATTTGTCCGGCCACGTCAAGATCAATGTCACCTGGACCAGTGGATACAACGCCGTTGTGAGCGGGGTGTTCTTTGGAGGCGCTGGCAGCGTCGGCGCGAAAGGGACGGCCAGCTTCGTTGCCGCCGATACGACTACCCAAGGCAATTGGCATGGCGTCTACGGAGCCAACGGATATTCCATCGCCAATGACTCGCAATCTATCCCCGGCTATGCTTCGCTGGCGGTGCAAAATCAGCTCAACTACACGTGGGCTTCCAGCACTACAGATCCGCGAGCGCTGCAAACGGGTAGTGGTTCCGGGAGAATTGCGTCGACCTGGTATGGCAATAGCCCCATCACCTTTGACGTCAATCTCACCGATGGTAATGTCCATCCGTTTGCGCTTTATGCCGTGGATTGGGACCTGCGAGCAAGAAGCGAAACCATTCAGGTTGTCGATGGGAACACCAATGCGCTGCTCGACACGCGCACTCTCTCGAGCTTCGGCAACGGCGTTTATCTGGTCTGGAACCTCTCCGGTCACGTCAAGATCAATGTGATCTTGAACTCTGGAGTCAACGCGGTGGTAAGCGGCGTCTTTTTCGGAGGCGCCGGCAGCGGCGGAACGAAAGGGACGGCAAGCTTCGTTGCCGCCGATACGACGACCGAAGGCACTTGGCACGGCGTTTACGGACTTGACGGATATTCCGTAGCCAATGATTCGCAATCTATCCCCAGCTATGCCTTGCTGGGGGTGCAAAATCAGCTCAATTACACGTGGGCTTCCAGCACGACGGATCCGCGAGCGCTGCAAACGGGCAGTGGTTCCGGGAGGATTGCCTCAACCTGGTATGGCAATAGCCCCTTCAGCTTCGACGTAAATCTCACTGACGGCAATACCCATCGATTTGCGCTGTACGCCATGGATTGGGACATGAATGGAAGAACAGAAACTATTCAGGTCGTTGACGCCAACACTAGTGCGGTGCTCGACACGCGCACCCTCTCCAGCTTCAGCAACGGCGTTTACCTGGTCTGGAATCTCTCCGGCCACGTCCGAATCAACGTCATCTGGACGGGTGGCGTCAACGCTGTCGTTAGCGGCGTCTTCTTCAGATAAGGGCTCCGCATATTTCAACGAGGAGCCGGGAAGCGCGAGCCGCGGTCTCGAATGCGCAGGCTTGCCAGTGGAAAATCTCTTTTTCTTTTTTGGCGCAGCGTGGAATGCCCGGAGTGTGTTGCGTCAAATTCTTCTTTACTCTTCTCTAGTGCCGCACTATTCTCTCCCCCGCGTGTTTCCTTCCGTTACCCAGGGCCCAGCGGTTAGACAATCATGGAGGATGCAATGAAAGGTTTCCTGGCAATACTTTCGCTTGTACTTGCGGGAGCGATCTTTGCAGCGATGCCTGCAAGCGGTGGGCAGGCCGAAACGAAAGCACCGGCCGCAAAAAAAGCGACGAAATGGCAAGGCCACGTCGTAAGGATCAATAAAGATGAATCACAATTTGACCTTCGCGGCGGCATAAACAGCAATTCCGAGGATACAAGGAAGGTTGCCTTCGACAGCTCGACACAGTGGACCAAGGGCGGGAAGCCCGGGCAGCAGGACGACGTAAAAGAGGGTTCGTTTGTAATTGTGCTGGGCAGCGTTGACGGCAGCGGCGTGCTGCACGCAACGCGGGTCGACCTGCGGCAGGCGAGGTAGCTTCTTTCTGAGCTGTCATGTCCGGCGCCCTGTCTCCGCGGTTGGGACGGGGCGTCGAGTTCTTTCCTTCCAGTTGTTCAAGCGCTGCGAAAATCAGGACTTCGCGGCAAGAGCCTCCAGGCGGAGTTTAGCGGCGCGCGCCGTCTCACGCAGCAGCGGGTCCGATTCGTTCAGGCAGCGGTTTAACTGATCTTCTAAAGATCTGATTCCCAGGCTTCCGATTGCGTATGCCCCACATGACTTCAGCCAAGGATCGTCGCTAGCAACCAGTTCGGCGACGGCCTGCTCCTGACTCTCGATTTTTGTACGTACTAACCGGTGAGCTAGCTGAGCGCGCTCAGCGACGCTGATCTTGCTATCCAGCAAAGGAACGAGCATGTCTCGAAGTTGCGACTTCAAGACGTTATCCAGGAATTCCAGGGCATTATCGTGCACCGCGACGCTGGCGGACTGCAGACCTACATAAGCACTATGCAGATCGAGGTGGGGGTGCAAAAGATTCAGCAGACGGAAGATGCGCTCCAGTTCCTGTTGTATCGACTCCTTCAGCGCGCGGGCGAGAGGATCGGCGCCATCGGCCGACGCACCGATAGTCGCCAGAATCTGGTAGGACCGGTAGTGCCCGAGAATCTCGGCCGCCAACACCGTCTCCAGCATCTGAACGTCCAGCACGATCTCAGGATTCACGCGGCAAAGTTTGTTGAGAGCGGCGATGGTGCGAAAGCGCAATGCGCTATCAGCCTGCAGGAGATTGTCGAGCAGCACGCTGGCGGCGGCCGGCGTTCCGAGAGCCACCAGTACGCTGGGAATTTCTCTGCGTGCCTGGATGGGAACCGTGGAATCGCAGAGGTGGTCGCGTAACCCGCCCACAATGGAATCTCCGAATCGGCCCAGTGCCAGGGCGGCCGCGGGGGCGAGTCGATGGTCCGCGAGCCGGTCTAATAGCTCAGGAACCAGCCGGCGCTTGTGCAGCATTCCTACCGAACGGATGGCTTCGCACACAACGCGAGTGTCAGAATCGGCAAGAAGCTTGGACAGCAAAGGATCAAAACAATCCGGCAACTCGCCCAGCAGGCGGGCGGCTTCCACTCGGTTATGTAGGCCTTCTTCCCCCGCTTCATTGACCATAGAGTCCAAGACATTGCGCGCGGCTTCCAAGTTCTGAGCCTCGCCGGGTTGCGCCAAAAAGGCAACGATCGCCGAGCGCACCGAGAAGTCGGGGAAATCGCCAAGTTGCTCTATAACGGTCAACGGATCGATACGTCCGTGATGGCTGAGAAAAAGCAGGGCTTCGGTGCGGACACTTAGTTCCGGGTCACGGAGCAATCGCTGCACTTCTGGGGCGGCGGATTTGTCGCCCGCCGCGGAGAGGATGGCGATGGCCTTCTGCCGCACTTCCGGCGCGGAATGACTCAGCAAAGCACGTATCGCCGGATGCGAGGCTCGTTGCTGCTCCACTTCAAAGAGCGAGAGGGCGTAAAGAATATCCTTAGGATCAGAGGCGGAAAGATTGATGGCCAGAAGGTCGGTAGTCGACCGGTCCAGGACTGGGGCGCTGGCTTGTTCGACGTCCAGCCGATGCTGGCTGATGCTATCCCGCAGGGTGGCGACATATTGCCGCCGCGCGACAGAGACGGCGACGAGCCAGCCGCTCACCAGGACCAGCACGACCGCACTGATTTGACGCGGGGGGAAATGCAAACCGCTGGCAAAGATGAAGACGATGAGGCCTGACAGCCCGTCACCCAAGCGCCAGATCACGGTGTCGATGAACCATTTTACTTGTAACTTCACGCCGGCAGGAATCGGCAGATAGAGCAATTCGGCCGTAGACCTGTCGAGTGAATAGCGGAGTACCTGGTCGCCACCTTTCAGCGCCACCGCGGAGCCCAGCGTGCCAAGAACGAGCAGACCAGCCGAACCCATGAATACCGTGACAGGAAGCACGAACAGCGCGGTGCCGATACCGAATCTGCGTAAGAATCTCGCGGTGAATAGCAACTGAAATAGCAGCCCGAGTACCCCCGCGTAGAAATTGAAGTTACCAAAGAAAACAGCCATTACGTCTTTTTTGACCAAGAACTGCTGGCCAATCGCGAGGAATTGCCAGTCTGTTAATGTAGTTACCAACGATCCGATGCAGATAACCGCCGCGATGGCCCGCAAATAGGGCGATGCGATCAACAGGCGCATGCTGGCAAGCAGGTTCCGCGAATTTGTTTCCGCAGGTTGTCCTGACTTTCCGTGCGCGTCCCCCACCAAGACTCGCCCGCTGCGCCAGACCAGGATCACCAGCCCGGCGCAGATCAAAACGAACACGGTCATGGACAGCAGCAGACTTTCCGTTCCAAACCTCTTAGCCATGGTCTTGCAAAGGAACCCTGAAAAAATCCATCCGGCAATACCGCCCGCGCCCACCATCCCAAAAACACGCTTGGCCTCGCGCGTAGTCAGGACGTAATTTGCCAACGTCCAGATCTGGGTGGCGCCGAGCACGCCGAAAATTTTGACCCAAATGTAAAAGGCGGGAAAAACCCAGATCAGGTGAGAGTAGTAATGCGCCAGCGCCCAAAACGCGGCGCAGGTGGCGGAGAAAAAAAGCATGCTGCCGACGAGCAGGTCGCGGAAGAGAAAACGCCGCGCAATAACCACGTAACCCGCGATGACCAATGCCACGAGCACCGCGCTGCCCATTTGGGCGAAGGCAAGTTCCCTGGCCTGGAAACGTGAGAGGAATAGCGCTGCGCCCGCCACGCCGCCGACTTTATAACTGGTGATGACCAGGAACAGGCAGGCACACAGAAGAGAGCCACGTCCTAGATCTCCAGGGCGGACATTCAGAGCGCGCTCGATCCAGCTCTTCATCCGTAGAGCCTGTCGCAGCCGGTCGGTCTGGTTTGCGTCTGTCTCATTGCGGTGTTGCCGTTGCGGAACATGGGCGCTCGGCAGGTAGAACTGCCGATCCATCCGTTGCCGCCGCCGACTGGCCGGCGACTCCTGCATTTTGGGGCGAAGACTTCGTCGGATCGGTGAGCACTACCTGCTGATCCAGGTACACGGCGATAATTTTGGTGCCGCCGCAAAATTCCAGCGCAGACGCCCGGCCGCCCGGGTAGTAGCTGCTGAGCATGCCGGTATCGATGAGGAACACTTTGTTGTCAAAGCGAGGCCGAATGCGGCCGCCCTTCTGCACCGTGTGCCCCACGACAATGTGTGCGGCCTTGTAATCCTGGAGGAGTTTGCTGGCCTTGGGCGCGCCCTCTTCGTCGCTCCACTGGTCGTAACCGCGAAACCATACTGGGCCGTCTGCGCGCACGCTGAACCACTCTCCCTGCTTCAAGAATTCCTGGATCTTAGCCTGCCGTTCCGCATTGGCGGGGACGTGCGATTTGAGTTCGGCAACGATTTCCGCCTGAAGCACATCGGCCATTTCCTTCAAATTGAAGAAGGGCAAAATAACCTTTTCATCCAGCAGGTACTGCTTTGTGGCATCAAAAGTCTTGATTTCGTCGCGGATGTGGTTATTGATCGCATCAACTTTGTTTTTCGCAAGATCCGGATGAATTCCCCCGTGCAAGAAAATGATTCCGTCAATTTCTGCCAGCGCGGGATGCTTTCGCAGCCACTCGCCGTAGGCTCCCTTGGCACTAAGTGCCTCGCGCTGCTCGACGTAACCCGCGGGATGCCGCGCCATCCACTCTTCCTCGGTCAATTCCATGGGCTGAGCGAGCTCGGCTAGCAACGATGCGTGGCTACTCCTCCATTTAACATACTCGTCGTACGCAGCCTTCTGGCGCTTCTCGGAATTGGCGTCGGCAAAACTGGCAAAGTTCCCGGGCGTGACATAACGCAGGTCGCCCATGATGTTCATGATTTCGTGGTTGCCCAGCAGGCCAACTACGCGGCCTCCCGCCTGGGGCGCTTCCTTCTCGAGCGCCATCATCAAGTCCATGACCTCGCGGGGCTTGGGGCCGCGATCCAGGAGGTCTCCAACCTGGACGAAAGTCGTCTTCCCCCCGGACCAATGGTTCTGTTGGTCGATCAGACCGGTATGGCGGAGTATGGCAACAAAGTCGTCAAAGTCGTTGTGGACATCGCCGATAGCAACAATGGATTGGGCTGATTCCGCCGGGGTTCTTGCAGGTCCCGCCCATGCCACAAGAGTCGACACCAGAACAAACAGCACGGACATGCAAGCAAAGTGAGCAAAAATGCAGCCGGGCGGGCGAACAACTTTCCTGTCTACGATCGCCAAGCTGCGGAATTTTAACGAGAACATAGAGTAGCCCTGGGCACCCTGTTGGGGCGCATCTTAGGCTGCCCGAGTCACGCAAGTCAACAGGCTGGGAGGAGCACACGCACAAAGGCGGGCGATTCCATGAGAAGACCCGATCGGCGGAGCCATCAGGCGATGGCCCCGCGATCGGTTTACTCGGAGAACCCGATCCTTACCAGCGATGGGAGTCCCCCGTTTGCAATGCACTGGCGAACGGACGGGACCTAGTTGGAATGGGAGAGCCGCTTGGAGATTAGGGTGGCGTGTATCTCGCCGGCCTTCTCCCCAGAGCCCTTGCAGATTACGTAGTCCCCGTCTTTCACTTGGCTGGCGTCAATGTCATTGACTTTCTTATCGCCATGGTATTGGCTCACCCACTTCGTCGAGCTGTCGAACACGCAGGTCTTCTCCAGCGTCGAACCAGACTTGCGCACCGTCAGGCTGGATTCTGTCTTACTGCTTCTGATAATTCTACCTTCCCAGCGCGCTTCCTTGTCCTGGGCGGCTACCTGATGCGTGAACACCGCCACGACCAGGGAGCTAAGTACCAAAGCGAACAGCAGAGTGAGTTGCTTCTTCAGCATGTTTTTTCTTCTCCTTATTACCGGGATCACCGGCAAGACGTGATGTGTAACCCGAACACTAGACCCTAGGGACCAAAAAGTGCAAGCTTTTAAACCGGGGCTTCGAATCCGAAGCCCTCGTTACACCGGCTGAATTGCCTTCGCAGAAACGCGGTCGCCAAAGACGACCGGCCAGTGCGCCAGGAGGCTTCATGGTCCGGATTCAGTACAGCACTTCGCTCTCACCTTTTTCAGCGATCAGTTTCTGGAATTGCGCCACAATCTTGTCCCTTCGCGCCATCACCGCTTTCACTTCATCCTTGGTGAGATATGATTTGGTTTTTGTTTGCAGCTCGTTCCCGTCCAACGTCTTTAATTTCTCCAACAATTGGCGGTCGCAACGTACCAAGTCTTTGGGATCTTTGGGATCTTTATTAAGGCGAAATGCGCGGGTGAAATCAATCCGCCAAATCTTCCAATCCTCTCCGATTAATACGTTGGTCAGATTGGGATCGGCATCGGAGACTAATTGGTCGAACACGCGAATCTTGTACATCTGGTTGTTCCAGGCGTCAGGGTCCGGCGCGGTCAACTTCTGCTTGTGGCGCTCGACTTCGTCCATCTTTACCGGCAACCACCAACTCAGCGAGCCCGTTTGACCCTTCCACTTGCGTTCGACATACACCGGCAGCATGTCATCCATACCCAGCAATTCAGCCAGCGCATACGCGGCGATATTGTATTTGTAGGAGTCCACGAAATTCAGTTCGGTGCCGAGACCGACCTGCGCTACCGCTTTATGTTCATCAATACCCTGGAAAGAAGCGTCGTGGGTAATCGTGCCGTCGGATAGCGTGAGCCGCGAAGTGCCGGTAACGCCTTTCGAGGCCTGCTTACTACCGACTATCTTGGCGGTCAAGAGGAACTGCTTGATCTGGTCCTTGTTCAGGCTCTGCTCGTCTGCAGCAACGACGGAAAGCTGGCAAGTCAGAAACACTACCGCGGCAAAAATCAGCACGCGCCATCGTAAATGAAGAAAATGCATGGGAGAACCTCCACAGAGTGGGGGAACTCTACTCCTTTACGCTACGCTGGACAACCTAAAATAGTGAGAAATGCTTCAGTTCGCGCGGGACGCTTTCCACTTGACTATCTAGAGGGCCAGAGTATTCTTCTCCTCTTGACGATCTAGAGGAGGGTGGATGTCACCAGGACCGAAGCCGGGCGGCGTGGTGCAAGGCACGCTGGACATGCTCATTCTGAAAACCCTGGCGCTGCAGCCGATGCATGGATACGGCATAGGGCAACGCATCGAGCAGATCAGCAAGGGCGTATTTCAGGTCAATGCCGGCTCGCTCTTCCCAGCTTTCCGGCGCCTGGAGCGGCAAGGGCTGATCGCCAGTGAGTGGCGGGCCAGCGAGAATAACCGGCGCGCAAAATATTACGCGATCACTGATAGTGGCCGGAAGAAATTCAAGGCGGAAGCACGGGAATGGAAAACGCAAATCGCGGCCATCGCCCGGATTCTGGAAGCCACAGAAGGAGAACTGTAATGAGCGTCTTGAAAGTGATTGGCAGCGGACTGCGCGCGCTGTTTCACAAGCAGCAAGAGGAGCGCGAGCTTGACGAAGAGTTGAGGGCTTACGTAGAGAGCGCGGCGGAGGAAAAGATGCGAATCGGCATGAGCCGCGAAGACGCGTGGCGTGCGGCGCGAGTGGAGACAGGCGGCCTGGAAGGTCTGAAGGAGGATGTACGCGATGTCGGATGGGAGGTGGCGCTGGAGAGTTTTGTTCAGGACCTCCGTTACGGCTTGCGTATGTTGCGAAAAAACCCGGGCTTTACGGCCATCGCAGTCCTAGCATTGGCTCTGGGTATCGGGGCTAACACGGCCATGTTCAGCGTGATCGAGGCCGTGCTGCTGCGGCCCCTGCCCTACAACGACGCGAAGGAACTGGTTCGTGTGGACTCCACCTGGGAACGCGGCGGGATAATGACGACGTACTCGTCGTCGCCGCCAGACTTTTTCGATTGGCGAGATCAGAGCCGATCGTTCGCTTCGATGTTCGCATACCACATGGGTGAGAACGCGCTGACGGGGCGAGGCGACGCGAAGCGGATGCGCACCGTGATGGCGACCGCGGAGATGTTTGCGACGCTGCTGGTCCGCCCGGCGCTGGGACGCGGATTTGTGGCCGAAGAAAATCGCAAGGGCGCCAATCATGTGGTAGTGCTCAGCCACGCCTTGTGGCGAGCAGAGTTCGGCGGAGCGGCAGACGCACTGGGCAAAACGATTGAGATGGACAGCGAACCCTACACGATTATTGGCGTGATGCCTGACGGATTTCAGTTTCCGCTGACTGGCAGCGATGCGTACGTGCCGATCGGCTTCGACGAGAAAGTGATGACGCAGCGAGGAGCGCACTACCTCCACGTGCTTGCACGCCTGAGGACCGGCGTCTCTGTCGCGCAGGCCAATGAGGATTTAGGCGGAATCATGGCGGAACTGCGAAGGCTTTATCCCGACAAGGACGGAAAGTGGGGCGTGCATGCGGACCGTTGGAGCAGCGCGCTGGTGGGAGATATTCGTCCGGCGCTCCTGGTGCTGCTGGGTGCGGTGGGATTGGTGATGCTGATTGCGTGCGCCAACATCTCGAACTTGTTGGTGGCGCGAGCGGCGGTGCGGCGGCGCGAGTTGGCTATGCGGCGAGCCCTTGGAGCGGGGCGCTTGCGATTGGTGCGACAGATGATGACGGAGGGATTGTTGCTCGCGGTGTTCGCCGGCGGGGCGAGTCTGCTCCTGGCCCACTGGGCGCTGGTGTCGATCATCAGCTTCGGACCAAAGGATATTCCGCGCATCGACAACGTGGAACTGAACACAGCAGTCCTGATGTTTACGCTGGCAATTTCGGTGGTGAGCGCATTGCTCTTTGGCCTGGTTCCCGCGCTACGTTCGTCGGCGCCGGAGGTGAGCGGCTTGGTGAAGTCCGCGGTTTGGTCTTCGCGCGAGGCCGGACGCGCACGCAACGCTCTGCTGATTGCGGAAGTAGCCCTGTCGATGATGCTGCTCGCGGGAGCGGGCCTTCTGATCCGCAGCTTCATTGGCCTTCGATCCCTTAGCCCCGGCTTTGATCCCAGCGGCGTCTTGACGCTAAACGTCGGCGTGCCGGATGCTCATTACAAGAACAGTTCCGCGCTGCAAAGTTACTGGGACGAGCTGCTCGCGCAGTTGCGCGGTTTGCCGGGCGTGACATCCGCGGGATTGGTCAACGAGCTGCCGATGTCCGGGGATGATTTCAGCAGCAGTTTCCGCGTGGAGGGAAGAACCGTGCCGGAAAAAGATGAACCGTCAGCGGAGCTGCGCGCGGCGACGCCGGATTATTTTCGGACGCTGGTGATCCCGCTAAAGAAGGGTCGTATGTTTACCGATGCCGATCGGCTCGGGGGAGCGCGGGTGCTGCTCGCTAGTGAGACGGCAGCGCGAATGTTCTTTCCGGGCGGCGATGCGATCGGTCAGAAGCTCAGGTTTGGAGCGCGCGGCGGGTATGAGGTGAACCAGGGAGAAGTCGTGGGCATAGTTGGCGATGTCCATTATTTCGGAGTTGACGCGCCGGTGCCGCCGATGTTCTACGTGGCTTTAGCGCAGGCCGGATTGGATGGAGTTTCGGTTGTGATTCGAACCACAGGATCGCCGGCGGCGCTAGGGCTATTGTCCCGCAAAGTGATTCAAGGCATCGACCGCGATGCTCTGGTTAGCGAAGCGACGCCATTTGAGGAAATGGTTGCCGGGGCATTGGGGCAGCGGCGATTTTACATGATGCTGCTCGGCACTTTTGCGGCGCTGGCGCTGGTGTTGGCGGCGGTGGGATTGTACGGCGTGATCTCGTACTCCGTAACGCAGAGGACCCAGGAAATCGGGATACGCATGGCGTTGGGCGCTGCGCGCAAGGAAGTGCTCGCAATGGTTATGCGGCAAGGACTAGGATTTGCCGCTGCGGGGCTCGCCGTGGGCCTGGTGATGGCAATGATGCTAAACCGCGCGCTGAAGGGTCTGCTGGTTGGTGTCAGCACGACCGATCCCTTAACCCTAGTGGTTACAGCGACCGTTCTGCTGCTGGTCGCAGTGCTGGCCTGCTACGTGCCGGCGCGACGTGCGACGCGCGTCGATCCGATGGTGGCATTGCGGTTTGAGTGATTCCGCGGGTAACCCGAAAAGATAGGCGTAGCATGAGCCTCTTCACATAAGGCTCAGAGGGAACGCGTTGCGCCTAGAAGTGGGCGCGAAGTTCGCGGAAGGCCGGGAGAATTACCAGCTTGCCCGAGCCGGAGACGACCGGTTCGTGTTCGAGCTGCCAAGTGTGCTGGTGCGGGATGTAAACAGCGTTGAGGCCGATCTGCATGGCCGGGTTGATGTCGCTGCGCGGGCTGTTGCCGATCATCCAGCCGTGCGCTTTCACGATTTTATGCTTGCGCACAAGTTCGCCGTAGGTGTCGGTACTTTTCTCGGAGACGATTTCGATAAACTCGAAAAACCCCTGCAGACCGGAGCGCTCCACTTTAGCGGCTTGTTCGGCGGGTTCGCCTTTGGTGAAGAGAATCAGCCGGTGGCGTTCGGTCAAGTAGGCCAGAGTCTCCGGAACACCATCGAGGATTTTGGGTGGGGTGCGCTCGAGATCGACCACCCGGGTGTGAATCTGCGCCAGCACTTCGCGCTTGGCTAAGTGCTCCGTCAACTTCATGTACGTTTCCTCGAGAGAGCGGCCGAAGCTGCGAACTCCGTAGCCATATTGGCGAATGTTCTTGCGCTCGGTCTCGTTGAGAATGTGGCGCACGTACGCGCGCGTAAATCCCGAGGATTCCACCAGGGTGATGAAATCCTCGATCAGCTTCTCGAAGAAAACATTGTTTTCCCAAAGTGTGTCGTCGGCGTCGATCAGTAGCGTCTTGCGGCGCATGCGTCTCCGTCCAGACCTTTCCATTGTGAAAGCATCGATCAGTCTACCAGCGTCAGCGACGATTTCTCCGGGCGGATGCAAACCAAATCAGCGCGCGCGGATTGCGCTCCCTGCGCGCGGGGCGTTTCCGCGAGAGGGCATAAAGATCAATTCTTGGCTTTGCCTGTGGCGAGCTTCTCCAGGATGCCCCGCGCAACGCGCTGCAATTCGCCAAACCGGCTCAGATAGTCTTGAAATTCAGCGTTCATAAGCTGGGCTTCCTGGGGATGGAGTTGCACACGGAGGATCATGTCGCGGAGCTTGACCGGATGCGGCAGCAATGCGTCTTCCTGCAGTTCTTCGAGAGCAATTTTGGCGTCATAGTGATACATAGTTTCCTCGGAGCGGAGTTCCGGCGTATTCGGCCTGCCCCGCGAAGAAATCATTGTACTAGCGGAAAGCAGCGGGGGCGAGGATTGGCGAATTCAAGCGGGGGTACGAGTACGTTCACGTCACGCTGGAAAAGTGAGAAGTCGCGCAAATCAAGCAGCGGTGGCGCTGACTGGAAGAAATTCGTAGCGTTCGATCTTCGCGGCTATTCCCACGGTCCCATTCTTTCCGGCTTCGACGCGCACAACTTGGCCGACACAGCGGATATCCACCTCGCCGGATGCGGAGACCTTTTGCGGTAAAGTGAGGACGAACTCGATCGGGTTGCCAACGTCAAACTTAGTCTCGGAAACAAAATACAAGCCGCGATAACTGACATCGCGAGTATTGGCGCGGAGCTCTTTGCTCCGCGCTTCGCGCGGAAGAACGCGCATTGGCAAACTCATCGAGAAGCGCCGCGCTTCGCGGCGATCAGCTCCATCCGGCATTAAGACCTCAGGGCGGGAACGAATCGATTCGACGCTAACACCCACTTTTGCAAACTGCAATCTGAAAGCTCAACAATTATGTCCTAGTACCCGCCCCCGTCATTTGGGCGTATACTTTTTGTTGCCCCGCCTAAGTTGGAGTTGGTACTAGGCTTATGGACCGACGCGAGCATCACCGCGCGCAACTCCGCCTGCCGGTACGGATACGCTGGAACACTCCCTTCGGACAAAAAACCGAGGTCTGCAAGACGCTCGATATTTCTCGCGGCGGCCTGCTCGTCCCGTGTCAGGAAATGCACGCGCCGGGTGTGACCCTTTGGGCGACCTTTCCTTTCGATAGTTCGCTGGTCGACGGTCAGCCGGAGATGTTAGCTAGGGTTGTGTCGATGAGACCGTTGGGCAACGGCAATGGAAGCAAACCTTCCAACTCCGGTTCGGCCGCACAAGCTGTTGCTTTACACTTCGCCCCATCGTTTCGTCCCGAGAGCAACGGGAATGGCCAGACGAAAGAGCGGGAGCGGCGCCACAGTCCACGCCGTGCGCTGGCGATTCCGGTCCGCGTTCGGCCTCCGCATATTCCCTGGTTCGAAGAAGCGATGACCATTGACGTTTCGGCCCAGGGTCTGCGGTTTCTGAGCAGCCGGGAATACCAACAAGGAGATTGCTTGTTAATTTCTTTTGAGCCGGCAGTTTCCGCTCCCTGGCCAACCGCATCGGAAACGGCCGCTCGCGTCCTGCGAATCGAGCCATTGCCGGATAGCGCGGCACAGGCGGTCACAATTTCACGTGACACTTGATTTCTCCGCGGTACACTCACCGTTTGTTTTTCTCGAAAAACAACCTATGGCGAATTCCAAAGGGGCTCATGAGTCGCACAATCTTTTCCTAGAGGGACCAGCCGGGCGGCTGGAAGCGATTCTTTGGAAGCCGCCCGCTCGGCCGCGGCTGGCCGCGCTGGTCTGCCATCCCCACCCGCTATTTGGCGGGACGATGCACAACAAGGTGGTGTATCAAGTGGCGAAATCACTGGACGCGCTCGGCTTGCCGGTGCTGCGATTCAATTTTCGCGGCGCGGGACTGAGTGCCGGAACGCACGATCAGGGGCGAGGCGAGCGAGAAGATGTAAAGGCCGCGCTGGATTTTTTAGCGGAGACGTTTCCGGACGTGCCGCTGCTTCTGGCTGGCTTTAGCTTCGGCTGCTGGGTTGGCTTGCGGGTCGGATCCGCGGATGAACGGGTGGACAATTTGATTGGCTTGGGCACGCCGGTAAACAACTCCGACTTCTCGTACTTGCGACATTGCGAGAAGCCAAAGTTGTTCGTGCACGGCGCGAAGGATGAATTTGGGGAGATTAGGAAGGTCGAAGCGCTGGTCGAATCTTTGCCGGGGGAGAATCGCTTGGTGGTAGTTGCCGAAGCCAATCACTTCTTTGTGGGGAAATTAGACCAAGTGGATCAGGCCATTCGAACTTGGGTGCACGAAGAATATCCGAAGATTGCAGACTCGCATTCGTAATTCACTTCGGCCACTGCCGCGGCAGATCCTGTGCGTAGGGGCGCAGCAATCTGCCACCTAGCTCGGCGCGATTTCAGCCCGGAAGCTTCCACACCGTCATCAGGCCGATTCTCCACGGCTGAAGAGCTTGCTGAATTCGTCGACCGTGGCCGGCGGCACACCCACCAGATGCGCGTTCGTTCGCACGTGTTCCGGGTGAGACATTCCGACCAGCGCGGTGGTAATTCCAGGTGACGAGCGCACGAATTGCAGCGCGCGCTCCGCATCCGATCGCAATCCCAACGCGTTTGCAACGAACGGCGGCAGGTTGCGGGCCACTTGGCCTTGCAGCAGGGAAGCGCTGGCGATCAAGGTGATTCCCAGTTCGCTGGCTGCCTCCATTACAGTTTTCGTTTCGCCGCCGATGCTCTGGTTCCCCAGCGTCAGGGCTTCGGTCATCGCCAGATTGAAAGGAAGTTGTACGAAGCGGAAACGGTGGGTCTGGCCGGCGATGTCGCGGGCGAGCTGCTCGATCTCGCCAAGCTGCAGAGATTCGCGGGCAGAGGCTTCCTGGCGAAAGCCATTCCAGGTCGCCATGCCATAGAACTGAATCTTTCCGTCGGTCGCGGCGGACTCCAGATAAATGAAGGCGTCGCGGACCCGCTCCATGAAGTCCGGCCGCGAAACCTCAGCTAGCTGCGTTTCTGGATTGTGCAGATAGTAGACGTCGATGCAATCCACGCCCAGATTGCGCAGGCTGCGGCTCAGCTGATTTTCCAGAAAGCGCGGCGTCATGCAATGGCTGCCTTGCACGATTTCGTCCGGCTTGAAGATGCCTGCCTGGATATATTCGCGATAGAAATATTCGTTGGGATCAGACGGCATGGAGCCGTCAGGTGTGAGATAGCCACCCTTGGAGCAGAGAATGAATTCGTCGCGCGAGAAGTTCCTTTTAGCTAACTGCGTCAGCGCGGAACCGATACAGCGCTCGCTGCGTTGGAAACGATAGTTGATGGCCGTGTCGATGACATTGATGCCGCTCTCTCCTGCAGCGGCTATCGAAGCGGCATAGCTGGCGTCTGTCTTGTCATCGGGTTGCCCAAGGTAAGTGCCGATACCAAGCGAGGAAATCTTGACCCTGTGCGCCTCGCGAAAATGACCCGGCGCTGCCACGCCGCTGAATCGACTGGCGTAACGTTTGGTGCTTTCCTCGGTGGCATGCAAATTCATTCGTGTTAGGCTCGCTCGTTGCCTTTATGAAGCGTGAGTATAGCAGAAGGTTTCCTCGCGCCTGCTGGTCGGAATCCTCATTTTGTCTTCGGGCACACGCTTTCCCTTCGCTCCGCGCGTCGGAGAACGTGATCTCGTAAAATCAAATTGTCGAAGAAGATGCGCGGTTTACTCCCCATGTCCGGCCAAAGCAGGCGATCCACTGCGCTCGGCGGTGTGCTATTTCTCGCCTTGCTAGTTTATGGCAACACGTTGCTGAATGGCTTCGTTTACGACGATCACTCTCAAGTCCAGACAAATCCGTACGTGCAAAGCTTCAAATACATAAACAAGATTTTCACCACTACGGTGTGGTCCTTCCGGGGATCGGAAGGGCAGACAAATTATTATCGGCCGCTCATGTCGTTCGGATTTTTGATCTGTAACAAGGTGTTTCAGGCATTCCCCGCAGGATTTCATGTTGTCAATGTGCTGCTGAATTGCGTGGTAGTGTGGCTGGTTTTCTTATCATGCTCGATGTTATTCCAGGATGAAATCGTCGGGCTCGCGGCGGCTACACTTTTCGCGCTCCATCCCATTCACACGGAAGTCGTCAATTGGATCGCGGCGGTAACCGAGCTGGAATTGGCCATCTTCTATCTCGCCGCGTTCATCCTTTTCTTGCGGTTGCCCTCGAGTACTCCCCAGGGAAAGACGAAGACCGGAATGTTCATGTACGCCTGCTACGTTCTGGCTTTGCTCTCCAAGGAACAGGCCGTGACGCTCGCCGTACTCGCGACGATCTACGAGCACTTTTATCGTGCAGACCGCGCAAGCACAAGCTGGCAGACAAAGGCTTCTCGATATTGCGGATTTTGGATAATCACGGCTGTATATCTGGCGTTCCGCGTTACGGTCTTGGGTGGGCTTGCTCCTGTGCGTCAACATCCGGACGTGACCTGGCCGCAGGCCATTCTGTCTGCGCTCGCGCTCGTCGGCCAGTATGTCGCGAAGCTCTTTTGGCCCCATCCTTTGCTGGCTTTCTACGTTTTTAGCAAGAGCATTGCGACCAGCGATCCGCGGGTCTTGGCGGGGATAGGCGTCGGGGTGCTGGCCGTGGCGCTTTTCATCTATCTCTGGAAGAACGCGCGGAATTATTCGTTCGCGCTGGTTTGGATCGCTATTACGCTCGTTCCGGTCTTGAACGCTCGATGGATGGCCACCAATGTTTTTACGGAACGGTATCTCTATTTGCCCTCTGCGGGTTTCTGCGCGTTGATAGCGGGCGGATTCGTATTCCTGCTTCGTAGCTTCGGCGGCCGCAGCCCGGTCTTGCGATGGACACTGGTAGCGGCGGCAACCGTTTTGCTCAGCCTTGCGGCGGTCGACATCGTCGCCCGCAATCGCGACTGGCATGATGATTCAAGGCTTTTTACTCGAACGCTTGAGGTTGAACCTCATGCGTCCTACATTCGAACAGACCTCGGCCTGTTGGAATGGAATTCGGGCCACAGAGAGCAAGCAGAGCAGGAATGGCGCCGCGCGATGGTAGATAAGCCAGATAATCCGATCGCGCTTTCCAACCTCGGCGTGGCCATGGTCGAGAAAAAGCGTTATGAAGAAGCCACGAAATACTTGCAGCAGGTCATTGAAGAGCGGCCCCGATTTGCCGCACCGCACATTCATCTGGGTCGCGTGTACCTGGCGGAGGGTCAAACCGGCGCAGCAGAATCGGAATTTCGCCGCGCCGTGGAGATCCGCCCACTTGGCGTCGAGGCTCGCAATGCGCTTGGCGGATTTTATTTCGAGCAAGGGAAGTTGTCGGATGCCGAATCCCAATACCGCGCTTCGCTCGAAAGTTTGCCCAATACCGAAGCATGGAATCGATTGGGCGACATCTATGAGAGCGAAGGACAGCACGCCAAAGCCGAAGAATCATGGCGTAACGTTGTGGACGCCGACCCCTACGACACTCATGCGCACCTTTCGCTAGGCGGTGTTTATCTGGCCAGCGGGCGCCGCGTCGAGGCTAGCAAGGAGTACCAGGCCGTTTTGGAATTGGACCCAAAGAACGAGGTTGCGCGCAGGGCAATTCTCGCGCTGAACCCGAAAGAATATCCTTCACTTTATCCGGCGAAAGGTGCCACGCCCCAGGCACGGCGGCCTCAGTAATCGCTATTGCGGCGATGCCGCTGCTGGGGGCGCAAGCAGACGAGAGCAGCCGCGCATAATTCGGCGATACGGCCAATCCTTGTCGCGAAAGAAAATCTCGCCTTCACGCGGATTGCTGTAATACCAGCGCGCCACCAGCCACAAATGTTCGCTCAATGTGTCCTTCCCTTTGCGATCTTCGCCAAGTCCCGCAGCGTCAACTGGCGAGGCTTCTTGCGGCTCAGCTCCGGGGCGTTCCAGGTATTCGCGGAAAATGTGCTCGGCGGAACGAGGCTGTCCGGCGATTTCGGCGAAGCGGATGAATGCCGGCTCCGCGAGCCAGCCGCCGCGCACGGCGTAGATCGCGATGCTTTGCTCTTCGGCGCTACGCTGCAGAATTACAGCGTTGAGATCTTGAATGCGCCGCGGCAATTCCGGTGACCCGCGCAGGGCGTCGTCGAGCTTTTCGAGTTTCTTGTGCAGCGCCGAGGCGCGCTCGAAATCCAGTTGCTCGCTGGCGGTTTCGCGCTCCTGTTCGAGCGAATTGCGCAGGGAGCCGCCGCTGCTGTCCAGGAACTGGACCAGCTTCTGCACTTCGACGTCGTACTCTTCTTTCGTACATCCCGCGAAACAGGGCGCCAGGCACATCTTCATTTCTGAATACATGCAGCCGGGGAAAGCAGGGTCTCGGCGAATTTTGATTTGGCATCGCCGCACCTTGAAGAAATCCAGAGCGCTGCCCGCGAAAGCTTCCGCGGAGCGCCGCGAGGCGAACGGGCCATAGTAAGCGCCGGCCGTAGGTGCGCCCGAATCGTCGACAGCAATGCGCCGCGTGGCATAGCAGCGCGGATAAGCGTTGCGCAGGCTCACTTTCAGCACCGCTGGTGGACGCAGCCGCAGCATATTCTGGTAGCGCTCGGGGAAAAGCTGCCTGGCGTGGTGATAGTAAGTGAAGATTTGCTCGAAGCGCGAGCCAGTCAGTCGATAGCGAACGTCGGCTGCCACGTCGCGAAGATTCAGACGCTTGCTTGTCGGATCGGGCGGCCCAAGCAATCGCTGCAGGCGCCGCCGCAAATCTTGCGTCCGGATCAGCAGGGGCTCCGCCGATTCGCCTCGCAATTTAATTAGACAAACAGCGGGTCGCGGTGGCAGCGCGGAGAAGAAATCATCGGCGTGAGTGACGTCGAAGGCAAGGCCGCAATCCAGTTCCAGCACACTGTCAGGATACTACGGTTGAAAATCAGGATAGCGTTTGCGGGCCCACCTTCCAGTCAAGAGGAAGGCGCAGACGCCCGAGGCGGCCATTAGCACAATCCAAAGAAATCCCCAGCCGAGGTCATCACCACCATCCCTGCCATGCGCCAACGATTGGATTGGCAAGACAAGTAGACCTCCGAGAAAGGCAAACACGATTCCGCCGATTGCCGCGATGAAGATTTGCTTGTCACTCATCCAATAAGCCCTGAAGACTTCCTAAGACTTCCTAAGACTTCAATACCCACGAAGAGATCACCAGGCGCTGGATTTCGCTGGTACCCTCATAGATTTCGGTGATGCGGGCGTCCCTATAGGCGCGCTCTACCGGATATTCCCGGCTGTAACCATAGCCGCCGTGGATCTGAATGGCTTTATGCGTGACGCGCGTGGCCATTTCGCTGGCAAAAAGTTTGGCGATGGCCGCATCCATGCTAAAACGGGCTCCGCTATCTTGCTTCCACGCGGCTTTGCGGACCAGCAAGCGCGCCGCATCGATTTCGGTGGACATATCCGCAAGCATGAATTGAATAGCCTGAAATTGCGAAATCGGATGTCCGAAAGCCATGCGTTCCTGCGACCACGCCAGCGCCGCTTCGAACGCGCCCTGCGCGATGCCGGTGGCTTGCGCAGCAATGCCGATGCGCCCGCCGTCGAGCGTTGAAAGCGCCACCTTGTAGCCTTCCCCTTCGTTGCCGATGCGGTTCGCCGCCGGCACTTCGCAGTCGGTGAACACCAGTTCGCAGCAAGCGGTGGCGTTGATACCCAGTTTTTTCTCTTCTTTGCCAATCTTAAAGCCAGCAGTCCCTCTTTCCACCACCAAAGCGGTGATTCCTTTTTCACCTTTTGGCGGATCGGTATTGACGTACACAATCGCGGCGTCCGCTGCTCCCCCATTGGTGATCCACGCTTTGGTACCGTTAATAACGTACGTGTCGCCTTTCTTCATGGCTTTTGTTTGTAGCGCGGCGGCATTTGAACCGGCTTGTGGCTCGGTCAGTGCGTAACAGCCAATTTTCTCTCCGCGCGCAAACGGCAACAGAAACTTCTTCCTCTGTTCGTCGGTGCCAAAACGATGAACGGGATCGCAGTAGAGCGAATTTTGCACCGAAAGGATCACTCCGGTTGAGGCGCAGCAGCGGGATATCTCTTCGATCACAATACTGTACGCGACGTGATCGAACCCCGCGCCTCCTTCGCCTTCCGGCAGCGCGATCCCCGTTAGGCCAAGTTCGGCCGCTTTCTTGAACGTGTCGCGCGGAAAGCGCCCGGTCTCATCCAGTTCCTTCGCGAGCGGCTTCACTTCCGACTCCGCGAATTCACGGACCGTTTTCTGCAGCAGTTTTTGTTCTTCGGTAAGTTCGAGGTTCATAGCAGCGACGAAAACTCTACAATTCTAGCCTTGCGAAGCGTTTGCCCAGGATCTCAGCTTCAGAATCAGAGTTTCTGTGGCTACGACGCCAGCGCGGCGCGCAGTCGTTTGTATGTCGTCGCCAGATCCTCGGGATGAACTCGAGTCTCCCCGGTGACGGTCATAAAGTTGGAGTCTCCAAACCAGCGCGGCAAGACGTGCAGATGCACATGCCCCGCGACGCCGGCCCCGGCAGCGCGGCCCAGATTCATGCCCAGGTTCATTCCGTCAGGATTGTAGTTAGCGCGAAAGGCCGCTTCCACCCGTTGCGCCAGCCGCATGATTTCGCTCAGCGCTTCCGGTTCGCAGGAAGCAAGATCCGCCACGTGAGCGTACGGAACGATCATCACGTGCCCGGAAGTATAAGGATAGCGGTTAAGTATGATGAACGCCTTAGCGCCGCGATAGACAACCATTGTCTCGGCGTCGTCTTTCCGCGCTACGGCGTCGCAAAAAATGCAATCGGGCTGGAGGCCGCTGGCCGCTTCCTTCATATATTGGTAGCGCCAGGGAGTCCAGAGATAGTCCATCAGCGAAAGTTCCCTCGAAGGTTCGTACTGCAGAATATGGCGTCGTTCTTGTGGAGTGCGGCGGTCTGGCCGCCGCTTTTACGCAGTAAGCACGAATACCACGTCGCTTGCAATCGACGACGCCAGCCTAACTGGAAGAGGGGGCCGATACCGAAGCGCCTTCGCCGTCAGCGGTATTCACAAAGTCCTTCAATTCCTTGCTCGGCTTGAAAAAGGGAATCTTTTTCGCCGGCACTTCCACTTTTTCCCCGGTCTTGGGGTTACGCCCTACCCGGCCGCGTCGCTCGCGAGTGCGGAAGCTTCCAAATCCGCGAATCTCGATCTTTTCCCCTTTTTGCAGCGCCCCGATAATGCTGTCGAAGATCGTCTCGACGATGCTCTCCGATTCCTTGCGCGGAAGCTCTGTGATCCGCAGCACCTCTTCAATGAGGTCCGCCTTCGTCAGTGTGGGTTGCTTGGTCATCGTCCCGTCGCCTCGTTGCTTGCCTGGATGGCTCGCCGTGCTGCTCGCGGTCGCCCTAGCCCATGATCCCAAACGGCTTAGAAGAGCAGCGTTGCCTGATGTGCCCCTCTTCCTATCACTAAAACGACCTGTAGGGAAATGAAATTATGCCCCTTGCCCCTGGCCGACCTTGCTGCTTACGAACCCCTTAGCGCGCCGAAAGCTTGGACTGGATGGCGTCGCCAATCGTCGCTGTCGACGAAGATTTCGTCGTCGATTTATATTGCTCGATCTCTCGCCGCTCCACCTGCTTGACCGCCGCCCGATAGCTCAATCCGATGCGTCGCGTCTCCGGACTGATCTTGATGATCTTGAAGTCGTATTCCTTGCCCGGCTCGAGCGGCCCCGCGCTCTTCAGCGGTCCGGTCGTGGGCCGATGCATCGACGCACCCTCATCGCGCCGCCGTCGGGAGTCTTCGATTTCCGTGTTATGGCAAAGCGCTTCGATATTTTCGCCCAGCTCCACAAACGCCCCGAACGTAGCGATCCGCGAAACCTTGCCCTTCACCAGTTGCCCGACTTTGTGCGTCTTGAACCAATCGCCCCAGATATCGTTCACTTGCTTAATGCCCAGCGAGACCCGGCGATTCTCCGGATCAATCTTCAGTACCTTGGCCGTAATCGGTTCGCCCTTCCGGAAAACTTCGTGCGGATTCTTTACCCTTCCGGTCCAACTGACGTCGCCCACGTGCACCAAGCCATCAAAGCCGTCCTCGATTTCGATAAATGCGCCAAACTCCGCGATGTTGCGAACTTTTCCGGTCACCACCGTGCCGACCGGATACTTCTCCGCAATCTGCAGCCACGGATCAGGCAGCGCCTGCTTCATGCCCAGGGAAACCCGGCGATCGCTCGGTTTGATATCCAACACCACCACATCCACTTCCTCGCCGACCTTCGCCAGCTTCGAAGGATGCGTGACCTTCTTGTTCCAGCTCATCTCCGAGACGTGCACCAGGCCTTCGACGCCCTGTTCCAGCTCCACGAAAACGCCGTAGTCCACCACGCCAACAATTTTGCCTCGAACCTTCCCTCCCGCCGGATACTTCTGGTCCGCGTTCACCCACGGATCAGCCATCAACTGTTTCAGTCCCAGCGAGACGCGCTGTTTTTCCTTATCAAACTTCAGGATGATGACGTCCAGCTCTTGCTCCGGCTTCACAACGTCGGAAGGGTGCTTGACGCGCCCCCAGCTCAAATCCGTAAGGTGCAGCAACCCATCAATTCCGCCCAGATCAACAAACGCGCCGTACTCGGTCACGTTTTTCACGTGCCCGTGCACCACTTGCCCCTCGGTCAGCGTTTCCATCAACGCCGCACGTTTGCTGTGCAGTTCTTCTTCCAGCAGCGCCCGCCGGCTGACCACCACATTGCCCCGGCGCCGATTCAGCTTGGTAATGCGGACCTGGATTTCCTGGCCCAGCAAATTGTCGAGGTTCTGCGTCGGGCGCAAATCGAATTGCGAACCAGGCAGAAACGCGCGCACGCCCACGTCCACCACCAAGCCGCCCTTAATGCGGTCGACCACTTTCCCCGTCACCGTCTCTTTGTTCTTGAACGCCGCGTCAATCCGCTCCCAGGTCCGCCGCCGTAAGACCTTCTGATACGAAACAATCAGGTAGCCTTCTTTGTGTTCCCCAGTGCGCTGCACCTCAATGGTCGCATTGGGTTCCGGGCGCGGAATTTCCGTCTCGGAAAATTCCACCGCCGGAATCAACCCTTCCGTCTTCTGCCCCAGGTCAACGACCACGCCCTGCTCGGTGTATGCCACCACCTTCACTTCAATAATTTCGTTTTGCGACGCCGTCTCCTGCGGCTCGCCGTACTGCTCCATCAACTTGCTCATCTCTTCGGAGCCGGCCGCTTCTTCGGCCGCAGCGGCAGCCTCCGCGTCGACCGGCGCGGCGCTCTCTTTGCTTTGCGATTCCTGCGCGCTAGCTTGCAGTGTTGGCGCAGCGGCACTCTCGGGCCGCGGATCGCCGTCCGCCTGCGCCACCGGAGCAGCCGTAGCTTCTTCCTTCGCCGCGTTCACATCGGCTACAACTTCACTGGCACCGGCGTTCGCAGGATTTCCGTCGTTCTTCGCTTTTTCGGATTCTGAATCTTGTGCGGGAGCGGCTGCGGCCGCGGTTGACGGGTTGTCATGGTCAGCAGACATGGTTGATGGCCTCCGGGAAAATAACTTCCTTAAGTCGATAAAATTCCTTGCGATGTCCCTATCGGGGTTTGTGCAAGGAGGTTAACCGCCAAGCGGTCAGGACGAAATGCTGCGGGCGCTGGTAACGCTGCAACCTGAAAATGATACGCGCCGCCTTCGTCCTATGTCAATGAATCGCAGTTAGGTGTCGAGGGTTCAGTTTCCGAGTTCTACTCGGCTCTGAGAGCCTCGATGGGATCCGTGGTGGCGGCGCGTAACGCCGGTACCATTGCAGCCAGAATCGCTACGATCACCAGAGTTCCCACGACGCCAAAGAGCGTCCAAGGATCATAAGCCGAAATACCGTACAACATCGCCGCCACGAACCGGGTGGTGAAAAACAGCGCAATTGCCCCCAACAGAAGTCCCAAGGCCAGCAATGCCAGCGCTTCTCTCAACACCATCCGCAGCACCGTCCCGCGCGTCGCGCCCAAGGCAATGCGGACACCTAGTTCGCTGGTCCTTTGCGCCAGTCCTGCCGAGAGCAACCCATACAACCCGAGTGCGCTCAAAAGCAATGCCAGACCGCCAAAGAAATTTGCCAATAGCGTGATTAATTCTTGACTGCCCAACGCAGCATCCATTTGTTCGCGCAGCGTAACGAAGATCACTAACGGCACCGTTGGCGCAATCTCCGCAAGGGTTTTGCGAAAAGCCGCAATGGCCTGCGCCTTGGTCTCGGAATGCATCAAGAACACAAGATTCCCCAGATTATCGATGCGCTGGACTGATAAGGGCAGGTAGATAGTCCTCGGCGGTCCTTGCCGGATGTCATAAAACTTAGCGTCTTCCGCTAATCCAATCACACGGCATGCCACCGGATTGGGAAACTCCCTCGCGTCCTTGCTGCGCATATAACTTCCCAAGGCCTGCTGGTGCGGAAAGAAAAAGGCGGCGGCCGACTGGTTCAAGATGCACACGTTCAGTTGACGATCATTTTTCTCAAACTCGCGGCCATCCAGGATGCGCGTCTTCATGGTCCGGAAGTATCCTGGGCCAACATCGTTATAAGCCAACTTCGTGTCCTCGGGCGGATTGGGCCCGTCGGCCACCGCCTGGAAGTAGGCAACAATCTTTTCACCAGTCATCGGCGTCTGCGACGTGGCTGCGGCCGCATCCACGGCCGGCATTTCCATCAGTCGGTCCACCATGCGCTGATACAGGTTCAGCTTGGCTTCGCCTTTTTGATTCAGGAGGTAAATCGGAGAGGTTTGTATCGTTACGTGATCCAAGTCGAAGCCGGTGTTCTCGCTGCGAAGCTTGATCACGCTTTGTGACAGCAGCGTTGCTAGCACCACCAACACCAGTGACATCGCCACCTGAATCGGAACAAACATGCGTCCCGCGATCTGTCTCCGCCCGCCCAATGTGTTGCGAGCCTTCAACAGCAACCCAGGGTCGGTGTGCGCCGCTCGCCACGCTGGCACGGTCCCGGAAATCAATGTCGTCAGCACCGCGAACAGCACTGTCATCCAGAACATTGCTTTGTCGGGATGCACCGACATCGATTCGAACATCATCGGATCGCGGAAGAAACGCAACAGGAAGCCGCTTCCGTACCAGGCTCCGACGGCACCCAAGGCACTGCCGCCCATCGCGATCACAAAACTCTCCGTCAAATACTGGCGCACCAGCCGAATGGACGAAGCCCCTACCGCTGTACGCACGGCAAACTCCCGTTGGCGGGCGGCGACACGCGACACCATCAACCCGCCAATGTTGACACAGCACAGCAGTAACACCGCCCCCACCAGCCCTTGCATCAAATACAAAGGCTTGGCGTAAGTCCGGCTCACGTAGGTCGGCAATCCACTCCGCGCGGAACTGACCTTCAGATAGGCCTTTTCGACGTACGGATCATGTTGAAACTGAGGAGGAATAAACCGCTCGAACAAACTCTTCTGCAAGTGGGCCAACTCGGCATTTGCCTGGGCCATCGACACTCCCGGTTTTAGTCGCCCGATCACCGAACAACCAAAAGCGGAATTCGGATCGTCTAGCACATCTTTTTTCGCCAGAACTGATGCGAACTGGAAGGGCAGATACATCTTCGGCTCTTCGCCTGGCCAGACCCCGTGGAAGTCGGGCGGCGTAATGCCCACCACCGTTACCGGCACGTCCGAGAGCTTGATCTGCTTGCCCACGATATCCGCGGCATGTCCGTAGAAATCGCTCCAGAATCCGTAGCTCAAGACGACCGGCCAGTCTCCCCGGGGACCGCCACGCACATCGTCGTACGGGGCAATCAAACGGCCTCGGTAAGGCTGAATACCTAGCAGATCGAAGGCGTTGCCGCTGACCATGACTGCCAAATATCCCTGGACAGCTCCCTGCTTGTCTTTGATCAGCACTTGGTCGCCACCCCAGGCCGAAAGGTCTCGGAAAGACGACTGTTGCTCGCGCAGACCTTGCAGCATGCGGTAAGGCATGAAGGAGTTGTTCTCTTCCGAATCGGGCTCCGCTGCGCTGGGAATTCCAATCTTCACGAGATGAGACGCGTCCGGCGTTGGCAAACTCCGAAGCACCAGCCCATAGAGCAGCGTAAAGATGGCTGTGTTAGCCCCGATGCCAAGCGCCAATGTCAATATGGCCGTCAAGGATAAAACGGGGTTCTTTCGAAGTGATCGCAGGGCCAACCCGATGTCGCGATGCCAACCATTCAGCATAGGTGAAGTGTACTCCGGAGCGGGCCTGTTATTGAACGCTTACGCTCAGCTGGCGGTTTTGATCCCTCGAACGCGATGCCACGATTACCCGCGCGCGCGGCCACTCTGGCGAACTTCGCGCCGAAAGTCTGGAGCGGATACCTCTACCGTGCGGCACATTTCGTAGAGTCGCGAGCGCATGCGGTCGCCAATTCGATCCTCTAACCTATCCTTCCGATTGGTGATCGTCTTGCCGGTCGGCAATACTGCACTCTTTTCCTCAGAGGAGTCGAGATAGTTCGTCGTGATGATCGTGCAGCGAGGATTGCTGAGGTCTCGCGACGCTTCGACGTACCTCGAATTCAAGATGTAGGCGATTGTGTCGCGCACCCAATCGGAAGGCTTGATGCAGCCGAGGTCATCGATGACTAACACTTCAACGGAAAGAATCGGATCGAGTATCCGGATCTCAGAGACTTCACTTTCCGATCGATAGGTATTTTGAATTTCTCTTAAGAGGGCGCCATATTCGCAGAAATACCCCGTATGGCCGCGTCTAAGAAGCTCCTTCAAAGCCGCGACCGCCAAGTGCGTTTTACCTACGCCAGAGTTCCCCATGAGCAAGAGTCCAGAGAGGTCGGCACCCGGATACTCGCGAACGAAGGCTTGGGTCGCCATTTTCGCTCGCTTCAAGGACTCAGTTTGCTGCGTAGTATAAGTCTTGCCATCGGCAAGATTCGTTTCATAGCTCTCGAAGTCGCAGGTTTCGTAACGCTTGGGTATATGCGCGCGGTCGATTGCTCTGGAGGCGCGTTCCTCCATCCCGCAATCGCAAGCCACCGCCACGCTACCGCGCGCCCCATCCGTTCGCGCAATCAATTTCCACCCGGTTCCTCTACAAAGCGTGCAATTTTCAAGAGCCATACGTAGAAGCCGCAGCAAACTCCTACGCAAAGCATACGAGCGCACAAGCTCAGCGGCAAGTCGCACATATTGGGAAAACTGTGGAAGGTAAGTCCAGTAGCACAGGCTTTAGCCGGTGCGGTCGACCTTACTCGCCGGATCCTGACCCGCCAACGGCATCTCACCGGCGTTTATCGACGATAATCGCAGCAGGAAAATCTCCCGTGGTCAGCCTTCTCGAACCGGAACCCGTATCACCCCCGGATTCGCCCGCACAATCGCATGCCGCTGCGGCCGCTCCTCATTGCGCGAAGCCACCCGCGACAACTCCTGCTGCACCACATGCGCAAACTCCTCCATCTGGTGCTCCATCTCAATCATTTTCTCGCGCATATTAAGAATGATCTCGATGCCTGCCAGGTTTACACCCATGTCGCGAGCCAGCGTCAGGATCACGTCCAAGCGCTCCAGATCCCCATCCGTATAGAGCCGCGTGTTCCCTTGCGAGCGCGAAGGCTTCAGCAATCCCACGCGTTCATAAAGCCGCAGCGTCTGCGGGTGCAGCTTGTACAGCTCCGCCACCGCGCTGATCATATAGCCGGCTCTGGCCCGTTGTTTTTTCCCGCGCGCCACCATACCTACACCCCAGCCTTAGTGAATAAGTCCTTCCGCGGATCGCCAGGCTCCACCGTTTCCAGCTCTTTCATCAATTTGCGAACCCGCTCGTCTGTCGGCTTCGGCACGACCACTTGCATTTCCACGTATTGGTCGCCACGAGTCCCATTGCGCGCATTAGGCACGCCCTTTTCGCGCAACCGCAAAGTACTCCCGCTATTGGTCCCCGGCGGGATTCGTACGAGCGATCGGCCGTCAATCGTAGGTACCTCAATT
>Ga0307478_10000661_pt1 | contig 34056 bp, 30 predicted proteins | sample atmos_gasesECM4C_2_FD_203713 | JGI IMG/M metagenome (GOLD analysis project Ga0307478, IMG submission 203713) | Hardwood forest soil microbial communities from Morgan-Monroe State Forest, Indiana, United States - atmos_gasesECM4C_05 | ecosystem: Environmental > Terrestrial > Soil > Temperate...
CAACACAAGCGAGGCGAAATCCAAGGTTTCAGCAGCAAGTATCATTGCGACCGGCTCGTGTATTACGAGAGCTTTGATGATGTTCACAAAGCGATCGAACGCGAGAAACAACTTAAGGGATGGATTCGCGCGAAAAAGATCGTCCTGATCGAATCGAGGAATCCGCGCTGGGAAAATTTAGCAGAGAAATGGGGAGCGGAAATGCTGTTCGCCGGCGAAGCGATGAAAGGACGATAGCGAATGCCGCGCCGCAAAAAAGCCGCTGACGAAACTCCGAGCCTTTACGACATCACGGCCAAGCTCCGCTCCGGGGCGTGCGTTCCTGCGATACGCGAAGCGATGAAATCCTGGAAAGCTGGCGGCTGCCAGGGCATTACAGACACCACGCGCACTCTGCTGAACTATTGGTTCATAGCCGACCACAAAACCCGAACCGGGCGCCCTTTCAAGTATTACGACTTTCAGCGGGAAGCAATCGAAACCCTCATCTATGTGTGGGAAGTGGAGAAGGTTCGTACTCGCAAAGATTTGCTTGAGCGCTACGCCCAGAACATCAAAGAACTTCATCTGCCGCCCGAAGATGGCTTCGCTCGCTACTGCACGAAGATGGCCACAGGCAGCGGCAAGACGAAGGTCATGGCGCTGGCCGTTGCATGGCAATACTTCAACGCTGTGCGGGAGCAGGACGAAATTGCCAAAGACTACGCGAAAACCTTCTTGCTGATCGCTCCCAATGTGATCGTTCTGGAACGCCTGAAGGCCGATTTCGCCGCTGGGAAGATCTTCCGTGAAGACCCCATCCGACCAAAAGAGTTCGACATCTTCTGGGACTTTGACTGTGTCATGCGCGGCGAGGGTGAGCGTGCGCATTCGGATGGTGTGCTTTTCCTAACGAATATTCAGCAATTTTATGAACGTCCGGAGCGGGAGGACGATGAGCCAGACCCAATGACAGGCGTCCTGGGGCCGAAACCCTCAGCGCAGAAGCAAGAGCAAATGGACTTCGCAGAGCGAATCGCCAAGCGTGCCGGACTTCTGCTTGTCATCAATGACGAGGCCCACCACACCCACGACGAAGGCAGTGAGTGGAACGCCATTATCGGCAGACTGCATGCGAAAACGCCGCTAGCGGCACAGCTAGATTTCTCCGCGACCCCGCGCTTCACCAAGACCGGCACGATTTTCCCGTGGACCGTCTCAGACTATCCACTGAAGCAGGCCATCGTGGAAAATGTGGTCAAGCGTCCCGTGAAGGGCGTGGCTAAAATCCCCGAACCGAAATCGGACTTCGCTAGCGTCCGCTACCGCGGATACCTGACAGCGGCGGTCGAGCGGTGGAAGGAATATCGCGACCAGCTCAAGCCGCTAAGCCGCAAACCCGTACTCTTCGTGATGATGAACAGCACCGAAGAGGCCGATGACGTGGCCGAGTGGTTGGCAAAGGCGTATCCCGCAGAATTCGGGAACGGAAAGATGCAAACCATCCACACCAAGAAATCCGGCGAGATCAGCGATAAAGAATTGGAAAAGGCGCGAGAGACTGTTAAGAACGTGGACCGCGCCGAAAGCCCGATCAACGCAATCGTCAGCGTGCTTATGCTGCGCGAGGGCTGGGACGTACAGAACGTGACGGTCGTGGTCGGACTGAGGCCATACACAGCGAAGGCCAACATCCTTCCTGAGCAAGCTATTGGGCGCGGCCTGCGCCTCATGTTCCGGGACTTGACCGCTGACTATACCGAGCACGTCGACATTATCGGAAACCAGAAGTTCCTCGAGTTTGTCGATGACCTCGAAAAGCTGGAAGAAATGCAACTGGAGACGTTCGAGATTGGCAAGGACAAGCTGCGGATTCTAACCATCATGCCGCTTGAAGAACGCAAGCAATTTGATATCGGTCTGCCCATGCTCACGCCCACGTTGATACGAAAGAAAAGTCTGGCTGACGAGATCGCTACCCTTGATGTGATGTCGTTTCAAAGCATGCTCCTGCCGCTTACTCCTGACGATCCAAACAACAAGACTTTCCGTTACGAAGGCCACGACATCATCACGCTTCTCAAGATTGTAGAGCGGGACTACAGAGTGCCGGAGCCTCAAACCGCGCAGGAACTGATCGGATACTACGCGCGACGCATTGCCGAAGCAGTCAAATTGCCATCGCAGTTCTCGGTGCTCGCGCCGAAGGTGCGGGATTTCTTTGAAAATAAGGCATTCGGTCGCTGGGTCGATCTGAACGACATGGTTACGGTCCGGGCTATGAGCACACAGGTGGCGTCGTACGTGTGCATTCAGGAGTTCAGCCGCGTGCTGAAACAGCTAAGCATCGCCGATCAAGTACCGCAGTTACTCGCTCCTGATCGGCTGCTATCCACTTGCCAACCATTTCCCTGGTCACGCAAGGTCTACGAGGCGAACCATTGCGTCTTCAATATGGTGCCGTGTGATAACGACTTCGAGCGCGCCTTCGTTCGCTTCCTCGACAACGCAGATGATGTGAACGCCTTCGCCAAGCTTCCCCAGTCCTTCGGATTCTCCATCGACTATGTAGACGGGGGCATGAACCTGCGATCCTACTACCCAGACTTCGTCGCGATCGATTCCGCAGGCCAGCGATGGCTAATCGAGACCAAGGGCATGGAGTCAGCCGAAGTCTCGCAGAAGGACGCCGCAGCCGCGAATTGGTGCGAAAACGCTTCCAGCCTTACGAACGTTGCCTGGAAATACGTAAAGGTTCCGCAAAAAGGCTTTGAGGTTCTGCAGCCTCGGTGTCTTGCGGATTTAGCCGCACTATACCCTCTCCTCAAATAGTTCTATCATCACAACTTTTTCGCAGCCGCATTGTGACATCTGACCTTGCCTTCCACAGGCTTAATCACTAATCATCAGGTCAGCCATGCGCCGAGGTCAGACATGCGAGACATCATCCGGCCAGAAGTCCTTATTCCGCAATATTTTGCGCGCAAATTCTTGGCGCTCAATATTTTACGAGGATCAAGCCAGATCGACCCCTCGCAACTTGCTGTAACCAAAGATTTTAGCGATTTGATTCGTAATTTTTTTAATCCAGATTCAATACGATTACGCGGCTTGCCCCGCCTTAGCCGGCAGCGGTGGGTCCTGGGTTCTGGTCCACGTGTAGCGCATGCGGTGGATCACCGTCAGCGTCGAGAGCACTGCGATCACCCACAGCACCGGCGCCATGCGGTTGAAGAGTGCGCCAATAATCACCAGCACCAGCCGCTCCGGACGTTCCATGAAACCGACGCGGCACGACCCAATCAACGACTCGGCGCGGGCCCGCGTGTAGCTCACCATGATGGCGCTGACCATCACGAACGCCGTGAGCACCACATAGAAGAAGCGGTCGCCGCGCGCGTAGAAGACCAGCAGTCCGAGGAACTGCGAAGCGTCGCTGTAGCGGTCGACCACCGAGTCGAAAAAAGCGCCGAAGCGCGTGACCCGGTTGGTGGCGCGGGCAACCTGGCCATCCACCAGATCGAAGAATCCGGAGAAGATGATGACCAGTCCGGCGTAGAAAAATAAATGCTTCTGCGTAAGGACGGTCGCCGAGCCGAAAAGAATTGCCGCCCAAGTGTTGACCACCAGTCCCATGAACGTGAGCACGTTGGGATTAATGCGCGAGAGCGCGAGCCAGCGCACAATGGTATCGAGCAGCACGCCGCAGGCGCGGCCGAAAGCGCTGGTCCAACTATGTGACACTAGGCTTTTTCCTTCTTGAGCGCGGCCGCCTCGTCCTCATCGTGGACAGTGGTCAGGGCGAGGATTTCCAGCTCGCGCTTGCCGTTGGGAGTGATCACGGTGGCCTCTTCGCCGACTTTTTTATTGAGCAGCGCCTTGCCGATCGGAGACGTGGTCGAAATTTTCCCTGCGCCTACGTCCGACTCTTCGCTGGTCACCAGCTTATATTCGATCTCTTCATTCTTAAAGCTGTCGTAGACCTTGACCGTAGAACCAAGTCCCACCTTGTCGTGGGGGATGTTGTTCATGTTCGTGAGCGATAAGTCGGCGAGGCGCTTACCGAGCTGGCGGAAGCGCGCCTTGACAAATTCCTGGCGCTGCTTGGCCATGTGATACTCGGCGTTCTCGCTGAGATCGCCGAGCGCCGCGGCCCGCTTAATTTCTTTGGGCAGCTCGTGCACCAGTTCGTGCTCGAGCGCGTCGACTTCTTCCTGCAATTTCTTTCTGAGTTGATCAGTCATTTGAATCTGCTAATGCGTCAGATGAGCCTTCAAGATTATAAACCCGTTGCCGTTGTCGCGAAATTTTCACGAACAATTCATCTTCCGTTGAGAAGGAGACGGCATCCATTCTGCCACTACGTTTAAATTCCCGGAGGTTACTCGTGGCAAGAATAGGTTGTGGTACACGTCTTGTAGTCTCTTTGGCTCTCTGGCTGTTTCCCACCAGCGCGGCATTTGCCGATGGCAGCCTGACCAAGGTCAACCACATCATCATCGTGATGCAGGAAAATCACTCCTTCGACAATTACTTCGGGGCGCTCGCCTACGCTCCCGGCAGTCCCTATCACAGTGGAAACGGATTTTGTGCCAGCAATGACCACAAGTGCGTCGACGGCCTCACGTGCACGATTGGAAGTGGCGGCAGCCTAGCTTGCAGCAACAACAATCTGGATGACGACGGCAGCATCGTGTATGCGTTCCATGGCACCAGCCGTTGCGTGCTTCCCGACCTTGATCACTCCTGGGTGGGCACTCACGATGAAATGAACTTCGCGAGCCCGAATAGTACGCTCAGGACTCCTCTGAGCAATGGCTTTGTGCGGCAGAACGATTTAACGGAGCAGATCGATGTCGGGGAGAGTCCTACCGACGACCAAACCATCTCGTTTTATACGCAGGATGATCTGCCTTTCTATTACGGCCTCGCACAGAATTTCGCAGCGAGCGACCGGCAGTTCGCCTCCGTGCTCGGGCCAACCTTCCCTAACCGCTCGTACTTGATGGCGGCGACCTCGTTCGGGCATCTCACCACGAGCGATACCTTTCCTCCGGCCGGCGGCTACAAGCCGATCATGGGAACCATCTTCGACTTGTTCGACAAAAACGGGGTCACCTGGGCGGACTACTTCGAGGACGTGCCGCAGTCCGGAAGTTTTCGTCCAGCGGATGTTCACAACCAGCCCCTCTCCGTGTTCATGCAGGAGGCGGGAGGCGTGGGTACACTGCCGCAGGTGTCTTTGGTGGACCCCGACTTTGGCATCGAAGGCCGGTCCCTTGAAGATGACGAGCACCCGCCCACCGACATTCAGCGCGGCCAATATCATGTTTCGCAGATCGTGAACGCGGTCCGCAACGGGCCCTTCTGGAAAGACTCGATCATCTTTATTGTTTACGACGAACACGGAGGCTTCTACGATCACGCCAAGCCGCCCGCCGCTCCGCAAAAAGGCTCGCGCACTCCCGATGGCGTCAATCCGGGCCAGTGCGAAGACCTGTCTGCACCGCCGGGCAGCGAGCAGCCCGGCGGCGGCGCGGAGTGCTCCACGAACCTTGTCGACCCTAGCGACAACAGCGTGCATGACGCCGAGACTCTGTGCCCGGCATTGGCGAACGATCCCACCGGACCGTTTCCCAAGAGCTGCGCCAGCTTCGACCAGCTTGGGGTCCGTGTGCCTTTTATTGCTGTGTCTCCCTTCTCCAAACCGAGCTATATCTCCCATACCGTCGGAGACCACACTTCGATGTTGGCGTTGATTGAAAAGCGTTTTCTAAATTTCAGCGGAACGCCGCTGTATCTGACAAAACGCGATCAAAACGCCAACGACCTGGAGAGCATGTTCGACTTCACGCATTCGCCATCGCTGAATACGCAGGTGGGACAGGCGCAGCCGCCGGTAAATGACTGCACGCCACAGTAGAGGCATTCGAAAGGTTTCAGGGGGCTGCTTGTCCGTGCTCGGCTCTTGCCACGGCTTGTCAGCCCCTTTTTTGGATTAGTCGCAGGTAGGAAAAGCGCTGGTGCGGGTTGCGCGTACCGAGGATGACAGTCGCGGTACGACTGGGGTCGGGGGTGGGAGCGGAATGTTCGGAGCAGAATGTTCGGAGCGGAACACCAGAGGCGATCCGCGCGGGCCTCAAGCGTTGGCACTCGTAGTCGCCCAGTGCGAATCAGAGTTGTTGGAAGCAAAAAACCGTCCTTGTCTCGCCAAAAGAAAGAATGGAGAGGCAAGGACGGGGTCCGCTTATTGTTGGGCCTTGGCCTTTGCCTTTCTCGCGCGAGCCGGGGCCGTGGGTTTTTTGGTTCCTTCCTCCTTTAACAGGGTTAGAGAATCCACTGCATTGAAGGGGTATTCTCGGACAGACTCTTGCGACTTCTGGCCGGCACTACTTAAGGTGATATCGACGCGGCGGTTGCTGGCAAGGATGATCTTGGTCATATTGCTCAGGACCTTCTGCCGGTCTTCTGCGCTAAGCTCGGGATTCTTTTCCACAGCGGCCTTCACCTGCTTGTCGGTGAGGTTCTCCTGTTTGCCGAATGCCTCGGTCTGGATGTTAGCTGCCGGAACGCCGAGCCCGGTCAGAAAGCCCTTGACGCGGTCGACGCGTCGTTGGGAGAGTTGTTGGTTATAGTCTACCGAGCCGCGCGGATCGGCATGGCCTTCCAGCGTGAGTCGGGCGTCCGGTTTTACCTGGAGATAGATCAGAAAATCACTGGCGAGCGTACTCAGAGTTGTCTCCTGGCTGCCCAGCAGTCCGGCCTCGGGGTTCTCCGGCCGGGGCTTCGCCGTCGCAAAATAAACGCTGTGAAGGGCGAGCCTTTTCTCAATGGCGATGATGTCTGGCCGCGGTGGTGGGGGAGGGGGGGCCAGCAGATTCACCGTGGTCGAAGCCGAGGCGGTTAGCGGCTGATCGCGGTCATCAGCGACATTGCAGATTACGGTAATTGTCCCAGGTTGCGCGTCAGCCGCATTCAGAGTCGCGGTCGAAGTGTTGCCGGTGACGTTTCCGGCGCTGGTCGAATAGCTATAGGTCAGCCTGCGGCCATCTGGACTGCTGGCTACCGCAGTGATGACCGCGCTCCCACCCATCGCCACACTGGCAGGATCAGACGAGCAGGAAATCACGGGCGGACGCGCCTCTTTAATGGTGAATCTGGCATTGCAAGACGCAACGCCTTCTGGGCTGCCATCGCTCAAGCTGGCAGTGACCTGATACGAGCCAGACTGCAAGCCATTCGTATTAATCCGTGTGGCTGAGCCGGTTTCGCCAGGTTTGACTCCGGAGCCACTCCAGGTATATGTGACCGTACGCTTGGGATTGAAGTTGGATCCCTCGGCGGTCGCGTTCAGAGGCTCGCCGGCAAAGACCTCGCCTGGTCGTACCGAGCAGGCAGCACTGGGAGGCGTCACCTTGTGTTCTCCTCCCCACATAAACACCAGGCCGGCCTGCGACCGTATGCCGCGGAGATCGGTGCTCCCAGTGGTTGCGGAAGGGCCGTAGCGGTAGCCGGACATTACGTAGTCCACTCTGGGCAGACGCAATGCCCAATGCTTGCTCAATTTAAAGTCGAGACCACCGCCGATCATGAGCCCGAGTTTGTTGATATCGTGGAATGCATCCGGTGAAAGTATGTGGTCGCCGACCAGCGCCTCAAAAAATGGAGCGACATGAGTGCCGCGGTAAGTAAACTTTGGGCCGAAAGATATGTTGGAGAAAGCAGTGTCGTCAATTTTCTTGGCCAGCGATGACTCACCGCTGTCCCAATGGGTGCTGCCATCGAGAGTCAGCCCGAACCAGCGATTGAAGTCGTAGGTAAGACTGCCGCCCAAGCCGCGGGGATTTGATTCCAGTGGGCTGCTCACCGGGAGCAGTCCTCCCGGAAGCAGGCCGTGCACGTTGGCGTTGGGATAGAGGAAGGAATATCCGCCGAAAAGTTCCCATTTGGGTGCAGGCTGATCCTGGGCTGCCGCGAGCGTGGCGAACGTAAACAAGACGGCAATCATTGCCGGCAGCAGAACGAAAACCCGACTAGGATGGCTCTTTGATTGAAATGACATGCGAATATTCCTCCGAACTTGATGACTCTAAATTCTGCTTCCAGCCCAGCCCAGCAGTGGGGCAGCTTAAAGCTGACCCACTGCCGAATACCTCATGGACAAGGAGGTACATTCACTTGATTGCTCAGCAGTGTGACCTGGCCCGTCAGGGCCAGCGCTCTACCATTCAGCGTCGCGCCGGTGCCAAGCGTGATGGAGGCCTGAGCCATAATGGTTCCGGCGAACACGGTGGTAGTGCCGAGCGTCGCGGAACTGCCCACCTGCCAGAACACGTTATGAGAGTTGGCGCCGTTGGTCAGAATGACCTGGCTATTCGTCGCCGCAGTCGTCAGTGAAGACACGATCTGGAAGATCCATACGGCATTAGGGTCGCCTCCACCATCGAGGGTGAGATTCCCGGTTATTCCGAGCGTGGGCTGGGCGCTCGTTGTCTTATAAACACCCGGGGCGAGTGTCTGCCCTCCTATATCTGCGGTGAGGACGGCCCCTCCGGCTGCTGCCGCGGCAGCGTTGTACGCTGTGGTCAAGTCACCCTGGGCCGCCATGGCAGCCGCGTTGCCCGCATCGAACACGCCGGTTATTGTTCCCCCTCCAGGCCCAAATCCAGTGATCGAAGCTGCTGGCCATATTCCGACATCTCCCGTAACCACGGTGGGGCCGCTATTGCTGACGACAGGGGTGGCGGCCAGAATTCCGAAACTGCAGGCCGTTCCTAACGATACTGCGCCCGGGCATGGGTTGACGGATGTGGTGAAGGTCCACACCTTGTTGCTTGCCAGTGAATTGCCAAGGAGGTCCTGGGCCCCCGTGGTAATGGTCGCGGTATAGAGAGTATCCAGCGCAAGGGCGCTGGATGGTGTGAAGGTTGCGACAAAGGATGGCACATCGTAGGTGACGGTTCCTGTCACGGCTGTGCCACCCGCAGCCAACGTAAAGGTGTTGGTATTGATCGTGGAAGGATTCATCGCCTCGCTGAACGTGGCGGTGACTGTGGTGTTGGGACATACACCGTCAACAGGGGTTACGGAAAGCACGGTAGGCGGACCCGACACACATGATTTTGTACCTGTGGTGAAGCTCGATACAGAGTTGCTCGCCAGCGCGTTGCCAAAAGTGTCTGTGGCTCCGGTGGTAATCGTGGCGGTATAGGTGGTGCTCACGGCGAGAGCGCTTGATGGCGTGAAGATCGCAGTATTGCTTGCCGCATCGTAGGTGACCACTCCTGCCACGGCCACGGGTGGAGTGCCCGGCGCGGTCAACGTAAAGGTCGTGCTATTGAGCGTGGCAGGATTCATCGCCTTGCTGAAGGTGGCGGTGACGATTGTGCTGGGACATGCGCCGATCGAGCCATTAGGCGGGGCAACAGAAGTCACTGTAGGCGCAGTTAAGCCTGGGTTAGGTTTATTGTCCGGATCGCTGCAGCCCGCGCCGACCATAAGCAGTAGAAATGTTATGAAGCAGATATTGAGATGGTTGTATCTACGCATGACCTTCATTCTTCTTCCTCCCGGCTTAACTGCCGCTGCACCGTGGAATCTTGCACTGTGGAGAACACTTTATTGAAAACAACTGGAACGAAGCTGTTCAGAATTGCTCACTTTCAACTTAGAGGTTCGTTTCGAGGCCGTCCATTTGCTAGCGATCACCTAACTCCAGGTTTGCAAAGTAGTCCTAAGTAGTCGACAAATACAAGGATTTGGCTCACACAGATGGCCGTATCTGAGTTATAACTTCCCATTTTGGGTCAGTAACAGCGGTGTTATTTGCACAGGTCTGTTAAAAGCAAAGGATCGATGCTTTTGCCCGGTAGTTACATGTCCGCATGAACGTTGCCGGCTTCCTCGAACCATGCATTTCAGCGGCCCTAAGCGACGGCTTGGCAGCGGAAGCGGGGGGGTGCCTATGCGGAAGTCGCGGGTCGTTCTACGATTGGATGGTCACGAAAGAAGGGTGTTGGCGCGACCAGAATGTTTTTTGAAATGGCAGGCGGGCATTAGGACACGGGTTCGGTGAATCCGGCCAAGAGAACATCGGTTTTCCGACTGAATGCGCACTATTACTCGTCCAATCGTGTCTTCGGGAGAATTTCGATCCGGTGTCACAGTTCCGCGCGTGTATGTATTCGGAGTCATTTCTTGGCAGGATTTGCCGGACCAGCGTGCTGTGCAGCGATTTCTTGGGAGAGCTTATGAGCGTTCATGGAATGCTCGTGCGCCCGTTGGCTGAGCTCATGAGCGGTCAGATGATCTCCTTTGCCGTGAGCGGTAGCGGCGGCGGCGTGGGCATGGGCGGCAAGGTTGTGGAGTTCGGCGACTCGATTGTGCGAGCTCTGCGGCATGGTGTGCTCTCCCGAAACAAATAGGATGATCCATAGATGCTATTCCGCCTGGCTGTTTGTGTGCAAAAAGAACAGGGGCGCACGGCACTTTGTCTTAGAGAAGGCGAGGGTTCACGACGGGGGCGGGAGATCAGGCCTGAAATTCGGAGGCTTCGGGGAAGCGGAGGTTGCACTTGGCGAGGGCCAGGGTGAGCAGTTCTTCGATCTTGGTCTCTTCGCAACTGCGGGACATGGCGAGTTCGCTGACCAGGAGATAGCGGGCGCGTTCAAGCATCTTTTTCTCGCGGAAAGAAAGAGGCTTAGCCTGGTGCAGGGCGATCAGGCTTTTCAGCACGCCGGCGACCTCGAACAGCGAGCCGGTGCGCATCCGGTCGGAATTCTCCTTGAAGCGGTCTTTCCAGTCGGCCGTGCTCAGATCGTCGCTAACGGAGAGAAAGTCTAGGATCTTCTGCACTTCGCCATTTCGAACGACGCGTCGAATGCCCACACTGCCCACATTGTTGCAGGGCACCATCACCTTGAGACTGCTGGCCTTGATGTTGAGGAGATAGAATTTTTCAATGGTTGCGCCAATGGACCGGCTGCTGATTTGTTCGATGATGCCTACGCCGTGGTTAGGGTAGACCACCTTGTCGCCGATGTGGAAGTTCAGGTCCGCTCCACTCATAAAAAGGCACCCGAGGAAGGTCAAAGGGTCTACAGGAAAGAACGTTTCACTACTATAAACAGACTATCCCGAAATGGGCCGAAAAGCAAGGATTGGTGCGGACTTTGGCGAGCGTGGAACGGAGCTGCGGCTGCTAAGTGACGTGCTTGCTTCGGTTACGGAATCGACGAGCCGGTCGGGGCGTGGCGCTGTGCCGGATGCCAAGGCGCTCTATAATCGCGGCGTGGGCGTTTCCGAGCAGAAATCCGACAAGCCGGTGGGGCGAGTCCTGGGGCTGGATGTGGGGTCGAGAAGGATCGGGATCGCGGTGTCGGATCCGCTGGGGATTACCGCGCAAGGGCTGGAGACCCTACAGCGCCGCAACAAGCGTGCCGACCTGGCGGCGCTGGAGCGTGTGATTCGCGAATATGCTGTACGCGAAATCGTCGTCGGCCTGCCGCTGCGCATGAGCGGCGCCGAAGGGACGCAGTCGGAAAAGATGCAGCTGTTCGCGGAAGAGCTGCGGAAGAAGTTCCGGCTGCCGGTTCATTTGTGGGATGAACGGCTGACTTCGGCGGAAGCCAATCGGCTGCTGCGAGAGACTGAGTTGTCGATCGAAAGGCGGGCCAAGGCAGTGGATAGGATGGCGGCCGTTTTGATTCTGCAAGGATGGATGGAAGGGAAGCGGTCTCCGGCTTCCGGCCGCCGGCTTCCGGCTCCCGATTAAGCCGCTGCATTGGGACGGATCGACCGCAGCAGGCCGTTTAGGAGTTGACCGACTCGAGCCGTCTTCTGGCGAATGGCGTCCGCTTTAGTCACATCGATATAGCCCAGACGGCGGGCGACATCGATCTGAGTTTCGATCTCAAACAACGATCCTCGGGAGTGGCAAAGAAACTGCGCGAGTTCTTTATCGGAAGAGCGGCCTTTGCCTTCCGCGATGTTACTCGGGACGGAAACAGCCGCTCGTCGCAACTGGATAGTCAGTCCGTATGTTTCTTCTTTGGGAAAAGTTCTTGTGATCCGGTAGACGTCCTCCGCTAGATGCATGGCCGCCTGCCAGACTTCGAGGTCAGTGTACGTGCCACTCATTGAAGTGTTCCCTTCTGAGCCTGGCTCTTACACTAGGCTCGCGTGCAGAGCAGGCGAAGTGATGCTCGTCACACCAACCGCCTTTTTCTGCGCTGGATTCGACCATTCTGGGAAGCGGCGTTAGGCCCGGAAGCCGAACGCCGGAAACCGGAAGCCGGTTCACTTCCCGCGCACGGCTCTGCGGTAGGCGGCTACATTGTCGTTGTGCTCTTCGATGGTGCGGGCGAAGCGGTGGTGGCCGGCGGCGTCGGCGACGAAATAGTAATAGTCGCTCTCGACGGGATGTATGGCCGCCTCCAGCGCGCTCTTCCCAGGATTGCCGATGGGGCCGGGCGGGAGTCCAGCGTGGGTGTAGGTGTTGTAGGGCGAGTCGAAGCGCATGTCGTCGTGGTGCAGCGCGCCCGTATATTTTCCCGCCAACAGTTCGGCATAGATGATGCTGGGGTCGGCATCGAGCGCGATTCTTTTTGCCAGGCGGTTGTAATAGACGCTGGCGACCAGCGCGCGCTCTTCGGCTACGGCGGTTTCCTTCTCAACGATCGACGCCATAATTACTACGTCGTGCAGGTTATGGTCAGCGTCGGAGCCAGTATTGATCGATTTCGATGTCATCCCGATCTGCGCTGCCACTTGGCGAAATTGATGAACCATGGCCGCCGCGATTTCTTCCATACTCTGCATGCGGCTGAACTCATAAGTATCGGGGAAGAGATAGCCTTCCAGAGATTTCGCATAGGGATCCAGGTCTGCGATCAGGGCATTGGATTGCGCGACCTTGAGAAAGTCTTGCGCGGGTCCAAGTCCGGCGGCCTCTACGGCGCGTGCGATATCGAACATGGTGAAGCCTTCGGGCACAACCACGGTATGGAAGTAAACGTCGCCCCGCCTCAGGCGCTTTTGGATGTCGATGGTGTTCGCGGGCTTATCGAACAGATATTCTCCCGCCTTCAGCGAGCGGCGGCGACGGATGTATCGCCAGAGGATGAACGCTTCCTCGCTGCGAATTACGCCGGCGGCTTTGAGTTCGTAGGCGATGCGGCGGGTGGAGTAGCCGGGATGCAGCATCACGAAGGTTTGCCCCGTGGGCGCTACCGGAATCAAAAGAGCCCAGGCGAACCAGCCTGCCGCTCCGAATACCATAATGACGATGAGCCAGAAGACCTTGCGCACGATAGGGACAGTTTAGATGATGCTTGAAGATGCGCGTAGCTGACTTTAGTAAGACTCTGACTTTAGGTGATGCCGGCAGAATTACACCGTGCCAATAACCCGCTTCTGTCCTCAAATGACAGAACTCAGTGGTTTTGCACCCTTTTCGGCGCGCTATACTCAAATGTCCTAGGAGTCATCTGATACTTCATGAGACGTAGCTCGCCCTTTTGGGCTTTGGCTTTAGTTCTTGCGGTGCTGCCCACGGCGGGCTGTGTGCTGCGCACGCGGCCAGTGGAAGAAAAGTACTCCAAGACCCCACTTCAAGAAACCACGCAGATGGGGTTGATAGACGCCATTAATCAACAAGCGCAGAAAATCCAGTCGTTGCAGGCCACCGTGGACATTGATACCTCCGCCGGGGGCGCCAGGAAAGGCCACGTCACCGATTACAAAGAGATTCGCGGCTACGTGCTGGCGCGAAAGCCGCAGATGCTGCACATGATTGGGCTGCTGCCGATTGTTCGCACCACGGCTTTCGATATGGTCAGCAACGGGCAGGAGTTCAGAGTCTGGATTCCTCCGCGAAACCGCTTTGTGGTGGGACTTAACGATGTGCAGAGTCATAATCCCGACCAGCCTATGGAAAATATCCGGCCGCAGGATATTTACGAGGCCCTGTTGATCCGGCATATCGATTCTGAACACGAGATTGCCGTGCTGGAGAACGGCTTCGAGATTCTGCACGATGCCAAGGGACTGCGAGTTCTGCAGGCTGACTACGAACTGGTGGTGATTCGAAAGAGCGACCAGGGATGGAAGCTGTCACGCAAGATTGTTTTTAGCCGTACCGATCTGCAGCCGCATCGCCAGTACATCTACGATGAGCAGGGAAATCTGATTACCGACGCCCGCTATGCGGACTACAAGGAGTACGACGGGGTCAGTTTTGCTTCGCGCATCGAGATTTATCGTCCGCAGGAAGAGTACGACATCAAGCTCAATATGTTGAAGCTGGAAATCAACAAGCCGCTGCGGGACGATCAGTTTGCGCTGGAACAGCCTCCGGGAGCCGAGGTGGTGTATCTGGACAAGCCGCAATCGAGCGGATCGCCGCCGCGAGCGCAGAATCACCCGTAGCAGGCATTTGTGGACTTAGAACTGTCATCCCCAGCAGCGCGAGGGATGACGAGTGGTTCGGGGCATCTCCTCACTTCATGATGAATAAAATGATTGTCGCCAACCTGGTGCACCGGCCGCTCCGGTCGCTGATCAGCATTTTGGCCATTGCGCTGGAAGTAGCGCTGATTCTGCTGATCGCGGGCCTTTGCTACGGCATCATGAACGACTCGAAGACCCGCACAGCCGGGATTGGCGCGGATGTGATTGTGCAGCCGCCGGGGTCGTCGAATTTGACCGGCATTAGCGGCGCGCCCGTTCCTATCAAAGTTGGCGAGATCATTCGCGGCCTTCCCCACGTTAAAGTGGTGAGCCCCGTGATCTGGCAGCTCACGACTCAGGGCTCCCTGGAAGTGATTGACGGAATCGACCTGCCCACCTTCGAAGGTTTAGCCGGACCGTTTCAGTATGTGGCTGGTGGTCCGTTCCGTGGTCCGAATGACATTCTGGTGGACGATTTCATTGCGCGCCAAAGGCACGTAACGGTGGGCAACACGATGGAGGTCTTGAACCACACCTTTCGCGTGGCTGGAATCGTAGAGAACGGCAGGGGCGCGCGGAAGTTTCTGCCGCTAACCTCATTGCAGGATCTGATCGGAGCGAAGGATAAAGCCTCGGTTTTTTATGTGAAACTCGACGATCCCGCCAATGCCGAGGCGGTGGTGAACGAGGTGAAGAGCCAGACCGGCATGGAGAAATATTCCGTGCAGTCGACCGAGGAATATCTCAGCATGATGACTCCGAGCCGGCTGCCGGGCTTCCGCCCATTCATCGGAGTGGTGATAGGAGTGAGCCTGATTATCGGCTTTCTCGTGATCTTTCAATCGATGTACGCGGCGGTGATGGAGCGCACGCGCGAGATCGGAATCCTGAAAGCGATGGGCGCGTCGAAGTTCTACATCGTGAATGCAATCCTGCGGGAGACTGGGTTGTTGGCCGTGGCCGGCATCGGGCTGGGCATAGTCTTTAGCTTCGCAGCGAGCTGGGGGATCCGGCAGCGCTTTCCGCTGGTGCAGGTTGTCGTGAGTGGAGATTGGGTTTTACGCGCCATGATTGTGGCCGTGGTGGGGGCGATTGCAGGGGCGTTGTATCCGGCGTTCAAGGCGGCGGGGAAGGATCCGATTGAGGCGCTGGCGTATGAGTAACAGGTTGGTGCGTACTTAAGACAGCTCGTAATTCTTTATTCTTCCGATTCCTGCTTCGCTTCGATTCCCGCCCGGCGCAACAGACGCCGCAATCCTCTTTCTCCAGCGGCGCCGCGTTGTTCGCCGGCGATGTTGCCGTCGCGGTCGATCACTACATAGATCGGATAGCTCTGGGCGTTGTACATCGCGGCAAGATTGGTGTCTTTAGTAAGCACGATGGGAACGGATCGCGGGTGCTCGGCGAGATATTTCTTCACCTTTTGATCGGGCTCGAGGACGTCGACCGCGAGCACGATCAGGCCTTTGTCGGCGAATTCTTTGGCGATGTCGTCGACCAGTTCGGCTTCAGTTTCGCAGTACTGGCACCAGGTGGTCCAGAACTCGAACAGGACTACCTTGCCTTTGACCGACGCATTGTTGAACTGGTCACCGGTCGTGGTTTTGGCGCGAAAGCGTGGGGCCGCTTGGCCAGCTTCATCACCCGCGAAGGCGCAGAGGGCGATCAGCGTGATTGCGATAGGCGCGAGGCGGCGAACCACGAGTGGTGGCGCGGGCATGGGGCGGAATGTTAGCACGGTCCGGCGCGCCCAACCAGGACATTACGTTTGGTCAACTCTGCGTTGACAATCACTTGCGCCCTACGATATCTTTAAGACTTTGGGAAGTCTCGCGGTTGCCCGCCTGATGGTCTGGCGTCCTCGCCGGGGAATCAACGAGCGGTCTTCTTTGTTATTTTTCAATCGCGTTTCGCAATTTTTTTCATTCTGGGAGAGTTCCGATGTCAACCTATTTCCCCAAACCGGGGGAAATTGTGCGCAAGTGGTATGTCGTGGATGCGGATGGGCAGACGCTTGGGCGTCTGGCCTCGCAAGTGGCGCGCATCCTCATGGGCAAAGAAAATCCGCAGTACACGCCCTTTCTTGATACTGGCGATCACGTGATTGTGGTGAATGCCGAGAAGATTCGCACCACCGGCATGAAGTCGGAGCAGAAACAGTATCACCACTACACCGGTTATCCGGGCGGCCTGCGCACAGAAGATTATCGCAAGCGTTTGGCGCGCAAGCCGGAACAGATTATTGAAGACGCGGTGCGGCGCATGCTGCCCAAGAATAAGCTGGCGGCGCACATGTTGTCGAAGCTGAATGTGTACAAGGGCGACAAGCATCCTCACCAGGCGCAGAAGCCGCAGGATTTGAAGTTGGAAGTGCGCGCGTAGCAGGGGCAGTTAAGCGGGAGATCCTTCGCTCCGCCTGAAAAGCGGTGGCGTTTAGGATGACAAGGTTTATAAATTTTTGGAAGAGATTAAAGCTCGCTTCTGGAGGATTCAAGCTAGAAGCTAAGAGCTAGGAGCTAAAAGCTAGATGGCAGAATTGGTGCAGTATTACGGAACGGGACGACGGAAGCGGGCGATTGCGCGTGTATATCTTCGTCCGGGCAGCGGCGATTTTAAAGTCAATGGGCGTGAGTTTGAAGAATATTTTGTGACGCCGGCGCAGCGCTCCGCGGCCAAGGCGCCGTTGGCTTCAACCGATACGGCGGCCGCGTTCAACATTGTCGCCAGTGTGCTGGGCGGCGGAGTTCGCGGTCAGGCCGATGCGGTGAAGCTCGGCATTGCCCGAGCCCTGATGCAATTCAATGCGGAACTGCGCGGCAAGCTGAAGTCCGAGGGCCTGGTCACGCGTGACTCGCGCGGCAAGGAACGCAAGAAGTACGGCCAGAAGGGCGCGAGAAAGCGCTTCCAGTTCTCGAAGAGATAGTTTCAAGTTTCTGGTTTCGAGTTTCTAGAAACCGGAAACTGGAAACCAGAAACTGATTTTAAAGGTGTTCAATTCTTCTCGTGCCTCGCGGCGCGGGGACGGGAATGGCAATCGGAGAGCGGTTCGCAGTTGCCAGTACCTAGTGGCCAGCGGTTTTTGCTGGGTACTGGGTACTCGGTACTGAGAACTAGCTTTCCGATGCAGACTGAATAAGGAGGTTCATTGGCTACTATCACCATGAAGGAGTTGCTCGAAGCGGGTGTTCACTTCGGGCATCAGACCAAGCGCTGGAATCCCAAGATGAAGGAGTACATCTTCGGAGAGCGCAACGGGATTTACATCATCGATTTGCAAAAGACGCTGAAGATGTTCAAAGAGGCGTCGAAATTTGTTCAGGAGCTGGCGGCCGACGGCAAGATTGTGCTGTTCGTGGGCACCAAGCGCCAGGCGCAGGATGCCATCGCTGAAGAGGCGACGAAGTGCGGCGGCTTCTACATCAACCAGCGCTGGCTGGGCGGCCTTCTCACCAACTGGGTTACGGTGCAGAAGTCGGTGAAGCGGCTGAAAGAGCTCGACGAGATGGCCACGGATGGCCGCTACGAGCTGCTGCCGAAAAAAGAAGTGATCAAGCTCGAGCGCGAGCGCAAACATTTGCAGGCCAACCTGGCGGGCATCAAGAATATGAGCCGGTTGCCAGATGCGATCTTCGTGATCGACTCAAATAAAGAGCAGATCGCGGTGCGCGAGGCGCGCAAGCTGGGCATTCCGGTGGTCGCAGTGGTTGATACAAACTGCGATCCCAGCGAAGTGGATTACGTAATTCCGGGCAACGACGACGCATTGCGCGCGATCCGGCTATTTACTTCGAAGATTTCGGAGTCGATTGCCGAGGGCGCGCAGTTGATGACCGATAAGCAAGTTGCCGACATGACTGCCGCAACCGAGCAGGCGCAGGCGCGAGAGGCGCAGCAGGCCGAGGATGCGGCCGCGGCGCTCGAACTTCATTCACAGGCAGCAGCGGCTGCCGCTGATGTGGCTGACATCGGCGAAGACATCAGCATGGAAGAGGTGCTGGGTCCGGGAACGCATAAGAAGCCGGTGGCGAACGAGGACGAGGTTGAAGTCCCGAAAGTGGAGAGCCAGACGGTGTAGTTGGTGGCGAGTTGCGAGTACCTAGTACTTAGTAAAAACCGGGCACGTGAAATTTTCAGACCCGCGCGGGTCGTCCGGCGCGGGTCAAAGTTTGTAGAGGCAGTTTCCAGTTTCAGGTTTCCGGTTTTCTAGTAGCCTGGGGCGGGACAAACATTCATAGATCACTAGAAACAAGAAACTGGAAACTTATTTTATGAGCACTACTATGGCAAATATTTCTGCGGCACAAGTGAAAGATCTCCGGGAAAAAACCGGAGCACCGATGATGGATTGCAAACAGGCCCTGACCGAAGCCAAGGGCGATATGGAGCAGGCGGTTGTGATCCTGCGCAAGAAGGGTGTTTCGGTTGCGGCCAAAAAGGCGACGCGTGTAACCAGTGAAGGTGCGGTGACCAGCTACATCCACGCCGGCGGCAAGATTGGCGTGCTCGTAGAAGTGAACTGCGAGAGCGACTTCGTGGCGCGCACCGACGACTTCAAGGAACTGGTGCACGATATTGCGATGCACATCGCAGCCAGCGATCCCAAATATGTGCGTAAGGAAGACGTCACCGCGGCAGACTTTGCGCGCGAGAAGGAAATATTTCTGGCGCAGGCCGTGGCCTCAGGCAAGCCGCAGAATATCGCGGAGAAGATGGTGGCTGGCAAGATGGAAAAGTTCTATGAAGAAGTCTGCCTGCTAGAGCAGCCCTTCATCAAGGACCAGACCATGTCGATTGCGCAGCTGATCGCGGCGAAGATTGGCAAGCTGGGCGAGAACATCAGCGTGCGGCGCTTTGCGCGCTTCAAAGTGGGCGATGCGGGCGAGACCGTCGCCACCACCAAGCCCACGGAACAGAAAGCAGAGTAATTCCGGCGCCCGAAGGGGCGCCTTTTTTTTCGCTACAAAAACGACCACAGGCCTACATGACTTCCACGACCCCTGCCTTCAAACGCGTTTTGCTCAAGCTTTCCGGAGAAGCTCTCGCCGCCAACCAAGGCTTTGGCGTGGACACGGCGCGCATCCACGAGGTCGCGGCCGAATTGGCGGATGTGCACAAACTGGGCGTGCAGCTCGCGATCGTCGTGGGCGGTGGCAATTTCTTTCGCGGCGTTGCCGACCAGGCTCGAGATATGGACCGCGTCTCCGCCGATCACATGGGCATGCTGGCCACGGTCATCAACGCCCTGGCTCTGCAGGATGCGCTGGAAAAGCAGAAAGTCTACACTCGCGTGCAAACCGCGATTGAGATGAATCAGGTTGCAGAGCCGTTCATTCGGCGCCGCGCTATTCGCCATCTGGAAAAAGGCCGCGTAGTAATCTTCGCGGGCGGCACGGGCAATCCCTACTTCTCAACCGATACGGCGGCATCCTTGCGCGCGATGGAGATCAAGGCTGACGTGATCCTCAAAGCCACCAAAGTCGATGGCATCTACGATGCCGATCCCATGAAGGTGAAGAACGCCAAGAAATTCACCGACATCACCTACATGGACGTTCTGAAGCTGGGGCTGAAAGTGATGGACTCCACCGCCATCAGCTTGTGCAAGGACAATAACCTGCCGATTATCGTATTCAACTTGAATCAGCACGGGAATATCCGGCGAGTGCTTAGCGGCGAGAAGATTGGGTCGAGGGTAGGCGCTTAGACTTTGGCCACGGATCTTCACGGATTCACACGGATTTTTAAGGTTTCTGATCCGTGGCGACTCGGTGCAATCGGAGGCCGCCTTGTGTTGGGTTTATAATTCAGCGTTTTGATTCCTAACGTCTTACGGAGCTGACAGATTATGGCCCCACCCACCATGGCCGCGATTCCGGGCCTGAAAGCAACCTACATACAACTGAAGACGCGGATGGAGAAAGCTGTCGAAGACTTCCGCAAGGCCATGGCGGCCACGCGCACCGGCCGCGCTTCGGTGCACATGCTGGATAGCGTGAGCGTCGACTATTACGGCTCGCAGATGCCGCTGAATCAGATCGCGCAGGTGCACGCGCCGGAGCCGCAGATGATTACGGTGCAGCCCTTCGATCCGTCGCAAATCGGCGCCATCGAGAAGGCGATTCGCTCTGCTGAACTCGGGTTGAATCCCATGAATGACGGCAAAATGGTTCGCGTGCCGGTCCCGGCTCTCACTCAGGAGCGCCGCCAGGACATGGTGAAACATCTCCACAAAGTGCTGGAAGAACACCGCACCGCCGTTCGCAACATTCGGCGCGACGGCAACGACGCCATCAAGAAAGCCATGAAGGACAAGAAAATCAACGAGGACGACGAGAAGCGGTCGCTCGACGAAATTCAGAAGCTTACCGACGACGAAATCAAAAAGATGGAAGAGATGAGCAAGGCGAAAGAAAAAGAAGTTCTGGAGCTGAAGTAGCTCGTCGCTTGCATCCAATCAAGGTTAGGGCATCCCGAGAGCGTGGATGCCCTTTGTGTTGCGGGAGCTATGAGCCCGTATAATCAGAAAATTGAAGCTATGAGCAAAGTTGTCCATGCCGCGTGTCCACACGATTGTCCTGATGCTTGCGGAGTTCTGATTACGGTTGAGGACGGACGGGCGACGAAGATTCAGGGCGATCCCGAGCATCCGGTGACGAGGGGGTTTTTGTGCGCGAAGGTGGCGAAGTATCTGGATCGGGTTTATTCACCGGATCGGGTGCTGTATCCGATGCGGAGGGTCGCGGCGAAGGGGATTAGCGCAGGGCAGCGGAGCTTCGCTCCGCATGGACAGCCGGGGGCGGCTGTCCCTACACAAGCTCCAACCTGGCGGCGGATTTCCTGGGACGAGGCGCTGGATGAGATTGCTCAACGTTTCCGCAACATCACCGCTGAGTTTGGCAGCGAGGCTATTCTGCCTTACTCCTATGGTGGCACGCTGGGAGCGCTGAATGGCGCTTCCATGGATCGCAGATTTTTCAGCCGGCTCGGCGCTTCGCAACTGGAACGCACAATTTGTTCCGCAGCCGGTGAAGCCGGATTGCTCTCCGTTCTCGGTGTGAAACTGGGAACCGAGCCTGAACAGTTCGTCCATTCCCGCTACATCATTGCGTGGGCCTCGAACATTCACGGTAACAATGTTCACCTGTGGCCGTTCATCGAGGAGGCGCGGCGCAAGGGCGCGAAGCTGGTGGTGATCGATCCCTACCGCACGCGCACGGCGGCGTGCGCCGACTGGTATCTCCCGATCAACCCGGGCACAGATGGCGCACTGGCGCTCGCCATGATGCACGTGATCATCGGTGAAGGCCTGCACGATGCCGATTACGTGGAGAAACATACGCTCGGCTTTAGCGAACTGCGCGAAAAAGTAAAAGCCTATCCGCCTGAGCGCGTCGCGCAATGGACGGGAATTGCGGCAGAAGACATTCGTAAGCTGGCACAGGAATATGCCACGGTGCGGCCTTCGGTCATTCGGCTGAATTATGGCGTGCAGCGGTCGGAGGGCGGCGGAATGGCGACGCGCGCCATCGCGATGCTGCCTTGCGTTACCGGATCGTGGAAGGAAGTCGGCGGTGGTCTGCAGATGTCGACCAGCGGCGCTTTTGGGCTGAACAAAGATGCCCTGACGCGTCCTGACCTTAAGTCAGAAGCACTCAGCCATCCCCCTCGATCTGTGAATATGGTCGAGCTCGGTAAAGCGCTGAACACACTGACCGATCCGCCAGTGAAAGCATTGTTCGTGTACAGCTCAAATCCCGCAGCGGTTTGCCCGAATCACAATGAAGTAGTTCGCGGACTCAAGCGTCCGGACTTGTTCACCGTTGTGCACGAGCAGTTTTTCACCGATACCACGGATTATGCCGACATTGTGTTGCCGGCAACGACCTTCTTCGAGCACAAAGATTTGCAAACCGCCTACGGGCACTACTTCGTGCAGGTTTCAGACCAGGCAATTGAGCCGTTAGGGGAGTGCCGCTCGAACGTAGAAGTGTTCCGGGCGCTTGCCGCGCGAATGGGATTCGACGATGCGTGTTTCAGCGAGAGCGTCGACCAGATGATCGACGGCGCTTTGAATTCGAGCAATCCGTGGTTGCATGGCATCACGCGGGAGCGCTTGCAGCGGGAACGGCAAGTACGGCTGAACTTCGCCGCTTCCGGCGCTCGGCAACCAGCTTCCGCAGCCAATGGTGAGCAGGCAGACGCTGCTTCGGCCCCCTTCCTGCCCTTCGCCAGCGGCAACTTCCGCACACCTTCTGGCAAGGCCGAACTCTACAGCGACGCCATGATAGCTCTCGGGCTTGATCCGGTGGCGGCCTTCACGCCTCCTCAGGAATCCCGTCACGGAGCCCGCTCAAATTTCCCGCTTGAGCTTCTGGCGCGCAAGGCCGATAACTTCTTGAACTCGAGTTTTGCAAACGTGCCGTCGGTGCAAGCGATGGAAGAGACCAACCTTCTCGAAATGCATGGCAGCGATGCCCGCGCGCGGGGAATTACCGACGGCGAGACCGTGAAAGTGTACAACGACCGGGGAGAAATCTTCCTGAAAGCTCGAGTAGACGGAGCAGTTCAACCGGGAGTGGTCTCGGCGAGGTTGAATTGGGCGAAGCTTGGACCCGGATTCCAGAATATTAATGTGCTGACTTCAGAAAAACTTTCCGACCTGGGCAACTCCGCCACGTTTTATTCCGTCTTGGTTGAGGTGGAGTCAGTCCAGTCCATTCCATGAAACCGCCGGCAAGAGCGGCAACTTGGACGCTTTCCGTTTCTCTACGTATAATGATCGTTTTCCCACATCCCAGAGGCTGAGGTCGTAGCGATTCATCTTTGTTCTCATGCAAACAGTGTTGTGTCCGGGCGCGGCCAGGGTTCTTCTGGCGCTGCTCATTGTCCATCTTCTTCATTTAGACGGTTTTGCCCGCGCATGAGACTTCTCGGATGGATGCTCGGCATGGCGCTCGTTCTACTTTTCACCTCTGTCGGCTGGGCGCAGACCGACATTATCTCGGAGATCGACGTACAGGGAAACCGAAGAATTCCTGCAGAAACGGTCCGGGCACGCATTTTCACTCATGCCGGGGACATTTACGACACCGCCGCTCTAGAGCGCGATTTTAATTCGCTCTGGAACACAGGCTACTTCGAGGACATCAAGTTTAGCCGGGAACAGACGCCGAAGGGATGGCGGCTGATCATTCAGGTCAAAGAGAAACCGACGGTTCGCGAGATCAACTACGTCGGCCTGAGTTCAGTTTCCACCAGTGACGTCCTGGACCGCTTTAAGTTGGCCAAAGTCGGATTGTCAGTAGAAAGCCAGTATGACCCGACGAAAGTGAAGAAGGCGGAAGTGGCGATCAAAGGCCTTCTGGCGGAACACGGCCGGCAATTTTCCACGATTCGAACCGAAATCCGGCAGATTCCACCGGCTGCGATCGGGCTGACGTTTGTGATCAAAGAGGGCCCCAAGGTCAAGGTCGGCAAAATCAAGTTCGAGGGCAACAAGAACGTCAATACTCGAACCTTGCGCTACGCCATGAAGAACCTGCGGCCCTTGGGCATCCCGCACTCGATCTTCCTGGAAAACCTTTTCGCCCGAACCTACGACGCCACCAAACTGGACGAAGATACCGAGCGCGTCCGGAATGAATATCAGAACCGCGGCTACTTCAAAGCCAACGTAAACGAGCCCAAAACCCAGATTCACGATACTGGGCACGCCGGCTCCCATATCCCCCTGCTGCAGAGCAAGGCCGGCAAGGCAGTCGACATCACCATGCCCATTGACGAAGGCGACCGCTACACTCTGGGCGGGATCACCTTCAAGAACAATAAGGCCGTTGGAAACACTAAGGCGTTGCGAGCCATTTTCCCGATCAAAGATGGAGAAGTCTTCAGCAAAGAGAAAGTCGCTAAAGGTCTGGAGAACCTGCGCAAAGCCTACGGCGAGCAAGGTTACATCAACTTCACTTCGATTCCTGAGACCAGGTTTGACGACGAGAAGAAGCTGATCTTTCTCGACATCGACGTGGACGAAGGCAAGCAATTCTACGTGCGGCGCATCGAGTTCCAGGGCAATACAACGACGCGCGATAAAGTTATTCGGCGCGAAATCGCCCTCGAGGAAGGCAACATCTACAACTCGCGACTCTGGGAGATGAGCTTGCTGCGCTTGAACCAACTGGGATATTTCGACCAGCTAAAGCCGGACGATCCGAATACCACCGCTCGCCAACTGGATGAGAAAGATGGGTTGGTCGACTTGACCCTGAAAGTCCATGAGAAAGGCAAGAACAGCATCGGCCTGAACGGAGGCGTGAGCGGACTGGAAGGCGCCTTCGTGGGTATCAACTACTCGACTAACAACTTTCTCGGCCTGGGTGAGACGCTCCAGGTCCAGGCCAGCCTCGGGAACCTGGCGCGCAGCGTTCGCTTCGGTTTTACCCAGCCCTACATGTTTGACCGGCCGCTGCAGTTTGGTTTCAACGTATATTTCAACAAAACCAAGTTCGACCAGGCCCGTCAACTCTCTATTTTCAGCGGGCAGAACCTGAACCTGCCCAATGCCGTGCTGCAGAACCTGCAGAACTATACGCAATCGAGCGCGGGCTTCACGCTGTCGTTGAGCTACCCGCTGCGGCGCTCGTTCAAACGCGTTGGCATCACTTATTCATTCGACCGGTCGTCGCTGCTGGCGCTTAGTAACGCATCCAAAAATCTGTTCGAGTTCCTCGCTTTCCGCGGTATTTCCGGACCCAATGCGCTGAACGGCATCATCACCAGCAAAATCTTCCCCAACTTCTCGACGAACACCATCGATAGTCCCATCTCGCCTCACCATGGACAGCAATTTACCGTAGGAGCTGAGTTTGCAGGACTGGGAGGAACCGTCCGCTCGATTCGGCCGATCGTTCAGTATAAGAAATTCATCCCGGTACAAAACCGGCGGAACGCACTAGGCTTCAATGTTCAGGGATCGTTCATAAGCGGTTTCGGCGGGTTGGTTGCCCCCCCGTTCCAGCGTGCGTACATGGGCGGCGAAAACGACTTGCGCGGATTTGATATACGCTCTGTCTCTCCCGTGGCGTTCCTGCCCAGCGTGGGAGCGATTACCCTGACCAATCGGGACGGATCGCCGGTACTCCGCGATCCCCAGAATCCACGCGCGGGAAATGTGACTATACCGATCCCCATCGATCAGATCACTTTCCCTGGCGGTGATTTGAGCGTGGTTACGAATTTCGAGTATCGCATCACGATCTACGGGCCCGTGGCTCTGGCTCCATTTATGGACCTGGGCATTGACCCGATCGTGAGGAAGTCGCAGTTGCAGATAGCATCGCAGCAATACACCAGCGTGGTCGGTACGGCCTTCGGATGCCCGCAACTGCTGCAGACGGCTGGCGCCAACACTTGTACTCTGGGCGCTCCGTTGACCCCGCCTCCGTCGCAGGATCTGCAGGTGTTGGGTTCGACGAACTGGCGGCCCAGAATGTCGACCGGACTGGAATTACAGATGTTCTTGCCGGTCATTAACGCGCCTTTCCGCGTCTACTGGGCGTACAACCCGCTGCGGTTGGATAGCCCGGCGAATCCACCGATTCCCATCACGCCCGGAATGTTTCCCCAGACTTGCAACCCGAAAACTGGGTGCCAGTTGACGGCGGCGGGCGCGTACACCTACCAATTGGCGCGAACTACTTATTCGCCAAGTTTTCTGTTGCGAGAGCCACGCAAGACGTTTCGCTTCACCGTGGCGACCACGTTCTGACGCATGTTTTGCAGCATAAAGTTTGACGGCGACTGCGGTGGCTCTCTATAATCAGTACCATCCACGCCATTGCAGAATGATCAGGGTGGACGGCACGTCCGCAACCCCGGCGTGTGACGCTGGCATTCCAGTGCGCCTTGTATAGAGACGATGCCTGACGGCGGCCGCTTAAAGAAGCGAAAGTCTGGTGAGTGCGGCCCAGCGTTGTGAATCAGAGTTCATTCCCGGAACCATATTTACCGGAACCATATTTACAGGAACAATATTCCAAGGAGTTTAGCGATACGATGACAAGCAAGTTTCTGCGCTCTGTCCTGGCCATTGCGGTTGTCTCAATGATTTCCGCCTTCGCCCAAACCAGTGCGGCCGCTCCCACCAGTGCGGCCAGTTCGCCCGCAACCGGTTCCCCCGCAACCCCGGCGGCTTCTCCTACCATCGCAACCGGTGCCGGCTCAAAAATCGGAACCATCAACATTGAACAAGCCGTGGTCGGCACCAACGAAGGCCAGCGCGACTTCGAAGCTTTGCGCAAGAAGTTGGAGCCAAAGCAAAACGAGCTCAAGGGCCAGAACGATGAACTCGAGAATTTGCAGAAGCAACTGCAGACTCAAGGCGACAAGCTGAACGAAGACGCTCGCGCCACCCTGGTCAAGCAGATCGAAACCAAGAAGAAGTCCTTCGACCGCTCGGTGCAGGATGCTCAGGAAGATGCGCAGAATCAGCAGAAGGAAATTTTCCAGCGCATTCTGCAGAAGATGGCCCCGGTCATTGTGAAACACGCACAAGAAGGCGGCTTTGCCATGATCGTCGACACTTCGAATCCCTGGCCGCAAAGCCCGGTGCTATGGTACGACGGCGAGAAGTCAGACATTACGAAGGCTGTGGTGGATTTGTATAACACGCAGTCCGGCGTGGCCGCGCCCACCACTGCTGGCGGACCTGCCAAGCCTGCCACCCCGAAGCCGACGACCCCCAAGCCTGCCGCACCCAAGTCGACCGAACCTCCGAAATAGTTTTCACGACACCACCGGTGTCGTGAAAGTTCCCAGAAGGCCGCACAAAATGCGGCCTTTTTTTCTTTGTCCTGCGAGTCTCGCCGAGCGAGTCTCGGTGTCCTTAGCAATAACGCATTCAGCTAAGGAGGACACCATGTTTGAACGCACACTCAATTCGTCATGGGACGAACGTTCGCGCCGCGGATTGATGACCTTAACATCGTTTGGCTTGCAGGCCCTGGCAGTGGGCGTGTTGTTGGTGTTGCCGTTGCTTCGGCCCATGGGCTTGCCCTCTCTTCGCCAACTCTCAACGCCGGTCAGTTTGGGTCGGCTGATGGAAGAACCCCCGGCGGCCATGACGCGGGAGGGTGCGAACAACACGTCACCGAACACTGCGGAGGACATCATCCGAACGCCATCGCGAATTCCAAAGGGCGTTGCGCCCGATGGCGGCGATGCCCCACCCCAGATTGGCGTCGCCGGCCCCGCGATTTCTGGGATGGGAACGGGCGATCCGACTGGTGTCGCCCATTTATTTGAAAGCGGTTCGCGCCCGATGTTGCCGGCAGTGCGACCGGCGCCAAACGTCGCTCCGGTTCGCATTTCGCATATGAGCGAGGGGAACCTTATTTACAAAGTGCAGCCCGCGTATCCGGCGCTGGCGCGAACCGCGCGCATTCAGGGTGCAGTCGTGCTGCAGGCCATGATCAGTAAGCAGGGCGCGATTGAGAATCTGAAAGTCCTCACCGGCCAACCTATGCTGGTGCCGGCTGCGATTGAGGCGGTTCGCCAGTGGCGCTACCGGCCCTATATTTTGAACAACGAGCCGGTTGAAGTGGAGACCCAGATCACGGTGAACTTCTCATTGGCCGGAAATTGATGGTCGCGAGTTTCCAGTTTCTGGTTTCCAGTGTCATCACCGAGAACTGGAACCAGAAACTAGAAACCGGAAACTGCCTTGGGAGTAGCCCGAGCGTAACCTGAGGACTCGAGTCGCTCCCGCTATAATCGAGCGCAGTGGCGACAACTGTAGAAATCCTGAGCCGGGTGGCGACGCGCCCCACGTGGGCGGAGGTATCGCTAGCTACGCTGCGGCAAAACTTCCGCACGGTCTTGAAGCATGCCGGCGCGGGCGTTACCGTGTGCGCGGTGGTGAAGGCCGACGCCTACGGCCATGGCGCCGTGGAATGCTCCCGCGCGCTGCGGGATGAAGGTGCGCGCTGGCTGGGTGTTACCTCGCTCGATGAGGCAATCCCGCTGCGCGATGCAGGAATCGAGACCCGAATTCTATTGATGACGGGTTTCTGGCGCGGTGAAGAAAGCGAAATAGCCCGGCTTCGACTCACGCCTACCGTGTGGGAACCGTGGCACATTCAGGCTTTGGAAAACGCCGCCGCTTCCGGAACTCATCGGCAAGAAGTGCATTTAAAAGTTGATACGGGAATGGGCCGGCTGGGGGTTTCGCTGGATGAACTTCCCGCCGTCCTGAAAGCGCTGGCTGCCGCTCCGCATCTGGTTCTTGAAGGGCTCTCCACACACCTGGCTTCATCCGAAATTATGGACGCGCCTTCGGTAGCCGAGCAGGTGCGACGTTTCGAAGAGGCGCAGCGCATGGTGCGAGCGGCTGGTTTTGATCCGGCCCTGCTGCACATTGCCAATACCAGCGCGCTTATCTCGCGGCGCGAGACCTGGAATAACATGGTGCGGCCCGGCGTTGCCCTTTATGGCTATTATTTGCCGTTCCAGCGCGCGGGGCGGGAAGTGAGCGGGGGAACTCTCCGGCTTCCGGTAAAGCCGGTGCTCACGTGGAAGACGCGAATTCTCTCCATGCGAAACTTTGCTGCCAATCAACCGCTGGGCTATGGCGGCACTTATGTGACCAAGGCGCCGGCGCACGTTGCCGTGCTGCCTGTGGGATACGCCGACGGATACAACCGGCAGCTTTCCAATCGTGGCCGCGTGATTGTCCGCGACCACTATGCGCCCATCGTCGGCAGCATCTCAATGGACCTTACGCTGGTGGACGTGACCGGCATTCCTGGGATTGCCGTGGGCGATGAGGTGATCCTGCTCGGAACCCGCGACGGGCTGAGCGTCGATGCGCTCGAACATGCGAGGTTGGCAAACAGCTCGCCTTACGAGATCCTCTGCAATATTTCCAAGCGCGTGCCGCGAAGGTATGAAAGCTAGCGGCGTCCCCCTCGAGAGTGTCATCCCGAGCGAAGCGAGGGACTTCTGCCGGCGGCGCCTCGCGCCCCGCTCTTCGACTGGGACGATAACAGCGCCTTTCTACCTTCCATATACTTGCGTAGGACAGCGTTCATCGTTGTCTGGTAGCCGCGACCGTGCTTGCGGAAGAACGTCAGCACATCGGGATCGACGCGCAGGGTGATTTGCTTCTTCGGCCCCGGCCAGAGGATCGCATTCTTGAAGAAGTCCGGGCCCAGCTTTGGAATATCGGAATAATCGATATCTTCGTCACGCATTGCGTCAATTCGCTCCCAGTCCGTCTTTGACGGCATCTTCGTATTCTTTCTGCTCTTCATGGTTTGCCTTTCTAAAAGAGATGATGCGAATGTTGTACGGCGACAGTTCAACAAACGTCACCACCGCAACCCGGTCCCCGACCATCCCGAGTCCAGTCCATCGCTCCTCCCCGTAGTCCTCTCGCGTATCCGGCCGGACAAAGAGTGGACCGCGAAACATCTGCTCGGCCCAAACGAAATTGAAACCATGCTTCCGAATGTTGGCGCGGTTCTTCGCTTCGTCCCATTCAAAAATCATTGTAACTCCAAATGTAGTTACATTTCAAGGACAGTTCTTACAAGTCACTTTCAACGCTGAATATTGTCCTTGCCAGCCAGATTTTCTGGTGACGGATGTCACAAAGAACGAGGATTTTTCGACAGTCGTCCCGTTTAAAGACGAAATACCAAGCGCCAACCGCTCGTTGCAGCCGTTGGATGTTCCCACTTCAGAGTGCTGAGTCGCTCCTTGTTACACTAGAAGATTGACCATGCCTTCGCGCTACGCACAATGGATGTATGACTGGGAACACCGCCTTACCTCGGTGGACAACAACCGCGTGGTGCGTCCGCTGGATTGGGGTTTGGAATTTGCCCGGGACTGGCCTTGCCGGAATGGCTGGCAGCCAGGTCAGGCGGCGGGAGATCCGGCGAAGTTCCTGATGGATTTCAATCGGCGCATCGTCGCTTCCAGCGATGAGTTTTATTCCTACACGCGGCCCACCGATTTTCGGCTGGAAAAACGCGAAGTACAGGTTTTTTCTACGCGCGAAGTTCCTGACCCCAAACTCGAGGCGAAAGTTAAGGGAACGTTCGCCGAGTTTTTGCGCTTTACGGCGCCGGTGAAAACGCCTTATCCGGAAAACAATCTGGCGAATGCGCGCTGGTTTCCCGCGCGCGGCCGTCGTGCCATCGTTCTTCTGCCGCACTGGAATGCGGACGCAATCGCCTACGTCAGCCTCTGCAAGCTGCTCAACATGCTGGGTATCTCAGTGCTGCGTCTGAGCATGCCGTACCACGACGTCCGCATGCCCGCCGAGATCAGCCGCGCGGATTACGCCGTCTCCGCCAACATCGGCCGCACGCTCGATGCAGTGCGGCAAGGCGTGGTCGATGTTCGCTGCTGTCTGGATTGGCTGGAGCAGCAAGGGTATAGCAAGCTCGGAATCGTGGGCACGAGTCTGGGTTCGTGTTATGCGTTCATTGCGGCGGCGCATGATCCGCGCATTCGAGTGGCGGCGTTCAATCATGCTTCCACGTATGTTGCCGACGTGGTGTGGCATGGACAGTCGACGCGGCACATCCGCCAGGGAATCGAGTCGGAGATCAATCTGGAGACGTTGCGAAAGTCATGGCTGGCCGTGAGTCCGATGTCGTACTTCGATCAGTTTTCGCGCTGGCCCAAGAAGTCGCTCATCATTTATGCGAAGTACGATCTGACTTTTTTGCCCGAACTTTCGCGCGACGTGGTGGATGAATTCGAGCGGCGTGGATTGGATCACAAAGTCGTTGTGCTGCCCTGCGGCCACTACACCATGGGCGAAGCGCCCTACAGTTACATGGATGGGTGGCATCTGGCTTCGTTCCTGCGGACGGCATTTGAGGGATAGCGCAGGCCGGATCGAAGGCGTGCATGGTTGGCAACAGCTGCCAGAGGGAGGGCGGCCGCTACATTCGCAACAAAGCGGTAAAATGTGGGCATGGCGACCAGTCGTATGGTTGATTTCGAAGCTGTCAAGGAGTATCGGCGTGGCGAGTTTCTGATCAGTACCAGCCGCGAACGCCTGGATCTGGATGTGGTCCACGGTTTCCTCTCCAATTGCTATTGGGCCAAAGGAATCCCTCGAGAGGTTGTGGTGCGGTCGATCGAACACGCGCTCTGTTTCGGAATTTATGACGGGGAAGGAATCCAAGCTGGCTTTGCCCGTGTGATCAGTGATTTCGCGACGATCGCGTATGTGGGAGATGTGTTTGTGCTGGAATCGCATCGCGGTCGAGGACTCGGCAAGTGGTTGATGCAGTGCATCACGCAACATCCCGCGCTGCAGAATCTGCGGCGCTGGATCCTGACCACTCGCGACGCGCATGGTCTCTATTCGCAGGTTGGCTTTACACCGGTGAAAGCTCCCGAGCGTTTTATGGAACTTCACCGGCCCGATATTTACGAGACGACCTAGATGTGGTTTCGGGTCTCGAGCAGAAATTACGCAGGCTGAATCCGTGCCCTTTCAAAAACGATTTGCGAGATAAGTTCCAGGAAAACGACATGAAGAATTCCGCAGCTAAGATGTACCGCCCATTGTACGAAGCTGATCCGCAGATTGCAGCGGCCATCGACAACGAAACCCGCCGCCAGCACGAGGGGCTGGAGTTAATTGCCTCGGAGAATTTCGTGAGCGAAGCGGTGCTCGAAGCCGCGGGGTCGGTGTTCACCAACAAGTATGCCGAGGGATATCCCGGCAAACGTTATTACGGCGGTTGCGAATTCGCGGACGTTGTTGAGAACCTGGCGCGCGACCGCGCTAAGCAACTATTCGGCGCCGAGCACGCCAACGTGCAGCCGCATGCCGGTTCGCAGGCAAACATGGAAGCTTACGCGGCCGTGCTGCAACCGGGCGATACCATTCTTGGATTGAATCTTGCCCACGGCGGCCACCTCACGCACGGGCATCACCTGAATTTTTCAGGGAAGACTTACAAGATCGTGCCGTACGGCGTAACCAGGGAAACCGAGACGATTGATTACGACGAACTGCAAAAGCTGGCGGAGGAGCACCGGCCGAAACTGATTATTGGTGGTGGGAGCGCGTATCCGCGCATCATTGATTTCGCCCGCATGCGGCAAATCGCGGATAAAGTTGGCGCGCTCTTTCTGGTCGATATGGCGCATTTTGCCGGACTGGTGGCGGGCGGGGCGCATCCCTCGCCGGTGCCGCATGCGCACATCGTCACTTCGACAACCCATAAAACGCTACGCGGGCCGCGAGCGGGCATGATTCTTTCCAAAGCAGAGTTCGCGGCGGCGATCGATAAAGTAGTTTTCCCAGGAATGCAGGGCGGGCCGCTCATGCACATCATTGCGGCCAAGGCCATCTGTTTTCAGGAGGCGATGCAACCGGAATTCCGCGACTACGCGCGGCAAGTGGTGGCCAATGCGAAAGTGCTGGCAGAGACCCTGGCCGCTGAGGGCTTCCGAATTATCTCCGGCGGGACCGATACGCATCTGATGCTGGTCGACGTTTTTTCGAAGGGGATGCTGGGTAGCGAGGCCGAGAAGGCGCTGGGCGAGGCTGGGATCACTGTTAACAAGAACGCGATCCCATTCGATGCCAACCCCCCGATGAAGCCGAGCGGCATCCGCATTGGCACGCCAGCCTTGACTACGCGCGGAATGAAAGAGTCAGAGATGCGCCAGGTGGGGCGCTGGATTGCCGAAGCGCTGCTGCAGCGCACCGATGCCGCTCTCCTGGCCAAGGTCCGCAAGCAGGTGCTTGATCTCTGCGAAGCATTTCCACTTTATGCGGAGCGCAGAGCCAAGGCGCAGGCCGAAGTACGGGCTTAAATGACAGAGTATGGAACTTCGAACGGCCCCAGGTAGCGTCGGCATGGCTGAAAGCCGCTAGCAATCGTTGTGGCGATCCCATTTGCACTCGATGTCATCCTCGGCGTTGTCAGGTAGATTCTTGAACGGCGAGTCCCCTGTGTTAAATTGCCTTCGGTGAAGATCGCCATCGACATCCGGCGGATGACCGAGTTCGGCGTGGGTACGTACATCCGTAATATCGTGCGAACTTTGGGGCGGCTTGACCACCAGACCACTTATTTCCTCATCGGCTCTCCCGCCAAGGTAAAGGAAATCGGTCCTCTGCCCCCCAACTTCCACACTGTTCCTCTAACCGAACCCGAGCGTTCGCTGAAGAGTTTTCTGGACTTTCGCACCGTAGTGAAGCGGCTGGAGTGCGATCTGGTGCACATTCCCAATTTGTTTTCCATTCCGCGCGCACTGCCTTGCCCCTACGTGATGACGGTGCACGACATGCTGGAGCATTTGTCGCGGGCGCGCCAGCAAACCGGTTTTTGGGGATCGTTTCACTTTCAGTTGACTAAACGGGTGTTGAAAGGGGCGGCTCGGATTTTCGCGGTTTCGAACTTTACCAAGATTGAAATCGAGAAACTGTTTGGCATTCCGGCGGGACGTATCGAGGTGGTCTACAACGCGATCGACGAGCGGTTCCTGCATGGGCACGCCAGCGCGGGGGACCGGCAGTTGATCGCCGAGCGCTACCAGGTGACCTATCCTTTTCTGCTCTATGCGGGAAGAGTCAGCCCACATAAGAATGTGGTG
>Ga0307478_10000662_pt1 | contig 33984 bp, 26 predicted proteins | sample atmos_gasesECM4C_2_FD_203713 | JGI IMG/M metagenome (GOLD analysis project Ga0307478, IMG submission 203713) | Hardwood forest soil microbial communities from Morgan-Monroe State Forest, Indiana, United States - atmos_gasesECM4C_05 | ecosystem: Environmental > Terrestrial > Soil > Temperate...
TTTCGAGCCAGGCTTGCCGTGAAAATACTTGCTGGTGACGATGTTCGTGGCCGTCTGCGACCAGCTCTTCGGCACTTCGACGTCTTCCTGCCGGAAAATCGTCACGCCCTTTTCGTTTCCGATCAGGGCGGTGCGCTTCTCCCACTCCACGGCGTCGAACGGAGAAATTTTTCCGTCCGTGAAATATCGTTCAAAAGGGAGGCCCTTGCGCGCTCCCGCTCCCGCCTTCTCCGGAGTCGTCTCCGTGATCGGGGAATTCCCAGTCATTGCATGTTTCACCGTAGCCATCCCGTTCCTCCGCAACTTCGGGCTCCCACTCTTCGCGGGGGAACCCTTTAATTTTAACTCTACTTTGCCATGCTCTGCAGGGTGCTGGGAGGCCCCTGAAGGTCACCGCAGTCTAAGTCCAAGTCCTCGTACGCCCGACCAGAGAAAAAGGCGACCGCTGAGCAGCCGACCTTACCATCAACCGCCTCGCGGTCACGTTGAAAACCGTAACGAAACGCCAATGCTCTGCCGCTGGCCGGTGGGTCGCACTCAGCCTCACAGCAAGTCTCGCGCCTGAAATGCGGGCGCGGAGCAGTCACTTCGCGCTCGATTTTTTGTTTAGAACCCGGGCTAGCTCCGTGGAGTCATTACGGACCTACCTTGCGTACTCGACTCGGCCCGCCTGGCGCAACCACGTCCCCCGAATCTGGAATCGAAGTATCAACGTCTGCGAATTTCCTGTCAAGAGAAAAACGCAAAATGTGGTTGACGTTTTGGTACCACGTCTATTTGTAGTGGTGCCCTTTCCAGACAACTTGTCTGCTTGCAACGCTTTTCGCGCCTTTGCATCGCGCGTTACACTAACATCATCCAATTCACTATGAGCCGCGCGCCTCTCCTCCTTTTGCTTGTTTTGGCTGCGGTTCTTCCTGCGCGTCTCGTTGCCCAGAAGCAAGTGCAACCCTCCACGCCGACCTCCATGCATTCGGCTTACGGCGAAAAACTGCGCATTGAGGGCGTCCCCAATTCTGGAAAGATCAATGATCGTTTGTATCGCGGCGCGCAACCGAGAGATCCCGGACTGCTGGAGCTGAAAAAACTCGGCATCACCACGATCGTCAACCTCCGCGACGAAGACCCTTCTAAAATCAGCTGGGAAGAAAATAGAGCGGAATCATTGGGGATTCGCTTCGTTCACATCGCGGTCAACGAGTGGTCTCCTCCGACCAACGAACAGGTCGCGCAGTTTCTCTCCATCTTCCGCGACAATCCGCAGGAAAAAGTCTTCGTGCACTGCCACTTCGGCGAAGACCGCACAGGCGTTTTTATTGCCAGCTACCGCATGGCATTTGAGAAATTGCCGGCCGATCAAGCCCTGAAAGAAATGCGCTATTTTGGGTACAACAGTCTCTGGCATCCCTCGATGACGGCTTTCGTGCGGGACTTCCCCGCGCGCCTGACCACGGCCCCGACTCTCGTTCCCTTCAAAAACAAAGACTGATGCCCGGATGTTATGCGCCGTTGCGATCTGCGAAAGTACTCAGTACTGTCCTATCTTTTCTGACTCTGCAATTCCGTCAGCCTTGACCGCTTGCAACTAGCCGCGTTTTGCGACCCAACAGAGATTGCCGTCCATAGAAATTGAGTCTTGGCGAAAAAGCCGCCAGGCTTCGCAGATTAGAGCCTGCTTATTTGAATCGTTCGCCCTAGTACCTTCGTACTCTTCCCAGTAGCACGCATGCTTCATTTAATGGAACAACCCACTTCGGTACGCTCTACACAGTTCAGCAACAAGATTCTGAGGGAAAGGCCATCATGCAAGTAGGCCGCTATCAAGTTATCGACGTCATCGGCGCTGGCGCCAACAGCAAGGTCGTGCGCGCGCACGATCCGATGATCGGGCGCATCGTCGCCATCAAACTCTTTTCGCCTGCGCTGGCCCAGGGCGCGGGCCGCGACCGCTTCCTGCAAGAAGCGCGTGTTGTCGGCCAGCTTTCGCACCCCTGCGTGGTCACTCTGCACGACATGGGCATCGACGAGCCGACGCAAACGCCTTATCTGGTGATGGAGTTCATGGAAGGGCAGCCTCTGGACAAAATTCTCGCCAAGGGCAGCGTTCCCCTGCCGCGCGCTTGCGCGTGGGTGGGAGAGATCGCCTCGGCTCTAAACGTGGCGCACCGCAGAGGCGTGATTCACGGCGACATCAAGCCCGCCAACATTCTGATTCTCGATGATGGCCGCGTAAAACTCACGGACTTCGGCATGGCACGCCTCGCCAGCCACGACAAGAAAGACACGCCGCTGCTCGGCACGCCCGCTTATTGGTGCCCGGAACAGATTCTGGGCCGGCCGCAGGACGCGCGCTCTGACATTTTCTCGCTTGGCGTGGTTCTGTACGAGATGGTCACCGGCAAGCGCCCCTTCGATTCCGATTCGCTGCAGGGAATTTGCACACGCGTTCTTTCCTCGAAGCCGCTTCCGGTTTCCCAGGCAAATCCTTCGGTGCCCACGGCATTCGATGCGATTGTCGCCAAGACTCTGGAAAAAGATCCCGCGCACCGTTATCAGTCCGTGGATCTTCTGGCGATCGAATTGTACCCATTGGCTCGGCGCAAGATGGCGCCGCCGGTCCAGACACAGCACCCTAGTCTTCGTGAGCGTGCCACTCGATTGCTGCGCTCCGCATGAGCCCTGTTCTTCAGACCGGCCGGTACGAAATCATCGAGACTCTCGGTTGCGGCGGAACTAGCCGGGTCGACAAAGCGCGCGATACCATCATTGGCCGAACCGTCGCGCTAAAATCGTTTCTCCAGGGCTTCGGTAGGAATAGCGAGCAGCAATTTCTTCGCGAAGCGCAAACCATCGGGAGTCTTTCCCACAGCTCGATCGCGCAGCTCTATGACGTCGGCCACGACGCCAGCGGCGCGCCTTTTCTCGTTATGGAATTTGTTCCGGGAAGGAATCTCGAGCAATTGCTGGCACACTCGCCGATTCCTTTCGCCAGCGCGGCAGTCTGGGCCGCTGATCTGGCTTCGGCGCTTTCCTCCGCTCATCGAGCGGGAATTATTCACGGGGACGTCACGCCCAGCAACATTCGCGTCACCGATGATGACAAAGTGAAGCTCGTCGATTTTGGTGTCGCGCGATTTGCTTCCCAAGTCTCCGGCTCAGACCGTGTCCTGGGCACGCCTGCCTATCTATCGCCCGAGCAAATTGAAGGGCGGAAGCAGGATGGGCGCTCCGATCTCTTTTCGCTCGGTGTCGTGCTCTACGAGATGATCACGGGCGTCCGGCCGTTCGGCGGAAATTCGCTCGGAGAAGTCTGCGCGCAAATTCTGACGGCGAACCCCATTCCGCCGTCAAAGCTGAATCCGACGCTTCCCCCTGCCTTCGATCGAATCATCGCACGGTGTCTCGCCAAGAACCCGGACGAGCGCTACCAGTCCGGCAACGATTTGGCCCGCGCGCTTTATCTGGTTGCTCGATGCAGAGACAAGCTTTCGTCTCAGCCGAAACACCCTTACTGGTTCATGCGCCAGGCGCATCCGCGCGACCTATTGGCCATCGCTGCGGCAGTTTTATTGCTGGCAAGCGCTGTGACAGCCGCAGGATCTTTGCACGATTGGGTTCGCATTCGCTCCACGCCAGCCCTCGCCGCCGCACCCACGAAAAATGCCGGAGATTTGGCGTTTGGGACCAGCACACGGATTCGCACGGCTCCGCTGGTTTCCGCTCCCGCCGAAAGCGTTCCGCCGAAAAATGTCCCAAAGACTTCCCTTCGCAAGCACAGCTCGACGACCCCGGTGCCACAGGCACAAGTGATTTCGCCAGCCGATGCTCTTCCGGGCCAGTCACAGCTTCGATAGTTCCATCGCCTGATTTATTCTGGATTCCAGAAACGTCCGATACTTTCGAGGAACAAACGGCGTCCGGCGCTATTCGTAACGAAGGGCCTCGACAGGATCCAGCTTGGCCGCTTTCATCGCCGGCCAAACTCCGAAGATCAAGCCGATACTCACGCTTACGAGGATGCCCGTCGCCGCGGCCCAGATCGGCACGCTGCCGGGCCACTTCAATCCCAGGCGCACCAGAATCACCAAGCCGTTCACGAGCACGAGAGCAATCACTCCGCCGGCTCCCGTAAGAGTCATGGCCTCCAGCAAAAATTGCCAGGTGATGTCGCCGCTCTTGGCGCCAATGGCTTTGCGGATGCCGATCTCACGCGTTCGCTCTGTCACGCTAACGAGCATGATGTTCATCACGCCCACGCCGCCGATCAGCAGGCCGATGCCGCTGAGGACGACCGTAGCCAGAGCAACCATGCCGAGAATGCTGTGGAACTGCTCAATCTCCTGTTGCGAAGTATTGATCGAAAAATTATTACGACCTTCGTAGGGAACGTTACGGCGGCGGCGGAGCACTTCCGTCGCTTGATCCACAGCCTGATCGAGTTGGTTCGCATAAGCCTGGAAGCGAATTTGATTTTCGTAAGCGCCGGGATAGATCTTCGCAAATGTGTTGTAGGGAATGAGCACGCGCTTGTCTTCATCGTCCGCGCCAAACATGCCTTTTGGCTTTTCGACGACGCCAATCACGCGAAACGGCGAGCCATCGATCATCACGTCTTTTCCGATTGGCGAGCCCTCCGGAAATAACACGGGCGCGGCGTTTTCGCCGAGCATGACGACTTTTTCGCGGTGCAAATTGTCCCCTTCACTGATGAACCGGCCCTCGAGCGTCGAAGCATTGGCATAGACTTGCCCGAAATTCGGCTGCACGCCGCGGTAATCGATGGAGGTCACTTCACCGGACTTTGTGCGCACCTTGTGGTCTTGCTCCCACCAGGTTAGAAATACAGTGACATCCTTAATGGCCGGGCAGCGTTCCTCGAGGGCGACCGCATCTTCGAGGGTAAGCGGTTTGCGTTCGCGCTCTTCCTTGGGGCGGCGGCCTCCATTGTGCGGGCCTTGTTCAAAGCGCGAGACAAAGGCGGTGTCCGCGCCGAACTGCTTTATGTTGTCCTGCACTTGCTCGTCGAAGCCGGTAATCAGAGCGGCCACCAGCATGATTACGCTGACGCCCAGCACGACACCAAAAACTGTCAAAACGCTCCGCAATTTGTGCGCGCGGAGCGTGTCCATCGCCTGCTTCAGATTTTCGCCGTGTTGTTGTGCCATAGTCTTGTATGACCCGCGTCGGCCGTAGTCAGCGATCCTCAGCCGTCGGCCCGCAGGGCTTCGATGGGATCGAGTTTTGCCGCGCGCATAGCGGGATAAATTCCAAAGAAAAGGCCCACCGCCGTGGAGACGCTGAGCGAGAGAATTACGGCGCTCATGGGCGTGCGCATGGGAATCGACGTGGCGGCGCGCGCAGCCGCGACCAGAACGTAAGCCAGAACAATTCCGATCATTCCGCCCGTGGCGGCCAGCGCCGCGGACTCGGTTACAAATTGAAGGACGATATGCTTCTTTCTAGCACCGAGAGAGCGCCGCAGGCCGATCTCTCGCGTGCGCTCGGTGACGCTGGCGAGCATGATGTTCATGATCACGATACCGCCGACCACCAGGAAGATGGCCGTCAAACCAACGGCCACCATGAAGATGTTTCCTGTCAGTTGTTTAAAGAGGCCCATGATGGAATCAGAGCCGATGATCCCGAAGCTGTCCGCCGAGTCCCAAGTTTGATGGCGCCAGGCGCGCAGCAGCATGCGCGCTTCGTCTTCGGACGAGGCCATCATTTCGGCGTTGCCTGCTTGTATGAAAAGCGTGAGCGAATCCCTCTGGTTGCCCCATTCCTTGGAATATGTGCCTAGAGGGATATACAGGAAGCGGTCCTGGGACTGACCGAAAGCGCTTCCGATAACGGCCGCTACGCCAACAACCGTGTAACTGTGAGAGCCCGCGCGAATGGTTTTGCCGATGGGGTCGACGTTATAGAAGAATTTTCTTACCAAATCCGCGCCGATGAAGGCTACCGGCGAGTGATGCGTTTCATCCGCTTCGGTAAGGAATCTGCCCGAGCCTACGACGATGTTCCGAACGTCGGAATAGTTTGGCGTAACTCCCTGGACGTTCACATCTTCGAGGAGTTCGTTGCCGGAGCGAACGTCGGAAGAGGTGCCCAGGACGGCGGCGATCTGCCGGGTGGTGCGCATGCCCTCTTTTAGCTTGGTGAACTCGTCCGTGGTGACAAGCGGACGTTTTTGCGCCTTGATCCATTCGTCGTTACTAGTGATGATGCCGAAACGGGTTAGGACGTAGACGTCGGCGCCCAGGTTGGCGGCCTTGTCCGCAACGTAGAAAGTGAGGCCGTTGACGACGCTCATGACTGCGACGAGCGTGGTCACGGCCAGGATAACTCCCAGTAACGTCAAGAAACTACGCAACTTATGGGCACGGAGGGCGTCGAGAGAGAGCTTGAACGTCTCGACCATGGTGACGACCGCACTGCGGAATCTGGCCAAGCTGAACGGAACTCTAGCCGTTCCGGGGAGCACCCGGCCGATGCTGCCCAATCCTTCGATAGGAGTTACACCCAAACAGACCTCCGCTTGCCTAAGGTAATACGCTAATCAGGGGCGATTCGTTCCCGTCTATATATAGACGGTGGAAGGACACCTTTGCTTTCATTAAATCTAGGTGTACGTTACGCCTGACTTCATTTTACCGGGTTTCACGTGCTTTAGAGAGCGAAGGCGAAACGCGTTCCAGGAGGATGCATGCACCGTAACTATGTGTACTGTCTAGGACTTACAATCCTTGCGTTGGGGATGGGCTTCAACAGCGGCGCACAAGACAAGCCGACAGAGAAAGCGTCTGTGGTGCCTGCTGCCGCAGCTACAGGACCCAAAGCCGAATTCCTTGAAGAGATCGCATACTACGAGCAACGGTATGTGCGCTTGGCGGAAGCCATGCCCACCGAAAAGTATGCGTGGCGGCCCGCGGAGGGAGTGCGCTCGATCGGCGAGGTGTACACGCACATCGTTGCGGCTAATTACGGGGTTGCCCGCGCGCTTGGAACACAACCACCCCCCGGACTCGATTTCAAGTCCATTACGGCGATGTCAAACGACAAGGCAAAGACTGTTCAAGCACTGAAGGATTCGTTTGCGCATTTCCGGCAAGCCATTCTGGCGCTCAGCGACGCGGACGCCGATAAACCGCAAAAGATGTTTGGACGCCAAACCACACTGCGCGGCTCCTTCATTATGATTACCGGACACTTTGGCGAGCACCTCGGGCAGTCCATCGCGTACGCGCGGATGAACGGCGTGGTGCCGCCCTGGACCGAAGAACAACAGCAGCAACAAAAGCAAGCCGAGAAACCAAAGTCATAGAGACTACGCGCATCATTGCAAAGTGTTTAGCGATCGTTCGCTGACCGTGCCATTGCGCATTTAGAAGCAACAATTGCCCGCGCTCAAGAATCAGAATTAAGATATGTGTTGGCGGCCGTTTTGCCGCAGGCCACTATGCGCACGCGACCACTCATTCTCGTCGCCGGACTGCTCCCGGCTTTCGCAGCCACCTCCTTGGCACAGGAAGCGACTACGCCTCCCCCGCCGTCTCAGACGGAGGCCGAGAAGGCGGCTCTGCTCGACTTGGTTCTAGGCAACGTGAAGAAGAGCGACGAAGCGATGAATTTTTACGAGCGCGTTGAACGCTTGGAAATGCGAAAAAATGCCGTGGATCAGAAGTCGGGCGAAATCAAGGTTTCGCGCGTGATTCCTGCGGGCACCGGGGTGGACCATATTCCGATTGGCCCGGACGGGAAGCCGGCGGACCCCGACGCTTATCACGCAGAACTTCTGAAGCTGGAGCGCACGCTTTCCTGGGCCGCGGACGATGGGCACGCCCAGCACGACGCGTACGAGAAAATCGCCAAAAAACAAAAGGAGCGCGACGACCTCATTGACGCTACGCGCGCCGCTTTTCTCTATACTTTTGTTTCCACCGAAACCCGGGCAGGCCGCGTTCTGTTCAAATACAAAATGGAGCCGAATCCGGCTTACAAGGCGACCACCCGAGCCACGTCCATCTTTGCGAAAGTGCAGGGGTTTGTGTGGATCGATCCGGAGGCGGGCCAACTGGCGCGCGTGGAAGGCGAAGTCACGGGGGACATCACCGTGGGATTGTTCGTTGCGAAGATTTATAAAGGCAGCCACTTTATGCAGGAACGCTATGAGATGCTGCCGGGCCTGTGGATGCCTACGTTTTCTCAATATGATTTCGACGGCCGAAAACTCTTCAGCTCGATCTCTATTCACGAACGTACTTTTTATGGGCAGTACCACCGCATTGGACCTCCGAAAGAAGCCCTGGCCACCATTCGTACCGAATTAGGCAAGCCGGGCGGCAGCCTCACAGACCCCTGAAACTTTGTCCTGTATACTGGGTTTAAGGTACTAGAACTAGCCTCGGCCCTCGAAGATATCGGAGGCTTTATGACCCGGTCGCTTGTTTATTGGAGCGTTCTCGCGTTCAGCGGGGCGCTGACCTGTTCCACGAGTTTTGCCCAAAGCCCTGCTCCTTCCGCTTCTCAGAGCTCGAGTGCAGCCCCGGCAACTTCCCCGGCGCAACCGCAGGATGCCACGGCCCCAGCATCAGCCGACGCCAAGAAAACCAAGAAGGTCTGGACAAACGACGACGTCAATGGATTGAACGGCCCCGTTTCGGTCGTCGGAAATTCGAAGAATCTGGGGAAAGGGGGCGCTGGCGGAAAGGCCGATGGGCAGTACATTGCGAATACGCGCAAGGAACTCGCGAAGCTGCAATCGCAGCTGGATGACACGAACCAGCAGCTCGCGGACCTCAAGGACTTCAGCGAAGGGAAAGCGCCAGCAACTTCGAGCGGCTACCCCATCAACAAAGGCTACAACCGCGTGCCAGTGGACCAGCAAATCACCAGCCTGCAAGACAAAAAGAAGCAGCTTGAGGACAAGATTGGTGCGTTACTCGATGAAGCGCGCAAAAAAGGCGTGCAGCCAGGCGACCTCCGCTAAGCGGACGCTTTTGTAACGCATGGGTGTATTTGAATCGAGGCAGGCCGGCTTCGCTAATCTCTTCGACAACCGGTGGAGGCCGCTGTAAAATTCGTAAGCCCGCTGGGTGCGGGCACGCATGGGCCGCCGTCGGTATAGCTTTGGAGTCGTCCGCCTTCTCCTCGTTGTGATCGTCGCGGCGTGGTCCGCCTCGTTGGATGCCGCTTCCTGCGCCGCACAGAAAACTGCCTTCGATCTTGCTGGAAATCCCGTTGATCCGCTCAAGACGGCCGCTGGGAAAGTTGTCGTGATGGTCTTTGTGCGCACGGATTGCCCGGTTTCGAATCGCTATGCACCCGTAATCCAGCGGCTAAGCGCAGCGCATGCCGGTAAGGTGATGTTTTGGCTGGTTTATCCGAGCAAAACGGAATCCGCGGAAGTGATCCGGAAGCATGAGCGGGCGTACGGTTACAAACTTCCTGCGCTGCGCGATCCGCAACATGTGCTTGTGAAAGAGAGCCAGGTGCAGATTACGCCAGAGGTTGCGGTGTTCGATGCGGGCCAACATCTCATCTATCACGGCAGGATCGACGATCTCTACGAGGATATAGGGCGTGCGCGCAGCGCTGCCACGACGCACGAGTTGGAGGACGCGATTGCCGCCGCGCTCGGCGGCAAGAGTTTGGCCGCGGACGCTACACATGGCGTGGGCTGCTACATTTCGGATCTGGAATGACGCGCGCTCCGCAAACCCTTTCTGGATTTTTCCTGGTCCTTGCCGTCGCATCCGCGGGGTTTGCCGCGCGTCATGCCGCGGCGACGTGGCAGCCAGCGCCCGCGTCCGCCGCGGCGCAGCCGCAGGTCACTTTCAATCGCGATATTGCCCCGATGGTTTTTCGTAATTGCGCGCCGTGCCATCATCCCGGCGAAGCGGGCCCTTTCCCGTTGCTCACCTACTCCGACGTGAAATCGCACGGGCGGCAGATCGCCTTCGTGACGAGCAAACACATCATGCCGCCGTGGCTTCCCGATCGCGGCGAGCTGAAATTTGCGGATGAACTTCGTTTGTCTGAGGAGGAAATCTCGACGATGCAAACATGGGTGGACCAGGGCGAGATCGAGGGCAATCCTTCTGATCTTCCGCCCCAGCCTGCTTTTACCGCGGGCTGGCAACTAGGCAAGCCTGACGTGATTATCCGAGCCGAGAAACCATACCTGCTGCCTGCAAGCGGCAGCGATTCGTACTGGAACTTTGTGTTTCGAACGCCCGTGCACCGCTCGCGGTGGTTGAAAGCGATTGAAATCCGTCCTGGCGACAAACGGCTCGTGCATCATGCAAACGTTTTGGTGGACCGGGAGGAGTCTGGGCGCAGGCTTGAAAAAGAACCGGGAGCAGGGTTTGGCGGGATGGAACTCATCATCGAATCGGAAGCCTTTGATCCGGACAGCCATTTTCTGTTCTGGAAGCCGGGTTCTCCGCCGTATGTCGAGCCGGATGGCATGGCGTTGCGCCTGGACAAAAACACCGACCTGGTCTTGAACACCCATTTCCAATCTTCGGGAAAGCCGGAACTCATTCAGCCAACGCTTGGGCTGTACTTCACGGACAAGCCCGCGACAATGCATCCCATGCTGCTGCAGCTGGATAACGATCGCAAGCTGGACATTCCGCCTGGCGAGAAAAACTTTCTGGTTTCCGATGATTTCACACTGCCGGTGGACGCCAGCGTTTTGGCCATCTATCCGCACGCGCACTACCTCGGAAAGGATTTGCTGGCGCTCGCGACTCTCCCTGACGGAACGAAGAAAACGCTGATTCACATCGGCAGCTGGGATTTGAATTGGCAGGCGGTCTACCGCTATCAGGAGCCGGTGGATCTGCCCGCCGGAACCACGATCTCCATGCGCTTCACCTACGACAATTCCGCGGACAACATCCGGAATCCCAACCAGCCGCCCAAGCGCGTCCTGGCGGGGAATCGTGCCAGCGACGAGATGGCGCATTTGTGGTTGCAGGTGCTTCCGCGCGAGTCTGCCGACGCGACGCTGGATCCGCGATTGCAGATCCAGGAAGCGCTGTCCCTGCATCACATTCAAAACGATCCCGAGGATTTCGAAGCGCACTACAACCTGGCGGCTCTGCTGCAGTTGAAAGGCGAGATGTCCGGCGCGGTCTTGCAATTCTCGGAAGCCGTGCGCATTCGCCCGGAGGATTCCACCGCGAACAACGCGCTCGGCGCCGTGCTTTTGGCGAGCGGCCGCCTGGACGGAGCCATCGTTCATCTGAACACCGCGCTGAAGGGCCGGCCCGATTATTTCGATGCGCATTACAATCTCGGAAATGCCCTGGCGGCGCAGGGCGACTTTCCGGGGGCGCTTTTGCATTTCCGCGCGGCGGTCCGGCTGAATCCTCAGGATGCCATGGCCGAGGCCAATCTGGGAAGCGCCCTGGCGGAGACCGGGAACCTGAAAGAGGCCCGGCTGCACTTCGAACGCGCTCTGCAAATCGATCCAAAGAATGAACTTGCCCGCGAAAACCTGGAGCAACTGAATCGCGACTCGCACGACCATCCGAACTAGCGGGCAGCCCGCGGGCGAGAAACGAGGGTTAGAGCCACTCCCGGCGAGCCAACTTTTGGGACGCTCTCGCCGTCCAAGCGTCCATGCTGTTACTATTCGGCGGCGCCGGGGCGGTTGCGCCGCCGGGCAAGCAACCTTTCTTCTCTAGGGGTGTTTGATACAAAGATCGAACGTCCGAATCTATGAATCATGTCTCGCCCAGCTTCGCGCGCCGCTCGATTCTCGTCGCTCTGTTATTCATACTCATTTTCTCGGTAGCAACGAGCGGGATTTCGCGCAACCTTTCGCCGAAGCAGCGCGAAGCGGTCTTTGAAAGAGTCTGGAAAGACGTCGACGAGCACTACTACGATCCAGAATTCGGCGGTGTGAACTGGAAAAAAATTCATCAACGTTATCTGCCGCTGGTGAAGTCGGCGAAAGACGACAAGAACTTTTATTCGATCGTGGACCGCATGACCGCGGAGCTGCATGACGCGCATACGCGTTTCACTTCCCCGGAGCAATGGGCAAATCACAAGAAGCATCAGGGTGTCAGCATCGGTTTCCGGGCGGGCTATGTCGAAGGCCAAGTCGTCGTGCTGGACGTTTTCCCCGATAGCAACGCAGCGCACGCAGGCATCGAGCCGGGCATGATTGTGACCGCGCTGGACGGCCAGCCAATCGCGGACCGTCTGGCCGAAGCCGCAAAGAGTGTTTTGCCGTCGTCCACGGAGCGTATCACCGGGCTGCGGATCCTCAGTGACGTATTTGCGGGCGCGGTCGAAACACCTTTCGCCGCCAGTCTGCGGCGCGCGGATGGCTCCTCGTTCGAGGTCAAATTTGCGCGGCAAACGCTTTCCACGGCTCCCAGCGTTACGTTTACGAAGTTGCCCTCGGGTTTTGGATACATCCGTTTCGACGAATTTCATCCTTCCCTCGTCAAAGAATTCAAGAGCGCTGTGGAGAATTTGCGCGCGACGCCGGGGCTGATTTTGGATCTTCGCAGAAACCGCGGAGGCGTCGGCGCTACTTTGGAAGCCATGGCGACACTCTTCTTCGACAAAAAAACTCTGTTCGAACGGAGAATGAGCAGAAAGCAGGTTACGGCATCCGAGCGCGACGGCCACCGCGCCGAAGAGACACAGGTCTTTGTTGGCAGGAGCGGAGCGCAGATCTATAGCGGCCCCGTGGTCATTCTCTTGAGCGAGTATTCCGCCAGCGCGACGGAAGTCTTTTCCGCCGGGATGCAGGATTCCGGCCGCGCGACGCTCGTGGGCAGCCCATCGTGCGGCTGCGTGCTGGGCATCACGCACGACAGGGTGATGAAAGGCGGTGGCGTGCTCGAAATCAGCGAAGTTCTCTGGTTTTCACCTAAGGACCGAAAACTTGAAGGTGAGGGCGTGATTCCAGACAAAGCCGTTGTGCCGACGATTGCTTCGCTCGAAGAAAAGCATGACCTGGTTCTTGAAGAAGGCGAAAAAGTCTTGAAAGAGTTGCCGGTCGTAAAGCGCCCTGTCGCGTCCCGCTGACGAGATCCCGCCGTCGTTCAGAATTGCAGCTCGCTACTCGACGCGCAAAGCGCGCATGGGATCGATGGACGCCGCGCGCCATGCCGGCAACACGCACGCTATTCCGGCAACGAGAACCAGGATGGAAGCTGCCGCCACAAGCGTGACGGGATCGCGCGAACTTCCTCCGGCCCACGAAGCGACTACGCGGTTCAAAATCACGCTCAGGAGCAATCCTACAGCTACGCCGGCGCCCAGCATGGCAGCGGTCGAGCCGAGGACGAGCGTCACAACAGACGCGGGGCGCGCACCCAGCGCCATGCGAATGCCCAACTCCTGCGTGCGTTGCGTCACGGCAAACGAAACCACGCTATAGAGCCCTGTGGCGGCGAGCACCAGTGCCAAAGCCGCAAAGAGACCGAAGATCGTCGCGATAAAGCGCTCCTTCCCCCAACCGTCGGTTTCAAGCCACCAGGAGAGCGTGTGGTCCCGGCCAACCACGAACTCGGCGTTGATTTCACGCAGCCGCTCTTTCACGGAACGCATGGCTGTCTCTGGATCACCGCTCGCGCGCACCATGAGTGCTTCATCCGGTAGCAGAACAAAACTGTAAGGCAAAAAAACCGCCGGCTTTACGGGGCGATCCAAGCCGTCGTTTTTTGCGTCGCCGACGACGCCGATGACCTCGAGCCAGTCGTCCGGAGACTGTGCGGACAAGAAATCCGGCCGATCGATCTTGAGCATCGGGCTCCGAACACTTTGCCCGATGGGATTGAGGCCGCCAAGATATTGCTTCACAAAGGCCTGATTGACCATCGCGAGATGCGCAGCGCGGCGGGACTCGGCATCGTCGAAAATTCTGCCCCGCAAGAGCGGGACGCGCAGCGTCGAGAGCAATTGCGGACTCACGAGAGTTAGAACGGCTTGCGAGTCCGTCAAAGTCGGTTTGCTTTGAATTTCAATTTTCGCAGTGAATCCACCGAAGCCGGGAAACCACGTTGTGGAAACGCCGGCCTCGGCCACTCCCGGCGCTTGCGCGACGGCTTGCCGCACCATTTCGTTTTCGTTGATGCGGTCCTGCCAGGTGGAAGTCGCACCCTTGGGCAAGGCTACGTTCATGGCAAAAACGTGGTCAGGGTCGAAGCCCAGCGGCATGTGAACTTTCGCGAGGAAGGTTTTCATTGCTCCGCCGGCCCCGGCAAGTAGGAGCAGCGTCAGCGCCACCTGGCTCGCGATTAAGAGCCGGTGCGTGTTGCGGCTGTGCGCACTGCTGGTGAGCTTCGCGCTGCTCGCCTGGATGAGTGCGCTGAGATGCGGTCGCGAAAGCTGATACGCCGGCGATATGCCGAAGAGAACGCCCGTGAGCAAAGCAATCCCGGCGCTGAATATCAAGACAATAGCGTTTACATGGATCGCCGCTTCATGTGGAAACGAATAGTACGGGAGCATGGTGGAGAGAGCTTTCACACCCCAGTAGGCGGCCAGCACGCCGAGCGCAGCGCCGGTTACGGAGAGAAGGACGGATTCCGTGAGCAGTTGGCGGATCAGGCGGCCGCGTCCGGCGCCCATCGAAGTGCGCACGGCGAACTCGTGCTGCCGCGCCGTTCCGCGAGCGAGCAACAGAATCGAAACGTTTGAGCAGCCAATGAGCAGAAGCACCATGACGGCCCCGAATAGGAAGACGATCGTTCCTGCGAAACGGCCCAGCACCTCTTCATTCAGCGTGACGATCTTGGCGCGCATGTCTTGCGGATAGCTCTTGGGGTCGTCTTTCGCAAATCGGTCCGCCAAGGACTGCATTTCGGCTTGAGCGGCAGGATATTTCACGCCGGGCTTCAGCTTGATAAAAGCAAGCCAGTAGTAGTGTGGATCGGCGTTGGGAAGAGCGGGAAGATAGACGTCGGAATCGCCCCAGGTAAAGCGCGGGGGAACGACGCCGATGATTGTGTAGGGTGTGTGGTCGAGCTCGATCGACTTCCCGATCACGTCGTGGCTGGCACCGAATTGCCGCTGCCAGAATAGGTAGCTCAGGACGGCGACGGGCGCGGGATTGCCACCGGGAGCGTCGGCGGGCGTGAACTCGCGGCCAAGCAGCGGCGGCACACCCATGTAGTCAAACATGTTTGGGGAATAGAGGCCGACAAGCACGGTGACCGGGAATTTTTCGCCTGTGAGGTTTTCCCGCTTCTCGTCTTGCAGAAAGACGTCATCGACAGAGGCGGCCTTGCGAACCTCGGCGGCTTGCGTGCCATTGACGATGAGCAGCGGGCCGCGGCCATTTTTGTCTTTGAGTTCGACGTGCACCATGCGCTTGGCATCTTTGTAAGGGTAGGGATCGAGGAGCACGCCATAGACGACGCTGAAGATGGCTGTGGTCGCGCCAATGCCGAGCATCAGGGATAGGATGGCGCTGACGGCGAAACCGGGCGATTTGCGGAATTGCCGAAACGCGAAACGTATGTCCTGCACCAAGGTCCTCATACCCAACCTCCAAACGGAGCTATACACGTAGAGACGTTGGAAGGGCGGATTGGTTCCCTGAATCGAAGAAAATTACATGAAGTTTATGGCTCAGGCCGTGCGGGCGACCTCGTAGAGAAATTCCACGTGGGAGCGCACGGCGTCGTCCATCCCGGCGACTTTGGGGTTTTTCGATTCGATGAGGTAATACTCATCGGGCGCGTGGGCGCCGTTGCCGTGGCCCATGCCGAAATGGCCCGCGGGAAGGTGGAGCGGATCGCCGGTGAAGACATAGCCCGGCCAGGACCCCGCGAGGCGCGGCAGCAGTACGGGATCGATTCCGTTTTTCTTGTAAACCGCGGTGGACGCGCGAATGATCGAGGAATCGGCAGGTGTGCTGGTTGGATCGTAGCCGCCGCTCATGTTGACCTCGATGTCGCCGAAGCCTTTTTTCGCGAGGTGCGCCTTTAGGGCGGCGAGCGCTTCGGCTGCGGTCATGTCTGGCACGAGACGCATATCGATTTTTGCGACGGCTCTGCCCGGCAAAATAGTTTTGCCTCCCGGGCCGGTGTAGCCGCCGACCAGACCTTCGATGTTCACCGTCGGGCGTGAGCAGAGCATCTCGAGCGATTCTTGCCAGCTCACGTCATGGACCCAGTGGTCTACGCCCATCTGCTTCTTCGCGTCGGCTTCGCTTAAGCGTCGAGCCGCCTCCGCGATCATTTTCTTATCCGTCTCCGAGAGAGGCCGAGCCTTGGCGGCGAAACCTTCGATCACCGGGTCGTTTCCATCTGGCGAGACCAGCGTGACAAGCGCTTCAACGAGATGCCACGCGGGACTGTCTACTCGGGCTTTGTTGCTCGAATGCAGGTCTTTCTTGGGCCCGCGGCCCCAGCGGGCGCCGCTCGAAACCAGCTCGAGCTCGACGACGCCTTTCGCGCCGAGAGTCATGGTCACTTCGCCGCTCAGGCCCTGCGCCGCATACGGCATAAAGACCGACGTACATTTTTTCAGCGCCGCCGCTACTTCCGGCTTTCGCACAACTTGCGGGAAATGTGGCGAGCCAATTTCTTCTTCGCCTTCCGCGACGAACACAAAATTTACGGGCAGCTTTTTCCCCGCGCCGCGCATGGCGTGCAGCGCGGCAAGAAATGTCGCTTCCGGCCCCTTCTGGTTCACCGCGCCACGGCCGACGAGCACTTTGCCTAAGCCCGTCTTATCGACCAGTGCTGCATCGAATGGCGGCGAAGTCCACTCCGCGGGATCCGCCTGCTTCACGTCGTACATGAAATAGAGGCCAACTGTGCGCGGCGCGCCCGCATCGAGCGTGGCAAAAATTCCAGGCTGTCCGTCTGTCGGAACTTTTGTGACTTGCTCGAAGCCCGCGTCGTGAAGCATGTGCATCGTCAGTTCGCAGCCTTCATTCATGCCGCGATTTTCGGCTGCGATGGAGGGTTGCTGGATCCAATGCTGCAGACGTTGCACGGCTTCGTCGTGTCGTTTCTCGATTTCCGCGCGAATCCCGTCCATCTCGTCCGCGGGCGCGGCTGGACCTGCGGCTGCACGCGTCCAGTTCGGCAAGGCCAGCGCCGCGGCGCTTGCTGCCGCTCCCTGCAGGAAGGCTCGCCGGTCTGCTACGGTTTCGCCATCGAAAGTGGCGGCGCGCCGCTCTGTATGGCTCTTCCCCGGCTCGCAACTCTCGCCTTGCAAGCGTTTGCATTCAAATTCGTTTCCCATGATTTCCCCCGACAGTTTTTTTGTGCGGAAGCGATGAAGGGATAGCACTGCGCACGCCTTTGTTTTTCCCTCCATGGCTCCTCAGTCTTGAAAGCAGGCGCGTATTCTATCTCCAATTGCCAGTTCTTAGGTCCCAAAAACACAGTCGAAAGTCAACTACGACCAGGCGAGAACGGCAGAGCTTGGCCGGTCTGTGGCGACACGGGCCGGTGGCAGAATTCCACTGACCTGCCCTTTCGGACAGTTTATATTCCACCACCCGGCATGTGGATGGATCTATTGCTCCTCAAGAACCGTTTCATACTTGAGGATAGATTCGTTCCCATGATTTCGTGTGTTGGAGGAAATTATGAACCGTAGGCTCCTGCCCCTTGCCGCCTCGGCTGTCGCCGGAATTTGTCTTGCCGCGCATTCGGCGGCGCAGAATCCTCCGTCTACCGCTGCGCCAGTCACGCCGGTGAGTTCCGTCACGAAAGTGGATCCGAGCGTCAGCTCACTTCCCAGAACGCAGGATTTGCTGCAGAAATTTGAAACGGTCAGCGGAGGCCGCGGCGTCTGGTCCAGCTTCACCACGCGATACATGAAGGGAATTTATCAGACCGAAGACGCTTCCGGTTTTGCGGCGATCGAAGTTTTCAGCAAGTCGCCGAACAAAGCCCTTTTCAAGATCACGTTTCCCAACGGCGTGGTGATTCGCGAAGTGTGTGATGGAAAAGCCGCGTGGATCGAGGATCCCTCCGGCGGCACGCATATGATATCAGGGGCGGCCTTGGAAAGCCGCATCCGCCAGTCAAACTTCAACGACCGCGCCGACGCGCTCTTGATGGCCGTCACAGGAAGGGTTCTGGGCACTGAAAAAGTCGGGGCCCACACAGCCTACGTGCTGGAATTCTCACCGCAGAGAAACCTTACTTCGAAGATTTATTTTGACACGGAGAGCGGTTTCCCGGTCCGCGCCGCCGACACGCAACACGGCGAGGATGGCGACTACAAAGTGGAAACCTACCTCGACGACTACCGGGCCGTTGACGGGGCTTACTTCGCGTTCCGCATGCGCCACGTCGAAAAGGGAAATGTGTTTACGCTGCGGCTGACGCAGCTCAAAAACAATGTTCCGGTCGATGATTCCATGTTCCTGAAGCCGGCTTCAGCGCCGAAATAGGATTCGGGCAAAGCGTCACAGATTTATTTTCGGAGGTCGAGGTAGAAACAAACGGGGCGCGAGAGATCGCGCCCCGTTTCTTCTTTTTTGACTTTTGGTTCCGGATTTCTCTCTGGCGGATTGGGCTGTTATTTCGCGGCCGCGGCGGAGATTTCCTTCTCGATTGGCGCGCCAATCAAGTTTCCCCATTCTGTCCAGGAGCCGTCGTAGTTGCGCACGTCCTTGATCCCCATGAGGTACTTGAGGACGAACCAGGTGTGCGAACTGCGCTCACCGATGCGGCAGTAGGCGATGACCTCGCGGTCGCCGCTGATGCCTCTCGCTGCGTAAAGCTGCTTCAGCGCGTCGGCACTCTTGAACGTGCCGTCCTCATTGACCGCCTGCGCCCAAGGGATATTTGCCGCGCCTGGTATATGTCCTCCGCGCTGCGCCGTCTCCGTCATGCCGGGAGGCGCGATGATTTTTCCGGTGAATTCATCCACCGAGCGCACATCGACCAGCTGAGCGCCGGATGTTTTCTCGACGGCCGCGAAAACATCATCGCGCTTCGCGCGAATCGCGGCGTTCGCTGCTTTCACTTTGTAGGAAGCCGGAGTGACGGAGGGCTTGTCCGTAGTAAGCGGGCGCTTTTCTTCGAGCCACTTCTTGCGGCCACCGTTCATGATGAGAACTTTTTCGTGGCCGTAGTACTTCAGTTGCCAGAACGCCCACGCGGCGAACCAGTTGTTGTTGTCGCCGTAGAGCACGATGGTCGTTTGCGGAGAGATGCCGGCTTTGCCCAGCAATTCCTCAAACGCGGTCGGCTGCGCGAGGTCGCGGCGAATGGCGTCTTGCAATTCGGTTTGCCAATTCCAGGAGATGGCACCGTCCACGTGGCCTTGATCGTAGGCTGTGGTGTCAACGTCAACTTCAACGACTCGCAGGCCGGGGTCTTTCGAGTGAGCGGCCACCCATTCGGTGGCGACGAGTACTTCTGGATGAGCATAGTCAGACATAGTGTTTCCCCTTCGTGTTAGACGTAACGAGAAGAGATTAGCGCAGGTCGGGTGGCAAATCACCCTCTTTTTTATCGACATTCCAAACGCCGGCCTTGGGAACTATTTCAAGCACCCGGTTCAAGCGCCTTGGAGAGCATAACATGTTTGTTTGCAATTGCTTACCAGGGGGGCTAGTCGGCGATATGAAGTTTACCTTCGCGAGTCTCCCATTCGATGCGAACGATCCAATCAAAGTGCATGCCTTCGGCCTTGAGCCACGCTTCGAGCGTTTCGCGGGAATCCGAGCGGAACTCGGCGAACATTTTTCCTTCGATCATGTTGACCAGTACCCGCTCGGCCCGGGCGGGCCCTCCACCTTGCATGCGTTGCGCGAGAGTCTCCGCGCCTTGGCGTGTCAGGCAAGCGAGTGTGTGTTGCGAGAGGTAGCGTGGCATGAGAACTCCTGCGCGTGAGTTGGAGTCCAAGTATTCCATAGAAGAGGATTTCGCAGAAGACGAGGCGCATGCACGCGGCGGCAACCAGAAGGAATTCTTGGATCGTGAAATTGTTTTGTGCGCGCGTGATGCAACTCGCCTTTTGTTGCTCGCATCTCGGTTATTAAATTCGTAATTCGCTCGGGGCAGGGGGTGGGCCGTGAAGCGAGTTCTACCAGTACTGTATCTGTCGTTTCTGATTTGCTTCTCCAATTCCGCGCAAGAGAAAAATACCGGGACATCGCAAAGCGCCGTCGTAACCAGCGAAGCGCGCGAGTCAGCGGCAAGTGGTTCGAACGAATCGGCGGCCAAGCTGCCGGTGCGGCGCGTGGTGCTCTACAAAAATGGTGTGGGTTACTTCGAGCATCTAGGGCACGTCCGCGGCAGCCAGGATGTGCACATCGACTTTACGAGCGCGCAATTGAATGACGTGCTGAAATCGTTGACAGTGCTGGACCTCGCTGGCGGACGGATCACCGGGGTGGATTACAATTCCGAAGCGCCGCTGGCGCGAAGGCTGGCGACGCTGCGGCTGGCGCTGGGGGAGCGGCCGAGCGTTTCTGAATTTCTTGGAGCGCTGCGCGGTGCGCGACTGGAAGTGCGCAGCGGGACCGGCCCCGCACTGACGGGAAGATTACTCAGCGTGGAGCGAAAAACGCGCTCGGCCACGAACTGGACCGTGGAGACTGATGAAATTTCGTTGATCACGGACGGCGGCGAAGTGCACAGCGTGGACTTGAATCCGACAACGAGCGTGCGCATCGCGGAAAAGGATTTGCAGGTGGAAGTGGGACGCTATTTGAATTTGATTGCGTCTTCCCGCGATCAAGATGTCCGCCGGATGACGATTTCGATGACCGGCAATGGCGAACGAAATCTGTACGTGAGCTACATCAGCGAAGTTCCCATCTGGAAGACGACCTACCGCATCGTGCTGCCGACGAAGGCCGACAAGAAACCTTTGCTGCAAGGCTGGGCAATTGTGGACAACACCGTCGGCGAGGATTGGAATGAAGTCGAATTGTCGCTGGTAGCCGGCGCGCCGCATTCTTTTATTCAGCAACTTTCGGAACCGTTTTATGGCAGGCGCCCGGTGGTGCCACTGCCGGAAAGCGTGCAGCTTTCGCCGCAGACGCACGCGGCCACGCTGTCTGGCGGGAATGGACACCTCAGCGGGGCCGTTACGGATCCGTCGGGCGCCGCAATTGCGGGCGCCAACGTGAAATTGATGGACGAGAATGGTTTGATCGTGGCGCAAACGGCGACCGACAGCAACGGGAACTATTCGTTCTCCTCGCTCTCACCGGGAAACTACCGCGTGCAAACAGAGCGTCCTGGATTCAAAACAAATTTGATGACGCAGCTCAATGTCGCGCCGGGAGAGAATCAGGCAAACGCAAGATTGGATGTTGGCGCGTCCACGGAAACAGTCACGGTGAGCGCGAACTCGGTGAGTCAATTGGAAACGACGTCGTCGCAACTCTCGCTATATAACAAGCTGAGCAGCGTGGCGAACCGTCCGCACGTCGGCGTGGGTAGCGGGAGCGGAGGAGGGGTGGCGTACGGAGCTGGCGTGGGGGTCGGGGCTATGGGCGGCGTGATAGGAGGCATCGCGGCTCCGTCGACGGCGGCTCTTGAGGAAGCTCGAGCGATGGGAGAGGCCGCGGCGAGCGGGCAAGAACTGGGGGACTTGTTCGAGTACAAATTGAAGGACAAGGTGACGCTGAAGAAAAATCAGTCGGCGCTGGTGCCCATTGCGCAGACGGAAATCGAAGCGGAGAAAGTTTCGTTGTGGAGTGGAACGTCCGGCTCCGGCCGGCCGCTGCGCGGGCTTTGGCTGAAGAACACCAGCCCGCTTACTTTCGATGGCGGCAGCTTCAGCGTGCTGGAAAACGAAGTGTTCGCAGGCGAAGGGCTGACGGACCCGATTAAACCCGGTGAGCGACGACTGCTCTCCTACGCAACGGACCTGGGCTTGCTGGTGGAGGCGCAAACAAACAGCCGGCCGCAACACGTGACGGTGGCCAAAATTTCCAAGGGGATTCTCACGCAAGTGAGCCGCTTGGAAGAACGCACGCTGTACACGGTGCACAATCAGGACGCCGCGGCGCGGACGCTGGTGGTCGAACACCCGGCGCGCGTGGGATGGTCGCTCGCTAAGGGCGCTAAGGAGCCGGAAGAAAAGGCTCCGGGGATCTATCGCTTCAGGCTAGAGGTTCCGGTGAAGGCTACAGCGTCTCTGCCGGTGGAAGAGATGCGCACCCTCGATGTGACCTATTCCATCTCTGATCTAAACGAGGATCAGATTGGGCTCTTCGTGAAAGACAAGACCATTACGCCGGAGATGGCGCAAGCGCTGCAGAAAATCATGGACCAGAAAGCGGTGGTCGCCAAACTCGAAGACGAAATGGAAAACCGGCAGAAAGATATCGACCGGATTGTGGAAGACCAGGGCCGGCTGCGGGAAAACATGAAAGCCCTGCGAGGGAGCGCCGAAGAAAAGGCGCTGCTGCAGCGTTACACCAAGCAGCTCGATGAACAGGAGACGCAACTCGAGGCGCTGCGGAAAACCATCCGCGATACGGAAGCGCAGCGCGACAAGGCCAACGAGCAGCTCGAAAAGATGATTGACGAGCTGCAGATTGAGGCGACGCTGTAGGAATTGTAGGCTGATACTGGAAGGCTTTGTCGAGCGGAAAATAAAACACTATAACATGAAGAGTAATCAACTGTCAAGTACATTTCGAGTTGGAGGAGGCTTGTATCTAAATGGGAATGGAGCGATTCGGACAGGACTGGCGGAAGTCGAGAGTTCAGTGGGAGTTGGCGGGGTTGGGGGTGGTTTAACGAGACTGTGGAAAAATCAAATTCTGCGCCTTTTCCGCACTCGGAAAAGGTGCGCCATCCGGCCTAATATCTACTTCAAGAAAGGCTGCCACTGGGTGCCGTGCTTCGGGGCAACCAAAAGGGATTGATGAAGAATCCGCTAAGCCAGTTTTCTTTGGTGCGGAACTATGCGAGGAGCGTCGGCTGGCGCGCGGCTATTCGCCTGCGTTTCTCAGATCTTCGGGCTCGCATCGGCGTTAGTAAGTCGCCTTTGCTTAAGCTCAAGATCAAGGACGCGCAGGATCCTCTTTTCATGAGGGTCGGCAGCAGCGACCGGGAAGTGCTGGGGCAAATCTTTATAGAGAAAGAGTACGAGTCGATTGCGGTCTCGTCCCCCAGGACGATTCTCGACCTAGGGGCGAATGTTGGATATTCGAGCGCGTACTTTCTGTCCAAGTATCCGGCTGCCTCAGTCTTGGCTGTGGAGCCCGACTCCAGCAACTACGCGATTTGCCGCCGCAACCTTGACCCTTATGGCAGCCGGGCCAAAGTGGTTCACGGAGCGGCCTGGCCTGAGCGCAGCAAATTAGTGGTGGATAGGGGCGCTTGGAGGGATGGCCGCGAGTGGACGGCACAGGTAAGGGTGGCGAAGGAGGAGAACATGTCGTCCGAGTCCGTCGAGGGCTACGATATGCTCACCCTGATTGGCTTGAGCGGCGCCACGGAGATCGATCTATTGAAGATCGATATTGAAAAGAGCGAACTTGAGCTGTTCTCTCGCAACACCGAGAGTTGGCTGCCTCGCATCAGGAATTTGTGCATCGAACTGCACGGGCCGGACTGCGAGGCCGTTTTTGCTCGGGCGCTGGCAGACTACTCTTGCGATCTAAGCTGTACGGGAGAACTCACGGTGTGCAGCAACCTGCGAGTCCGTTCGTAAGGCTTGACTAACTTCGCGAGTTGCGTGAAAAGCGCAAGGTGAGAGAAGTGGCGAACCAAAGGGCCCGGGCCCAAATGGCCACGTCCACCGGAAGAAAGTACAAGCGGCCTTTCAGCAAGTTTCGCGCGGCTCGGACGAAAGTCCACTTGCTCAGGTGCAAATAGAGGCGAAAGAGAGGGCTTTCTTCCGGAGAGTACCAGCCGCTATCGCGCAATTGTTTCATGGCCAATGACTTCAGGGAATCCTGCTGAATGGAAATGCAACGGCTGCCTGCAACGTAGTGCGATTCCCAGCCGGCTGTCTTCATTCGTTGACAAATGTCCGAATCCTCGTGATGGCGGCGATAGCGGACGTCATAACCACCAACGGCGTCGAGCGCCTCTTTGCGAAACAGGACGGCGTGCCCGTGGGCGAAAGGCGTGGGGCCGGATTGTTCGGGGTAGGCCGGCTCCTGAAAACGCATGCGCCAGCGGGTAAGAAGAGGGTCGGGCTTCTGGGGCACGGTGCGCGTGTAACAGGCACCGACACGAGGCTGGCTGAGCAGATATTTCTGGCAAGTGTCGAGCCAATCGGGGTCGGGAAGGACTTCGGTGTTGATGCAGGCGATAAACGTGGCGGTGGAGGGGGCGATGGCGGCATTGCGAGCGGCGGAGATTCCCTGGTTGTGGGGAAGGCGAAGAAGAGAAATCCGGGGCGAGGAGTGCGCCCCATCGGGAAGAGAAACAGGCTCGGGAGAGCCATCGTCCACGACGAAAATCGTGCCAACCGGAAATGTCTGATTAGCGCAGGCCGAGAGGGTGGCGGAAAGAGCATCCGAGCGCTCGCCGTAAACGGGGATGACTATTTCGACTGAGGGCCCCCTATCGGAGTTGTTATGGATCATTTATGACGCCAAGGTCTAGGAAGTTCCATGGGATTGAAAACTTCAGCTAGAGGCCTCTAGAAGGAAAACATTGTGATCCCCGATTATGGATTTCGCCGAGAATGCGCGGGCACCAAGACGCATCAACCATGCCACCGGTTTTCGGCTGGCGTGGAAGCCGTTAGGTGGGAACACAAGGTGCTCGCGCAAACGAAGTCCCGCAAGGGGAAGAAACTTCTGCTGCAGAAGGTCGAAGAATATCGGGGAGATGTGGGTCGGTTCGCCACGATCGTCCATCATGCGGATTTTCCCGGTTTGGAGAAATCTAAGGCGTGTTGGCAGAGAGTCGACATTGGGCGTGGAAATGACGGCAACACCTCCGGGGGAGAGCATACGCCGTACATTCCGTAGGAAAGAAACCGGACTTTCCAAATGCTCGATAACTTCGATGGCTGTAACTAGTCCATAGACGTTAAGTCCAAGAATCGACGCGAAATCGGGTTGGTTCAGGTCGATTGTAATGTGGGGAAGCCTGGCCTCGTAGCCTTTGGCGCTGAGGTCTGCGGAGACGACTTCACATCCCAAGCTATGCATTCGATCGGCCATCGCGCCGCCACCCGAGCCTAGATCGATCGCCTTGAGGCCGGGCCTTGCATATCGGACCATGAGAGACTCGCCCACGAATTGGTGAAGGCCGACCGGTGTCCACTCACGAGCCATAGGGTACCTAGTATCCCAACGCCCAGTAACTTTACACCACTCGCAAACGAATTGTATGCAACGACGGGGTGGTCTCTATCCGCGGTCGGAACCGGAGGATCGAGTGTCCAAGCCGCTCGACCGTCGCCTACTTGTACTCCTCCAGTAGGTGCAGAACTTTGGGATTAACGTCGCTGGGGTTGGGGACGACTGCACACGATTGAAGGGCAGCGCAGTAGGTTGAGCGGAGGCGACCATCGCCAAACTTGTCTGGGAATTTAGGGCCCGCAAAGCTGATTCGAGTGCTGTACGCCAACGCGCCGAAGCCAAGAACCGCAAAGACAAGGCAGTAGGCCGCGACGAGGACGGCCGGGAGCCTGAGCCTCTGAGCCGCCAGGGCGCAATAGGCCGCCAGAAGAGGAAGGACGGGAAGCCAGAACCTCGCATCGTAATACGGCCAGGTGAAGAGGATTGCGGTGTAACAGACCAAGAAAACTTCGGTTGGACCGATTTGCACCCGCTTAGAAACCAGTCCGTAAAGGAAAAGAAGAAGCGCGAAAAACCCGATCCACGGCGTCACAAAGCGGAGTTTCTCGGGGGTTCTCGAGAACGGAAAATTGGCAAACAACTCTCCAAGTTCCGTGAGCCTGTAGTTGAAAACTCGAGCGACCAATTCCGAGGTTTTGACGCTCTGGGTCGCGGTGCTGAAGTCCGATAACGTGGAAGTCTTCCTGACAACCTGCGCTGTGACAAGGCACACGAGGAGTGCGGCCGCCAGGAGAGCCAGTCTAGACACAAGAGAGGCGCGCTTGAGGAGTAACCTGAATTGCGGGCTGGTGGCGAGCATGAAAATCAACGCGGGGAGAAGCGCAAGCCCCACTCTGCGCACGGCGATTGCGACGAGTGCCAAGAGCCAGGCTGACAGAGCCAATGTGAGGAAGCGCAAGCTAGAAGCTTGGTGAATTGCTGCATCCAGAAGGGCGAGGCAACACATGGAACAACAAAAGAACGGTACGTCTGTGAGGGGCAAAGTGAAGTGCTTTATGACGACGTAGGACAGCAGAAAGATGGAGCAGATGACGAGAACGACGGTCCTGTCCTGGAATAACCGGCGAACAAGCAGAGCGTGAACGGAGAGCAATCCGATAACCAGGAAAATCGCATTGAGGCTGAGGATAACCCAGGGATGAGCGAAACCCGCCTTCAGTAGAAACGCGAGCAGTGCCGGATAGCCGGGCGGGAATACGGTGGCTTGCCCGTGGTTCAAGAAACCGCCGTTGTGCGCGGCGGAGTCACCCATGGATAATAGAACGACGGCATCGGTGTTGAGGCGGAGCGGACTGTTTAGTTGAAGGAGGAAGCCGATGGCCAGGAGCAGCAGGAGGATCCTCGCGAGCCAAATGCGCGATGCCGCGGCGGGCGGTTGGAGCGTACTATTGCTAACGTTTGACATTTCGTCTGAGCGAGAATAACACCGGCGTTCAAGGAAATCCTTGGGAGGATTTAGCGCGCGGGGAGCCGGTGTTGACCCCTGATGACCGCTCGTGTGACTGGCGCTTCCGCAAGACGAGGGGGATCGACAGTAATCGTGATACTGGCTTAAGGCAGGACCGTGAGAGTCGAATCCGCATTAGCATCCTGGCGATTTCATAGGCGGCCGCTGATCGTCTTCGGCCTTTTCGTCGCGGGCGCCTACGCCGCTTACGAAGCAGCGCAGTATGTGATCAACGACGATATGACCGGGCTGGCTTACGGTGCCATGTGCATCGTGGGCGGAGCGGTCGTCGTGGCGATTCTCAACAACTGGCGCAACGGAGTGTACCTTTTCTTGAGCTGGCTGCTGTTCGAGGATTTTGCGCGAAAATTCCTTGGCAACAATATGGCGATCTACTTTGCTAAGGATTTCCTGGTGCTGGTCGTGTACATCTCGTTTTTCGCGGCCTTTCGGCGGAAGGAAGTGCCATTTTTCCGGCCGCCTTTTCTGATGCCGCTGCTGATCTTCGTGTGGTTCGGCGCCATGCAGGTATTCAATCCGGCTTCCACACACATCATGTACGGGCTGATGGGCTTCAAGATGTTCTTTTATTACATTCCCCTGGTCTTCATCGGTTACGCGCTTTTGAATTCCGAGGCGGAGCTCCGCCGTTTCTTCACCGTGAATTTAGTTCTGGTGCTCATCATCGTTTCTCTGGGTATCGCGCAATCCATCATTGGCCCATCTTTCCTGAATCCCGCGGTTCAGGCTGACGATCTTCGTCTCCTGAGCAATACGTACCGCGTCTCTGCCAACGGTCAGAGTGCCTATCGGCCAACTTCGGTCTTTGTCAGCGGCGGGCGGTATGCGGACTTCACGATGGTGGCGTGGATGGTCGTGCTGGGCTTTAGCGGTTATCTTCTTCTGCGCCATAAAAAGGGAAGAGCTCTGGCGTTTATTGCCATCCCCGTGACAGCTGCCGGAGCATTCTTGACTGCGTCCAGAGGCGCTTTCCTATGGGGAATAATCAACGCGGCGGTAACCAGCGTTGCGTTTATCTGGGGCGCCCCGTGGAGGCAGGGCGAAGCGTTGAAAGTGTTCCGTTCCATTCAGAGAGTCGTCATCGGCATGGCGCTGGGGATTATTTTGTTGTTCTATGCCTACCCTGATGCTCTGTTATCGCGGCTCGCCATTTACCAAGAAACGCTTCTCCCGGACAGCTCAAACTACGAACTCACGCATCGTGCCTGGACGTATCCCGTGGATAATTTCCTGGGCGCCTTCAACTACGAGCGCTGGCCCTATGGTTACGGCATCGGAACAAGCGGGCTCGGCGGGCAATACGTCGCGCGAATTTTTAAGGTGAAGCCGGTGGGCGTGGGCGTCGAAAGCGGCTACGGCGCGCTCGTGCTGGAATTGGGAATCGTCGGACTGATCCTTTGGCTGGTGATGAGCGTGGCGATAGTGTTTGCCGCATGGAAGGTGGTCAATGGGCTGAAGGGTTCGCCGTGGTTTCCGTTGGGCTTCGCGATTTTCTGGTATGCCTTCGTTTTGCTTTTTCCGGCCACGTTTGGCGGGATTCAGGCTTACGAAGACTTCCTTTTGAATGCCTATCTTTGGCTGCTGCTGGGTTTGCTGTTCCGGCTTCCGACGCTTGCGCCGTCGGCGCAGTTCGCGGCCAACGCCCCTTTAACGCAACCTGCGCGGCGCTGGATACGCTGACTTGCGGCTCGCGGTTGTGTCGCCGTTTGTGGACCGACGGCACGGGACGGAGCGCGCGCTTGCGGAGCTGCTCGAGCGGCTGGCACGCGATTACGGCTGCGAGATTCACCTCTATGCGCAGCGGGTCGAAGACCGTTCGGCTTCTGGAGCTATCACGACCCGGATTCAACTGACTCCGTAGATGCCTTCCACACAATCACAGCCGCCTAGTCTCACGCGGAATCGGCGAGCTCTGCCGGCTTTAACTGGAATTCGTTTCTTGGCGGCTTTTTACGTTGTGCTATTTCACGGATTGCCCTGGCTACGGCAGAAATTCACACTTCCCCGGGCGCTCGAAACGTTCCTCGGAAATGGCTATCTGGCAGTGAACTTGTTCTTCATTCTTTCGGGTTTCATCCTTGCCTACACTTACGAGGGGCAGATTGATGGCAAAACAAATCGACTTCATTTTTGGGAAGCACGTTTTGCGAGGATCTATCCGGTATATTTTCTCTCACTGATTCTTGCCTTTTGGTTCGAACGCGGGCTCTCTCTCGGAACTCGAATTGCAGTGCTTGGGATGGTCCAAGCCTGGAACCCGGTCGCTCCGCAGTTGACGGGGGCGTGGAATTACCCCGCGTGGACGCTGTCGGTCGAGGCTTTTTTCTACCTCTGCTTCCCCTTCATACTTCCCTGGATGTCCCGCAGAAGCATTCGCACATTGTTCTGGATGATGGCCTGTCTGGTTATGATCTGCATTGTGGCACACACACCTGTTCTGGGCCTTGGAGATTTGGATCGGTCCTCAATCGTCATAAACTTTGTCCCCCTTCCGCTATTGCGAATTCCTGAGTTCTTGCTGGGGATGGTGATCGGTCTAAGGCTGCTTCGAGCAGAAGCCGCTGGTCGAAATGCTGGAAGCGCATTAAGGACAAATCTTGCCGTGCTCAGTGCGCTCTTGATCCTTAGTCTTCCATTGGGAGCGTGGGTATCACTCGTGACGGTTCCATTTGCACTTCTAGTATACGAGCTAGCTGTCGGCGAGACCGTACTGGTCAGGGTCCTTTCAACCCGGCTTATGGTCCTTCTTGGCAGCGCGAGCTATGCCGTTTATCTCCTTCAGTTTCCTGTCAGAAGCTGGACGCGCGTCATATTTTCTCGCTTTCCCGAAAAGCTGGCACATCTCGGGGCCCCGCTAACTCCGTTGATCTTGGTTCTCTTTTCGATTTTGGTTTTCAAATTTTGGGAAGAGCCCTGCCGAAGAGCGATGCGATCTCGGTTTGCGGCTGGTAAGTTGCCCTCAGCGGAAGTTGGATACGCTGACTTGCGGCTCGCGGTTGTGTCGCCGTTTGTGGACCGCCGGCACGGGACGGAACGCGCGCTTGCGGAGCTGCTGGAGCGGCTGGCACGCGATTACGGATGCGAGATTCACCTCTACGCGCAGCGGGTCGAAGACCTTTCGCTAAGCGACCCGCAGCCGGCGCACTCGTCGCAAGCGGCCACATCGGGCGGCATCTTCTGGCACAAGGTGCCGTATGTTCGGGGGCCGCAGGTCTTGAAATTTTTCGTGTGGGTGCTCTTGAACGGGCTTTTGCGCTGGTGGCATACGAGAATCGGCGGCGCTTCTTACGATCTGGTGCTGTCGCCGGGAATCAACTGCCTGCATCCGGATGTGGTGATCGTTCACGCGCTGTTCCGACGATTGAAGGAGCTGGCGCGCGAAGAGAACGCGGAGTCCGGCGCGGCGGCTGGTTTCTTTCGAAGGGCGCACCGACGAGTCTATTATGGGCTGCTCGCCTTGCTCGAACGGCGGATTTACACGGAGCGGAAGGTCACTCTTGCGGCGGTTTCCAAGCGAACGTCCAGCCTTCTGAAGGAGTACTTTCAGAGAGAGGATGTTTGCGTTATTCCGAATGGAGTGGATACGGGACATTTTTCCGTGGCCGCCAGGCTTGCCCGGCGCGCGGAATCACGGCAAAGGCGAAGATTTAGCGACGAAGATTTCGTTCTGCTGCTCATAGGCAATGATTGGCGGAACAAAGGCCTGCCAACCGTTTTGGAAGCTATGGCGGCGCTTCCCGGCTTGCCGATCAGATTGCTAGTGGCCGGAGACGACTCCCCGGTGTCCTTCCGTGCCCGCGCCGTGCAGCTCGGAGTTCAGGACTACTGCCGTTGGGAACATTCAAGTCCCGATGTGCTCGATTTTTATTCTGCGGCGGACGTTTACGTAAGTCCGAGCCGCGAAGATTCTTTTGGACTCCCTGTGGCGGAAGCCATGGCCTGCGGCTTGCCGGTCATCACCTCTGTATCCGCAGGCGTCTCTGATTACATTCGCGATGGTGTGGATGGCTATGTTCTTCGCGAGCCACGCGACGCACGGGCTCTGAGCCAAGTGATAGAACGCCTTCACACAGAGCCGGATCTACGGCGGAAGGTGGGGGATGCTGCAGCTAAGGCGGTCGTCGAATGGGACTGGGATCGAAATGCCGCTGGGCTATGGGAACTGCTTAAAGCTCCCAAGTCGAAGAGTGATCCGCATGATTAGCGAGCGATTCGTGCCGAAAGTCTATTTACTTGCTTTTAGTTTCACTGCCTTTCGTGTGGCTTCCAGTGTGAAAACGAGCGTTTCCTTGGGGATGCTCGTGACGAACGGACCGACCAGCCAGCCGAGGCCGGTGGGAATATCGCGTGTCAGGGAGGCGGCTTCGCTCTGGACGTAGACGCCGCCGTCGCGTTCTTCCATTCGCCACCAGGTTTCCATGCGCCACAGATAGCCGCCGTCGTCCCCAGGCGGTTTTTCGCGTTCGTCACTTTTGCCGGGATTTTCGACTTCGGAGATGCGCACTGCGGAGCTGCGGCTGTGGGCGCGTCTAGGAGAGTCGTGAAAATAGCGGACCTCGTGCTCGGTGTCGAGCACCACGGTAATCACTTTGTGGCGCCGGAAGCGCAGGAACACGCGGAAGTGATCGCCATCATGCGACTCAATCCTGGAGCGTTCCACGTCGGGCGCGTAATAGGTGGACTGGCGATCGTAATCCTGCAGAATGGCGAGGACATCGTCGAGCTTCGCGCCGGGGATGAAAACCACGCCCGCCCAGTGATGAATCAGTCCGCTAGGGCAGACGATGGGCTTGCCGTGGTCAAGCGTGCTGAGCTGATGGATCTGCACGTCACCGCGTTTTAGAGCGGCGTAGGCCTCGGTGCCCTGAGTTTCGGGGAGCGAATCGATCCACAAGAGCGCCGAGCCGCGCTTTAGTTCCACGTCGTTGCGTTCTTCTGTGAGGCGAATGTAACGGTCGAAAGCAGCGACCGTTTCGGTGCGCAATTTGGCAGGGGCAGGATTGGCGGCTGGCGTGGTTTGCGCGCAAGAGACGGCTGCCAAAAGCAGGGCCGACACAACAAGAGTGGGGGCGAGGAGCTTGTCCGCCAATTGCTCCACATGTCGTCCGAATCGTCCAGTCACAGGCCGATGCACTCCTCAAGTCTATGATGGCGCAACCTTTGTGTAAGAGAAGCAAGAAACGGCAGGTGTGGAGTGCACGGGGGCGGCCCATCTTGCTTAGGGCTTGGAGATTGGCTTGGGGTGATGGGAAGCTTGGTTTTGAGTGTTCGAGCGCGGGCCGCTGGTAGGTCGATTAAAGAGTGGCGGGTTGGGTAGCTCGCACACGGCCCCTTGCGGAGCCGCTGTCCCCGCGCGGCCCCCAACCCGTTCTTAGAAGACTACGCACCGGATGTGGGGGCCTCAATGGGCCGGTAGAGCCACTCGGCGGGGTACCGTGGTTGTGGTACTAGGACAAAGCTCTCGCCCCTGGAGAGATTTGCGGGTATCTCCTTTATTTACTATGCTTTGCTTCCAGAAAACTCACTCTATCTGACTCGGAAAGGTACTAGTTGGGACCATTCACTCCGCTCAGAAACCCGCCAAGGTGCCCCGTCAGTGCGACGATCGCCACGACGATTGTTTCGAGGGCCAGACGAAAGACCGGAAGCCCGGTTGCCAATTGCCGCCTTGCGCGCAGATGCATTCCCCAAGCAATCCAGATGAGGAGCGTTGATGTGCAACCCAAAATCAAGTGCATGAGCAAAATGCCTTTGAGCTTTTGCCCCTCAAGCTGGAACTGCCAGGCGAGGATCCCGGTGACGACCACCGGCACGGCGAAGATCGCCGCGCCCAACAAATTATAATAGGCCGCCTCGGCAAATCCACGCTTCCTAGTTTTCTGCGCGAGGAAATCAAACACGACGCCGGCAATAAACAACGCGATAGGAAAGTGGATCAACACGACGTGCTGGGCGTGTTTCGCAAGCAATGCGGCCTTGATGTCAAAAGGGTTCAAGTTCCATCCTCCGTGTGCCGGCGATCACTGGACGACAACTTTTCCGGTCATCTTCGGATGGATCGAGCAGAAGTAGGGATATTCGCCCGCCTTCGTGAACGTGTAAGAAAACTTCTCGTCGGTGTCGAGTACCTTGGACTTGAACACTTTGTCCGTGCTGACAACCGTATGCGGAATGTCGTCGCGATTGATCCAAGTAACGGTTGTTCCCACGGACACCGTAATCGCCACAGGACCAAAAGAAAAATTATCAATTTTCACTTCGGCCGACGATGACTGTTTTTCCTGGGCGCTCGCCGCGAAGCTTTTATGCTCCCCGACGATTCCGCCCAAGCCCATCACTGCCGTAACCAGCAAACTTGCTACGAACACACTTCTCCTCATGATTTTTCTTCCTTTTCTTTAATTTTGAAAATCAACTTTCCGGTTTGTCTTTGCGTTCTCTTTGCGATCAGGCCAGCGTCGAGTCCACAACCGCCAGCGCATGCTGGCCGCGCACGTAGTTCACATCGGTGATGCCCAAGACGTTGCGCAACTGCTCGGCGGGCACTTTCATCGGTCCCGGCGAAGGTGCCTCGCCCGGCTTAGGCTGGGGGAACGCAGTCGAGCAAGCGGTGTGAAACGTGACGTTGCCCTCTACCTTTTGCATGATTTGGTGGATATGCCCATTGAGAACGGTCACGGAGCCAAACTTTTTCAAGTACGCGAGCGCCTGCGCGCTGTCCTCTGTTCCCCATCCCCAGTCTGGATACACCGTCCAGAGCGGGATGTGCGCGAAGACAATGATCGGCGTGCTGGACTTCAGATGCTTGACATCATCTTCGAGCCATTCCAACTGGTCGTGCCCCAGCGTGCCCAGCCCGCCCGCTTTCAAGTTCATGACGTTGACCAAGCCGACGAAGTGCACGCCCTTCTTCTCGAAGCTGTACCACCCGCCCGGCTGAGCCCCTTTGGCGAAGCGCTCGTGGTATTGTTTACCGTCGTCATTCAAAACGTCGTGCTCTCCGGGGACATAGAAGACATCCTTTGCCGAGGCGCTCTTCAGAATCTGCTCGACGGTGTCGAATTCCTCCGGCTTCGAAAGGTGGCTGATATCCCCTGTATGCAGCAAAAACTCCGGTGGCGTGGAAAGCGCATTGATCTTGCCGACCGCGGCCTGCAGGGTTGCCGCAACATCCGGATTCGCCGGCTTGTTGAAACCCATGTGGCTGTCGCTGATCTGCGCGAAGCTCAACTCGCCCTTCATGTCCTCGGGGTTCATCTCCGAAAGGCGGCTCATG
>Ga0307478_10000663_pt1 | contig 33975 bp, 31 predicted proteins | sample atmos_gasesECM4C_2_FD_203713 | JGI IMG/M metagenome (GOLD analysis project Ga0307478, IMG submission 203713) | Hardwood forest soil microbial communities from Morgan-Monroe State Forest, Indiana, United States - atmos_gasesECM4C_05 | ecosystem: Environmental > Terrestrial > Soil > Temperate...
CCGTGGTGGGCACCAGCATCCACGCGGTCATGGGTACCGGCGGCGCGCCGGAAGGCGTTCTCACCGCCGCCGCTCTGCGTTGCTTGAATGGACAGATCGTCGCCCGGCTGGTTGTCGCCAAGCCGCAGGATGCCGAGCGGCTGGCCAAAATGGGCGTAAAAGATCTCAAGCGGATTTACGATACCGAAGACCTGGCGCCTGGCAAGAAAATTATTTTCGCCTGCTGCGGCGTGACGGATGGAAACTTGCTGAAAGGTGTGCGCTTCTTTGGGGAAGGCGTGCGCACCACCTCCATGATTCTGACCTTGGACGACCGGCAGGTGCGCTTTATCGATTCCGTGCACCTTGAGAAGCGGCCGGATGTGAAGGTCAGATTCTACTAACCGCCGCACCTGCAACTGCAGTAGGTCCTACTGCTCGTTTGTCAAAGGACCTGGAAGTGTCGTCGGCGTGCAGTTACTGGTGGCAAGGCAAGTATCGCGCACGAAAACCTGGCGGAACCTGCTCCCGGCCCCCGTACTGGGGGTTACTGCGACAAACGTCACGAATCTTCCCGATGCGCTGACCGACGGCAAAACGGCTTCGGTTCCAGCTAGCGCGCCTTGCGCATCTGTGGAAACCAGCTGCGTCAGAGGTACACAGGCGGTCCGCGAACCCAAGCACGTGTCGCGCAAATAAACTTGGGGACCCGGGGGAGCTTGGGCGAATAGGTTCGTAGCCGCGGAGCTAAACGCGATGTAGCGACCGTTGGCAGTCATGGAGGGCGAGCGGCTGTCAGCGTTGCCCACCGCGCCATCCATGGCGGATGAAACCAGTAGGGTGCGAGCTTGACACGTTTCCGTGGCGCCTTTGCAGGTGTCGCGGACAAAAATCTGCAAATGCTCGCCTTGCGTCGCGGTGAAGGCAGCAAACCTTCCGTCCGCACTGGCAGCAGGAACTGCCTCCCCAACGGTTTGCACGGCTGCAGCGGGACGCGCGCTGCCCGCCGGACAAGAAGTGGCCATGATCGTAAACGGCAGGCTGGTCTGGCTCGTGCCTCCGCCGCCGTTTCCCGTGCCGGCATTTGGTGCCGGCGGATTGAAAACGCTCACATTCGCCGTTCCGGCGGCGGCGATGAGCGCGCTGCTTACCGTGGCCTGGACCTGTGTTGTGGTGGCGCTAACCGTTGGCAGCGTTGTCTGCGTTCCGGTCGGAACTGCGCCCCACAGAACTTGCGAGCCTCCCGACGGATCGGAAGTCGGAAGAAAATTGGTCCCGGCCACTGTTAGCGTGAACGACGCGCCGCCGGCCACGGCGCAACTAGGCGACAAACCATTGGCCGAGAGAACCGGAAGCGGATTCCCCGGCGGATTGATGATGAACGCCAACGGATTGGAGAGTCCATTGGTTCCCGCGCCGGAATGCGGTTGCAAGGTGTTGACAAAAGCGGTTCCCGCTTTGGCCACCAACGCGGGCGCTACCGTGGCGGTTATTCCTGTCACGTTGCCGTTAGTGTCCGTCTGCACCTGGGTGGGAATCGTCTGATTATTCCATTGCACCACGGTCTGGGTAACAAACCCACTGCCGAGCACCTGAAGTGTGAACTGCTGGCTACCGGCGGTAGCCGTCGACGGCGAGAGTGCCGTTATGGTCGCCCCGGTGGGAACCTGAAATGTGTTTCCGTAATCATTGCAACCCATCGCGGCGAAAATCGCCGTCAATGCGACAGCCATTGCTGTCCACGACCGCTTCATGAAAACTCCTTCAAGTGTGACCGCGAGCCGGCCTCGCCGGCGCCCCCCAGAATCATCGCCGAGCACCCCGGCAAAAATCGCGGCGGCCACAGCGCTGTCGGGATGTGATGCGGAATTCGCGCTGCGCGTTGACTGTCTTGCCCGTCGCCGGATTCGCGGGGCACGCCACGGCGCGTAAATTGAGCCACGCGCAACCCTACATCCTTACCATTGGAGGCGGGGCAACGTCAATCGCGGGAGTCTCCTGGCGGTCGCACTTCAATCGCCGTTGAGTGCGGCCACCGAGGCACGGACAAGGTCCAGGAGGTGCTGGCGACAGTCTGGATCGCCAGGCAGAGCGGCTTGCGCCGCACGATAGCAGTCGCGAGCTTTTTCTTTGCGGCCCAGCTTGGCAAAAAGATCCCCACTGGCCAACTGAAACAGCGCATTCGAAGGATATTTCTCAGTTAGCGGGCTGATTATTTCGAGCGCCCGCTCATATTGCTGATCATAATTGTGCAGATTGATGGCCAGATAAAAGCGCGCTTCCGGTGGCACCAGTATGCCCTGGTCAATTGCGTGTTGAAGCTGGCGGATGCCTTCCTTCTTGCTCCCGCTGGGAATGCCCATGAAAAATCGCAGGACTCGTGCAGCGGCCGAGAGAGTATCGATGTAATAGTTGTACAGGCCGAGTCCAAAATCGGCGTCCGCGAGATCCGCGTCCAACGAAATTGCTCGCAGTAGATGTTCGCGCGCCCGTACGCCAGCGCGCGCGGTGCTACGCCCTTCGCCGCGCAATCCATACAATCGTGACGCCAGCGCGTCGCCCATACCGGCGTAGAACTCCATCTCCGCTGAATCGCGTTGCGCGATTTTTTTTTCGGCGAGCGCGGTGGCTTTAGCCGCCAATTCAAGATAATGGCGATCGGCTGCTAGTTTCGCGCGATGGCGAGGATAGGTCATTCCATACTTGAATTCCGCGGAGGTGCACCAGATTTTCCACCACAACGCTTCCCCCTCCAGGAGGTAACCGATGGGGTGTTCCGGCTGCTCCTCTTGCAGGCTCAATGCCGCCGCGCGACCGCCCGCGAAATCTCCGGAATAGATGCGGTCGGCTGCGGCAGTTACCTCCGGGGGTACTCGCAGTTCCTGCGCGCCAGCGTTGGCGCAGAAAAATGAAACGCAACACAATAACATCGGCCACAGGCGGGAAGTGATTGGAATGCGATGCACCCTAAGTCCATCCGATTGCCTTGCTTCAAGTCCTGCGACGGACGAGTTTAAGCTGTTCCAGGAGCAATGCAAAACGAAATGGCTTCTGCAAGAACGTCGAGTTGGCCGGCAGCTGAGCTTCCGGGAACCCTTCCGCGTATCCTGACATGTAAACGATCTGCACCTCCGGATGAACTTTGGCCACGCGCCGCGCCAATTCCGGTCCTCGCAGTCCGGGCATGACGATGTCTGTCAGCAAAATCTCCAGCCGGCCGCCATGGTTCTCCGCCATCTCCAGCGCCTGCAGCGAGCTTTCTGCCTCCAAAACTCGGTAACCACTGGTGCGCAGAATCTCTACCAGCGCGTGGCGCAATGCCGCCTCGTCGTCGGCAACCAATATTGTTGTATCGATTCCAACGTCGACCGTGGATGCCTGCGGAGTGTCGCTTGCCGGTTTGGGTGCTCTCGGCGCCGCTGCCGGAAAATAGATCTCGAATCGCGTACCCTTCCCGGGCTCGGAGTTGACGTGAATCTGCCCCCGGCTTTGCTTTACAATTCCATACACCGTAGCCAGCCCAAGTCCGGTTCCTTTGCCAGCAACCTTTGTCGTAAAGAACGGCTCAAAAATCCTCGTCCGAGTCTGCTCATCCATTCCGGTTCCGGTATCTTTAACTTCCAGTACCACCCAACTCTGGATCCCCGCGTCGCCTTCCCCGTCCGGCACACGATCGGCATTGCGCGTGGAAACTGTCAACCGCCCTCCCTGTGGCATGGCGTCACGCGAATTCACCGCCAGGTTCATCAACACCTGTTCCACTTGTGTGGGATCGGACAAGATCCACGAATGCGTCGCTTGGTGCTGGAACGTCAACTCAATATCGCTACCCAGCAAGCGCGGCAGCATGAATTCCGACGCGACCAAGGCCTCGTGCAGGTCCATGGCGCGAATCTCCAATACTTGCTTGCGACTGAACGCCAACAACTGTTTGGTGATCGTGGCTGCTTTTTCCGCCGTGCGCTGAATCTGATCCAGGTACATGCGCGCGCCGGACTCCGCAGGCAGCGATTTGTCCAGCAACTCCGAGCAGCCTCCCATAACCATCAGTAAATTGTTGAAGTCGTGCGCCACCCCGCCGGCCAGTTGTCCCAGCACTTCCATCTTTTGCGCCTGGCGCACTTGTTCTTCCGTTTTCTTGCGGTCGCTGATGTCTTCGATTACCGCCACCACGCCGACTGTTCCGTGCTCATCGACGATGGGAGCGGCGGAGATGCTTACTGGAAAACGTAATCCCTCTTTGTTGATGCGAGTGGTTTCGAGCCCCACGGTTACTACTTCCGATCGGGTCTTGGCCGGAAGGTCAAGACGCTCATCGGCCTTGTCCTCCGGAACGATTGGCGCCGGTTTCCCGAGCACTTCATCCGCCCTCCAGCCAAACACACGCTCGGCCGCCGGATTCCACGCCGTCACCTTGCCTTCTAAATCCGAGCTGATGATCGGCATCGGTGTGGCCTGAATCAGCGCTCGAAAACGTTCGTTCCCGCGCCGCGACGCAGCTTCGCGTGCCGTGCGTACAAAATCCACGATATCGTCGGCGGCAATTACCAGGACTACGGCGGTGCCCACCGAGGCCATAGCTGTCACGATCTTCGCCGCCGCGGAAAGCCAATACACCGGCTTCCACACGGTCACCACTTCAAAGAAATGCGTTACCCCGCAGCTCACGATGAACAATCCGAACGCCCAGAAAAAGCCGGAATACGGTAAGACACGACCGGCTCGCCGAACGAGCCGCGCCAGAGTTGTTGAGATCACTACGTACGAAAACCCGATTAACAGGTCAGCGATTACCGTTGTCCATAGCAACCGGGTGTTGCCGAGGAAGCAGTACCAGTGGGGCAAGAAATTTGTCGATAGCATGGCTCGTGAAGTCAGCCATGCCGTTGCCGTGCCGCCGGTTAACGCGAGCAGTCCAAGCTTCAGAACTCGTGGCGTGAAGCCCAACTCCAATTTCGTATCGGGTGAGGCGCTGGCAGCCATGCGTGACGCGGCCTTTCCATCGTCGCGCGTTCCGGGCATGCCGGAAGACGCAAACAATCCTTGCTCGTTCTGAAAGGGGGAGGACTTACAGTTCTCGGCCTAGGCAAGAATTTGCAATACCCAGGCTTCGCTGGCACGCGATTGAGAGGAAGAGTTCGCGAGCCGACGTTCCCAGTGTAATCCGCTTTCTTCGTTTCGCGCAGAAGTGTGCCGCAAACAGCATCGTGCAGCTAAACAAATCTTCCGCATCATTCGCGCGCTTGCTCTGCATTTGCTATTCTCGGCGGCGCGATGAACCGCGAAAACTCTGATCAGCCCGCGTCGCTCGCCAGCGGTCGAGGCGACCTCGAACGTGCGCTGGGCCTCAAAGAAGCCGTCGCGCTGAACATGATCGAGATGGTCGGCATCGGACCCTTCGTGGTGATCCCACTAGTTATCAAGGCCATGGGCGGCCCCCAGTGCCTGCTGGCCTGGGCTGCCGGAGCCCTGCTGGCCTTGCTCGACGGTTTCGTGTGGTCGGAACTCGGAGCGGCCATGCCTCTTGCGGGTGGCAGCTACGTTTTTCTTCGTGAAGCCTACGGTCCGGGCCGCATGGGCCGCCTAATGTCCTTCCTCTTTGTTTGGCAAACGCTGATCCAGGCCCCCCTGAGCCTGGCCTCCGGCGCTATCGGTTTCTCTCAGTACGCTTCGTATCTTTATCCGCTCGGCAAATACGGACAAAAAGCCGTCTCCGGCGCACTGGTCATCCTGCTCGTGATCCTGTTGTATCGCCGCATTGCTTCTATCGGAAAAATCTCGCTCTTTCTGTGGGTCGGTGTTGTCGGCACGATCCTGTGGCTCATTTGGGGGGGCGCCACGCATTTCCACCCGAACCTGGTCTTCACCTACGCACCCGGCTCCTGGGACTTCTCCTGGCTGTTCTTTGCTACTCTCGGCTCCGCCACCGTCAACACCATCTACACCTACTGGGGCTACTACAACATATGCCATCTTGGCGGCGAAATCCGCGATCCGGCGCGCAATATTCCGCGCGGCATTTTCATTTCCATAATTGGCATCGCCCTCTTGTATCTGGCCATGCAGACCAGCATCCTTGGCGTGCTGCCGTGGCAGCAGGCGCAGGACTCACCGTTCATCGTCAGTGCCTTTGTCGAAAAGCTTTACGGCTCAGGCGCGGCCCGTTTTGCTACGGCCATGGTTCTATGGATTGCTTTCGCTTCGGTATTCTCTTCCCTGCTGGGATACTCCCGTGTCCCCTACTCCGCGGCGCTCGACGGAAATTTCTTTCGCGTGTTTGCCCGCGTGCATCCGGAAAAGAAATTTCCGCACATCTCGCTCCTGTTTCTCGGTACCTTGACCTTTCTCTTCGCCTTGCTGTTCAAGCTCAAGACCGTGATCGCTGCTGTATTGGCCATGCGGCTCATCATTCAGTTCATCGGTCAGGCCGTGGGAGTAATGCTTTTGCGCCGCCGTTGGTCTCCGGAGCGACTCCCGTTTAAGATGTGGTTGTATCCGTTGCCGGCGCTTCTGACCATTGCAGGTTGGATCTGGCTCTTTCTTCGGACCGGACGAGCAATTTGGTGGGGGTTATTTGTGATTATTTTGGGACTCGCGGTTTTTCTGGTGCAGTCGCGGTTTCGTAGAGAATGGCCATTCGTCGCGCCTCCTCTTGAGGCCGCGAAGTGAAAGTGTCGCCTGGGAAGTTACTCAGACAGATCGCTCCGTTATTTCTTATCCCGATTTTCACCTCGCCAGCCCAGGCGCAATTTCCTCCGGCGCCAGGCACCGGCCCGGGTCTGCCCGAAACCGTCGAGGCCATCGAGAACGCCCGGGTAACTACCCGCATCCTCTACATCACCGCGCATCCCGACGACGAATCCGCCGCTGTGCTGACCTATCTGGCTCGCGGCCTTCATGCCGAGGTCGCCCTTCTCTCGCTTACCCGCGGCGAAGGCGGCCAAAACGATCTGGGGCCTGAGCAAGCCCCGCAGCTCGGCCTCATTCGCTCGCAGGAACTCCTGGCCGCCACGCGCGGCTATGGCGTCAAACTTTTTTTTACTCGTGCCAAGGACTTTGGATACTCAAAGACTCCCGAAGAAACCGAGAAAGTATGGGGCGATGAAGTTCTGCAGGATATGGTGGAAGTCATCCGGTTTTTCCGGCCAACTGTGGTCATAAATGGCTGGGGAGGCGTTCACAGCGGTCACGGCCACCATCAAGCCGCCGGACTGCTTACGCCAAAAGCTGTGCAGCTTGCCGCGGATCCTAACTACAAGCTCCGTGTGTCCCCTTCCGAGGAGCAAGACGCCACCTGGGGCGACCGCCGGCCGGTTTTGTTGCTCGACGTGGATCGCAGCGAAAAGCCGCAAGGTTATCCACTTCCTCTTGATGATGTCTCGCCGCTCTACGGAAAATCCTGGCGGGAGATAGGGTTGGACGCCTTCGCCAACCACCGGACGCAGGGTATCACCGGCTTTTTGAACTCACCATTTCTCCGCCGCCCAATCACCCTCAAGCGCGAAGACGGCGAAGAATTCGATCCGGCTTCTCTTAACCAGCCTCTTGGCCCTCTCGATGAAGACTTTGAAGTCGGAAATAAAGGTGTCGATCCTCTCATGCGCGGCGTTGATGCGTCTCTCATCGCCGCGCGCGACGCCGCCCTGCGCCTTGATTACAGGGCGTCCGCCGATTCCCTCATCGCCGCTGGAAAGAAGCTCGATCAAATCCCGGTGCCTTCACTTTCTTCGCAGCTTCCCGCGCCGGTGGCTTCTCTCGCCGCGAGCGTTCGCCGCAAGCGCGACAAAATTAACGCCGCTCTCACCTTGGTGGCCGGCTTGCGCCCGGACGCCATTGCCGACCGCAGTGAAATTGTTCCAGGTGAAACCTTCAGCGTCCGCGTGGAACTCCACCACCGCGACGCCATCAACGCGGATTTTCGGCCGCCCACGCTGACGCTTCCGGCCGACTGGGCCATCACCAAGGAAGAACCTGAACCCAATGGCGCCATTCGCTTCACGATTTCGGTTCCGTCGAATCTTTCGCAATTTGCCTCCAGCTGGCCTCTGCGTTCGGTTCGCGGGTCGGGTGCACCCGGCCCAGGCACTCACCTCGAGTCACTGCTTCCCGAACCACCGCCATTAGTAACCGCGGCGGCAGATGCCATCCTTGAGGGCTACGCGTTCACCGCCACCTCCGCCGTCACCAGTATCCGCGCGACTTCCACCCGGGCCGACCGTATTCCCCCTCGCCTGGTGCCTCCCTATTCGATCGCGGTGGAACCGCGTCAGATTGTCGACGTTTTGACCAACTCGCGAAAATCGTTCGACGTCCTGCTTCGCGTGCACTCATACGCCACGCAGCCAGGTGAAGTAACCGTCGGCCTCGTTCTTCCGCGAGGTTGGAGCCTCGTCACGCCCGTGCCTCTCAAGTTTTCCGGCATTGGCGACCAATATGCTCGTTTTAGAATCACACCGCCGCTCAAACTCGGCGCCGGTAACTATAAGATTGCCGCGCAGGTCTACGAAAAAGGTGACCACGCGTCCACCGTGAAAACCGCAAAATTCAGTCTCTCCCTCGAGCCTCTCCCCACCATGCCCACATTGCTATGGGCCGAGCCCGCGCAATGCCTCGTTCACGCCTTCTCCATCAGCGTTCCTCCCGACCTCCACGTGGGCTACATCACGGCCGAAAGCGAGCCCATCCCTGACGCTCTACGAATGCTCGGCGTCCAAGTGGATCTGCTCGACGCCCAAGCCCTGGCATTTCGTGACCTCTCCAAGTTCGACGCCCTCGTTGTCGGCGTGCGCGCTTACGAACTCCGTGGCGATCTCCCCGGCGCAAACCAGCGTCTGCTCGATTACGCATCCAAGGGCGGCACGCTCTTGGTGCAATACCAGCGCGATTTCGCCTGGGACCGATCTTCCTACGCGCCGTATCCTGCGCTGATCTCCCCGCCTGCGCCGGCCGCAAGAGAAGGCGCTACTCCGGCCCCCAGGCCCTTGCCGCGCATCACCGACGAAAATTCTCCGGTGAAATTCCTCAATCCCAACGACCCGCTTCTAAATCGCCCCAACAAGATCACGCAAAATGATTTCAAGGGCTGGGTGCAGGAGCGCGCTCTGTATCTCTGGACGCAGTACGACCCCAAGTACACACCGTTACTGGCCATGAATGATCCCGGTGAGCCGGACCAGAACGGCGCCCTGGTCTATGCGCGGTATGGAAAAGGCGTTTACATCTATACGGGCATCGCCTTCTTTCGCCAGCTCCCGGAAGGCGTGCCCGGCGCCTATCGCCTTTTCGTCAATTTGCTAAGCGCCTCGCGACCGGCTCCGTCAATTCGCGCCCGCAACAGACGCAGTAACTCCCGCGCACGTTGAGGATTCTCTGATTCTGCGGCGTGCTATCCTTCCGGTTGCACGTAGTGAAATTTTAGGGAGAGCACTTGATGGCTGCAAAGCCCGTCCCCGCACGAGCGAGCCGTTTGCGAACGCTTTTCGCGCTTGTAGTTTGCATGGCAATTTTCTTCTCGACACCGTCCCCGGCCGGCGCGCAGAAAGAAAAGAAAAAAAAGAAGGACGCCAACGCCGCGGCCGACGCCCACACCACCCTTCCCATGGGCGACGAGCAGCAGATCGATTACAAAATCTCTGAAATGCTCGGCGCCTGGCAACTCGGCGACGTCGACCGCCTGCACCAGGACTACGCCGACGACGCTGTCTTCGTTAGCGGACTCTGGGCTCCTCCGGTCTTCGGCTGGGCCAACTATCTTCCGTTGTACCAACAGCAGCGCGCGCGCATGCAGCAGGTGCGCATGGATCGCCTGAACACTTTTATTAAAGTGAGTGGAGCGGTGGGGTGGGCCTGCTATCAATGGGACTTCGGCGGAACCGTGGACGGTCTAGCCATGACCACACGCGGGCAAACGACTCTAGTTCTCGAAAAGCGCAACGACCACTGGGTGATTGTCCATAATCACACGTCCGTGGCACAGGCCGCACCAACTACCACCAGCCAGCCGCCGGTTCCGGCGAACACACCATCACAGCCGGGCAAACCTCCGACTTCTTGATGCCCAGCAATCCCAACCAGCAAAAACGCTAGAAGCTTTTCAGTCCTTCGTACAACCACATGCCGGCAATCAGCAGCAGGAGTGCCCCCGCTGCGATTCCGCTGGTGGCTATCGGCTTAGAGAGTCTGGTGATCTTCGCAAAGAGCTCGCGCTGCTCTTGAGCGAGGTGCTCTCCCGCCGAATCGATACACAACTGATCATCTTCATGGGTTGTGAGAATGCTCCGCCACAGCAGCAAGGCCAAAAAAGTGGCGGTGACGATTCCCCAGACGATCAGAAGGTACAGAATGGGCCCCGTAAGCGTCGCTTCCATCGTAACCTCCGTGGAACCGTGCCGCGGTGCCTGCCCCGAGGACCGGAGGTGGACAGGCAAGGGGTAAACCGGTATTCACGCGGAGTATATCACTCTGGATTTGAATTTCCACTACCTACCATTCAAAAACCGCATGAAGCCCACGCAAATGCGGAGCCTGACGCTGATGCGGCTAAGCATGATGCGGCCTTAGCTTATAGAGCGGAAACCATGTGCGCGATCGCATCGTCAAACGTGGCCCGCCCTTCCAGATAAGGCTGCCAGTAATGCGTCAGCAGGGTCAGATAATTCTCCCAACCCCGTTGGTACAGTCCTTCCCGCATTGCATACGGAGTGTAGTCGGCGTCCTGCGAGTTGCGGCTATTGGCTCCCTCTTCGTCTCTATTGCTCAAGCCGCCTGGCTTCCCGCCATTCTGATTGTTCTCGCTCGCATCGCCATCAGCTTCCATCAGCGGCTTGATCACTTCTCCTGTGGTGTAAAAAATCAGCGCGTGCCACAGATCTCGCGGGATCGGTTTGTCTCGCTGACGACACTCGCGCGCGATGGCCAGTTCCACCGGCGTTGCAATCCCGTGCGACGCTTCATGAAAAAGAACTTCCAGCGCAGCCCCATTCTGATTGCGCGGATCTGAACTGGCGATGGTAACTCGCAAGGGATCGAGCGTCGTATAAGCGCCAGCAGCGTTGGCTACAGCGCTCACGTCAACGCGAATTTTCTCTGCCGGCCACCGCGTCTGGTAAATATCCGCCAAACGGTGCGATAAACCGACACCCTGCTCACGCACCAATGGCGCCACCCGTTTGATCCACGCGCGGTTGGCCCGGTCATCAGCAGGCCAGCGATGCGCGCGATAGGCTGGCGCGGCGCCATCCAAGATCTGGGTCAGCTTCCCAGGCAATCCGGCGTCGCATGTTTTCTTCTTGGCCCCGGAGAGTTCATCGCAAGTTTCAAAATCGCCAAGCTGATTCTTCAAGAGCACGAGTTCGGTGCTGAACAGCAGATCCTTGTCAGCAAAATTGGCCGCGTAGTAAGAGACTGCTTCGTCCCAAGCGCGCTGCTCGGACGCGCTCAAGGAAATTTTCGCTCCTGGCGCAATTTGCAAAGTGGGCTTGCTGGCCTTCCCGGGCTCTGGGGCGCTTGAGGAGGTGGCGTTTCGCCGCGCGCGCGCTTCCTCGTACAAGCGATGATGCAGGTTGATCCAAAAACCGCTGTGCAACTCGAACACCGGAAGCGGCCCATATGCATCGATTTGAGGCGCGGCAGCAAACGCCGGGCTAAAAAGCAGCGCGACAGCCACGAAGAGAGCGGTCACGCGTATGGTAGCGATGCGTCGCATGTGAAGTGCCCGATGGTATCGCCAAGTTCCCCGGCGCACAAATCAGGACTTCCCCTAGCAACCCCTTTCTGGTTGGTCTTGGAATGCCGACTGGACCTCCGCCGTCAGTCGACGCGCGGATCTACCTCGCTGCCCACAGCTCCCTGGCGGTCCGCGCCATGCAAGCCGCCACTGCTGTCGCGAAAAAAGGAACGGCGCCCGGTTCGGCCGTAAGTTTCCGGCGTAGCGGACAGCTCGTATTTTGCCGGGGCGCCGAGATTGCTTCCGCCGGCGATTACGTAGCGGAACCTGTATCCACTTCGCAAGCCTGAGGCCAGGTCCGCTTCCAGCAGACCGGCGGCATCCAGGCCGGGCTTGGACGAACTCTTAGGCGGGCCAAGCTTGGCGAGCGAGTCCGGGAGGCGCGCATAGCTGCGACGGTACGATTCCACCGCTTCGGCTATTTTCTTAACACCGTCGATGGCCGCGCGCTCGGTGGATTCGATCTCCGCCGCGTCCCATTCAACAGCAAGTGCCGGAAGGTCCAGCAGGACCAGCCCGACCGAGAGGAGTTTCCATCCCGTACCGTCACGGACCAATCCCATTTGCACCCGAATTGCACTTGCTCCCGTGGTGTCCGTCGGTTCGCGCACTTCCACCGGAAGGAAGGCCAAGTTGTCCGAGATTTCTGCGCCGCCGATTTGCAGCTCCGCAGCCCCTCCGGGCGTTTCGCAATGAACCGTCGGCCGACCGGAGGTGGTCGGAAGCACGGAGGCTTTGCCAGGCTCATTCAAGAGCACGAAACGCTTCATGAGCGCGACGCGCGCCGTAGGCGTAAGGTGGGCGAACGTTTCCGCGTTTCGGGCCGTCAGGAACTTGGAGAAGGATTGCTCGTTTTGCGAACACGCCGCGGATAATATGTCGCGCAAGGCCGCGGTAGGCGCATCTGCCGCGCCTGCCGCCGATGCCGTCTTGCCGTTTCCTAGCGAACTGCTTTCTTGGGCGGCCACCACAGCAACGAACGGAGTTAATATCAACGCCACTCCCGCGAAGGCCGTGCGTCGAAACACATCAGTCCTTTGCAACGGCAAGTATGGCCGCCAGGTTCTGCGTGAAAACGGAGCGCGGAAGCACCTCGTCGCAGCCCGCCGCGCGAGCTTGCGCGGCCAGCTCCGTCTGGACATGCGACAAGAAACCGACCACTCGCACACTATTCTTTTCCCCGCGCAAACGTTGAATCGCGGAAATGGGCTGGCTGCGTGAGTTGAGGTCCACAATCAGCAGTCGTGGCGGTGGCTCCAGCAACGCCTGTAGCGCTTCCGGTGTGGTAGCCACTTTCACTTCTACTCCCAGGTGTTTGGCGGTCTCCGCCAGTTTCATCTGAAAAAACAGATCGTCCATCAGTGCGACGACTCTACCCATTGATTTCGCTCTCTCCCGCTTATTTTAGGATGCAACTTCCGGATTTTGCGTGCGCTACCCTGGCAGAATTTGGCGCTTATTCTGCGACGATCGCCCGCACGATGCGATGTGCGGCGTGCCAAACACTGGCAAGCAACCGTTCGCGAAAACTGAATCTAGCGGGGAACACTACTCGTGATCGCCCCCGCTCCGCGCTCCTACCGTCTTGTCGGGAACGTCGCCAAGGCGGCCCTTCACGCGGTCGTAGACGCTCACCTGGCTGACCGAACCGAGGGCCTCATTGTAAAAAGTTGGAACGCCCAGGGCGGTCCGCAGCTCCTCATTGAACTTGCGTAGACTCGCCAAGTGCGCTGCCAGCGCCGGCATTTTGTGTCCATCATCGGTCAGCAAAAACTTCTGGTAACCGGCATCCCACAGCCGAGTGAACTTTCCATTGAGCATGATGGTAGGCTGGACGGTCATCTGATACTGTCCGTCCGCCTCTTTACGAAACTCGGCGCCGCTCCCGTATTTCTCCACGCGCACCACCCCGCGCGTGCTCCCCACGCTGAAGCCCAGCGCCGCCAGGCTCTCAATTGCTTTCTGCGAAAACCGCTCGTTAACGTTCCACATGCTATTGAGAGTACGGGAAGGGACTCCCGCCTGTAAAGCGCGCCGCAACTGGGGTTAATACCGAGTCGTTTGGCTGCTGCATCTAACAGGAGTTAAAATGGCTGCCTTTCTCCCCCGCGATTCGGGCTCGGTGTGCGTCTAATCTTTTGGGAATAAATGTGCGAGCAACAATGGCCACAAGCGAACGCGGAACCAGTAACGCCACTGTCGGAGACTCCGTCCTCGAGCGCATTGGAAATACGCCGTTGCTGCAGCTTGAGCGGATAGGCCGCGAGTTCCCCAATATTCAATTTCTAGCTAAGGCCGAATGGTTTAATCCCGGCGGCTCCGTCAAGGATCGGCCCGCGCTGAGCATGATTCAGGCCGGGCTGGCCAGCGGTGCTCTGCGGCCTGGCAAAACGATCATCGACGCAACCAGCGGCAATACCGGAATCGCCTACGCCATGATCGGCGCAGCGATGGGTTACCCTGTCGCCCTCTGCTTGCCGGACAGTGCTTCGCTCGAGCGCAAGCGCATCTTGGCGGCGTTTGGCGCGGAGATGATCATGACGCCCGGCGATGAAGGTACCGACGGCGCGATTCGACGCGTGCAAAAAATCGTTGCGGCCGCTCCCGACAAATATTTTTATCCTGACCAGTACGGCAATCCCGCCAACTGGCAAGCCCACTATCGCGGTACCGCCAATGAGATTTGGGAACAGTGCGCAGGCCGTATCACCCATTTTGTCGCGGGGCTAGGGACCAGCGGCACTTTCGTGGGGACAACCCGTCGCTTGCGCGAACTGAATCCCGCAATTCGCTGCATCAGCTTGCAGCCCGATGCGTCCTTTCATGGACTCGAGGGCTGGAAGCACATGGAAACGGCCATCCGTCCCTCAATTTACGACGACACGTTGGCCGATGAAGACCTTGCCGTCAGCACCGAAGAATCCTACCGCCTGGTGAAGCGCATCGCTCGCGAAGAAGGGTTGCTGGTCAGTCCGAGCGCCGCCGCGGCTCTCGCCGGGTGCTTTGCCGTTGCGGCGAGACTCCCGCGCCACCAGCCCGCCGTAATAGTCACGGTTTTCGCCGATTCCGGCGCAAAATATCTCAGCGAACGCTTTTGGGATGAATATTAGCCATGGCCCCGGGACTCAGGCTGAAGATGAGCGCCGATATCGCGCAACGGATTCGCCAGCACGGCGCGGAAACCTATCCGCACGAATGCTGCGGAGCGCTGCTCGGGCACGATGAAGTCGATGGAGATGCGACCACCGCAGGCGGTGTGCAATTGCCGCTGCGCGAAGTTGCGGGGCTGTACCCACTGATTAACCGCCGTGACGATTCACCGCGCAATCGTTTCTCAGTTACTGCCGAAGACGTACGCGAAGCAGAGAAAGCAGCTCGCGGCAAAAACCTGGACGTGGTTGGATGGTATCACTCGCACCCGGATCATCCCGCCAAGCCCAGCCAGTACGATCGCGAACATGCCTGGCCATGGTATAGCTACGTAATCGTAAGCGTGGCCAACGGCAAACCGGCGGACATGACTTCGTGGCGCTTGAGCGACGATCGCTCCGACTACGCCTGTGAGGAGATCACCATTCGCGAAAGCGCAGCCCGATAGTTAGGTAGGGGGGCAGCATGCTACGCCCCATCTCGGCAAGGTCGCCAAAGTCGCGGATCTTATGGTTTGAAGCATCGCTAGGAGAACAGGATGACAGTGAAAGTAATCATTCCAACCCCGCTGCGCGTTTACGCGGGAAAGCGTGACTCGACGGAAGTCAAGGCGGGAACGGTAGGCGAAGCTCTTGGCCGGCTAACCACCGAATTCGGCGACCTGCGCAAACATTTGTTCACCGAGGAAGGCAAGCTGCGCAGCTTCGTGAACGTGTATATAAACGATGAGGACATCCGCTATCTCGCCAAGGAAAATACTCCCACCAAAGACGGCGACACCATTAGCATCGTGCCCTCCATCGCCGGCGGCTCTCCTTCGCTCGACGCTTGTTGTTCCCTTCGCTGTACACCAAAATTGTCGTCCCCGGCTTAGCGAGGACTGGCTTTTTCGATCGAACCCGCACGGTCGGACATTGCATCCCGTGGCATTCTTTTTCATCTGATATGAACTAAACTGGTGGTTCAGGGGAAATTCTATGGCAACTAAAGTTCAACCTATGACCGGCGAGCCAGGGGAAGCAAAACCGGCGACGACTCTCTCCAACGAAGAAATCCTTCGTTACAGCCGCCACCTCATCATGCCCGAAGTCGGCATGGAGGGTCAGCTTAAGCTCAAGAATTCCAGGGTGCTACTGATTGGCACCGGTGGATTGGGCGCTCCGCTCGGCTTGTATCTTGCCGCCGCAGGCGTAGGGCGCCTCGGCCTCGTCGACTTCGACGTGGTGGATTTCACGAATTTACAGCGCCAAGTCACCTTCGGTTCCGAAGACGTAGGGAAGCCCAAAACCGAGGCGGCCCGGCAGCGCCTCTCCAGCTTGAACCCGGATATCCACATCGAGACATTCGAGACCAAGCTGACCAGTGAGAATGCTCTCGAGCTATTCAAGGACTTCGATGTCATCGTCGATGGCACCGACAATTTTCCCACCCGCTACCTGGTGAACGACGCCTGCATTCTTCTGGGCAAGCCCAACGTCTATGGCTCGATTTTCCGTTTTGAAGGGCAAGTGACCGTCTTCGGTATGCCCGACGGTCCATGCTACCGCTGCCTATATCCGGAGCCGCCTCCACCCGGATTGGTGCCTTCCTGCGCGGAAGGCGGTGTATTAGGCGTGCTTCCGGGTATCGTTGGCTCGATTCAAGCAATGGAGACCATCAAGCTGATTCTCGGCAGCGGCGATAGCTTGAAGGGCCGTCTCCTCCTTTTCGACGCCCTGGCCATGAAGTTTCGCGAGCTGAAGCTGCGTAAGAATCCCAACTGCCCGATGTGCGGCGAGCATCGCACCATCGACGAATTGATCGACTATTACGAATTCTGCGGCGTCCGCGGCGAAGAAGCCCCGGGGCCCAATGTTCAAGTGCCTGAGATTACCCCGCGCGAGTTAAAGGCACGTCTCGATCGCGGCGATGATCTTTTCATCCTGGATGTGCGCGAACCGCACGAATTCCAGATCTGCAATCTACACGGGAACCTGATTCCGCTGGGCGAGCTTCCTCGACGCGTACACGAGTTGGATTCTTCGCGGGAAATCGTCGCCCATTGCCGCAGCGGTAAGCGCTCTGCCGAGGCTGTAGATTTTCTGCGCAAGGCTGGATTCCGCAAAATTCTCAATCTCAAAGGCGGCATCCTGGCCTGGTCCGACGAAGTTGATCCGTCGGTACCCAAATACTAAGTCCGGCTATCTTCACGACGCCCGGAATCGCCCGTGAATTTAGCTCGCGACAACGGATATCTGCGCCCGATGCGGTATGATGTGCACAGATTCCAAGGAGAAGAAATTGGCGGCCACCAAGATCACCGTGAATCACAACGGTTCGCTTCGCATTGAAGGCGATTTCGAGATAGTCGATCCGGACGGACGCCCATTTGGCCTTGCCGGTAGGACCACCTTGGCGCTCTGCCGCTGCGGGCAATCCTCCAACAAGCCCTTCTGCGACGGCAGCCACAAGACTTGCGGGTTTGCCGACACCGTAGTCGCCCGCGAACTGCCTCCGCCCAAGCCAAAGCTCCCGACACTGTGATCCCTGGTTTTTGCGTTGAGACAGTCTCACACTGAGACACTCTGTGTCTCCTCTGTAAGAGCCCTTCATTTCCAGTTAAGTCTTTTTGTCTCTTTGTGATACGTGTAAATCAGCCACTTACACCCCTGTCTCGCCCACTGCGAGATTTCGGTTCCGCCGTGCCGCGCCACATTATAAGTCCCTTACATACAATACGTTACAGCCGGCCAAATTTCGCCCAGAACGGACACCAACTTGCATCCCTCCCGTCAGTTGTAAGTCTTTCGTAGGCATTTGGGGGATTTCGTGGGCGGTTGGGGGACAATTACCGGGTTTCTACGCCAAAGCCACTTTGGCGCGGCAACCGCATCGATACGTCTGGCTTCGTTCGGGAAGCGCGTCACTGCCTTTTGCGAAAAGGAAAGCTCGCGACTCCTGCTAGCCGCGACGCTAGGTCTCAGTGTTCTGTTCCTCGGCTCGATTTTCTATCTGCGGTCGGCTGAGATTTCCGGCAACCCGCAAACTTACCTTTACCTCGAAATTGGCGGCACGCTGATTAGTTTCTGCTACGCCGCGAACGCGCTGGTGCGCTTCCGCGGTACGCATGATCGTACCGCGCTGATTCTCTCCTTCGGCTTCGTACTCTCCGGAATTATTGAGACGGTCAGCTACTTCGGCCTGAACGACCAGATTCAAGCCGATCACGTGCCCATGACCAGCATCCCGATGGGCTGGATGGTCAGCCGAACACTTCTGGGCATAATGCTGCTGGCCGCCATTCTCATCGAGCGGTACATCCCCACGGCGCGCCAACCCAGCCGCGAAACTGCCGGCGCGCTCTTAGTGGTAGCGACGGCGGCATATCTGACCAGCGCGGCCTTTCTCGCAGCGCCGGCGGCACCGGTTGCGCGTGTTTCCCACATTTTCTCCCGTCCCTGGGATTTACTTCCGGCAGCCTTGTTTCTCGCAGCGGCGATTTATTTTCGCCAGCGGCTATCGGCTAACAGCAGCAAAGGCGCAGCCAGCTTGTATGACTACTCGCTGTTCGGAGTCGCGGCGCTGAACTTTCTTTGCCATCTGGCCGCCACATTCTCGCGCCAGCTGTTTGACGGACCCTTTTTCCTCGCCGAGATCTGCAAGACCATCAGCTACGTGGTCATGCTCTCCGGCGCTCTCTTGGACCAAGCGCGTCTTTTTGAGCAAGTTCGCTCCATGGCGGTGAGCGATCCGCTGACCGGACTCGCCAATTACCGCCGCTTGCTGAGCGTCCTGGAAGCCGAGCTGGATCGTTCGCGCCGCACGCAGCGCGCTTTCAGCGTCGTCCTGCTCGATATGGACGGTCTCAAAGCCATCAACGATCAGTTCGGACACCTGACCGGCAGCCGTGCTTTGGTGCGCCTCGGCAAAATTTTGCGGAGCCATTCGCGCGCAATCGACACCGCCGCGCGCTACGGCGGAGACGAATTTGCGCTGGTGTTGCCGGAGGCCAGCCGCGACATTGCCGCGCGCGTTGTCGGACGCGTTCGCGAGCGGCTGGCCGCCGAAGTAGAGCCCCCCGCACTCTCCGTGAGCGCCGGAGTGGCCGCGTTTCCTGAAGACGGCGACACCCCCGAAAAGTTGCTTGCCGCGGCAGACCGCAATTTGTATCGCATGAAGAATCGCGGCACCAGTGTGCAAAACCTCGCGCGCATCGCGGCGTGTCTCTAAAGATGAGCGACGCTGACCATGCCGCTAAAAACGAAATTCACATTTTTTCGCGCCGAAAAACGCGTCCCCATGGAGATACCGGTGGTGCTCGCTGGACATCGACAGACGCCTGGCACGGAATCGACGTTTACGGAAAACGTGAGTGCGCGCGGCGCGCGTGTGGTCAGCGTGCGCAATTGGGAAAAAGGCGAGAAGTTGACGCTCGTCTCGCGCACCGGAGAGTTTCGCTCCTCGGCTCGAGTGGCTTACTGCCAGCCACTGCATGGCGACGGCTATGCGGTTGGAGTGGAGTTCCTCGAAACCAAAGGGCGATGGGTTGTTTGAATCCCAGAGATAGCTCGGCCCAACGGTCGGCGGAGGGAGGGAAACGTTCGGAACAGAAGTCAGATAACTAGCGCAAATAAGTTACAGGATCAGAAGCGTCGCACGGAAGAGAAGGCCGTTCGGCGCTTCTTCCTTTTTGGCAGCTCTCCGCACTGCACCGCTACAGCCGATCACACCTTTTTCGCAATCAGCATAAGGCATTCGCCAAAGAGTAGTGAGGGCGAGAGCAACATCGCTCGGATCTCACGGTTCCTTCCGCGCTGGGCCGCATCCTTTTCCTTCCGGAAAGCCACGAGCGTGTACAGCCACATCCAAGGCGCATAAATCGCGTACACATAACTGATCGGCTTGATATGGGTGTGGCCCGCTTCGAGCAATCGAAATCCAGACACATGCAATTCGTAACGCAACTCAGGAAATGTAGCCAGGCCAATGTGATGAAGAGGATGCCGCGCCGATTCGTTCAGCGGGCGAGCATCCCGCCCAAAGAAGCCGCTCCCAAAGAAGCGCACGCGCGAACGCAGAGCCGTGATGTTTGGCGTGGTCAACAACAGCCACCCGCCAGGTCTCAGCACCCGCCAGGCCTCTCTGAGAAAAGCAAAATGATTTTCCAGATGCTCGATGCCTTCCGTGGAAACAACCGCGTCGAACGTGCCATCCAGCCAGGGCCATGGATGGTTGAGATCCACCTTTGCGAAGCCATCGCCCAAAATGTCGGCCGCTTTCGGTTCGACATCTGCTCCAACGCATGCGAACCCTCTTTGCCTGAGCGCGATCGACAACACGGCATCGGCGCCGCACGGTGTATCCAGAACATACGCGCCCGGCGCCAGGCCCAGCGACCCTATGCGTTTGAGCACCGCGCGTTGAATCACGGTAAGTTCAGCCGTCACGCGAGGCCCCTTTCGTTCAGCACGTCCTTGTACACGCGTATCGTATTGGCCACCATGCGTTCCGCGGAAAATTTTTCGATGATCTCTTCGCTCGCCGCGGCGCCCAACCTGACTCGCAGTTCACGACTCTCCACCAACGACAGCATCGCCCGCGCGAATTCCTGCGCGCTTGGCTCCGCAACTAGCGCCGTGCGCTGATGTTCCACGACTTCCGCTAAAGCGCCGCGCGTCGTTGAGATCGCCGGCAATCCCATGGCCATGGCTGTCTGCAGCGCCGTGCCCAGCCCTTCAAATTCCGACGGAAACACAAACGCGTCCAGCGCCGCATATACTTCCTCTATCTCGCTGACAAAACCAGGGAAGAGCACCGCATTCTCTTGCTCCAGCCTCCTGCTTTGAGATTCCAATTCCGCGCGGCATTCCCCATCGCCGGCCAGGAGCAGCCTCGCCTGCGGATATTTTTTGCGCACCACCGAAAGCGCTTCGACGATATGCCTCTGTCCTTTCTCTGGCACAAACACGCCCACGCAGCCGAACAAGAATTCGCCCTCGCTCACCCCCCAGCGCCTCCGTGCTCGCAACCGCGTTTCGGCGTCGGGCAGCTCTGGAATGCTGACGCCCTCATTCACAATGGAAATCCGCTCCCGCCCAATTCCGGACTTCACCAGGCTCATGGCCACATCTTCGCTGTTGGCAACAAAGCGTTCGACCGCCCGGAAGCGCGCCTGCGAAATCCAATTTTTTTGCAGCGGAAATCCGATTCGCCGAGACAACAGCAGTGGCATGCGGCGATGCAATCCCGCCAGCCATGCAGCCGTCAACGCATGCGGCTCATTCAGATGGGCCAGCGCGAACGGCTCCCGCCGCGCAGAAAGTCGCGCCATGGATCGCGCCGCCCACCCGCGCAATCCCAACCGGGGCGACAAATGCACGGTGATTCCCGCCTGCGCCGCACGCCGCGCCAGTTCCGATCCTTCGGCTGCCACAAACTCGACCTGGTGCTTCGCTCGCACCAGCCCCTGCAAAGTCAGCAGCGCCTGGCTTTGCCCCCCGCGCCATTCGCGTTCCAGGTCCGCATAAAGAACCTTCATCCCATGCCCTGCCGGCTGCCGTCATTCCTCAGAATTCGCCCCAGCTTCCGGTACTTCAGACGGACCGAGCGCGCCGCCATTCTCGCGATCAAAGCCCCGCGATAACCATCCATGAATCCGCCGCGCAGCACGAAATTCTGGAACCAGCTCCAGGGAGACGCGAACCACATCGCGCTCCTCCAATTCCGCTTGCCTTCCGCGAACATTTGTTGCGCGGCAAGTGTCGTATAGTGATCCACTTTCGCCTCGTGCTCCGCAACCGAACGCACCGTGTAGTGCAGCAAGTCTCCGCTCAACCGGCCGATTTTTCCGGGATGGCGCAGCGACTCGTGCACCATACCTAAAAACTCCGCCTCATCCCGGCGGTAGAGCCGGCGCTGAAAATCGGGATACCACCCGGAATGCTCGATCCACGCGCCCAGATAAAATGCTTTGCGCGAAACTTCGTAAACGCAATATTCGGGTGTGTGTTTTTTCCAGGCCAGCAGTGACGTTTTCAATGGACTGCTCAGCTCTTCATCGGCGTCCATGGAGAAGACCCAATCATTACTGGCGCACTCCGCGGCATAGTTTTTCTGGTCCGCGTAGTTAGTCCAGGGGCGCTCGAACCACGCTGCGCCGTGCTGACCGGCGATCTCCGCCGTGCGGTCCGTGCTCCCGGAATCCACTATTACGATTTCATCCGCGATTTCCTGCAGCGAAGCCAGCGCGCGCGCCAGGTTTTCTTCCTCATTCAGCGTGATGATGCAGACGGAGAGGCGATTCATCGCAAGAGCAGCACAAAGGAGTTCCGCGCCAGTATCTCACGAGTTGCCGCGGACCTTACGCCACGGCCACATTCTTGGAGTGCGGGAGTCTTGTTTAGACTGAGCCGCGAAGGGCTTCCGCTCTTACTGTGTAAGATATGGTGTACGGAATGCTGGCCGACTGCAGCTCTTCATTCAGAGGCTACTTAGGCGCCAGCGTAAATCGAATCACGCTATTGCCGATGCGGAACTCCGAGCCGTTTTGCAGCATAGCCGCGCGCACGCGTTCTTCTTCGAAGAACGTACCGTTAGTGGAATCGAGGTCTTTCAAGTTGGCGTAATTCTCGTGCACTTCCACCAGACAGTGATGGCGCGAAATTTCCTGGTCGTCCACGACGATGCCCGCGCCTTCGCGGCCCAGAATCACCCGAGGCTTTCGGAGATTGTGTACCGCGCCCTTCGCCGGACCGGACACCACGGTCAGGATCGCCGTTTTGGCCGCCGGCAGTTTCAGCCCATCTTCTTCGGGAGTCAGATTCAGGTTAGACCGGCTGGCATTGCTGCGTGCAAAAGACGGCAGTGGAGAAACCACCATCGTCTGATCGGGTCGCATCTGGATTTCAACTACCGTGCTCTGCCGGCACTTCGCGCAGTGAAATTGGACTCGGGCATGCGCCGCCACTTCCGCGTCCTTCAGGACGTGTTCCATCCCACAGTGCCTGCAAGCTGCCTTCATACTCCGAACATATAGCGTTACACGGCCAGCTACTAGCCGTGCGGGAGTACAGGTTTGCTGCAAGCGTTACGGGGCCCCGCCTCCCCGCAATGAAAATCAGGGCACTTCCGCGTGGCTTGTCCCAGCTTATTTCAGTTTGGCGGACTCCGCTCTGGCCGCGATAAGGATAGGAATGTCAGAGTCGGCGTCTTTCCAAAGTGTTAGGAAATCTTGATAGGCCGTGCGGCTCTTGGCAGTGTCGCCCTCCATTGCGTAGGCGCGCCCCAGTTGCAGATGGGCCAGCGCGCCGATGGGTTCATTCAGAACAATGCCGCGATGGTCGAGGATTTTCTGAAACTCTACGGCAGCTTCCTTACCTTGATGTGCGGCAAGATAGGCTTCTCCGCGCACATAAGCGGGGTACAAATTGGGCCAGTTATAATACGCGAAAGCTGGCAAACCCAATTCATATGAAGCAGCGCCCTTGAGAGCATCCAACGCCTGTTCAGAGTTTGAACGGAGGAGCGCGAGCTTTGCGCGAAGAGTGGGCAGGTAATTGAACTGTGCGACCGTGTCCTCCGGAAACCTCTTGGCCAAATCGTCAGCCAAGGCTTCCGCTTGGCTTGCGTCCCCCGCATAGGCCAGGGCCAGCGCCAAGCCGTAATCCACGTCCCGCCCAGATACACGTCCCTTCGCAAAAGTCGCTTGCTGTCCCGCTCTATCGAAGTTTCCGAACAACGCTTCCCGTAATGCAGACGTGGCATGGAAGGTCGCCGTTGTTTCCTTCTCCCCTCCTCGCCCCGCCGAATCTGCGGCCTGCCGTGAGAACTCTCGTGCTTTCCGGAGATGTCCAAAATAAGCAGCCGTGTCGGCCTGCAACGCCAGTAGCAAATCTTCGTCTCCCACTTTGCCAGCGGCACTGGCTACCTGCCGCGCCATTTCAGATATATCGTCTCGATAGAAGGCAATCAAATAGAGAACTGGGGCAAAACGAGAGTCCAGACCCTTTGCGTGTGCCTCTTTACCCGTAACCTCAGCTTCTTCGACTCGGTTCAAGTATAGATATGCGTAGGCAAGGACTCGGTAAAGTAGACTGTTGGGTGGAGAGATGCGCATCAATTCCAAGCTTTCTTTGAGGCTTGCGTCGTATTGACCGAGAGCGACCGTGTACATTCGAAGGCTCATGTGAAAGTCGGGATCACGCGGGTACGTCTGTACACCAACTTCAGCGCTGCGCCGTGCTTTCAGAATGTCGCCAGTCCCATTCCAATAGTAATCTGCTTCAATGTGGAGTTTTTCCCGCTCACTCAGCCCTGCTCGCAACTCGAAGGCCTTCCGAGCGCTTTCTGCTGCCAAGGCAGTGTCAGAGGTGGTACCAGCTAACGCCCAGTAAGCCATGGCGAAATTAGGGTCGAGTTGAGTGGCTCGCTGGAAAAATGCCAACGCGGCCGCATCATCGTCAGTGCTCAAACCGAAATTGTAAGCTTGTAAGGCCTCAAGAGACGCAGTGGTCGCTTGCTGGAGCGGTGTATTAAACTTTTGTGCGGTGCTCAAAGACTCTCCAAGTTTCTTTCGCATTTCCGAGGCGGCCTTCCCAAGCGCATCGAGAACGTGGCTTTTGTCGTTCGCCTGCTCTTCTGTGCCCGCCAGCAGGTCTCCTGTAACGCAGTTCACGGCCTTGAGAATCAGAGTGTATCGGGAGCCAACCAGGGCAATCGAACCGTCTAGTGTTGCTGCGCTGCTCGTCCGTTGACAAACCTCGCGCGTGATTTCAGGCGTCAGTCGGGTATTTGCCGGTCGTTCCATCATCCGCAATGTTTGTTGGATTCCTTCTTGTGACACCAGGCTCAGGAACGGCGACTGCTGCAACTGCACAGAAAGACCTTCTCGAAGCGTTCCGTCGAAAACTGCATCACCGGTCGAATTGGTGAAATCTCCGAGAACGAGGGTGTCTTTGTCGGTGAGTCTTGCGGTGGGATGGAAGTAATAGATATAGGCGGTTGCAGTAAGCGCAGCCAATGCCACAGCGACGAAAGCAATCACTTTTCGGTGTCTTCCCATGCCGGTCGAACCTTGTGGGTGCGCTGCAATTGACAGCCGCGCCGACTCGATTTCGCGTTTCAGTCGCTGCAAATCCGTACGGATGTCGGTGGCGCTCTGATAGCGCAACTTTCGATCTTTCTCTAGCGCTTTGGCGGCAATTTCTTCGAGCTTGTGCGGGAGTTCAGGGTTTAATCGCGCCATAGAGACGGGCGCTCGATTCAAAATTGCGTCATGGATGACCGCAGCGCTATTGCCGGGAAATGCCATCCGCCCGGTGACTACCTCGTACAGCACCGCACCAAAAGAAAATAAGTCCGTTCGTGCGTCAAGCTCTTCGCCTCGCGCCTGTTCCGGGGACATGTAGGCGATCGTGCCCACGGCGGTGCCGGGAGTTGTGACCAATTCTTCTGTGGCGGCGGTTGGCATCGCGGAGACACCGACACCTTCTGCGACGGGAGCGAGCTTTGCCAGACCAAAATCCAAAATCTTGGCGTGCCCGCGCTGGGTGACAAAAATATTGGCAGGCTTGATGTCACGGTGGACGATTCCTTTGGCGTGGGCAGCTTCGAGCGCGTCGGCAATCTCGATTCCTAGATCCAGCCCTTCCTCAAGCGGCAGCGGCTTGCCGGAAATGTGGTGTTTCAGCGTCTGCCCTTCGAGAAACTCCATCGCTATGAATTGCTGTCCGTCTTCTCCGCCAATTTCATAAATCGTGCAGATATTCGGATGACTCAAGGCAGAGGCAGCCTCTGCCTCACGCTGAAAGCGGGCTAGGACCTGAGGGTCCCGCGCAACTTCGTCTGGCAGAAACTTGAGCGCAACAGCGCGATGAAGCCGAGTGTCCTCAGCTCTATAGACAACGCCCATACCTCCGGCGCCGAGTTTGTCGAGGATGCGATAGTGCGAGATTGTCTGGCCAAGCATGTGCCGCAAGTGTAGCTTGAGCCGGCATCTTATTGGCGCTAAACCGCGCGAGTCAACTTGGGCGTAGTTGACGAGTTTTTCTCTCCGCAGGAGCCCGATCGGGAATGGTTAACGCGTTAGGGTTGACCGCCTGAACCACTCCTGGATGGTCGGCTACTTGGAGACTGATCGCTGAACAGGGACCCGCATTCAAGGCGCTCTTTCGACGGGTTGTGCTACGATTGCAGGTTACAAACCACACCAGGAGCCGGCAGTGTCTGAGCATATTTCGCGCAGGGAACTCAAGCAGGACAAAATCCACGACGCCATCGAGCACGGCGCCGAAGCGTTTTATCTACATAAGCAAATCACTCTTGCCGTCCTGCTGGTCATCCTGGCCGGCGCCATTGTCTACGGCTCCTGGACCGTCTATCACGACCGGCAGACCGCCGCGGCCACGGTGGCTCTCGACGTTGCGATGAAGGCCTACAACGGCCGCGTTGGCACTACGCCGGAGCCCCAGGACGTGAGCGAGGTATCGTATACGGATGAAGCGTCGCGCTCCACTGATGCATTGAACAAATTCAATGCCGCCGCCAGTAAGTATCCCGGTACATTGCCGGGAAAGCAGGCTCTCTATTACGCCGCACTTTGCCTGGAAGACCTGCAACGCCATAACCTGGCGCTCGAAGACTTGAAGAAACTGGCTTCCGGCAGCGAAAAAGAACTGGCCAGCATGGCGCAATATCAGATCGGGGTGATTTACTCGCGCACCGGCAAGACCGAGGATGCCGTGAAGGTATTCCGCGAACTCGCGGACAAGCGCTCGGTATTCGTTCCCCGGCCGCTGGCGCTGCTGGAATTGGCCAACACGCTCCGGCAGACCAATCCGAAAGAAGCCGCGACAGTGTACCAGCAGGTCAAGAAGGAATTTCCCGATACCGCCGTTTCCGAGCAGGCCGACCGCGGTTTGGATCTGCTCGCCCCGAAATCTTAGCTCCTAACCAGGAAGACCGGAGCTGCCCATCACACCATCGTCGGCATTAGCGCCTTGGGCTATGCGCTCGGAGCTTTCGCGCGGGCGGCGCTATCCCGAACCTTCGCATCCATACCGCAGCGAATACGCGCGAGATCGCGACCGCATTATTCATTCCCGCGCCTTTCGCCGCCTGGAAGCCAAGACCCAGGTATTCACCACGCGTTTTTCCGATCACTTTCGCAATCGGCTGACCCACACATTGGAAGTGACCCAGATCGCGCGCACCGTCGCCGCAGCGCTGGGACTGAACTCCGAGCTGGCTGAGGCGCTGGCGCTGGTACACGACATCGGCCACCCGCCGTTTGGTCACGCGGGAGAACGCGCGCTGGATGCGCTGATGCGCCCTTACGGCGCTTCCTTCAATCACAACTTTCATGCGTTGCGCATTGTCGAGAAATTCGAGCAGCGCTACCTGGATTTCCCCGGCTTGAATCTGACCTTCGAGGTGCGCGAGGGCATCGTCAAGCATTCGCGGCAATATTCCCCGGCCGAGGCCCCGCAACTTGCCGAGTACCTGTTGGAGTTGCAGCCGCCGCTGGAAGCGCAACTGATCGATTGTGTGGATGAGATTGCCTATAACACCGCTGATGTGGATGACGCGCTCGAGGCGAAGATTTTGGATCTCGCGGCGCTTTGCGACCAGGTCCCCATGTTTGGCGAGGCATACCGGCAGGTTCACGCCGCGCATCCCTCCGCCAGGGAAAAATTGAAATTCAACGAGGCTCTCAAGAAGGTTTTGGACCATCTGGCCACCGACTTGATCGAGACGACCACGCTGCGCGTGCAGCAGTCCGGAGCGGCAAGCGTGGATGATATTCGCAGAGCGCCAAAACGGATGGCCGGATTCAGCGAGGAGTTTGCCGCGCGCAATGCGCAGCTCAAGCGCTTTCTTGTTGCGAACGTCTACGAGCATGCCGTCATCACCCAGGATCGCAAGCGCTCGGTCCGTGCCTTGGAGGAGCTTTTTTATTACTATTTGGAGGTGCCCGGCTCAATGCCGGCGACCCACGAGGAGTTAGTGGCCGCCGAGCCGCGGCACGTCGCCGTCTGCGACTACATTGCGGGAATGACCGATCAATTCTTGCTGCGCCGCCATCGCGATCACTTCCGGAATTCCGCCGCGGCCAGCTGACGTTTCCAAGAACGAACCCTACCAGCATCTAGATTCCCTCGCTCCTTGGTGGCTAGATACAATGCGGATTGGGTCATTTTCCACGTAGGCATAAATCGGAATGCAAAGCTCCATCGCCAAATTGTTTGCCGCCTTGCCAAAAATAGGATTCCTACTGTTGGCCTTAGCGATGGTCCGCCCCGCATTTGTGAACGCTCAAATAGCGCAGCGTGGGCCGGCGGCAGCTGCCCCCACCACATCTCCGACGACGCCCGGGGATCCACTCGATCTGGGGCGCGAGGCGCCGCGAGGTACGGTCATCGGCTTCATCCGCGCCGCGCAATTCGAGAATTACGACGTCGCGGTTCAATACTTTGACGTACGCGGCCGCGTTGGCGCCGAGCCGGAACAAGAGCTGGCTCGCCAGCTATTCGCAATTCTTAACGCGCGGTTTAGCGGTTCGCTGGATTCCATCACCAACGATCCGCTGGGCAGGCAGGGCGGCGGCCCGCCGCGGGACCAGGTCGTTGTGGGTGGCACGCCAGTATTGAGCGAATCGTTTCCGCTTTACCTGGTGCGCGTGGACCTGCATGGCGGACAAAAGGTCTGGCTGATTTCGCGGCGCACTCTGGATCAAGTCCCCGAAGTTTACGATTCCCTTCGTTTTCTGCAGGTGGAAAAACGTCTGCCCAAATTCCTGGTGAAGACCCGCCCGCTGGGAATGCCCCTATGGCAATGGATCGCCATCGTGCTGTTTGTTCCAGTGGCTTTGCTATTAGGCTGGCTGGCCGCTCTGCTGCTTCGGCTGGCCACCCAGAGAATACGCCCGGCACTGGGCTTGGCAACCACCCCCCAGGAACCCTTGCGGCGCTTTGGACCCAGTGCGTTCCTGGGCGCGGTGATCATCCACTATTACTTCGTCCATTTGATCGGCGCGTCGATTCTTTACCGCGAGTATTACCGCAATTTTCTCCTGATCTTGCTGGCCTTTGCTTTCTATTGGGCGATTACGCGGATCACCTATTGGATTTCGCTGCGCATGTGGAACCAGCTCACCACCCGCGGCCTGTATGCAGAGCGTTCGCTGGTCTCCCTGATTCGCCGCGTTGCGGACGTGGCGATTTTCGTGCTCATCGGTCTGGCGGTTTTGAGCAAGGTCGACGCCAACGTTCCCGCCGCCCTGGCCGGCCTGGGCATCGGAGGTTTGGCCATCGGCTTGGGCGCGCAGAAAACGTTCGAAAATATGATGGGTGGGATTTCCATTCTCACCGATCGCGCGGTCTTAGTGGGCGACGCGTGCCGAATTGGAGATCAGCGCGGCATCGTCGAGGATATTGGATTGCGTTCGACCAAGCTGCGCACGGAGGACCGCACCTTGGTTTCCATTCCGAATGGCACGGTGGCCACCGCCGTTCTCGAGAATTTCCGTCTCCGCGACAAGATCCTGTTCCGGCAGACGTTGCGGTTACGCTATGACCTATCGCCGGACCATGTGCGCTACGTGCTGGAGCAGTTGCGCCAGATTTTAACCAGCCATCCCAGAGTGGAAGAGCTCAGCGCGCGCGTCCGTCTGCTAAATCTGGGAGAAAATGCGATCGAGGTTCAGATTTACGCGTACATCATGACGCGGGAGTACCGGGAATTTCTTGCTGTACAGGAAGAACTGATTCTGCAAGCCATGGATGTCCTGGAAAATTCCGGCGCCGCAGTGGCGCTGCCCACACAAACCACAATGGTCACCCGCGACGCCTGGGTCGACCCACAAAAAGCCGCGGCGGCGCAGAAAGCCATGGAAAAAACGCGCGACCCCGGCGTCCCGGGCATGCAGCGCCCGCCGCTAGCCGCCGACATCATCCCGCCAAAGCACTGACTTCTCTTGGCTACTTGCCGTTTGCGGCCCGTTCGATACGGAAGGTGAAGCAGCCCGCGGTTGTGCTGTTGATTTGCAGGTATTCCACATCGCCATCGGCCAGCAGCCTTTCAATTACCGGCTCGTAGCACCCGTCGGTTACATATTCCTGCGCCTTCAGCTTGCGACCGGGTGCGTACGCTTCGACGGTGCGCGGACTGTTGCGCAGCTCCTCCGGAAATCCACCAGTTTCGGGGTAACGCTGGCAGCCGTCGGCGTGGATGTAGACGGGACCGGGCTGGGGCAAGGATTCCTTGCCGGTGAAGCGATCGTAAGTGAAAAGAATCCTGCGGTCTTTTGCCGCGATAGTGCGCAGGCAATGACGGCAGGGAGCGTTATCGTCCGCAACCTCCAGGTGAGCCGGAAAGCCGTAGACTGGCGCCTTCAAGGTGTCGCGGACTTGTTCGGCGACTTCGGTGGCGATTGCTACGATACGAACGTTCTGCATGGGAACTCCCTCGCCTTAAGTTTTCGTGTTACGGCGGGTGCGATGCAATTATCGAACGCGTGCGCGCCGCGTTCTATCCGCAAACGACTGCCAAACCAAGCAGGAATTTCTTCTGAGTGCTCCGTATTTAATCGCTCCCTCAAAAGATGCACCTGCCCTTTCGTCCAGTACCCGACTGGGAAATCCTGACCCTTATGCCCTTTGACCAATTACGTTCCCAGGCCCGATAAAGGGTAATGGGCTGCCCGGTGTGTCCCGGGCAGGGAGGGTGCAAATGTTCCGCAATCGGATGCTTATGGTGTTGGGGGGATGTTTCCTCGCGTCTTCAACGGCTTGGGCTGATGGTGTGGCTTACGTGGATTGCGGCAGCCATCCAGAAGTGACGCAGGTTTTCGGGAAGCCCCGGAGGACGCCCGAGACCGTGGCGGGTATACCTTGCGGGGAACGCTTTACGATTTTGCAGTACGGATTCATTTTTTCCCGAATTCAAACAAAAGACGGGCAGATCGGCTACGTTTATTCGAGCTTGATTTCAGCGGACCATTCCGGGGCTGCGGCACCGCAGCCAACTCCGGCACGGGCGAACACCGCGCCTTCCCCTGCACCGGAGGCAACGGCGAAGGTTGCGCCGCCCAACGCGAATCCGCCCGCACAGCAACAAGCCGCTCCGATTCAGCCAGCTCCGGCGCAAACGACGGTAGCCGCGGTCGATGCCAACCAGGCGACTGCTTCGCCTGCGCAATCTAGTGGCACTCCTGTGCAGTCCAGCGCTGCTCCGGCAACTCAGACCCAGACCGCGGTTCAGCCTGTGCCCGCGCCAGTGACCGCAACCACTCCCAGCGCGCCGGAAACGCGAGTAACCGCCGCTACGCCCCCTTCGGCGACGCCTGAGCAGGCTCACCTGCCCCCCGCCCCAGAGGTCTTAGTCGAGAGTGCGGCGCCCGCTGCGAGTGCCACGGAGGCTCCCAGGACGGTCGACGCGCCCGAGACTTCCGCCGCACAGCCTGAGCCTGCGCCTGTGCAACCTGCGCCGGCTATCCGGAACGCGAGCTTGAAGGAAAGCTGGGAGAAGCCGAAATCGGTTGCCCGCACAGTGGGTACTCGTAATGTGGGCATGCCCAGATTGCCTTTGATCGAACTCTTTGGTGGCTATGGATTCGCGCGCTTGGATAACGGCGCGGGAACCATCTCCAACTCAAACGGAGTGCTTGGATCGTTTGGCTGGAATATAAAGCCATGGCTGCAAGTCATCGCGGACAGCAGCTATAACCGGGTGACAGTGAGCGGCACGAAGAATGTGCTGTATGGAAACCACTGGGGAGTCCGGTACTTCCGCCGCCTTCGCCATACTTGGGGCGCCGCACCGTTTGTGGAAGGTTTGATCGGGGGATCGCGCGCTGACACGACGGTCAGCGGGGTCGGCGGGTATTCGACCTCGAACAATTGCCTTTCCTACAAGATTGGCGGCGGAGTCGATATGCACCCCCTGCGGCATTTTGAGATTCGGGTGATCGATTTTGATTACTACCGGACTTCATTCGGCACTAATCTGCATCAGAACAACTACTTTATTTCGACGGGAATTGTAATGCGGCTGTTCGGGCGCTCCGAGGAGTAACTCGAGACTGCTGACCTTGAAGGATGTGGTCCAGCCAGGAGTGGGCGTGTAAGAAGTAGCCTCCATCTATCCCTCTCCCTCGATTCGCTTAGGACGGCTCGCGCCCTTCGAGGCTCAGGATAAACTGACGCATCCAATATTTGTGGATGCTAGGTAGTCCAGTTCTGGTCGTAGGAATTAAATAGAGAGCGTGCCACCCACCCCCTCCCCCCCGTTTTCTGGATCTGTTCATTCTACGGCACTTAGCTATCGATTGGCTTGGATCTGCACATTCTAAAGGAGTTACTCACGGATTTGGGCACTTTCGGTCCGCGTCAGCCTTTGCGGAAGCGGCGAAAGAAGGGAATGTTGTGCCGGAGCATGGCATCGTAGGCGCCCGGGTGTTGCACGGCTGCGTTTAGTTCGCTTTTCACGCCGGGAATGGATTGAAGGAGGAGTTGGCCGAGGTAGCCGAAGGTATCGGCGGTTTGGTGGGAGATGCGCCTTTCGGCCAGGGCGATGAAGACTTTGCCGAGGACATGGTTTATGTCCGTGACGGTGTTGAGCTTGCCGGAAAGGGACGCGAACTCGGCGGCTAGCTTTTCGGATTCAAGGCGCTGCTGCTCTTCGCGTGTGTGGTGGATGCAGAAAGAGGGATGGCCCTTTTTGCGGAGCATGCGGCAGGTGCGGCCGTCGGAGGTTTGGTAAAGACACTTGTTGCTGTTTGGATCGAGGGAATCTGGATTCATTGGAAACCTCTGGAAAAAAAGGGTTTACCCCGCCATTACGGCGGGCAGGACAGAGACACGTAGAGCATAGAGACAGAAAGGGGAAGGAATTTTGTTTGGGAATGCTGCTACGAACGAGTGGTCTGGCGACTGGGCGCAGAACTCTACAGAGGAGATGTTACCGCAGTCAGTACCATTTTGTCAAGCTAATTTTATAAGTAACTACAAACAAAGAGGTTAGTAGGCACATAGGTATGATACACTCACCGGGCACACTAGAGGTGTGCGTTATGAAAAGCAAGCGGGCTCACATCCTCCTACCTCAAGACTTGGTTAAGGAGATCGATTCGATCGTGGGGCCTAGGGGCCGTAGCGCATTTTTGGTCGAGACGGCCCGAGAGGCGGTACGCCGCAGAAAGCTGTTGCGCTTTTTGGAAAGCGACACTCCTGCGTGGAAGGACGCGGATCATCCGGAGCTTGCCCGGGGCGCGGCAGCGTGGGTGAGACAGCTCCGGCAAGAAGGTGAAGCGAAGCGTATAAAAAGGCGCGCACGTCGAAAGAAATGAAGCTTTTACTAGACACTTCGGTGCTGATCGATGTCCTTCGCTTAAGGAACCAACGCCGCGATTGGTTAGCCCAGTTGGCGCGAGGCGGGCACACCCTTTCAACGACGATACTAAATGTCGCGGAGCTCTACGCCGGCATGCGGGCGGGAGAGGAACGTCAGACCGAGGCGCTCTTAGCAGGCCTGGAATCGTACGAGATCAACGGAGCGGACGCGAGAGTTGCGGGTAAGTTGAAGAGCAGTTGGGCGAGGAAGGGACGTACTTTAACCCTTGATGATGCGATTATCGCCGCTATCACGATTGAGCGCGGTTGCGCGCTGGTTACCGATAATCGCAAGGATTTTCCGATGGCGGAAGTGCAGCTGTATCCGTTGCCGTGAGGTGGCACTCGCGGAAGGAAAGACCCAGACGTAAAACCGACGTCTGGGGCACCCGGCAGCAGAAGATTTCGCAGGCCAAGTACAGGCTCCACTTCCACCTCGCGGTTACAAAGGAAGGAGATGTCAGCTGGAGGGATTCGGAATGGCGGCTAGAGCGCTCAACGGAAGGAAAATCAGTATACGGTACGATGGACAACTTGGAAAAAGAGACTACTGCTTTCTGCGGGGCCGTGCTTGGAGGGGGCGGCTCCGTGTCTTATTTAGGGAAGAATTGATTGCAGTTCCAAGCCGCCAGCGAGGGGCAAATTCTGGAAATTCATTTCGGAATATTGCACCCTCATAGGCGCCCACCATCTCCTTTGATTTGGAAAGATCGCAGAAACAAAAAAGGGCCGCTGAATTCTCAGCGGCCCTTTCGC
>Ga0307478_10000664_pt1 | contig 33971 bp, 35 predicted proteins | sample atmos_gasesECM4C_2_FD_203713 | JGI IMG/M metagenome (GOLD analysis project Ga0307478, IMG submission 203713) | Hardwood forest soil microbial communities from Morgan-Monroe State Forest, Indiana, United States - atmos_gasesECM4C_05 | ecosystem: Environmental > Terrestrial > Soil > Temperate...
TGGATAGTAGTTGTACGCGACCAGCGGCGTGGAAAACGAAGCGCTGGCCATGTCGCCCAGGAGAAAATCCGCTCCACCGTAGACAGGGTTCGATGAAGTGAAGATGCCGGTGGCGCTGAGACCTCCTTGAGGATAGGCGACGTCCAGGAATGCATTGGAAGTGCGGTCATATTCGAAGCCAAATTGCAAGCCATGGGCGCCTCGAAGAACGGAGAGCGAATCGGTAAATTGCCACGCCTGCGAAACTTGCCATAGCGGGTCGTAGGAGGATCCTCCAAGCCCCTGGAAGCCGGAAATCGAGATGGGCGGCAGACCGAAAACAAATGAGCTTGGCGGAAGTCCCGTCAACCCGTATTTGGGTGCGTCGGAGACGCCAACAGTTACTCCGATCGGATTGGCATGCACGCTCACTCGGTTGAACCCTAGGTGGAACTGGTTCACGACACTCGGCGAGATTGCGTAGGTCCAACCAATGGCAACGGATTGCTCGTGCGTAAAAAGTTGAAAGGCGAGGTTCCCGTTACCAACGTCGGGGTTCGAAGTCCATAGCGGGGTCAAGACGAACTTCTGAGTGTTGAAGCTATAGCGGGCAAAGACTTGGTTCGCCGCGTTGATCACCTGATCGAACCTCACATCTGTCGAATACGTATGGTTTGGCGCAGAAGTAACGTATTGATAGTTGTTGACGGTAAGACTGTTCGGCTGCCCCTCCACAGCAACCGCAGCCGCAACATTCGGATTCGGATAAAGGTTGAAAAGCCTGGACCCCTCGGGGTCGATGCATCCGGCCAAAACGATATCGCCGCCCGAAATGCAGTTCGTCTGTGAGGGAACGACCGGTACCAGTGGCAGATCGCTGGCAGGCAATTCCGAGAAGTTGCCATGCTTCATCAGGGGTGTTGGAACGGTTGAGAACTCTGTCAAGACTGTATAGCTAATCAAACCCTGGAAGTCGCCAAAGAAGAAGCTCTTGTCGCGGCGGATTGGCCCTCCCAGAGTGCCGCCAAATTGATTTTGCTGGAATCCTCCTTTCGGAATATCGTTGGCGTTATTGAAGAATGTATTGGCGTCCAGAAGGGCGTTACGGAAAAACTCCCAAATATCGCCGTGAAATTGGTTCGTCCCGGACTTAATCGAAACATTGATGACGGCCCCGGCCGACATTCCAAACTCGGCGGAATAGGTTCTGGTCTGAATGCGAAATTCAGACAACGCGTCGGGCGGCGGCTGTACCGCCTGGGCCGAAAGTGACAGTACGTTCGACGAGCCTGAGTTGTTATTCGTCCCGTCGAGCAGGAAGTTATTTTCCAAATCCAGGTTGCCGTCGACATTGAAACGGTCCGGAGTTAAGAACCCGAAGGGTGGCGCTTTCTCGCCCGGCGGTTCGGTGGAGACGCCGGCCTGCAACAAAGCGAGATCCGTGTAGCGTCGGCCATTCAGAGGCAGGTCCACGATTTGTGTCGAGTTGATGACTCCGCCGACAAACGCGGACTGTGTCTCCAAAAGCGGCGGCGCCGCAGTTGCCGTCACTTGCTCCGACGCCGGACCGACCGCAAGAGCGAAGTCGGCAGATTGGCGAGACTGGATGTCGATTACAACACCGGCAACGCTCTTCGAGGCGAATCCGCTGGCGGACACCTGAATTGTGTAGGTGCCGGGAATCAGGCCTGGCACCTCGTACTGACCCGCCGTATTGGTTTCAGCGGTGCGTACTGTATTCGTTGCTTCATTCGTGACTGTGAGTTTGGCGCCCGCAATAGTACCGCCGCTGGGGTCCAGCACCTTGCCAACGATAGTTCCAAAGTTGGCCTGCCCCCAAGCCGGCGACGCGCAAAACAACAAAAACACAAAGCAAAGACTTTTACGCATCATTTTGTTCCGCTGCCACCTCCTCGGAAAGATAAAGCTGGCCATCCACTCTCCTCATGTAGAAGGCCCTGCCGATGAGCGTAACCGAGTGGTGTCGCCAAGCCAATGGCGATGCGCAGGAAGCGAGTTAGTTCGAGTGGTTACCCGTGGTTCCGCTCAAGAATCCGATCCAAGGATTCACCACCAGGGTCATTCAGTAAAAGGATTGTTCGCCCTTCGTGACGAGTGAGCGCTAGAGGCTTGGCCGCCCACGCGGGATCGAGCTCGGCTGCAAATGAGTATTCGTGCTCGAGCCGCCGGAGACTCTGAGGTGACGGCTGTTCTGCGGCGAGTGCAACTGCGAGGATCGGCGATGGATTGCCCCGCTGTCGACCGAGGTATAGAGTGAAGTCCAAGCCCCCCCGGAAGGGCACCAACTCGTACCCCGAAGGCCCCGAGATCGAGGACATTCTTGTCGCCACCGCTGCACGACCTGAGGAAGCTGAGTTTGGACCAAATGCCACGAAGACGTCAATACTTCAATACTAATGACGCTCGCACAGCGCGCGGACACGCAGACGAGTTCTGAAGAAAAGCATGAGATCTCCCCCCGTAAACCGTGCAGAATTTGGGGCCAACTTGGGGCCAAAACCAGGGCCTTTTAGGCCCCAATCTGCGGTTCTCGGGAGGCAAAGGCAACAGACTCAACAGGATTTTGGTAGGGGCGGTGGGGATCGAACCCACGACCTTCGGCTTAAAAGGCCGCTGCTCTACCACTGAGCTACGCCCCTAAACTGTTTATTTAGCAATAGCTTGCAAGACAGCCGCGGAAACAGTGTTCTGGCTGGTGTCACTTGTGGTGTCACTTGATCCCAGCAAAGATACCACTGCATGCAGTTTGTTCGGACCCAGATGCGCGTACCGTCTTGTCATCGTCAAACTCTTGTGCCCCAACAAATCCGCTATATCTTCAAGTGGCGCGCCCTTCATCCGCAAACGGGGCTCGCGAACGTATGCCGCAAATCGTGCCAATGGAAGTCCCTGAGCTTCGCTAGAACGATCGCGTCATCAAACCAATGCCGCCCGTTCTCAAGTGGATCGCCAGTCTTCTTCGACTTGAAGACTCGCCCCTTGCCCCCGCCAGCCTCGAATGCTACTTTGAGCGCGGTGATAGCCGCATCGTTCAACGGCACGTGTAACGGCTCCCCATTCTTGGTCTCGGTGTTCGGAATGTGAAGCTCTCGGGACTTCCAGTCTACCATGTCCCACCTTAAAGCGTATTGGCTGCCCTTGCGGAGCCCGGTGTTGATGGCCACGTCCAGTTCCGGCAAGTGCGCGGTCCATTTCTTCTCGAAGATAATGTCCCGGAGCTTCTTTTCCTCTTCTTCCGTTAAGAACCGAACGCGATTGTTATCTTCGCGTCGGTGGGCAACGGAACGAGCGAGATTGCTGGTGGCTTTACGATTCAGAATTCCCAACCGATAGCTCAAGGACATTAAAGATCGATAGTGGTTCTGGCAAGCTCACCTTCATCGCGCGATGTAGTGTTTAATCTCACCTATCTCGGCAATCTGCTACAAGGACTTGGATCTGAGACGGCAGCGGAACTGCCCGAAGGTTTTCGGATTTGGGATCGATATTACGATCTCAAACGAACTCCCCGCGTGTCATTCGCACGTTTCAAATAGCGGTAAAGAGTTGTGCGACCAATCCCGAGAACTCTCGCTGTTTGCTTACGATCATCTTTGCAGAGCGCCAATACGCGTGAATGTACAGGTCTTGCAACTCTTGTAGCGTTACCGGAGCTGAATAAAACCACCACAACAAGGAGTCTCGGGGTGGTGTAGTGCGGCCTAAACCAGCGGGCATAGTCATCTCGATCCTCCTCAGACGCAGATAGCGTCGTTGGACGGCGTTCTATATACGGATGATCATAGTTTAACCAGCAGCTTAATATAAATAAGAATATATAGTTAATTAAATAATTCTAATCATCATGGCATAATCGGCGGCGAGAAGTAGTTTCGAAGGCCTCATCTTGCCCACGCCCGCGTCGAGAATGAGCATACCTTCCTGCCATCGAAATGCGGGCCTGTCCTTTCCAGGTGCCGATAGATCAACTCTTCTACGATGGTGAGGACTCGTCTGAATTGCCGAATCCGCGCACGCGCAAGTCGTCAGACGATATAACTTAGACTACGATTCCCGTTTCGGGAACTCGAATAAAAACTCATTGTGCAAAAATGCACAGTGGTCTATAAACGTTTCAGATTTGTATTGACACGTATTTACTATCATGCGCATATACTTGTATGGCTCACGTTGTTACCTGTGTTTAAGGAGATTCAAGGATGCTCCCCACCCCACCAGGGAAGCGGTTGCACCTGAATCGCGCCTATCTGCATAGTTATTCACTGTATTTAGGTCTGCGACAACGTGCTTCCCGGTTCTGTCCCCAACTCTCAGCCGTGATTGGGGGCAACATTGGCTGACGAATCTGCGCCAGGACCGGATCGCTCTCCAAATCTCGAACAACTCAGTTATCTCGTAAGCGGCATATTCAATGCCCCATCCGTCGGTCTCGCGGTGTTTGATACAGATGCGCGGGTGGTAATGTCGAACCCTGCTTTCGCCTCCATGATTGCGGACGCTTCGCCTCCCGCGCTTAACGGTAAAACGATTCGTCAAATCATGGGTGATGCTGGCGAAGACCTTGAACTTGCCATCAAGAAATTCTGGGAGGCTGGGCGAATCGACACTCGGATCGAGGTTTCAAGAAGATCGTGCCGCAACCGTGATGTCAGCCATTGGGATTTCAACCTAATTCCGTCCTGCAACGATACCTCAGGACTTGCCCAGGTCATTGCAATAGCAATCGAAACAAACCATGAGAAAAAAGTCGAAGCGTATCTTCTTCATTTGATGGCAGATATGAACTGGATTCGCGACCAAGTTGCAAAGGACCGATCATCTCTCGAAGATCGCCGCGAGATGCCCGTCCCACCTCGCGAGAAAATTGGCCTGTTGGATGCGCTGTCAAAGGAAGTTCAGAGAGTGTCAACGCTGTTGCGATGCGGTCCTACCGTACCGCCGAACGTAACGGTTACGAACGGCCAGTTAACGGCCGCAAATCATCGCGACCATCGCCGCTCTCAGAATTTGACGAACTGTGGACCACCGCTATCGCCCAGAGAACAAGAGATCCTGAAACTCATCGCGAGCGACAAGGTCAGTAAAGAGATTGGATCGATGCTGGGGATAACCGCAAAATCCGTTGACACGGTCAAATCCCGCATCATGTTAAAATTGCACGTTCACTCGACTACCGCCTTGGTGATCTACGCAATTCGAAACCATATCGTCTCGATGGATGCCACAGCTGGCGACCCCGAAAGCTTGTAGGCATTTACCTGACGCAATCTACCGACTATACATACTTATACGTTAATTATAATAAGTAATTATACATCGTAGACTTGGGAGGATCGATGACCAATCTTTCCGAGGCAAAGATAGTTGTGTCGGCTAGGCCTGTGGTGGCCATCGAGGAAGTTCGACGGATGCGAGGCGGCTGCCAGTCTCACTTGATGGGCTGTTCCGATGGTTTCTATTACATTGTGAAGTTCCAAAACAATCCACAGCACAGCCGGGTGCTAGTGAATGAACTTCTGGCGACTCGGCTTGCGGAGCGACTGGGCCTCCCGACCACACCCGCCGCGATAGTAGACGTTTCCGAACACCTCATCAGCCTGACACCGGACTTGTCGATGGAGCTGGCGCGTACTCGTGCGCCTTGCACACCGGGACTGCAATTTGGTTCGCGCTACTTTGGAACTCCACGCAACGCAAAGACTCTTTTTACGCTGCTTCCAGATCGGCCATGTTCTCTCGAAAATCTTAGCGACTTCGCTGGAATGCTAGTTTTTGACAAATGGACCTGCAATACAGATGGACGGCAGATTATGTTGCTTGAGAAGGATAACGAACCGGGTTATTCAATGGCGATGATCGATCAGGGCTTTTGTTTCAACTGTGGCGAATGGAACTTTCCAGACTCTCCTCTTCGTGGTCTATATGAGAAGCGAACACTGTATGCAGAAATCCAGAGCCTCGATGACTTCGAACCGTGGTTGAGCCGAGTAGAAGAAGAATTCGACCTGGAGACCCTTTCCGAGGCTGCGGCCGATATACCTCCAGTGTGGTATGGCTTTGATTCAGATGCTCTTTGCAATTTGTTGAAATGGTTGAATCGCCGGCGCGGTTTAGTCAGGGAACTGCTGCGGATAGCATGCAAGAGGTTGCCGTGTGTCTTTCCAAAGTGGGGCGATGACGGAAAGTCTAAACTCGTTTGCGTCAAATGACGCCTATGGAACCCTGTGAAGTTGTTTGCCGTCAAATTCATATAATGCGGCAAGGCGTCCCAGCTGGGTGACTTTCTCGGCCAATTTGTCCGCAAGAAGCTCAAGATGATGCATCAGGGGAACACCTTTAGTCGGAGGTTTCCTCAAAATCACGACGACCGTTTCAGTTATTCCGTCGGTTCCCGTGGGTTCCCCGGCCTCCCGAGATTCTGCTGTAGGTTCACTCACGTACAAAAATCCCGCCGTCATCATTTCACTTTTCCCGGAAGACTTCTCCGCAGGGAAGGAGATCGGCCGATCTCCCAATACCAAGTGAAACGTTTCTCCATCAGAACGCGAGATCATCGGAGCTTCGTCGTTCAGTCGATCAAGTAGGAACGGTCCGCCGTGCTTCTGGCAATGCGGACAGACCCCAAAATTCCGAAAAAACGGTTTCAAGACCTCATCTGAATCATCAGGAGCAAGGAACCCTGAAAACAGTCGCAGACGGAAGTCGGAAACTCCCATAGGTCCTCCTGCTTAGGCAGGAAGGGCGCCCCTTTCATTAGGCCATCCAACCTTGATGCCCTCAAGGATGCCGGAGTGGTATGAATGGGCGCCCTTCCGAAGCCTGACATTTATACAGTCTGTCAATTAGCTTGTCAAGAATCTAAATGCAATTCTACCTCCTTAGTCATATACTTCTATATGTAGGAAGACTTCTACTCGGGCCAAAGGTTCGGTCTATCTTTCGTTCGCGTTTGAGATCATAGGACTTCAACGTCTTTTCTCTGAATGTTGCCAGAGGGTGTAGACGAAGCTGGAAACGACACGAAAGTCATTTTGGCCCCGAATTGCCGAGTTGAGACTGAAAAAGTATGTGTGCTGGTAGTCTCCACCGCTTCGCAGGGCGACCGAGCGCGAAACTTGATACTCGATTCCGCCTCCGATCGCCCAAGACCACTTGTTGACGTACCCTGTCTCATTCCCGGTTCCATTAAAGGGGATCACCCCACTCACTCGGGCACCGCCAACTAAGGCATGAGCGTACGTCGCTAGCCTTCCACGTCGCGCCGGATAGAAGACCGGACCGACAAGATAACTCAGAACAGCAACGTGCTGCCCCGTATCGAGGACATTGGAAGCTCTCACGTAGCTTGGATTTGCAGTCACTCCCAACCGGGGGGATAAATCTCCTGTGACCGCCGCATCCACACCCGACAAATTCACTCGATTGGAGGAAGGCATACCGAGGTTCGTGAACGCGTATCCCACGCTGGCCTTAACTTTTGGATCTCTCCATCCGAACACTGGTGCTCTCGCTGCGGGAACCGGATCGTAGTGGTGTCTTGGCGTACTTTGCCGAGTGGTTGTCGTCGGGCTAGAGCCTGTCGGAGTTGGCGGAGATTGTGCCAACGCTAATGTTGGCAGAAAACACAGAAAGACAATTCTAAAGGCCATCATCGAGAGCGCCTCCCTTTGACACTCTGTGATCCGTCGCGATGGCAGCGGGAGATCATCGATCACCTGACGGCATGTTGCTGAAATGGATCCGAATTCGTACCGCGCTTCTTGGGAGGCCTTTGCCAATTTGTAAGAAGTCTCGATCCGAAACCGCAGGGAAGATCGGTACAAGTTCCACGTCCAAACTCGCTGTACTGCCTTTCCACGTTGCAGCATCCAATGAGCCGGCTTTGTTATGCGCGACGTCATCTGCCGCTCCATATCCTTTATAGAGGATGGGGAGCAATGCCTCTACCGAAGCGAGACAGAGTGTATAACTGACTTCGACCAGCTTTCTCTTGTAGAAAGAAGCAAATAGCCCGAACGGGCGGGCCGGATCGACTTCCGCTAACAATTCATGGCCCTCGAAGGTCACGCCTTTCTCCAGGCTACAGTCCACCCACAGCCACCAATTCCCCTTGAAGCTCCGCTCATCGGACCATTCAATAGGGCGCACGACGCAAATGGCCTTTTTGTGAATCGAGCGAAAACGCTTCAAAGACTCTCCGAGTTGATCGTCATTCAATCTCAGGGTGAGAGTTCGACGTCCATCTCGTGCCCGTGCGGTGCTTCCAGAAAGTTCCATGAATACTACGATGACGGCAAACATGACGCTCCGCATCCAAGTGATACTTCCGTCTTCTCGGTAATGGCGCATCTCACTTTGCCTTTTCCACCCACTGGTCTATTTTTTCTGGATTCATCGAGAATTTTATCGGGGGACCGAACTGGACTTGGGCCATCCTCCCGGTCTTATGCCAGTAGATGAACGGACGGATATCTTTGAATCCGGCATTTATTGCCATCTCTGAGACTTCTGTGATGGCCGAAAGAGGAGCTCTATCATCAACGACCTCAATGATTTGGCAATCCCCACCCTCCTGAAGCTTCAGGTCTGCAAGAAAATAGTTCGCATCGTACTTCCTGTATTCCTTATCCTTGTAGATGCCAGCCTGAAGCTTGAAACGGAGACCCTCTTCAGTCTTATAGACAAGAACAACGATCTGTCGCCGGTTCGTCACACCAAGAGAAGTGTTTCTTGAACTTGCGGGGGCCACGCCAAGCGCAAGGATTAACCCCGATAACAGAATCACGGAATATCTCATGGGCTTTTTCATTTCACCTCTCCGAAGTTTCGTTGGCCCACGGCGACGAACAGCACACGCTATCAAGACGCGTAGGCAGCTACAGGCTACTGAGGCTTTGCAGAATTTGTGCTCGTTGGCGCTACTACATGCGCGTACGTAAAACCGGCAGAAGCAAAGTAGATGTGAGCTACCGTTGATCCCCACAAGATCCCGAAGGCTGGGTTTCCTTGACCGCTCTTTTTAAGAAAAGCGAGAGCCGCATAGGCCACCAGGTCAAGAGGAATACCAATGCCGTACGATCGCGCTCGGCTCGGATTGGACCCAAAAAGAGGGTTTGCTTCTGTGCATGTGTGCCTCCGCAGGCATGCCTGTGTGCCCTCAATATCCGCGACGGTCGCCGCAAGATTGAGCGCGTATCCAACCAGCATGGCCGGATTCCTGGCAGCGTTTGCCCAGGTCGCGTCGTGTTCGGTCATGTGGATTGGGTCAGAAAAATATGCGCGACCGCCCAGTAGAGCGCAAGACTCGCCGGTGCCAGAAGGGCAAGGGGCAGGGCCGTCTTGGAGACTAGGGAGAACTGGTATTGGATTGTCTGGGAGAATTCGAGTTGGCTCTTGGGCAAACGTGATTTGTAGCAGACTGATCTTTGGGAATTCAATTCGGGCAAGCGGAAGTTCGGTTACTTCTGATTGGGCTCGCGCTGACATTGCCGACAAGTATGTCAGCGTCAGCGCGATCAAAATCCTGTTCATAATCCCTCCAAAAGCGGCCCGAAGACTGGCGAACCTGTGAAGGGGACAGCAAGTTGTGGACCGCAGATTCGACCAAAACTGAAAGGTAAAAGCCTTTTAGAATGAACGCGCCAAATACTTGGTTGTGCTACTAGAACAACGGTAATTAGAAAAGTCCCGTCTTGGGAAGACTTCTTCGGGAATCAGTTACATTTCGAAACGCCACGCCCAACTTAACTCGTAGGCAGTTCGACCCGTTCTTAGAAGACCGTCGCTGCAACTGTTAGAAAATACTAAGGCTAATCGGGGGAGACTCTAGAAATGACCCAAGTTGGGACGGTGGTGCGGAAAATGCTCTGGTGCCTAGCAGGAGGTACCATCAAATGAAGAGTTACATCGGGATTGCGACGGCAACCGCGTCCTTCGCAGCGTTAATCCCTTTCCTTTTTCTTACAAAAAACACTTTGAGTAAGAGTCTTGCGTGAGCCGCCAAACTCGTTACGTTGGTTGCTCTTCTAAGCTCTTGCGTTTGTTCGGCCCATACTCCAGGAGATGATCAGACGCTCAGGCTCGGCGGTCAGAGGAAGCACGAAAAGTTGAGTCTTTTTAAGGCGCGATTTCCGCGTTCAATTTGTGGCGAGCCTCTAGACCCCTGGCACATCAATCGACACACTCTGAACGATCCTGATAACTCTGAATGGCTTACGTGTTGCATTGACGATCCTAAAGAGGTATCTGCTTTCTCCGGGTTCAAAGTTCTATCTCGTGATCGCAATTGTCCCGTTCTGGTCGGTTTCTATCGAGAACGCTTGCACGACATGGGGTTCGCGGTGGATGCGTCCTCGGTTGAGAGCGTCGTGCCAGAATTCGAAAAGGTATATGGACCGATACACCACGTAAAAGCCCCCAGTACAAAGAAGGTTCCAGTCAGATTCGCTTTTTGGAATTACAGCGAGGTAACTCTTCAGTTGAATGAAGAACTCCTTAAATACAATGATTTTGAAATCGATCCCTCCGAGCGATAGATCGCCGGATGCAAAGATCGTAATAATCAACCTGTTTTAATTGTGCAGCCGAGTTGGTGTCACCGATGAGGTGAACACAGTGTTGTCACTGATGTAATGCTCGACTTGGCCAGATTAGAATGCGTAGTACTACTGGTTAAAGGCCCCGTGAGGGTTAGCGAGTAGCTAGCCCAACGTTACGATGTTACAGTTCGGCGGCTCAATATCTGAGCCCCATGAAGCAACAGAGAGATGCGGAGGCAACTACAACAAGGCCGCTCAAATCCTCGGGGTCGAACGTACAACCCTTCGACGCTATTTGGGCGATGTGCGGCTTCGGAAGCAGGAACATTACAAATGAAAGGGCAATGACAGTTTATCTCATGCCGATTGGACGGGCCGTGTTACATAACCGTCTAATCGTTGTCTTGGAAGGATCGAAATGCAGGAAGATGAGATTGCTGGCGTCCACCCCGCAAAGGAATTGAAAGCAGGAGCGACTCGTCTCGCCCGCGAACATTCTAGGGAGTCACTTTCCCAGACAAAATCTTGAATTTGCTGCTGAACTCCTGATAGTCGGTAAACTGGCCGCGACACCAATACACTCTCTTTTTCAAATTGGCCTGCGTAGAGATCGTGAGAGGAATGAGCCGAGGAGCCGCGCCTTTTCGTTGCAGCCAACCATAAGTCACGACAGCCTGGTAGTCTGTCCACCTGCCCAAGAGTTCGAAATGCTCCGACATCCGGAGGATGTTAATAGCTTGATCGGTCCAGACTTCGCCGTAGCACCCGACGGTGGTGATCTTACTAACCGCAAAGAATACAAAGTCTAAGATCGATTTAAACATACATACGGCGTCCTCGGCGTCGGCCCGATACTGGAAGACCTTTATCCGACGCTCGTTGACTGTCACGTCGGCGGCTTGCTGAATTTTTAACCGGAGTTTTGTTCCTACCATTTCAGGTAGTTCGGACCACTCTCCACCCGATGACATGGCGTTATTTAAAGGAGGAAGGGGTACATCCTGTGACTCCTTTTTGCCATCGGGATACTTGCGGAATCGTTGGTAGCCATCCAAGACCCGGATTTCGTATGCGGACGTAGCAGATGGCGCCTTGTTTCCAGATCCCCAAGCAAAAGTTTGCACCGCGATAAAGTCCCGCATGCTATCGGCGAGAAGCTGAGCCTTGTTTCGCAGTACCTTGACTTCAACAGGTTCCTCGGGGCGGTGCTGAAGCACGTCGGCCGGAGGCGGCGCTACGAATCTTGGGTAGAAGTCTGCCGAAACTGGAGAGATGTATTTGGTCGATGGAAATATGCTCTGCGCTAGGCTGGGTTGTACCTTGCTCACAAAATCAGCCAGGGACTGAACAGGAACGGCCATTGCAACGAGTTCAGCATTTGTCCCTATCGAATTTAGAATACCGACGATCTGCTGAGTCTTGCTGTCAACGACTATGCCGCCGCTCGCACCAGGGCGAATTGCTTTATCACCGGATAAGCTGTAATCAAACGAAAGAAGGCCTGCCGTAGTCTCGCCCTTAAACTTGCCATGAAACTGTAGAAGGCTGCGGAAGGGATTGATGCCCTCTAGAGGATAAGCGTAAATATCTATGTCCTGCCCAACTTGCAGCTCGTCGAGACTGAAAGCAATGCCGTGATGGTAAGGTAGTGAGTGCTGTAGTTCGAAAATGGCAAGATCTCGACTGAGCGTGTACTTCATGCGAGCCGCTCCAATGCCCTCGTTGACAGTAGCGCCTTCATCCTCTGGCCCGGTAGCAAGATAGCGCTGGACCACTTTTTGCCCTTTGATTTTTCGAGGGTGTGCGAACAAAGTGACGTGATAATTCGTTCCGATGAAACGGCACTCCTGATCCAAGCAAAAGGCTGTGCCGAGCCCTCCTTTCACGCCGATCCCTATAAACTTCAAATCAGTTAGAGGAAACACGGTCATCCTAAAGTCGCGCTTCTGGACTGCTGAAGATGTCAACAACGATGACGGGTAAGGGGAACCTTCCTGGGTCAGTGCCGAGCGGGATAGACATAAGCTCACGATCAAAATTGGAATGACTTTGCGCAACATCATAGGACATCACCCGGACTTCCAACGAGTGCGCCCTGATGAGTTGCATGCGCTTTTCCATAAATTTAAGAGTCAATACAAAGGGTTTAGTGAGGGTTGCAGTAATGGCTCAACCAAAATGGAACGGATAAGAAGTCATTTCGGGAAAATCGAACCGTCGCTAACGAAGTGTCTCGGGAAATAACACTCCAAGCAGAACTTCAAACGGGACCGGGAACTACGCCTAACTCAATTCGCCCAACCCGGAATGGATAGGCCGTCATCGCGTAGCTTCTTGACACGCTCAAGAACTTCCTCACCAGTCAAAACATTATTTCCCGAGAGAATCTCAAACATCGCCTCGATAAGAGGCGAGTTGTAGGAGACGGTTTTCTGGAAGATTCGCATTGGATCATCGGTCTTCTTATGGTTCATCAACGCCCCACTGAAATGGACTTGACAAAAGATACCACTACAGAGTATGTAGGGTGAAGTAAATACGTTTGCACGGCTGGTGTCAAGGAGAAACATGACTTCCCAGATTCATGTCATCCATGCGGTTCGGCCGAGCCAGACATCGCTCCTGGCGGCGACAATTGTGTGTTTGACTGCAGCGGCACTGCTCGTCGCAGCGTTTCTCTAATACACGCCGCTCGTTACGGGCGCGATTTCGATGCTTGAGGCTCGCCGAACTTCTTTGAAAATCTCATTACCCTCCGAATTTCTAAAGAGGAGGTGGGTAGGATGCCACTCAATGAGACGAATCTGATATCGGTGAAAGAACATAGATTCAAGTTTGTTGTAGGCAGGAAAATGCATGCGTTCGTCGTCGAGGATTAGTTGAGGGACTGGTGGTCTGGCCTGACAAATTTAGGCTGAGATTTTGTGTTCCTGCTCGATCCGAGATCACAACGATTTTCGGGGCCAGGTGCTACGAAGCCGCGGAGAAGGCCGCACATTATGTGGTTGATATTGCGCGTCAGCCAAGCCACGCTCGAATATCCAGAACGAATCCCCCGTCTCAGGGTCCGCCACTCCCCTCTCGTCAGACTCTACAGACACTACAGGTTCAAGAATCAGAATCCGATTGAGTGGCATGGGAACTAAGGATGCCCAGAGCGCGGCAGAACTTCGATGGCAGATGGAGGGCCCTCGATGGGCAAGAGACAGGCCTGATCAGGCAGAAGCAACCCGGCATCATGCACTGTACACTATACAGACGAGTAATAATATGAACTTTTATTAGTCAGGAGAAAATCACATGCACGATGTATTTAATAGCTTTCTTTCCGCCGCGCTTGGCTCAGCTCTAGCCTCAAGCTCCCTCGACGTTCCATCCTCAAGCCTTCTGTATCTCGAAGCTCAATTTGGAGAAATACAATGAGAAAGTTTGTTTTGTCTGTTTCTATTCTGCTCTTGGTTACTCTTGTCCGCCCGAATATTGCTGCTACCCAGGAGGACGGTCGCAAGGCTGACCTGATCGTCGACGACGATAAAGTTCAATGCCCGGCTGCAACATTTACGTCTATTCAGGACGCCATCGATGCTGCTAGCCCTGGAAGTCTGATTCGCGTTTGCCCCGGTACGTATCGCGAACAGCTTTTCGTCAACAAATCACTCGGCATCGAGGGCGATAATGGCGCGATTGTGCTGCCAAGCAATATGGTGGCAAATGCAACCGGTTCTTCCGGCAGTCCAATAGCCGCTGCCATCCTCGTCAAGGACTCTGCGAATGTCAAAATCGAAGGTTTCATCGTGGACACCGCGAACAGTGGCGTAACCGAGTGTTCTCCGGACCTTATCGGCATTCTGTACCAAAATTCATCCGGCAGTATTGAACACAACGCGGTGCGCAACACAAAACTTTCCGTTTCACTTAATGGCTGCCAGAGCGGTGATGCCATCGTCGTGCAAAGCCTGGGCGGGGGAACCTCCAAAGTCAAAATCGAGGACAACAGCGTGCACGACTACCAGAAGAACGGAATCACCGGGAATGAATCGGGCACCGAAGTCACCATCAACAAGAACGTTGTCACGGGCCTTGGTCCGGCGACCGGTGCGGCACAAAATGGCATTCAAATCGGTTTCGGCGCGAAGGGCGGCGTCTCGGGGAATACCGTCACAGACAACGTGTGGGCTCCCTGCGTTTCACTCACAAACTGCGCATTTAATGCAACTGGCATACTGGTCTTTCAATCCGATGATGTGCGCGTTGAACACAATTCTGTCGCCACAAACCAGGTAGGCATCTTCGCGAACGGACAAAATGCCAAAATCGACTCGAACGACATCTCTAATTCCATGGTTCTCGTGGGGATTGATTTGGGCGGTGACGATGGTCTAGCCGATGGCAATGCCGTCACCAATAGCGGGCAAGCAGCCATCCTGATCGAAGGCAACAACAATAAAGTTCAGAACAACGAAATCACCGAAGCTCCTGTGGGAATTCTGAAGCTTTCCGGAACAGTCGGAAACACGCACTCCGGCAATTCGTTCTTTGCCACTTTGATTCCCGTGCAGGACCCTGTGCCGGCGCACATTGTCCATGTCGCGCCTCAGCGTTAAACTCTTTGTCGTGCATGGCGTCTTACGCCAAGAACTCTGCTGATTGCGCCGAGCAGCCAATACCCGACCAGCGCGCAAACCGGACATCAGGTCTAACGATGTCGGCCCTGATAAATGCCTACGGCCCCCGCGCGCTGCAACTCGAAGAACTGGCCAAGGAAAAAATCATGAGTTCAAGAGATTTTGGTGTCGTATGATCCCCTGCGCGGAGCTAGGGGGCAGCTCAGGCCCTCCACCACTCTGAGATCCAAGCGGTGCTGGAAAGCATTGCGGTGAAAACGTGTCTCTGACAACGCTTGAGTGCTCTGCCCTCCTGGTCCGGTTACACGGTACACAAGCGCACGCAACTTGTCGCCAGCAAGGTTGATGCCTGTTAGAATCATAGAAGTTTCGCGATGAGTGTGTGACAGGAAGACTTCCCCTCCTCTTCGTAGCCTCATGCTTCTGAACGACCTGCTTGGAGAATCGCAATATGACGGAGATTTGTAAGCGTTCGGCCTGTACATCTCGACGAAGTGTGGGTGGGTGTGGAAGATGGCCCGAAGTGGACACCTACGAGAGTGTCCACTTGGGGAGTAAATGGACACTTCGGAGCGAGCAGTCGTTAAGAGAGAGCCGCAGAGACGACGGTGGCCGGTGGCGGAGAAGTGCCGGATCGTCGAACAGACTTTGAAGCCGGGGGCATCGGTAGCGCGGGTGGCGTTGGCGCACGGAGTAAACGCCAACCAGGTATTCAGCTGGCGCCGGCAGTATCGCCAAGGGCTGTTGAGTCGGAGGAACGCTGAGCCGGTTAAATTGCTGCCAGTGCATGTAAGTGAAGCACAGGCTGGCGAAGCGCATCGATCGGGAAGTCGGCAAGTCACGGCCGCTGAAGCGGGCACGATCCAGGTGGAATTTCCCAAAGGACATATTTGCGTCTCCGGCAGTGTGGATGGAGAAGCACTGCGCCTGGTGCTGGAACACTTGCTACGATGATCGGACTGGATAGAGGTAAACCATACCCTCCAAATCGAACATCATATAGTTCTTGTGTGCGGGTACGGCCGGAACTGCCACTATGACCTCTTGACTTTTTCCATTGCGTCAGCGAATCGTAGAATTCGTTCGGCTGTTTTTCCAACACACTGCTCCCGGTTCCCGTAGGGGCACTTGAGTTCGCTCCGACTGACAGCACCGAAGTTCGCCAGCATTTCCTTTCGAGTACGAATGCCTTGACTGTGCAGAGTCCGAGCAAGGTTCTGATCCAACCAGTACACGAGTGCGACATCAGAGTCTTTCTCCGCCTTCGACCGAGAACGGTCGGTGAACCATATCCGAGACACTTCGGCCAACCCACTGGCTCACTCTCAGTTTTTGCAGCTTAACTCACCCCATAAGCAATTGCGCTGTAAGACGAGCACCTCCAGCGCGGCGTTTCTATTTCAAAGTTTCATCGTACATCCGTTTTGCGGAATTGTTGTTCCGGCGCGCGACGCTAAACGCTTTCGGCATGCATCTCTGTCCCAATTTGAACAGTCCTGCGAGATGGGTCGCCATATGCTTGGACTGTGTGAATGACAGACCTGACACCGCAACTACCACTTGCCGTCCCTTGCCCTACGTGTGGAGTCGATGCGGGTAAAGATTGCTTGTTGCACGCAGGCGGACTGCGTTCTGAACCGCACATAGATCGGACACTTAATGCGGCTAAAGCGATTGAGACAAACGGAAACGTCCAGCCCACACCGAAATAGATCGAAGGCCGGGCTGAGGGGTTAACTCTTCCCGGCCCCGGCCATCCCCCTCACCAGACTCGCGCCCTCAATTATGGTGTGAGCATGGCCTATCGAAAGGGGCGAAGTTTCGTCCGTTTGATATAGCTCCCCCAAGGCCCGGCCTCATGTTGCCTTCCGCTCATCTTTTTGGAATAATCTCGGCATGGTCATAGGCGACTGGCGACAGCAAAACGACGCCGATCAACAACCCTAGCAGCGTCCTAGTTCTTCTCATTCGAGCCTCCGAGACGCACAATACCGATTCGCAATGATTTTGGTGTAGCATTCCGGCATTCGTCAACACCACGACAGCAAAGTCTCCGCTAGTCGGCTCACGAGGTCGGATGCGATATTGGTGGGCCAACCAAAACCAAACATTCCGCCACGAGATTGCGGGTGGCTATCTTTGGTCGCCTAAGCGCAACGCCATCGGCGGACGCAATCCGTTCTACGAGTCGATGCGAGAGGTTGTGCCTGGCGATTTGATCTTCTCGTTTGTGGATACAAGAATCGCGGCTATTGGTATCGCCAAATCCTAATGTCGGGAGTGCCCCAAGCCAAAGGAGTTTGGCTCTGCGGGGCAATATTGGGAGAAGGTCGGATGGCGAGTGAACGTCTCGTTCGTTCCACTCCTCAACAAAATCCGGCCCAAGGATCACATCGAAGTTTTGAGGCCGTTGTTGCCGAACAAATTGTGCCATCGTGCGCGCTCTGCGTTTGCGCCTCACGCTGCCGGCAGGAGCGTCGCAACCGCCTCAACCCGCGTTAGCAGGGCATCCCGTGCGCTCTGCGCGTGCGTCTCACGCTGCTAACCGATTTACTCGACCGGATCTGACCTTACCGCGCGTCAGCTGCAGCGTGAAATTACCCGCGCTGTGTCCCCTTCAAGAGAGAGCCACGGTGGGGCGGGGGCGCTTGCGTTTCCACTCGTAGTCTTTACGCAGGCGCGACTGGTGCTTCTTCAGTTGCGACTCCATTTCGCTGAAGGCTTGCTTGCAACTGGCGCGGACGTTTTCGCCGGTTCCCGTGGCGTGCAGCGTCCCGGTCGGCAGCGACAGATTCAGCGAGAACGTACTTTCTTCGCGTCGGGGGTTTTTTGAAAAAACGCCGTGCAACAGGACGAGATCAGGTTCATAGCTTTTCAAAATGCGGTTGAGTTTGCTGGCGTAAAGCTCGACCTCTTTTTCCGCCGGTTTGTGCGGCTCGACATTCTTGTAGCTGATCGACAGTTTCATGGATGCACCTGTAGGAGTTCTCGCAGAAAAGGCGGGCGACGCGGGGTTGCTTTTTGCACCGCATCATGGTCAAAGCATACCAGCGTGCGCTGCGCGCGGCAATCGCGCTGAGAGAATTTGTAATGCAGTCCGGTCTTGCCTCGGCGATTCTTACGCTCCCTACCACAGGGTGCACAGCCAAGAGTGGCTGTGCCACCTGCAACGGTGACCTAGCCTGCGTTGACAGGCGCGGCTGGTCCACTCTACTCTGCCGTCGTTGCTTCTGTAGCACGGTCACTGTTACCTTCGCCGTTTCGAGCGTGTTTCCGAAACGCCGCGGAACGAGAGTGATTGCGCTACGGAGAATCGGTGCTGCATCGAAGACGGGCACAGCATGCTGTGCCACAACAATGGCATTCCAATTATGCCTACCCGGGCAAAACCTGAATCGAAGAGTGTGATTCGCGTGGGGCCGGCTGGTTGGTCCTACCCGGATTGGTTTGGCTACGTTTATCCTTCGCGGCGGCGGAAAGGATTTCACGAGGCGACGTATCTCGCGGAATTCTTTGACACCATCGAGATCAACACGTCGTTCTATAATCCGATTCGACCGGATCACGCTGCGCAGTGGATCGAGCGCGTCGCGGCAAACCCGCGCTTCGTCTTTACGGCGAAGTTGTGGCAGCGATTCACGCACGACATTTCCCCGGGCGCTGGGAGCGCGGCTATCGCCGCGACGACAGCCGAAGACGAGCGCGCGGTTCGCGCGGGGTTCGACGTTTTGCGCGCGGCGGGGAAACTGAGCGCGGTGCTGCTGCAATTCCCTTTCTCGTTTCATCGCACGCCCGAGACGGTGGCTCATCTTACAGCGCTTTTGAAGCGCTTCGCGGATTATCCGCTGGTCGTCGAGGTGCGCCACGCTTCGTGGCAGACACCGGAGACTTTTGCATTGCTGGAAGAATGCAAGGCGGGATTCTGCAACGTCGACCAGCCGATCATTGGGAAGTCGCTCGAGCCATCCGCGGAAACGACTTCCCCGATTGGGTACGTGCGACTGCACGGGCGCCGCTACGACACCTGGTTTACCGACGACGCTGCCGTTCCTTCGCACGAGCGGTACAACTATCTCTATTCCACAGAAGAGCTTGCGCCGTGGGCCAAGCGGGTCCAGAAAGTGGCGGAACGGTCGCGCGACGTCTTCGTCATCACTAACAACCACTATCAAGGGAAAGGGGTGGTCAACGCGTTGCAGCTGATCAGCATTTTGAAGGGCTCCAAAGTGAAAGTGCCGGAACCATTGCGGCAGCAATTCCCTGAGTTGGAGGCCACCGCCGATACACCGCCGGCGGAGCCGAGTTTGTTTCCGTTGAAGCGCACAGACTGAAGTCTGTGCCAAATTGAAGCGGCGAGCGAAAATCATCGGCACCCCCACCCCGGTTGTTTTTTGTAAGAGCGGCAAACAAAGGACTTATGCTTGACGCGGTCTATAAGAGTGCCAATTGCTCGACTTAAAGTTGTTTTGTTTTCAGCGAGTTGCCGATGGCTCGCAAGGGTGGCAAGGAAAGGACTTACAGGAAGCGGGCTAAAAGTCGAAGTGGGCACTCCCTGCCCTGGTTTTTTGTAAGTGTTGATTCTGAGGGAGTTGAAGTGGAGCAAAATCATCACTTCTAGAAGTGTTGATTTTGAAGGGTTTGAGAGAGGGCGGCTTTTATAAGATGGTAACTGGGGCGAGACTGAAGATTTTGAGGAAGTTTGAAGGACCGCGCGGCGGAGGAGCATGACTTGGGGAAGCGCAGACGGGTCTGCGTCCCAAACAAACGGCAAGAGTATAACATATTGGTACTTATTGCCAAGTAAAACTTTAAGTGGTTTGTTTGGTGGGAGTTGACGGAGAGTACGACGGCAGGGACATTAGCGGATCAAGGAAAAAGCAAAACGCGCATCCTGAAAACCGTAGGGTGCACAGCGCCCTGAAGCTCTGCGCCACGCGCCAAAGACCCGATATGCGCCTTATGGTTTCCTAATTAACCGGTCAGGACTTTCTAACAGCGCTTTTCTTACCCTTGGCATGTTATACGGCGAGACTTACGGGTCCGAATTGACCGCTCATCGTCGTGCGCACGCAAAACGAGATGGGCTAAACATGGTTCTGCCATGGCCCCTTGAATGTCTGGGCAGCGGATCGTAAGGCGCCAAGAAAGGAACCGCGGTGTCCATCCCTTTAGAAAGCGTTGAGCAAGATCCGATCGGTCATTGTAGCGTCTGTGGACATATTGGGGAGCTCTTTGAGCTCCCGGGAAGGACCGACAAGTGTTGTCTCGCGTGCAGCGCAGACCTGGCAACCGCCATAGTGTTGACTACTGAGATAGACGCAGCGACGCTTGCTGGCCGGAGTACTCGTGCGCTCGTGTCTGAATTTGCTGAGGTCAGCAGCCGGGTTCTCCATCGAGCGCAATCGGCATAACTAATCTTCGTTGGGATTCCGCGAATTAGAGGATTAGACGTGTGGCTCTCCAGTGGGCTGACGCCGGACCTTAATATTGCTTTCGTTCTTACGTGCTGCGGCGAGGTCATAGGCAAGTTGCATTCGCAGCCACGTTTCTGGCGTGCTGCCGAATGCCTTCGATAGCCGTATAGCCATCTCGGGGCTAATGCCAGACTTGCCGTTCACGACGTTGTTGAGCGCCTGCCTGGTGATGCCGAGCACCTTGGCGGCCGCGGTCACAGAGAGCCCCAAAGGCTCAAGGCAATCGTGACGGACGACGCGACCGGGATGAACGGGATTTTTCATGGCCATAGAATTTTCTCCCTCCTTAATGGTAGTCCATCATTTCCACGTCAAAGGCATCCTCTCCTTCAAAGCGGAAAACGATGCGCCAATTGGCGCGCACGGTGACGGACCAGAATCCCTTTAAGTCGCCCTTCAGCTGGTGCAGGCGATAGCGCGGCAGATCGAGAGCCTGTGGCGTCGTTGCCGAATCGAGAACTGTAAGAATCCGTTCCACCGTGTCCAGCAGGTCGGGGCGTATACCGCTTCGGTCCCCGCGTTCATAGAGGCGTTTGAGACCTTGATGCTTGAAGCTCCGGATCACAAGCGGGTATTGTACACTGACAATTGTCGCTTGTCAAGTCCTCGACGGGAAGGCTAGAGCTGACACGGTGAGACGAACGAGGGATTGCTGCTTGCGGACTTGGGCATGACGTCAAACTTCTTCGTAGTCACCTGGGCGCAGTGTCCAGACTTGATAATTGCGACCTAGAAGACCTGCGGGGTCAGCGCCGTAGCGATAGTCGCGAACATGAACGACCCAGTTGCCGGGATGAGTGCAGCTTGGCGCCACGGAGTCCACGTCAAAGATCATCCACGAACTTCCCTGAGGAACACGCCCAGCGCCCCACTGGGTGAGTTGCACCATTTCTGGCTTGGGCTGGAAATGTGCGGGCATTGCTGACGCCATTCTAAGAGTGAAATCGTTGGGGCGTCAATTCAGGGTGTCTTGGGCGGTACTCTCCAAAGGGAGCGGAGCAAGGCTGGGAGTGGAACTTTTTGGGGTGGGGAACGTAGTATTGGACAAGGGCAGAGTGGAGGGAGGGCAATGATCATGTATTGCGATGGCTGCGGGAGACCGTTCAACTCCGGGGCTCGGTATTGCAGCGCGTGTGGGAAACAGCTTATGACGGGACCAGAAGCGCCTCCTGCCGTGTCGTCGGCGGGGGCTGGTCGCTCGTCGGGTGATGGGCGGGTCAGGCGAAACATAAATCTTGTGGCGGGATTTTGGCTGGCGAATGGAATTTTGCGGTTGATGGGAGTGGCGTGGTGGATGGTATTTCGACGGTTAATTTTTGACGGGGGCTGGCCATTCCGGAATTGGGACCCTGGGTTTCGCTCGCTGCTGTGGGGCGGGGTGTTTTCAACGGGCATTTTTCTGGCTGTCTTTGGGATGATTCATCTGCTGCTGGCGTGGGGATTGTATGAGCGGCAGCCGTGGGCGCGGGTGTTGGCGGTTGTGGTGGCGTGCCTCGCACTGATACGGATTCCGTTTGGGACGGCGTTGGGGATTTATACGTTGTGGGTGCTGGCGCCAGAGGAGTCAAGGCGGGAGTATGACGAGATGGCGGGTGTGCGAGGACAAGTAAGCATGGCACGATAGTTCGACGCGCGAGTAGCGAGAAAAGAGAGAGCTGATCTCTCGCTGCTCTCCAGACCACAATTTGCGTTACATGGCGGTTCCAGCCTAGAGAAGAGCCGGGCTAAAGCCCGGCATCTACACACAACGATTCCCTGCTAAGAATTGCTCCTCCAAGAAAATTACATTACTCCCCAGAAGATGGCGTTGAAGAGGAGCTGGAAGGTACCTTCGGTTTGGGCGCGGTGCTGGACGCGGAAGCCGAACATTACAATTTTGCCTTTGCCGCGGGTGAAGGCGACGGCGGCGGCTTTGCGCTGGAGGCGTTCGGCGCCGTGCGCGTAGCCGGAGACGAGGATGTCTTTGGCGTCGTCGGGATACCAGGCGACTACGGAGCGCTGGACGTCGGGCGAGGACACCGAAGTTTGAAAGGCGATGGGCGAGTCGACGAAAGCGTTGATCTCGCGAGGCATCCCGGCGGCCACGGGATGATTTGTGTCGAGATAGACGCGCAGAAGTGAGCCGGGGACGTTGAAATCGGAAGTGATCGTGGCGGAGCGGCCACCCGCGCCAGCCGGACTGGCGAGCGCGTTCCGAACGGGAAGATTGAAGTCTTCGCCGATGAGCACATCGCTGGAATTGGCGAGGGTGATGAGCGTGCCGCCTTTGTCGACGAAATCGCGGAGCGCGTGAAGACCTTCTTTGCCGATGCCGCCGGTGTATTCGGGCGGAAATTCCTCAGAAAAGCCGAAGCGACTTTCTTTGCCTTCTACGATGGTTTCGCGAGAAGAATCCGGGAGGATGATGACGTCGTAGGAATTGTTGAGATTACCTGCTCGCACTTCCTTGTTTTCGATGCTTTTGTACTTGAAGCCGTACTGGTCGAGGAGGAAGCGGGTCCAGCCTTCGTCGATTTCGGCGATGTAGGACTTGTAGAGGCCGAGGCGAACGGGCTTAAGCTGAGCGGCGCCTTGGGGAAGATCGGGGCGCGGAACTAGTTGAAGGTGAAGTTTTTCGGCGTTGGAAGCGAGTTGGGTATGCGAGGCGAAAATGAATTCGGGAGTTTCGTTGGGCTTTTGCGAGAGGAAGACCTGTCCGCCGGCGGCTTGCATGGCGTTGGCCAGAGCAAAGATGTTGTTCTCGTGTGCGGCGATGGAGAAATACTTGCCGTTCGCATTAGAGAGGCCACCGACGGGCCACTGGGCGGATTTAAGAATGCTTGAAGAGTTGAGCTGATCGGGACGGATAGCGAGGCGCTCGGCTTTGACGCCCATCATGAGCGGAAGCGACCAGGCGGCGACGTCGTAAGGCTCGAGAATGCCGCTGTTGGGCGCGGGGCGAACTTCGGGATAGCGTTGGATGCCAAGCATTTCGTCGACGAAGCGGCCGTAGGGTTGCGCGGTGGGAACGAGATAGATTTTGGCATCGGAATTTACGCGGACTTCGACGCCGTGTTCGAGAAGAAGAGCGACGAGGCGAGCGGCGGTGACGGGATCGCGCTGGTCTTCGATGGGAATGCGCCAGCAGATTTGCGGGTCGGCGGACTGAACGGCTTGCGTGGCCATCGAGGCTACGCCGCGGAGAAGTTCCTGGCGAAATTTGCTGACGATTTCGAGAGCGGCGCTGGAAGTGATGAGTTCGTAGTCCATGATGTCGCGCAGGCGCCAGAGGCCGCCGGGCCAGGGATTGGGGAAATTGATTTGCTGCTCGTAGGTGATTAGGCCTTTGGTGCCGCCTTGGAGTTCGTCGGGGGTGACGTCGATGGGCGAGGCGATACGAGCGGAGGCGACTTCGGTGAGCACGCCGTACATGTTTTTCCACCAGCCGGTGTTGCGCGTGCCGCCGGGCCAGTAGGCGTCGAAGGAATAGCCGTAGATGACGCCGGATTTCCCTGCTTCTTCGAGGCGCCAGCCCATGTCCGCGCCCATGAGATTGTTGCCGCGATGGACGAGCGGATTGACGAGTTTCGCGACGGGATCGGCGTTGGGCGGAATGTAAATGCGCGGGCCGGTGTAGCCCATCTGATGTTCGTCGAGCCAGAATTGCGGAAACCAATCGTGATAGACCATGTGGTTGACGTTTTTGGTTTCGATTTGCGTGAGCATGAACCAGTCGCGATTGTCGTCGTGGCCTACGTAGTGATGGTAGAGATAAGGCATCGCGCCACCCTCGTACTTGGTGCCGACGTACTTGCGGTACCACTCGGTGACCATGGTTTCGCCGTCGGGATTGAGAGAGGGAACGAGGAGAACGATGGAGTCGTTGAGGCGGCGAAGATATTCGGGATCTTGCGTGGTGGCGAGTCGATAGGCCCACTCCATGGCCATTTGGCTGGAGCCGATTTCCGTGGAGTGAATGTTGCAGGTGATGAGGAGGATGGTTTTGCCTTCGGCGGCAAGCGCATCGATTTGCTGAGGAGTGAGGCCACGAGGGTCGGCGAGTTTGTGAGCGATGTCTTTGTACTTGGCTTTGTTGGCGAGATTTTCTGGCGTGGAGATGACGGCCATGAACATGTCTTCGCCGAGGGTGGTTTTGCCAAGGACTTCTAGTTCGACTAGATTTGAGGCTGCGGCGAGCGCTTTGAAGTAGGAAGTGATTTGACGATAGTCGGCGAGCTTGCGGTCGGCGCCAACTTCGAAGCCCAGGAATTCGCTGGGCTTGGGGACATGGTCAGAGGTTTTGGGTTGCTGTTGCGCGCGGGCGAAGGGGGTAAGAACCGAAACGATGGCAATGACGAGAAGAACTCGAAGACTTCTCATAATCCGCTCCTTGGGGGGACGAAAAGCGTAACAGTATGCACCTGAGGCGGGGATTTTGCGAGACCAGGATGGCGGAGGTCTTCGCACGGCCGGTGACGAGCAAGCCGGGCCGACGTGATGAGACGGAGCCGAGAGAAATAACCTGGGAACGAGTGGGACCCCCTCCCTTTTTTTCGTAAGTGTTGATTCTAAGGCGCTTAGCCGTCTTCGTAAGTTCATTAAAATCAACACTTGTGGGTAATCCTTAGAAGTGTTGATTCTATTGGATTTGCGGCGCTACAAAACACGGCAAAACGGCGTAAAAACACGGTGTTCTTGCGAATGCTGGGAACAAAGGAATTGTTAAGTTCCGGTTTGCAGAAACAAAAAACGCCAGCCTGGAAGCTGGCGCTACAAAATCTGACGGCGCACTATTACCTACTGGGTAGTATACCGTAGGGATAATTTTTGTCAAGCAAAACCTGCGGGTACGACGGGAGTTGGGAAACGGAGTGACGGGCGTTCTCTTAGAACGTGGCGGTTGCACCGCTGGCACTCGAGGAAAAAATAGCCGGGCAAGGACGCAACCGCCTATCCTTGCCCAGCTCAACGGGCAGACCCGGTTCAGAAGGTCAAATGCAATGACATCTGAATCAAGCGTGGGCTGCCGAGTGTGCTCTGGATGAAACCGGCTCCGAATGGGGCGGTGCCATCGCCAAATGCTTTTGTCGATGGCGCTACAGCCGGAATCGTGCCCTGCCATTGGCAGCCGAACGCGGGACTCGTTTGCAGGTTAGGGCCGAAGCAGGGATCCAAGCTGATGTTGTTGCTCGGCGCATCGAAACTCGGATGGTTGAAGATGTTGAAGAATTGCGCGTCATAGCGAAGGGTGAAGCGCTCATTCAACTTTATGAGTTTGAAGATGCTGAAGTCAAAACGCGTTTGAAACGGTCCTCGGAATGCGTTGCGGCCTTGAGTGGAAAAGGCCGTTTCCGAGAAATCACAGGCTGTAGCCCCGTCTGTTGTGGGGCCGCAGGGAGGTACACCGTTCGTGCCAGGCGCATTGACAGAGATGCCGAACGCACCGCCGTTGAGCACTGGGTTGGCAGGGTTTACACCGGTAGTGCCCTGAAGCAAAGTGCTCTTGGGCGATCCGTTGAGTAAAGGATTGGTGATGAAGTCGTCGCCCGCGCCGAAGTATTGGCTGGCGACTGACCCGGAAAAATCGTAGACGCTGTAGGGCAACCCGCTCTCCGCAATCGTGACCCCATTGACGCCCCAGCCATTAACGATGTGCTTGAGGAATCCTTTGGACTTGGTGATATCAGGAATCTGGTACGTGTAGTTGATGGTGAAAACGTGGGTGCGGTCGAAAGCGGCGCTGCCGTAACCGCTCCTGGGGTTGAGCGGATTGTTGCCGTTAAAGAAGAGGCCTTCGGAGAGTCCACTGCCTTCATCCAGTGTATGGGACCAAGTGTAGGAAGCGTTGACCGTAAGGCCACGGCTCAACCGCTTCTTGACGCTAACCTGGAGGGCGTTGTAGTTGGAGATTCCCTCGGCCTCCCAGAAGTCGGAATTGGGATTGTAGCCGATGAATGGCACGCGAAGCGCTGTATTTCCGTCTGCACCCGTAAATTCGCCGATGGTGGTCGCAACCTGTTCCGTGTCGAGCGTGCCAAAGCCGCCATTGGAATCGGTCGCCTGATATCCGTAAGAATAAATCTGTCCGTTGATGGGGTTGGTCGGAGTAGCAATACCGGGCTGGTTGAAGGGAATTGGAAGGAGTTCATGCTGCCCATGATTGCCGACGTAGCCGACGTCGATCAGCACCGAATTGATGGGCTGCCACTGTACGTCCAGGGTCCAATTCTCTGAGTAGGGCAACGTGTTCTTGGGATCGTAGCCGCCAAAAAGGAAGGCGAAAAGTGGCGTTCCAGTTGGAGCGCAGGTCGGCGTTACGGGTTCGACGCAGCCGCTCAATCCTGACTGATTGTGAACGAGCGCCTGGACGCCGGAGAGGTTGCTGGGCGGAGGCGGCGGTGCCGAAGTGCCGAATGGGTTGCCGCTGAGACAATGAACGCCGGTACAAGAGGTGTTGAATGGCACGGTGAACGGTTGCTCGGTAGTTACGCCAAAGGGACCGCTTATGCCGAGGCCCGCGCTTGCCGAGAGTTCGGTAAAAAATTCGCCGCGGTCGGCGTACAAACCATAGCCCGCGCGAACGACCAGGTTCTTTACGAAGTGTGGGGACCAAGCTATGCCGATGCGCGGCTCGAAAATCCACTGGCGCCCGGTAAGAGTAGAGCTGTTGTTCGTGCAGAAGACCGACTTGGTTGCACAGAATTCCTTGTTGTTACCCGCGATGACCAATCCAATGTTGTTTATCGTGTCGGTGGCGAGGTCGTAGGAGTAGTTCTGTGGGTAGAAGTTGGTGAGAAGGCCGTTCTTTTCATAGAGCGGACCGTCCCAGTCCCACCGCAGGCCAGCGGTGACGGTTAGATTGGACAATAATTTGTAATTGTCCTGAACGAACAGACCTAGCTGTTTGGCACGGAAGTAACGGTTGGTTTCGCCATTCAAAAGCTGGCCTCCCCCGTTTCTGCCGCCGAGATTTCCAGTCAAGAAGTTTGCGAAGTTTCGGAAGGTGAAGGTGGCCACTTCGTTTTCGCGGTTGAGTACGTTTAGCTGGCCATAGTCGCCGTTGAATCCAAAGGAGATGGTGTGCCGCCCGAGGTTCCAATTGTAGTTCGAGCCCGCCTGGAAGTGGTTTTGGTAGACACCGGCATTTGCAAAGTTGTTGGCAGGGCCAATGCGCAGGCCGTTGCCATTTCCCGAACCGGCGTTGCTAATGCTAAAGCCCGGGAAGAACTGGCTACCGAGGAGATTGAGGTTCACGTCGGCGGGAGTGAGTTGCTGGGTGGTGTTTGCACTAGCGAACTGACGGATGAAGCCGATTCGCTGCTCCCATGTGGTATTGGGGGTAAGGCTTACGGTGTTGTCGAGCGAAACGACCTGGCTTCCGGCATGCAAGGTCTGCGGAAAGCCAAGAACCTGGCTGACCGCAAACGGACTGGTGGATGGGTCGTTCTGAAAGTAATATTTGGCGGCGAGCCGGTCTTTTGTGCTGAACAGATAATCCACGTTCCCGTTGAACTGGTCCGCGCTGAACGTGCTAGGCGGCCCAATGTCTGGGGCGTTGCCACCCAAACTGTTAATCTGGGCCGAAGTTAGCGTCGGGTCCGCGGAGGGGACGATAAACTTCCCGTTCGGCCCTTTGGCTTGCAGGATGGCTAACGCTACGCTGTCCACATTGCCTACAGGAACACCAGCGAGCGCGGCGAGCGTGGCTGCACTGCGATCATCCGTAAGACCGGTGGGAACGTTGGCAAATTCCGTCGAGCCGTTGGTAGCGTCTGTGACTCTTTGGCCTTGGTAGGAACCGAAGAAAAAGAGCTTGTTCTTCTTAATGGGCCCGCCGAGTGTGGCGCCAAAGGTATTGCGGTGCAAAGGAGGGCGAGAAAGTGAAGCCGCGTTAAGGAAGAACTGGTTGGCATCCCATCCCGACGTTTGATGATACTCATAGACATTGCCATGGAGATCATTGGTGCCGGACTTTGTCGCGACAGCGACGTGGGCACCGCTGTTCGCTCCCTGCGAAACGTCGTACATGGAGGTGTTCACGTGGATTTCTTCGATCGTTTCCGGGGGAGGCGCGGGCAGCCCCTGGCCGATGGCGTCGAATACCGAGGTGTTGGTTTGAATCTGCCCGCCAGCCAGGAACTGCTCGTTAGTGTTCAGCACGAAGCGGCTCTCACCAATCGCGCTGGCAGACAAGCCGTTAAAAAGATTGTTCGATTCCACGGCATTGAACGAGAAGCTGTTGCTAGTGTCGCGCTGTCCATTAGCAAAGATGTCTTGATTGCCCAAACCAGCGTTCGTGCCGGCGCCTGCCAGGAGGTCCGCGTTGACACCAGGCGCCAAAATCGCCAGTTGGGTGAAGCTGCCGGTTCCGAGAGGGATATTTTCGATCAGATCGCTGCTCAGAGTGTAGCCATTCGTAGTGTCAGTTTGATTGAGTAGCGGAGTGCCGCTCACGGTGACAGTGACACTTACTTCTCCAGGCTGCAGAGAGCCATTCACCGTGGTAGTGCGATTACCTTGAACGAGAATTTGCGAGTGGACTTCGGTTTTGAAACTATCGCGGGAGAAAGTGACGCTATAGGTGCCGATCGGAAGATCGGCGATATTGAATGAGCCATCGGAGTTGGTAGTGGCAGTTTGTTCCAGACCGGTGGCCAGGTTGCGAACCTTCACGGTAACGCTGCGGACTACCCCGCCAGAACTATCCGTCACTGTGCCATTAATGGAGCCGAGAGTTTGCTGCGCTTGCGACGTCGATGTAAGCAGACAGAGAAGACCCAAATACACGACCACTAGACGAGACACTTTCATCATCTCAATACACCCCTCCCGCAGGATTTGGACACGCCCCATTGCCAAGGATGTATCACATTATCGACACAGAAATCGAGTGTCAGCCTGTGGATATTCTCAATGGCCCCTGACAATTTGCGAGAGTATGTGGGCCAGATGAATACAAGTAAAATCGAAAATTACAATCCTGTGAATTTGGATTTGGTTCTCATGAAAGAGGTGCAGGGGCAGGCCAAGCTGAAGACTACAAGAGAATCAAGGGGAGTGCGCTGAGAGGAGAGTTATTTCTTGAAAAGATCCTCGAAGGCTTGGCGGGCATCATTGGTGCGCGGCGGGGCTGGCGAGGCGGCGGCCGCTACTTGCGCGGGTTGGGCGTAGGAAGTGGGGGCAGTGTCTTTTTCAATGGTCATACGGAATTCGTAGAACTTGCAGTCGTTCTTCGTGTCCTTGGGGGTAATGCGCTCGGGGATGGACTGAGTGCACTCGAATTGGGCGCCGGAATCGAAGAAGCGGCACTGTTTGCAACTGTGAAGCTCAAACTGGCACTTGGGACATTGCCCGTTGGGGTCGAAGCCGGCGGTTAGGACAGCGCCGCAATTGGAGCATCGGCCGCGCGTAACCGTGCCGACCATGCGCGGGGTGCGCGGGCCAAACTGATCGGCGCGCGGACCGCCCTGCGGCGGCTTGCGGTCGTGACCCTTTTCTCGTTTTTCGCCTTTTTCCGTGTCGCGGTAGCCGCGATGACCGTACTTTCGATCCACAAACGCCTCCGTCCGGACGCAATGCCGGACTGTGACCAGGACTGCCTAAACTTCCGCGCTGATGCGGACTCTAACCGTGGTATGTATCCGACCGGATTGTTACACTCGGCCCACAGCGCAATCGTTACCCAGAGGATCAGAACAGGATTGGCTACGTCCAAGCAGGAGATGGGACATCTATGTTTTTAGCCTTCTGGGAGTTCGATGTCAAGCCAGGATGTGACGAACGGTTTGAAAGCGTATACGGGCCTGATGGAGATTGGGCCCAGTTGTTCCGGCGCGACCCTGCTTACCTGCGAACTCTCCTCCTGCGTGATCCATTGCGTGACCGTACTTACGTGACGTGTGACTTCTGGGAATCCCGAAAAGCTTTCGAATCGTTCCGCCAAAACAATGTAGATACTTACCTGGCGCTCGACAAACGCTGCGAAGCGCTCACCACAGCAGAGCGCAAGATCGGCGAGTTCGAACAAATCGCGCACGCTAAATAAAGCGCGGCGCCTATTTTTCCCTTTATCTCTTGGATGCATTCCTTGCAGGCATCCAGCGAGGTTTTAGCTCTTTGCCCAGAGGCCAGCCAGACCATCGGGTTTCAGGTCGGGCTGAAGAAACTTTTGTGGCGTCCCGGCCAAGCGCAAAACTGCTTCTGCAGCAAGGTAGCCACTGCGAACTGCGCCTTCCATAGTGGCGGGCCAGCCAGTTGCGGTCCAATCACCGGCGAGGAACAAGCCTCCGATGCTCGTCCGTTGTATTGGACGCCAACGATCGACTCCTGGTTGCGGGGAAAATGTGGCGGCAGCTTCCTTGATGACGGTAGCTTTGAGAAGGTTCGCATCGCGAGCGGCCGGAAGCGCGTGGCGGACTTCCTTTAGGCAGAGATCAATGATTTCCTGGCGGGGCTTCTGAAGCAGATCGTAGGAAGCGCTGATGACCAGTTGCAGATATTGACCTTTGTCCCGAGCGGGTGAGGCGCCGTTTGCACCAGTGTACAAGGCCGTTTTGTTGAAGATCCATTGCGTGGTGGTGTCGAGCAGACTGATGAACGGCTCGGTCATGACTTGGCGGTCAAACCAGAAGTGCACGCCGGTGATAGGAGCGTCGATTATTTTGTCGAGATTCCCGAGAGTGGTGTCGGTGCGTTTGACGCTCTCGGGCAAAAGTTCGGAGAGGACGTGATGAGGAAGGGCGAGGACGTAGGCGTCGGCGGTTTCTTCACGGCCTTCGTCGAAGAGAGCCGCGGTCAGCTTGGCGTTTTCGATGCGCAGACCACGGAGCGGAGAACGAAAGACTACTTCCCCTCCCTTTTGCTCGATGGCGGCGCGGCAGCCTTCGTAAAGATCGCCGAGGGCGACGGCGGGGACGCCCATGCGGTAGCCAGTTTTGTTGGAGAGGACAGCTTTCCAAAAAACGTCGATGCCGTAGCGGGCGTCGATGCGATCGAGTTCTTCCGAAAGCGCGCTGACTAAAACTACGCGCCAGAAGCGGGAGATGGCGGCGGGAGTTTGCCTGTGACGGCGAAGCCATTCGAGCATCGAGATGCCGCCGGGTTCCTCCACGTCGGGAGGATGGCCGCCGCTCTGCAAAATGGAATAAAAGGCGCGAGCGATGCCGAGTTTGTCTTTAAGAGCGAGAGGAGAAAAAGTGAGGAACGAACCCGTCATGTGAAACGGCGCGGGTAGAATGCCTGCGTGCATTTCGCCGCGGCGTCCCTGAGGATCGAGAAGGACCATGCGGTCGAAGAATTTGATTTTCCCGGCGGAGCCTACACGGCGATAGAAATCTTCGAGATTGGTGCAGCAGCCGAAGGTGACGTGCTGGCAATTGTCGACGTGCTCGCCATCGGGCAAGACGTAGGAAGCCGCGCGGCCGCCAAGGAACGGGCGCTGCTCAAAGAGACGTACGCGCCAGCCCGCTTCAGCCAGCGCGACGCTGGCTGCCAGTCCCGCCAGCCCGCCGCCGATCACGATCACGCTTTTCAAGGATGTTCTCTTCCGAGAGGCGGCCGAAGCGCGCCTTTGCGATGAACAACATTTTTTCAGCTTTCGAGAGCCGCACGCGCTCGCCGAAAACGGCGAAATCGAGGGACTCGATGCGCGCTAGCAGGGCGCTGTACGTGTGCACCAAAAGCCAGAGCGCGCCGCGGCTTTCCGGATCGATTAGCCCGAAAAGAGCGGAACCTTCTTCGTAACACTGCCAGGCACGATCGGTTTCAAAACGCAGGAGTTCGCGGACGCCGAGAGTTGCTTCGCTCTTGCCAAAATCGAGGGCCGAAACGCCGTAACGCTCGAGGTCTTCTTCGGCTAGATAAACGCGGCCTAGCGCGTAGTCATCGTGGACGTCGCGGATGATATTGGTCAACTGAAAGGCCAAGCCAAGTTTTTCGGCGAGATCGAGAGCGCGGGGGTCGTGGAAGCCGAAGACGTGAGTGCAGGTGAGGCCGACGGTTCCGGCGACGCGGTAGCAGTATTCGCGGAGGCGATCGAAAGTCGGATAGGCGCGAAGGGTCAGATCCATTTCGGCGCCGCTGATGAGGTCGTGGAGGTATCTGGCGGGCATTTTGTAACGCTGCATGGTGTCGACGAGAGCGGGCAGAACTTCGGTCGCGCCGTTAGGAGTGGCGGAGTTGAGTGCGGTTGAGCCGTCAACTAACCGCTCCTCGCCAATTACGGCGTCGTCCAGGGCGGCGCGCCAGTCTGCTAGGCCGCGTTGTTTGGCAGCGAGATCGTTGCCTTCGTCGGCGACATCATCGACCAGGCGCATGAAGGCGTAGAGGGCGGCTAGAGCGTCGCGCCTCGGTTTGGGAAGCAAGAAGAAGGCGTAGTAGAAATTGCTGTGGGCGGCGCGGGCGATGCGGTGGCACTCGTCGTAGGAGCGGGAGGTGGAGATACCTAAGACGGGCACAGCGTGCTGTGCCCCTACAACTGCCAAGCCGCCGCTTTCTGATTCGCGGTGCACGGGCTTTGCTATTAGATGCGCTAAGAGAGAGCGACCCAGGAGGCGGACTTGTTTGGTTTTGCTGATAGCGGGGCGTTGATGGAGCGTGTCGTAGCCCATGGCTTCGATGGCGTCGAGGACGGCGACGCCGCCACGGCTGAACAATTCGAGGTCGACGCTCAGGCGGCCACTGACCATTCTTGCTAGCGGGGCGCCTTGCACGAAGAGAGTGCGAGTACGGGCGATTAGATCTTTCGTTAAGCTGACATAGCGCTCGTCGAATCTGCGCTCGACGATGTCGGCTTCGGTTAGGCCGTGAGCTGCGGCGATCTGGAGTGGGATGTAGATGCGGCCTTTTTCGAGGTCGCGGCTGACGTCCTGCCAGAAATTTGCCAGCTGGAGCGCGGTACATGTAGCGTCGGACATGGCTTGGCGCTCTTCGTCGCGATAGCCGCAAAGATAAAGGACGAGGCGTCCAACGGGGTTTGCAGAATAGACGCAATAGCCGATCATCGAGTCCCAGGTCGGATAGCGTTTCACGTTTTGGTCCTGACGGAACGCTCTCAGCAAATCGGCGAAGGGCTGTTTGGGAATATTTTTGGCGACGATGGTTTCGCGCAGCGCGACGAAGACGGGATGGGATGGGCGGCCGTTGTAGCAATCGTCGAGCTCGCGCTCCCACCAATCGAGCAGCTCGAGGGCGCGCTCTTTTTGCGGGATTTCGTCGCCGAGATCGTCAGCCCAACGGCAATAGCCATAGAGATTGTAGAAATGCTGATGCAAATCCTTGGGGAGCAGCCAGGAAACCACATTGAAATTTTCGTAGTGATGCGTGGCGAGCCAATGAGTGTACTGCTGCGCGGCTGC
>Ga0307478_10000667_pt1 | contig 33878 bp, 22 predicted proteins | sample atmos_gasesECM4C_2_FD_203713 | JGI IMG/M metagenome (GOLD analysis project Ga0307478, IMG submission 203713) | Hardwood forest soil microbial communities from Morgan-Monroe State Forest, Indiana, United States - atmos_gasesECM4C_05 | ecosystem: Environmental > Terrestrial > Soil > Temperate...
TGATAAGTCTGCACTGCTTCGCCGGGTTTCTCTCGACCTCACCGGACTCCCGCCGACACCGGAGGAGCAAGCGGCATTTCTGTCTGACCGCTCAGCTGATGCTTATGAAAAGCAGGTCGATCGCCTTCTGGCATCGCCCCGTTATGGCGAGCGCTGGGCCTCATTGTGGTTGGATCTGGCCCGCTACGCAGACACCAAAGGGTACGAGAAAGATATGGAGCGTCCCGGTGTTTGGCCATATCGCGACTGGGTGGTCGATGCTTTTAACAGCAACCTTCCCTACGACAAATTCGTGATCACTCAGTTAGCCGGCGATTTACTTCCTGACGTCACGTTTGAGGATCAAATCGCTACTTCCTTTCACCGCCAGACCCCGGTGAATGACGAAGGCGGTACGGACGACGAGGAGTTCCGCATGGTGGCGGTGATGGACCGGTCGGCGACGACATGGTCCGTGCTGAACGGCCTGACCATCAATTGCGTGCAATGCCACTCGCATCCCTATGATCCCATCCGCCACGCTGAATACTACAAGTCGCTTGCATTCTTCAACACCACTGAAGATGCGGACCTTCCCGAGGATACCCCTGTTCTGCGCGTTCCAAAGGATAGAACGCGCTACGCTGAGGTTTTTCAACTTCAGCGGGAGCTTGCGCAGGTGAGGCAAGCGGTCGTGTCCCAGGGCCGCTTAACCGAGGCGCAATCGCAATGGACGCCACAGCCAATCAACGCGGCCTCAGCCAGCGAGGCACTCGCGTTGCGGTGGGAAACATCGGAACTGGAGCGGCAGCTGGCCCACCTGAAAGAAAAGAAGTTGCGGCCGAAGAAGGAAGAGTCCGTGCGTAAGAATTTGGTAAAGGCGATTGCCGAGACCAGAAAGTCGGCTCGAGCGAAGGCAGGCAAGGTGACTGCGCTCCCGATCCACGATGGAGGTGTTCAAGCCGGTCCCAACGTTCCGGGTAAGGTGGTCTACGAGCTGACGGCTGAGATCGATGTGCCGGTGATGACTGCACTCCGCATCGAGGTCGCGCCGGCGAATAGCGAAACTGCGCGCCATACGCCCGAAGCGGGGTTCATCGTCGATCGCATCGATGCCTGGATCGTGCGGCCGGACGGGCAAGAGAAGAAAATCGCCTTTCGATATTTCGTCCCTGATTCCGAAGCGAATCTGGAAGCTGCTCTGGCCGATGCTGTCGAATCGAAGCGCGAGCTCACTGCTGATCCGGGGGCGAACGGATTCCGGGCGAATCCCAATTTGTTCCGGGCGCGCTGGACGGTAGGAGTTCCGGCCTCAGCCCTCGAACTTGTTCGCGGCAGCCGGCTCAAGCTCCGCCTCACGCAGACGCAGGAGATCACCGACAAACCGGCTCCCCTGCGACGCGCGCGTTTGTCAGCGAGTGGTGATCTGAGGTGGCGTGACCTGGCTGACGATCTGCAATTTGTCGCCAAGCTTCGACAACTCACAAGGTTGACTCGGCAATTAGCAAAGATCCCCAGAGTTGAGCTCCCGGTCATGGCCGAGGAACCCGCTTACGACCAGCGGACAACCCTGGAGTTCGAGCGCGGTAACTTTCTCACCAAGATCGGCCCTCCACTGGACCCCGACGTCCCGGGCATATTTCCAAACCTCCCCGCGGACGCACCCCGCAATCGCTTGACACTTGCGAAATGGTTCTTTTCTCCGGGCCAGCCGCTGACTGCGCGCACGGCGGTCAATCGCTATTGGGAGCAGCTGTTCGGGATAGGAATCGTAGAAACCCTGGAGAATTTCGGCAGTGTGGGCGAGGAGCCAACCCATCCCGAACTACTCGACTGGCTCGCACTCCATTTTCAGAACGACCTGCATTGGGACATGAAGGCGCTGTTGCGCGAATTGGTGACGAGCGCTACCTATCGTCAAAGCGCTGTGTCAACTCCCGCCCTGACGGAACGAGATCCTCGCAACCGGCTCCTGGCACGTGGAGCACAACAGAGGCTTACGGCAGAAATGATCCGCGATCAGGCTCTGCTGGCAAGTGGATTACTGAGCAGTGCCATGGGTGGCCCTCCAGTAATGCCTCCCCAGCCGCCCGGCGTATGGAACACTGTCTACAATGACAGCAAATGGAAGGATGCGACTGGACGAAATCGCTATCGACGCGCGGTTTATACGTACATCAAGCGCACCAGCGGCTATCCCAGCTTTCTCACCTTCGATGCTTCAGACCATGATACGAGTCTGGCGCGGCGCATACCGACCAACACACCACTCCAGGCATTGGTAACGTTGAACGATCCCGTGTACGAGGAAGCTTCAGAAGCTCTTGCCAAGCGAATGATGAAGGAGAAACAGGGTCTCGACGCCAGGCTTATCTACGGCGCACGCCTGGTATTATCCCGCGACCCGACCGATCGCGAGCTGGCAACATTGCACTCATTCTTTGAAAAGGCTGCTGGCATGCCGACTCTCCAGCTGGCTGCTGTGAGACCGCAAGAAAGATCCCGGGACTTGGCGGCCATGACTGCCGTCGCAAGTGTTCTCTTCAATCTTGATGCAGCTTTGACCAGGTGATCGTTATGCCAGATTCCGAAATCCGTCCGAGCGCTCCGAGCGATCTGGAAGTCGACGAGAGTTTGCACCCCGGAGTTGAGTTGGCGCTGCTGCGAGCGCGAACTCGCCGCCATTTCTTACGCACATTGGGCGGCGGGCTGGGCACGCTTTTCATGGGGACGTTGGCGGCGAAAGTTGCAAGAGCTGCAGGAGTGTCGCCCGAAGGCGAAGCCCTCGACTTCACACGCGATGCCTCAAGTCCCCTAGCGGCGCTGCCGCCGCAGTTTCCTGCAAAGGTCCAGCGGGTCATTTATCTGCACATGGCTGGGGCGCCGAGTCAGTTGGAACTCTTTGAATATAAGCCTGAATTGAAACGGTTCGATGGCCAGGACTGCCCGGCTTCGTTTCTCGCGGGAAAGCGCTTTGCTTTCATCAGCGGAGTTCCCAAACTCCTCGGATCACAATATCCATTCCATCAAACCGGAGAGAGCGGCCATTGGATCTCGGATCGCCTGCCCCATATCGAGAAACACATTGATGATCTTTGTTTCATCAAGTCCATGCGCACGGAGCAGTTCAATCACGCCCCGGCTCAACTTCTGGTGCATACCGGCAATCCGCGCCTCGGGTATCCTTCGCTAGGGTCGTGGGTCGTTTACGGACTGGGCACTGTGAACCAGAATCTGCCCGGCTTCATCGTGCTGCTCTCCGGAGGCAAGTCCCCTGACGGGGGCAAGCAACTTTGGAGCTCGGGTTTTCTGCCGAGCGTTTACCAGGGCGTGCAATGCCGCTCTCACGGTGAGCCCGTACTGTATCTGGACAACCCACCGGGTGTGACGCGGCCTTTACGCCGCGGAATGCTCGACACGATTGACGAAATCAATCGACAGACCTACGCCACGTTCGGGAATCCGGAAACCGTCACGCGCATCGCGCAGTACGAGATGGCGTTCCGGATGCAGATGGACGCCACCGACGCCATGGATATTCGCAAGGAGCCCGATTCAGTGCGCGCACAATACGGCGCGAAACCAGACGAAGCTAGCTTCGCGAACAACTGCCTGGTAGCGCGGCGCCTTGCGGAGAGGGGCGTGAGATTCATTCAGCTCTATCACTGGGGCTGGGATTCGCATGGCGCAGACGCCAAGGAGGCTCTGAACCTCGGCTTCACCGATCGTTGTCGTGAAGTAGATCAACCGACAGCGGCTTTGTTGGCCGACCTGAAGTCGCGCGGCATGCTCGAAGACACGCTCGTGGTCTGGGGTGGAGAGTTTGGACGCACACCTATGCGAGAAAACCGCGGCGGTCAGGAAATGAAATATATCGGCCGGGATCATAATCCCAGTGCTTTCACGTTGTGGATGGCCGGCGGCGGAGTCAAACCGGGCATAACTCATGGCCAGACCGACGACATGGGATACGAGATCGTGAAAGACCCAGTCGAGATCCGCGACCTGCACGCGACGATGCTCTACCTGCTGGGCTTCGATCATCACAAGCTGAATTACAGGTTTCAGGGCCTGGAACAGAAACTGACCAGCGTGAAACCGGCCCGCGTCGTTGCGGAAATCCTGGCATGAGCAATTCCGGCACGCCGTCTTCCGTTTCTTTTTAGAGATCTGATGTCTCATGACTCTGCCTCATCGACTATCCGCATCGACTGGCGTCGGACTTCTCGCGGCACCGATTTTGGTCTTGCTTGTTCTCCTGGTGTTCTTGCCGCCTGACGGTACTGAGCGCTCAGCCTGGGCGCAATTCATCGGACGCTTTCATCCGCTGGTGGTGCACCTGCCCATTGCGCTCATTCTTCTGGTACCAGTCATGGAATTGGTGGGGCGCGACCAGCGCTTCCCCTATCTGCGCGCTTCAGCGCCCTTTGTTCTTGTCCTTGCCCTTATCGGTGGCATCGTCGCATCGCTCCTCGGATGGTGCCTGGGGCGAAGCGGCGGTTTTTCTGGGCCGCTGGTCTCGCAGCACATGTGGAGCGGAGCGTCCTTGATAACCCTGTGTTGGCTATGCTGGGTCTTGCACGGGCGCGGTGGTCGGCTCGAGGTCATCTATTGGATCGTCCTTGGGGCTGCTGTCGGTGCCGTCGCCTGGACGGGCTATCGCGGTGGCCAGATTTCTCTGGGCGAAAATCACCTGACTCAACATATGCCCGGGGCGTTCCGCAAACTGCTGGGGGTGCCGGCGCGCACCGCAACGGACCCAGCAATCGGGGGAGGGAACACCTTTTACGGCGCGCGGATACAGCCCATCTTCACCCGCAGCTGTCTGGCGTGCCACAGCCCGGAGAAACGTAAGGCGGGATTGCGGTTAGACAACTACGCCGGGATCATGCGGGGAGGCAAACATGGTGCTGTCGTCAAAGCCGGCGACCTTCGGGGCAGCGATTTATTTCGCCGCGTCACGCTATCGTCGACTGACGACAACTTCATGCCCAGGGGAGGTAAGCCACCACTTTCGCCAGATCAGGTAAAGCTGATTGAACTTTGGATCGCCGACGGAGCGTCAGGTACCGCGTCATTGGATTCCATCAAGGGTGCACCCGCTGGTGTGGAGTCGAGCGCGAGGGCTGAGGTAACCTTCGGGAAAATTGACTTTGCTGAAGTTGCAAAACGCAGGGCCGACGTTGCGTCTACATTGGCGACGCTACGGCAGCGTTTTCCGAATGTTCTGGACTATGAGTCAAGAGGCTCCGCGGATCTGGTGGTGAACGCCCTTGTGATGGGCGACAAATTTAAAGACGATGATTTGGCGGCCTTAACTCCTCTGTCCAAGAATATTGTCATGGCAGACTTCTCGCGCACGGCCATTACCGACAACTCTGCGCCCGTCCTCGCTGGAATGAAGCGACTGCGCACGCTGCGTCTCATGCACACCCGGATCGGCGACATCACTGTGCGATCGCTCACTGATTTGGATCAGCTGGAATCCTTGAGCGTTTTCGACACCGCGGTCACTCCTGCCGCACTGCCGGCCTTGGCGCGATTACCCAAGTTGCAGCGCGTCTATGTCGGACAAACTGCAATAACAGCTACCAGCTCCAATGCGGTGAAAGAGAAGCTCTTGTTCTGAGTTGTTTGGCATTGTGCATTGAGCGCCGTGGGGCGCCACCCCGGAGCTGCAGCCAGGAGAGCGAGGTGTTTTGCTTTCTAAGCGACTTTGCGAAGTTTGGTGACCCTCCCGACCTCGACCCATTCCACTACGAAAATGTTCCCGGTGTGGTCGAAGCAGGCGCTGTGCGGACAAATGAATTTTCCGGGTACAAAAGTCTCTCGCTCCTGAGTGCGTATCTTGTTCCAGTCGTCCCGTGAGTATTGGCCATCCCCTAATGTAGCGACCAGCTTGTTGTCCCGGTCAAGGACCACCACCTTGCTCCACAAGTCCGGGATCACAACTTCGCCGTTTCGTTCATGGAAGTGGCAAGGCAGTTTGCTGGTGCCCAGAATGAAGTCGATGTGCTTGCCGTCGAGCGTAAATCGTTGCAGACGCTGGTTCGAGCGATCCGCCACGACCAGGACGGCTGAATCCGTACGAGTATCTACCCAAAGGCCGTGAGGGCAATCCAACTGGCCCGGTCCTTTGCCAGGTCCCCCGAAGGTTCGTATGAATTGAGCGTCCTTGTTGTACTGGTTGATGTAGCTGGAACCGTAGCCGTCAGCAACGTAGAAATCGCCGTTGGGAGCAATCGCCACATTGGTTGGTTGGTAATTGACCAGACCGTTGTTGTGACCCTTGTCGTACGCACTTGATTCGACCGGATATCCCAGCGTGAAAACTTCCTCCCCCTTCAGCGTTCGTTTGGTGACAATACCGTGGGCGTAGTCGGAAAGGTAAAGAAACTCCTCACTCCCTTCCTTCCGCAACATGAGACCATGTGCGCCGCCCTTAAACTGTTTTCCCCAGGACCTGACGAACTTGCCTTTTTCATCGAACACCACAATCGTATCCAGGCTGTCACTCGTGGCATGAACAGTGTGGTGGATATAAATGTGACCTTGCGCGTCCTCGCAGACTCCATGAGTGTTCCCATACTTAATGTTGTGAGGGAGTTGCGCCCAGTCATGCGTGGCTTCGTATTTGTGGTCCCCTTCTCCAACAACGGGCGCCTTGAGGCCAGCTTTATCGGCGGTGCCCAGAACCAACGGGCCTACGGCGGCCGCCATTCCAGTCGTTGCGAGAAAACTTCGTCGCGTGACTTTCATGTTTTTGCTCCCGATACTTCTAAACTCTCTTGTCCAACACCCGCAAGCAGCCTCGAGACAACGGGCGCCAGCGCGGGTACGGGTATAAGAGGCATTCCATGCCACATGCGCCCAGCCGAGACTGGTTTTCTCAGGGCCGAGTGTCGTGCCCGAGGTAATGTCCATCCGTGCCGCGCCATTATAGTCCGTGCTGTCAGGTTGCGGCAGATCCGGTCGATTCTGGATCGCTTGTTGCCCACTCGGAAACTACGGGAATCTACAATCTCAAGGACCACAAGATCGTCGATTGGGCAAGCTGGAACCGGTCCACATCGCCGTCGTATCGCTGAAAAGATGGAATTCGCTCTCAGAACCATCGCGAGTTGCCAAAGTAATCTTGAGGGTGAGCGGCCACTTGTTGGAGAACCGGCGCACGTACATGATTGGGATTCCCCCAACTGCGCGCCGGCTGTCTATCCGCATTTATCAGTCAGCAACGGGGACATATGGACAAACATCTCGGTAGCGCTAAGTCAACCGTTAGTGTCAGATGCTCCGATGGCTCCAAGAGAAGCGCCAGTGCTCCGAGCACTGCAAGGCCAGTCCGAATGCCTCCGTGTCTCTGATCGCTTCTGTCCGCTACCGCAGCATTCTTGTGAAAAGTGTTCCGTTGTCAGTCTGTTCCGAATGCTTGATTCCATCTAGCGCGGACGCTGCGCAGGAGTAATGGATAGACGATCAGCTTGCGGAACGGGTCGATCAGGGCCATGTAGATCGGCGTGAAGCGACTGACGCTGCGCACGTAAACGGCGAAATAGAAACGGTACGCATCTGCCGTTTCGACAAGGGCGCTCAGCGCTGCGGCGTGGGCGGCACGGTTGATCAGCTCAACGAGTTGCTCGTTCTCAAAGCGGTATACGACACGGAAAAGCCCCTCGCAGGCGTCCGCTGTCGCAAGAGACCTAGGCGATCGGCGGCTGTCATGCGCGTGGTGAAGGTTTCCCACGCCGTTGCGGCCGGCTCGGAATCCCAGCGAAGCCTTGGCCGTCGGGCAGCATCCGGCAATTCCACGGACTGACAATGATGCCAACGATGCCAACTTCTTTCAGGCCATCGTCAACACGGCAGGTTTTCACTTCGCCTTTATCGAACAAGGTGGAACCAGCCTCTACCCTCAGTTGGCGCAGCGAGTCAGCAATGTGGAAGTTCTGCGCATCCTGCTCAGCATCGGCGGAGCCGAGATCGCACACTTCCAGACCTGGCATGACAAGGCCGGTAACGCACCGCAGCTGACCGACGTCGTGGATCCCGTGACAGGGGTAAGGGTGACCTTCCCGGACCTGAATTCTCCACCATTTGGCGGAGAGGACTTTCAAACCAACCTGATCATGCCTGAGCCAACTGTGTTCCTTAGCAGACAGCTACCGGCATGTTCCATTATTCGTCCAACCGAAACCAAAGGCGCGGCCATGGGAGCCCTCCAAAGCCTAACGGCTGACGGGCTTTTCATCGGGCAGTCAAAAGCATTTTTCACCTTCCTGAGTAATCTTGCGGAAAACGCGGATGCAGCGAGGCGCGAAGGCTGAGGGTAATCGTCGGCCTGCTTGTGCTTTCGGCGGGCACTTGTGGCTCACAGTGCCCGCACTTACTCACTATCGTCGCGACAAGTCAGTTTTCAATTAAAAGGAGCAAGTATGTTTGAAGGACTATTTCAACCCATGCATCTGCTGGTCATTTTTGGCATTGCTTTGCTCGTCTTCGGACCCAAGAAGCTGCCGGAGCTGGGCAAAGGAATCGGTGAGGGTATCCGGGGCTTCAAATCAGCCATGACGGATCAAGAAAAGCCAGTCCCCACTAGCACTAACGCTCAGGACAAAAGCTGACCGGAGGTGGCTATTAGGTTTCGGTACGGAACTACAACTGCCTTTCGCTCTCGGACTCGTGGTATTGAGTCCGAAGCGGATGCACGCAAGGTTGCGACACGTGGCCTAGAGAGAAGTCGGCGCCTGCACAGCACAATCGACATAAAAGGCTCTCCCGCACCGCGGCCCTGGAGGTTTTTCGCGTACTTCAACTCGGAGCCAAAATCTATTCTTAAGGCGGTCGCTTCCGCCCAGCGCCTGCGGCTCCGGCCGCGGGCTCTTTCCTTCGGCCGTGAACGGCTGCGTACTTCTCTCTCGCGAATTTGGGAGTTCAGAAAACCCGGCGGACTAGAAAGACAGCTCAACCGGTCTGCCATCGAACTCAAGGGTCTGCACGGCCGAATCGAGTTTGACTTCGATGCGCCTGGGGGACGGTGGGAGCATGCGGGAACCTGAGGCCAGACGCAAAGTGAGTACGCGTCTCGAATCCGCCCACTGCAACTCCGCTCCCATCCATTCGCCGCGGCGGTAGCGGAAGGAGCGGCCGTCATCCTCATAGAGCAGAAACGAATCGTCGGCGCCTGGATAAATAGAAATAGAAAGCGGTGGAACCACTTTTTCGCCGGTATGCTGCTTCACGGGACCGAGTGGGAGGATAGTTCCAGCCCGTACGTAGAGCGGCATGGTCTCCAGATCGACCGGGCGCATGAATTCGCGGCCGCCCTCAAGCTTCTCTCGCGTCCAGAAGTCATACCAAGCACCTTGTGGCAGGTAGACTTTGCGAGAAGTTGCTCCTTTTTCCACGACGGGCGCCACTAGAATATTCCGACCCCATAAGTATTGATCCGGGCACGCAACCGCATTCGGATCGCTGGGGTAATGGAGCCACAAGGCACGCATCACAGGTAGGCCAGTTAGGGTGCTCTCATGCATGACGCTGTACAAATACGGGAGCAACCGATAGCGGAGTTCCAGATATTTGCGGCAGATGGGCTCGACCTGCGCGTTGTACAGTTGGCTTTGATCCGGAATCGCCGCACCGTTGTAGTTTCGAGTTTCGATCGGACCGGGGTCGCCGGTATTCCATCCCCAAGGCAGGCGCAACTTCCAGGTACGGCCATGCGAGCGAAACAGAGGGCAGAATGCTCCGAACTGAAACCATCGCAAGTAGAGCTCGGCGGTGAACTCTTTCGTAGGAACGAAGCCTCCGATGTCGGTTCCCCAACAGGGAATTCCGGTGAGTGAAGTGTTGATGGCGATGGGAACCTGCGTCTTCAGCGTCTCCCACGTGGAGTACACGTCGCCGGACCATAGGAACGAGGCGTATCGTTGCATGCCGGCGTAGCCGTTACGATGGAGTGCATAAGGACGCTCATCGGGCCGATCGAGCTGCGGCCCCTCCCAGTGCATCCGGTTGCGCGTGAGACGGGAGGGAATGTCTAACGGGTCGCCCTCGTCAGGCCACCAGCCATCGATGCCCACAGCGAAATCCTTGCGGTGTGCGTCCCAGTAGCAGCTCGCTTCCTGCTCGTCGAACTCGGACAATTTGCACGCGTCTTGGACGGAGCCTCGGAGTCTGTCGGTGAGGATTACGTCGTGGAGCACAACGCGGAAATTGTCTTTGTGAAGTTCAGCGATCATCTGCTGCGGGTCAGGAAAGACTCGATGATTCCACGAGAACGAGCCGTTTTCTGTATTCCAGCCCGAAGGGCAGAAGCCGGTGCCCAGGTAGATCAGGACATCGCAAGGAAGCTTTTTCTCACGAAATGTTTTGGCCTCTGCGAGTACCTCTTCGCGGCTGGCCAGCGTGCGGTGCGACTGCTGATATCCCAGACTCCAGAGTGGAGGCAATTCGGCGTGCCCTGTGAGAAGGGCATATTCCGCCATGATTACCGCCGGGTCAGGGGAAGCGACGAAGAAGATGTCCAGGGGGAATGCGGCGTCCGGGCTTGCCGGGGCGAACTTGGTTTGAGGTCCGGTAAAGTCAAAGGTTCCGAATGGTTGATGAAAGAAGATAGCCCAGCCGGCGGTGCTGATGAGCCAGGGGATGGGAACGCGGCCCCCGTGGGTTTCGAGCTTATAGCCACCCTGGCCGCTCACCATGGTGTCGATTGAACCGCGCCGATCGAATTGCGGACCGCCTTCCCCAAGTCCCAGCAGTGGGGATTCTCCGGTGTTGAAAGAGACGATCCCGGTTGAGCGGTCGACGGAAAATGTTTGGATCACCATTCCGCCGGCGGTCGAAATAGCAAAAGCGAGAGGATCAGAAGCCGCGCGAATCTTCAGGTTGCCGGCTTGAATCGTTTGTGCGGGTGCGTCACCACGCAGTTTCGCGATTGGAGCACCCCAGGATTCGCGCACGAGTGAGCCATCGAAGAAAATAGTTCCTGTCTTCCCGCTTCTGATGGGAAGCACTGTCAATCGTGCTGTTTGTGCACTCACCGAGGAGATTTGCACTTCGTAATTCTGGTCAGCGCCCTGAGCGGCCCCCTCTGCGACCGACCTTTCGGTCGGCAAAACCAGAGTGGCCGACACCGCGGCTAGTTGTTTAAGAAGATGACGTCGACTCCATTGTTCTTTCATGCATTGCCTTCAGTTCCGTTGGTTAGTGGGAGTCGCGAGCAACGCGGGCGCCACTTTGGCCCACAAGAAAATCCAGATCAGCTCCCAAATGGGCTTGCATCACGTGCTCGACATAGAGTCTCTCCCAGCCGCGTTCGGGGAGAGCGGAGGGCGCCCATTGTGTTCGTCGGGCGGCCAAAGTCGCGTCGTCGACCTCGAGTTGAACCAGGCGCCGCGCCACATCCAGAGTAACCATGTCGCCGGAGTGTGCGAGCGCCAGCGTGCCGCCGGCCGCGGCTTCTGGCGAGGCGTGTAGCACGACCGTACCGTAGGCGGTGCCACTCATGCGTGCGTCGGAGATGCGGACCATGTCGGTCACACCCTTGCGCAGCAGTTTCGGAGGCAGCGGCATGTTGCCCACCTCGGCCATGCCAGGATAACCACGAGGGCCGCAGTTCTTGAGAACCATCACGCAGCTTTCATCGATGTCTAAGTTCTCGTCATTGATACGGGAGTTAAACTCCTCGATCGATTCAAAGACCACTGCCCTCCCCTGATGCTGCAGAAGTTGAGGACTGGCCGCGGAGGGCTTGATGACAGCGCCATCGGGGGCAAGGTTTCCGCGAAGGACGGCGATTCCGGCGTGCGATTTGAACGGAGTTGCATACGGGTGAATCACGTCGGAATTCCAGCAGGGGGCCTCAGCGACGTTTAGGCCGATCGACATTCCATTGACCGTCAAAGCGTCGCGATGGAGCGCACCGGCCTCACTGAGTTCGCGAAGAACGCGGGGCAGGCCGCCGGCATAAAAAAAATCCTCCATGAGATATTTCCCAGAGGGCTGGATGTTGACGAGACAAGGCAGGGTTGATCCCAGCCGGTCGAAATCATCGAGCATGAGGGGCACACCAATACGGCCGGCGATCGCGATCAAGTGAATCACGGCGTTGGTGGATCCACCGATGGCGGCGTTGGCGCGAATCGCGTTTTCGAAGGCCTCCCGAGTCAGGATCCGCGACATGCGCAGATCTTGGCGGACCATTTCGACAATGCGTCGACCGGTCATCTGAGCGAGGGTGTTGCGCCTCGCATCAACGGCCGGGATTGCCGCGTTGCCGGGAAGGCTCATGCCGAGCGCTTCCACCATGCTCGCCATCGTGGAGGCCGTGCCCATGGTCATGCAATGGCCCTTGGATCGATGCATGCAACTCTCTGCTTCGAAGAACTCTTCCAGTTTCATGGTGCCGGCGCGAACCTGATCGTGCATCTGCCAGATGCCAGTCCCCGATCCCAGGTCGCGGCCGTGAAACTTTCCGGAGAGCATGGGGCCGCCGGACAAACCAATCGCTGGGAGGTCGCAAGAAGCAGCACCCATCAACAACGAAGGAGTGGTTTTGTCGCAGCCCATGAGGAGGACAACACCGTCCATGGGATTACCGCGAATGGACTCTTCCACATCCATGCTGGCCAGGTTGCGGAAGAACATGGCTGTGGGGCGGAGTTGGGTTTCGCCCAGCGACATGACCGGGAACTCGAGGGGAAAGCCGCCGGCTTCCCAGACTCCGCGTTTCACAAACTCGGCAAGCTCGCGAAAGTGAGAATTGCAGGGTGTGAGTTCCGACCAGGTGTTGCAAATCCCGATCACGGGGCGGCCATCGAACAAGTCGTGTGGCCAACCCTGGTTTTTCATCCAGCTGCGATACAAAAAGCCCAACTTGTCTTGTCGCCCGTACCACGATTGGCTGCGTAGTTTGTTCATCTGTAATCCTGGTCATCGGTAGGCTGCGCCGATAACGCTGCGAGAAACGTTTTTCGATCATACCGTAAACATTCGGGTAAACGTAATCTCACAATAGGCGGAAGGCAGAATTATTTCTCGAACCGTGGATTGAAGAAGGAAGCCATCGGGCGGAACCGAAACCGTTGTTGTAGCTTTCCTTTCGCCCTCTCGGTGCGTGTTCCTTCCCCGTTTTTCTCTCCCGGTTGGCGCTGCTTTTCGCGGCGGTTATGCGCATCGCAACTCACACTTCTTCAGCGACGGTGAGGCTTGGAGTAAACGATTACTATAGACCGCGTTATAATCTCGTGGGCAAGCCCTGACCCCAGAGTTCGAGGTGAAGCTCATGACGCAGAAGCAAGCAATCTCACGCCGGCAGTTTGTGACTTCGGCGGGCGCCGCAGCCGCTATTTCTTCCCTTCCCCTACGGGATGCATTTGCTGCGATTGGAAAAGAGGTGCCGCCGGCAACGGGTTCACCGCAGACCGCGGTCGCCTTAACTGACAACCCGGGCTGGAAAGACCAAGGGGTGGAGAACCTGGCCAAATCGCCTCACGCCAAACTGCGAAACATTCCGGTGCGTGCGGTGAAGATCCAGAGCGGCTTCTGGGCGAGTCGCCGCGAGATCAACGTCACCAAGAGTATCCCCACAATGCACGATCTGCTCGAGGCGAATGGCCGCATGAACAATTTCCGTCGGCTCGTGGGTAAGAGCGACGCGGCACAGCGCGGTCCCGTGTTTTCCGATTCCGACGTCTACAAGTGGACGGAAGCCGTTGGCTTTGTGCTGCAGTCGGGCGATCGTCCGGAACTGCGGGCGAGTGCTCAGAAGGCGATCGACGAGGTCGTCGCCGTGCAGGAGCCCAGCGGCTACCTGAACACCTACTATGTGGATGATCGCAAGGCGCTGCGGATGCTGCCGCAAACGCAGACCACCGGCCATGAGCTTTACAACATCGGGCACATGCTGCAGGGCGCGATTGCCTACTACCGTGCGACCGGTGACCGCAAGTTGCTGGATGCCGGCATCCGCTTCGTCGACGACTTCCTGATTCCCAATTATGGTCCGGCTCCGAAGAATCCCATCGTGTCCGGCCATCCTGAGATTGAAATGGGGCTGATTGAACTCAGCCGGATCACCGGGGACAAGCGTCAACTCGATCTCGCCGGTTACATCCTGCAAGGAGACAAACGAATGGACCTGCCGGAGCGGCGAACGATCTACATGTTCAGCGGCACTCCGTTCACGGCGCGGACAAAACTTGAAGGCCATGCGGTTCGAGCCATGTACGCGTGCTGCGGAGCCACAGATTATTACCTGGAGACGGGGGATGACTCCTATTGGAAGACCCTGAACACGCTTTGGAACGATATGACCACGACCAAGATGTACGTGACCGGGGGAGTGGGCTCGCGGTCGGATGGAGAAGCTTTTGGCGATGCCTACGAACTTCCGAACTTCCGCGCGTACGGAGAAAGCTGCGCCGCCATCGGCAACATGATGTGGAACTGGCGCATGCTGGCCGCAACTGGGGACGCGAAGTTCACGGATGTGATCGAGCGCGCCCTCTACAACGGCATCAACTCGGGAATGTCGCTCGATGGAACGATGTACTGCTACCGCAATCCGCTGGCCTTCGATTCTACAACGGGAGATAAGATTCGTAATCCGTGGTACGACGTCACCTGCTGCCCGCCGAATCTTGAGCGTACCTTTGGATCGTTGCCGGGCTATTTCTACAGCACCAGCAACGACGGACTCTATGTACACCTCTATGACAATTCCGAACTGGATTGGCATTTGGAGAATGGCACGGGGCTGAAGCTCACTCAGAAAACAAATTATCCCTGGGATGGCAAGGTAGAGATCAACGTAACCCCGGCGCAGTCGGCGGAGTTTGTCCTCTATCTGCGAATTCCTGGCTGGCTCGACAGTGCGCAGGTGTCGGTAAACGGTAAGGCCCTCGCGGACGCAAAACCGGGCGAGTATTTGCCCATACGGCGCCGCTGGTCGGGCGGAGATCGCATCAGTCTGAAGATGGAAATGGTTCCGCAGGTCCTCGAAGCGAACCCGCGGGTGGCCGATGATACGGGCCGAGTCGCGCTACAGCGCGGGCCGCTTATCTACTGTCTCGAGGAACTCGATCAGTCAAGCGGGGTGACGCTGAGCGATGTGGCGCTCGAGTTGGGAAAGCGCCCTGACTCCGAGTTCCAGGGCGAGATGAAGAGTGACCTGCTGGGTGGCGTTCTCTTGCTTCACCACAGCGGCGTGTCCTATGACAGAAGTCGGTCGGCGAGCATGCTCTATCCACGGTACACGGGAGGAATGGCGAGGACCAGGAAAGTCCCACTCACGTTCATTCCTTACTATGCGTGGGCGAACCGCCAGGCGACTTCGATGCAGGTGTGGGTTCCGCTGTTCAAGTCTTGACCAAGGGATGGTAGTCAGAGGTAACGCGGACTCACCTGCTAGAGATCAACTGAATCGAGGATCGGACTCTTGATGCGGTGGAGAATTGCCGTTCTGGTAAGTATGGCGATTGCGATCAGCTATCTTGATCGCCAGACTCTTCCGGTTGCCGTGAGTGCGATTGGGCGGGATATCCCCCTTTCGAACGAGCAGTTCTCGACTCTGCAATCTGCATTTCTGTTCTCCTACGCTTTCATGTATGCCGGTGGAGGAAAGCTTAGCGACGTCCTGGGAACGCGTGTCGGGTTCACTGTGATCATGATTTTCTGGTCGCTGGCCTGCGCGAGTCATGCTCTCGCGTTGAGCTTCGTAATGCTGTCCGCGAGCAGGTTCTTGCTCGGCATGGGCGAAGGAGGTGGCTTTCCGGCGGCGACACGGGCCGTGGCGGAATGGTTTCCAACTCATGAGCGCGCGACAGCGATGGGCATCATCAACGCGGGAACCGCCGTTGGGGGTGTGATCGCGCCGCCGTTGATCGCCATCATCCTGGGTTTCGTGAGTTGGCGGTGGATCTTTGTTATCTCTGGAGGACTTGGACTTGTTTGGACGGCATGGTGGCGACTGTTGTACTTTACTCCCGCGCAACCTCAGGAAGTGACTCCCGCTGGTGCTGCCGAAGCGGAAGCGAACGTACGCTGGATTGACTTGCTGGGCATTCGTGAGGTCTGGGGACTGGTGGCCGCGAAATTCCTGAGCGACGCAGCCTGGTATTTCTATCTTTTCTGGCTGCCGAAATATCTATATGACGCCCGCGGATTCAACATCAAGTCGGTTGGCACCTTTGCCTGGATCCCTTATGCAGCGGCAGGAATCGGGTGCCTGATTGGCGGGTGGTTGTCGAGTTACCTCGTGCAACGTGAGTTCTCCGTGGGCGTGGCGAGAAAGGTGGCGCTCGGGCTGAGCGCTGCGGTCATGCCCCTGATCATGTTCGTTCCCCATGTCTCCGTTTCCTGGGCAATTGTGATCTTTAGCGTGGCATATTTCGGGCAGCAATCCTGGTCGACCCTGGTGATGGTGTTACCCACCGATCTCCTACCGCGCCGCGTCGTGGGCTCGGTGGCGGGGTTGGTTGGCTTTGGTGGAGCAATGGGCGGAATCGGGTTTGGGCAACTGGCCGGCTATTTGCTGGACCATGGCATTGGCTACGGGGTGGTTTTTACGCTGGCCGGAATGTTTCACATTGTTGCCTTCGTGGTTATTCTGGTGGCGATTCCGATGTTCCAGCCGGCCGATATTGAGCGGAGACTGATGTATCAAGGAGCGCGATGAAGATCAAAGAAATTCGCACGCGCGTGTTCCGGTGGCGTGGCCGGACGACACCCTTGCCTCCACATTTCTGCACCAATCCGATGGATCTGCTGCAGTTGCCACAAGCATCCATGGGTACATTCACCTTCCACGAATGGCTCGTCATCGAGATTTTCACGGACGAAGGTTGGGCCGGGATCGGAAATGCTGCGCTGGCCCCACAGGTCACGAAACAGACGATTGACCTCTATCTAAAGCCGTTGTTGATCAACCAGAATCCGTGGGATATTGAATTCCTGTGGCAGCACATGTATCGCAAGACCATGGCGTTTGGCCGCAAAGGAATCGGGATGGTGGCCGTCAGTGCCGTCGACATTGCCCTTTGGGACCTGCTGGGCAAATCGGCCAAGCAACCTGTCTATCGGCTGCTCGGGGGAAGAACGAAGCCGCGCATTCCAGTGTATGCCAGCCGTCTGTATGCCACCGACTTGAGCGAACTCGGGCAGGAAGCGAAGCGCTACAAAACGGAAGGATACAAGGCGATGAAGCTTCGCTTCGGATGGGGTCCGGGGGACGGCGCCGCGGGCATCGAGCGCAATCTCGAACTGGTTCGGGCCGTGCGCGAGACCGTGGGGAGTGACATCGATGTGATGGCCGATGCCTACATGGGCTGGACGCTCGACTACGCCAAGAGAATGCTTCCCTTGCTGGAGCCATTTCACCTCCGATGGCTTGAAGAGCCCGTGATTCCTGATGACATCCAGGGCTACGCGGAGTTGAAATCCTCCGGGCGGGTCCCGATCGCAGGCGGGGAACACGAATTTACTCTCTATGGCTTTCGCGATTTGCTCGAGGCTCGCGCGGTTGACTACATCCAGTTCGATACCAATCGCGTGGGCGGCATCACGCAAGCGCGCAAGATTGCGGCGCTGGCCGAGGCGTACTCCGTGCCTGTGATTCCTCATGCCGGGCAGATGCACAACTATCATGTGGTCATGGCAAGCTTCAATTCTCCGATGGCCGAGCACTTCCCCATGGTCGATGTGGAGGTGGGGAATGAACTTTTCTGGTATCTGTTTCAGGGCGAGCCGAAGGCGAAAGACGGCTTCATCGATCTGGATGACGATGTACCGGGTCTCGGTCTGACCCTTGACGAAGCGAAGTTGCAGGACTTCGAGGTTATCGAATAAAGGGGTAAGTCGGATCTCATGACGCGGCTGGTTCAAATCAAGAAAAGCCCCGTGCGACGCGTGGCGCTGGTCGAAGAACCATACCTGCGTGTGCTCGACGGCTGCACTTCTGTTTACGAGCTTGCGCTGTCGGCCATGAAGGCGGGCTCGAAGCTCAGCGATCTTACCAAGAAGAGACTCACGACCGAGCGCCTGGATTATGACCAGGTGTATAGCGGCCGGTCGGAATGGCAGATGTTGCCGCCTATTGACCATCCCGACGAGCCCTCGCGTTGCATGATCTCCGGAACCGGCCTTACTCATCTGGGCAGTGCGCGGGACCGCCAATCGATGCACGCGGTCGTGAGCAACGAAATGACGGACAGTATGAAAATGTTTCATTGGGGCAAGGAGGGAGGTCGTCCCGCGCCGGGAAAGATCGGAATTCCCCCAGAGTGGTTTTACAAGGGTACCGGCAGCACGTTGCGGGGGCACGGACAACCGCTCGACATTCCTTGTTATGCCGAGGATGGTGGCGAGGAAGCGGAGATTGCCGGCATCTATGTGATTGGGCCAGACCGAGCGCCGCGCCGCATCGGGATGGCGGGAGGCAACGAGTTCTCAGATCATGGTTTCGAGAAGAAGAACTATCTCAACCTGGCGGGCTCGAAACTACGAACGTGCGCGCTCGGTCCTGAACTCGTCGTGGACCCCGAGTTCTCCTCGGTGGCTGCAGAAGTAAAGATTGATCGGAACGGGAGTGTGCTCTGGTCGGGCAGGTTTCGAACTGGCGAGGCGGAGATGTGCCACAGCTTGCGGAACCTTGAACACCATCACTTTAAGTTTGAGGCTCACTGCCGCCCCGGAGACGTCCACGTGCATTTCTTCGGGACCGACTGCTTGAGTTTTGGCGAGGGTATCCGACTTGAAGATGGGGATGTGATGCAGGTCTCATTCGAGGGCTTTGGACGTCCGTTGCGCAATCCGGTTCATGTGGCGAAATCCACGTCAACACCGATCGAAGTCGACTTTTTAGGGTGAAGGATTCATGTCAAAACCACACGTCGCAGTTCTAGGCCTGGGCATTATGGGCGGAGGTATGGCGGGGCGTTTGCTCTCCACCGGTTTTCCCTTGTCGGTTTACAACCGAAATCGCGAGAAGGCCACGAAATTCGCGGAGGGCGGCGCATTCGTTGCGGCTTCACCACGGGAGGCTGCGGCCCGCGCTGAGATCGTTATCAGTATGGTCGCGGACGACAATGCCTCGCGGGCCATGTGGCTTGGGGCAGAGGGGGCGCTGGAAGGCGTCGTGCGCGGTTCCTTGTTGTTGGAATCGAGCACGTTGTCGGTCGGCTGGGTGAAAGAGTTCGCCATTGCGGCCGCCCGGAAAGAGTGCGAGTTTCTTGACGCACCCGTTACTGGAACCAAGCCTCATGCTGCGTCCGGTGAGTTGTTTTTCATGGTGGGAGGCTCCGCCGCAGGTTTCGCCCGAGCCCGTGACGTGTTGTCTGCTCTTGGGAGGGAGGTGCTGCATGTCGGCCCGAACGGAAGTGGGGCGCTCATAAAATTGATCAATAACTTCGTTTGCGGTGTCGAAGCAGCCTCGTTTGCCGAAGCAATGGCTCTAGTGAATGGGAGCGGCCTTGATCGCGAGAAGTGCGTTGCTGTACTCGCGAACAGCGCCCTGGCAAGCCCGCTGATCAAAAGGATGCTGGCAAGCATGGAGTCGGGCGACTTCACTCCGAATTTTCCTCTCAAGCTGATGACCAAAGACATCGGGTACGCCATGAACGAAGCGTCGAAGTGCGGCCTTGCGCTCCAAACGGCTGCTCCCGCACTAGAGGTTTTCAAACACGCCGTCGACCAGGGGCTGGGCGACCTGGACTTTTCCGCAGTCGTGAAGTCGGTGCAAAAGAACTAATTTGCGCGAGGTCTCACCACGCGAGGCGCACCAGAGAGAGACCTTGCCGCGGCAATGCAAATTTCAGATGGACCGAGCCTTTCTCGATCGTTATCCGCTCCGGAGAACCAAGCAGTTGCAACTGCCCTTCCTTCTCCAATTGTCGGCTCTGACTGGGAGAAGGAGCTGGAGGCGATCCCATTTCCTTCCATGCCGTAAATGCGTTGCTGTGATTTGAATCGATGCGAAAGTGTTCCAGCGCGCCGCGGGTTGCAGACGCCGCGAGGCCCTCGAACGTCAGATCGATGGAAGCTGGTGGAGCTGCCACATCATCGTCATGATAATTCCAGATCAAGACTTCGACTTCGTGATCCTCGCGAGTTGCGATCACATTGATGTCAGCTTGCCCTCGCACCCCGTCGCGCACAACCTCTTCTGTCGGTATCGCTCTCGCACTTGTTGCTTTTATGCGCTCGCGCCCGAGTAAGCCAAGCATACGGAAGGCATTCAGCACTGGTTTGTCGAAGCCGCCGGTGGCCAACTCGCGAAAGCCTTCAAACGGCGGCTGATCCTCGAATTCAAACGCCCAGGTTACCGCGCCAAGAAAATTAACCTGTTCGCTCTCCGATAATGCGTAAATCCGGTCCAGCACTTCGGCGGTATAAGCTGCGTACAAGGGCCCATTGCGATATGAGTTCTGGGGATTGTCCTTGGCGGAGCAGGCGGCGCAGCCCTCGGGATCAGACTCGCCCAGCACGATCGGTGTGTGGCGCCACTCCGGAAAGGATTCCACGACACGGAAGCCCGCTTGGATAGAAGCCAGTTGACGCGCGATGCCCATCCGCACGTGACCGTCCTCCCACTTCGGCGAGCCTTTGGGATGGAAAGCGATGAAGTCCAGATGGGAGCCAGTTTTCCCGCTCACGTAATTTTTCTGATGAGCACAATGGTCCAGAAACTGGCGTAAGAATTCAGCGGCTTTTGGGTTCGCGGGGCCGGTGCTGTCGGGACCGCCAATACGCGCCCCGGGCAGCGCGCGCAAAATCGCGTCCACAGAAAAATCGTACAACTTGAAATATTCTTCTGGCGTCCCTTTCCAGTACCCAATGTCGGGCTCGTTCCATACTTCCCAAAGCCAGGTTCGCGTCTCGGCTTCACCGTAGCGCTCACGCAAATGGACGACGAACTGAAAGACCAGCTCCGACCACTGCTGGTAGTCCTTAGGTGGGTACGCCCATCCGGTAAAGATCTCACCGTGCGGGAAATTGTGGCGATAGGGTTCGGGGTGGGTGGAGAGTGCTTGCGGCATGAAACCGATCTCGACCAGCGGCTTGCTGCCGGCGTCATGAAACGTGTCAAAAATCTGATCAAGTATGGCCCAACTGTAGATGGGCTTTCCTGCCGCGTCTTCGGAGTAGACATTGGTCGAGCCCCACTTCAGAGAAGCAGATCCATCGCCCGTGGTCAGGAGGTTGTGCACACGCACGTAAACCGGCGCCGGGCTGAGGGCTGACAATTCGCCCAGAAGCTTTCTTCCGTTCGGAGCGTAGGTGTAGTTCGGCTCATCGTATCCAAAGAAGCTCCAGATTGGGGCGATCGTCCCATCCGACTGGTCGGCACGCACATGAATGGCGACGCTTTCTGGAACTTCTTGCGATCGTGACAGCGCGGCCCCAAAGACGACGATCACAAGCAGATACGCACTCAGAAGCAGATGCGCACAATGATGCGTGCGCGGCTGCCTACCACAGTGGGAGGTTCCGACGAACATGGGATGCACGGCCATTGCGGTGTGGCGTTAGATTACTACGCGGTTCGGACTCGCATGAAGTATAAAGGCGAGAGACCGGAATTAGGAGCTGAACTCAAAACCGACTATGTCCGTTTTCACCCGGAAGAACCTCAGTCTGACCACTGTGCTGGTCACGCTCCTCTCAGGGATGTTTGCGCAGACGCCGACGGACCGCGTCGGGCCCATTACTTCCGCTCTGCGGAACCGGGAATTCGAGAAGGCACTGCAGCTGCTTCAGCCGGTATTACAGGAGTCCCCGAAAAATCCCCAACTGTGGTTCTTTCAGGGATTGGCCTATTCGGGAATAGGAAATCAAAAAGCAGCACTGGCTTCGTACCGAAGCGCTTTCAAAATTGCGCCCGATTATCTTCCGGCCCTCGAAGGCGCGGCTGAACTGGAATACGACGCTGGCAGCGTCAGGGCCGTTCCGTTATTGCAGCATATACTACGGATACATCCGAACGACCAAACCAGCCATGCCATGCTCGCCGTGCTTGCATACAAGACGGGGGACTGCAGCACAGCGGTGCAGCATTTCGCGCAGAGTGGTTCTCTGGTCGATTCGCAGCCGGGAGCATTGCAGGAATATGGCGCTTGTCTGGTGGAACTCAAGCAAACGGAAAAGGCGATTCCTGTTTTTCAACAGATTTTGGCATCTCACCCTGACGATCCGCGTGCCCGGCGGGCCCTGGCAGCAGTTCAACTCGCGGGCGAACAACCGCAAGATGCGCTGGCTACGTTGCAGCCCCTGCTGGCGGCGAGCAGTCCAGACGTGAGCACGATGCAACTGGCGGCCGCTGCCTACGAGGCCAATAAAGACACACCCAGCGCCGTCAAAATACTCCGCGATGCCATCGTCAAAGACCCCCGAGATACCGGTCTCTACGTGGATTTTGCAAACCTCGCCATGACCCATCAATCGTTTAAGACCGGGATTGACATGATCAACGCGGGCCTCAATTTCGAACCCAACGCTGCGGATCTCTATCTGGCGCGTGGCGTCTTGTATGTGCAGCTTGCCGACTACGAGAAGGCGGAAGCCGACTTCGAAAAGGCGGAGCAATTGGATCCGCGTCAGTCGCTAAGTGCGGCGGCACAGGGGATGATCGCAGAAGAGAATAACCAGAACGATCCCGACCAGGCCCTAGCGACCGTGCGATCGAAACTGGCCAAGAAACCGAACGATCCCTTTCTTTGGTACCTTCAGGCGGCAATTCTGTCGCAGAAAGCTCCGGCGCCGGAGAGTACTGAATTCCAGCAAGCGGTGCAGTCGGGCCGGAAGGCCGTAACCCTGCAGCCTTCTCTTACCGCCGCGCACAACGTTCTGGCAAAGCTTTACCTCGAGGCCGGACAGACTGCCCTCGCGATCAAGGAGTGCAGGCTGGTTTTGCGCGACAATCCGACGGACCAGACAGCTTTGTATCACCTGGTCCTCGCGCTCCGGAAGACGAATGACCGGAGCGAAATCCCAGACCTATTGCAGCGACTGGCGAACGCCCGCCAGGACGCCGCCAAAAAGGAAGCACAGGACAATCGGTACAAGCTGGTAGTGGCACCGGGCCCTCATCCGGACTAACAAGGCGAGGGATTCTTGTTGCCGTGAAGTCGGGTAAACCTTTACTCGAATGCTCGGTCGCCGCCATAATAGAAGCGCTGATCAGTGCCTAGGTTATGATGCCCACCCGCCGTTCGTTTGTTCTGTTGTCCCTCTGTGCCTCTGCCCGGCATATGCTGGGCCAACAAGGCATTGCCTCACGCGACGTCAAGGCCCAGGCGAAACCTGCCCCATCCGGCCGCCCATTCCATGCGCACTTTACCGACGTAGCCAACACGGCCGGTTTGCGCGCGCCGGTCATTTACGGAGGGGTGGAGAACAAGAAATACATCATGGAAGCCAACGGGTGTGGTTGCGCTTTCCTCGATTACGACAATGACGGTTGGGTGGACATCTTCCTGCTCTCCGGCACGCGATTGGAGGGAGATCCGCCCGAAGCCACCAACCGTCTCTATAAGAACAATCGCGACGGAACATTTACAGATGTGACCGAAAAAGCTGGGCTGCGAGGCGTGGGCTGGGCTAACGGTGTGTGTGTAGCCGACTACAACAACGACGGCTTCGATGACATCTTCTGCACCTATTACGGACAGAATCGCCTCTACCGAAACAACGGCGATGGTACATTCACGGATGTGACCAAGCAGGCCGGATTGTGGGAAGCGGGCCCGGCGCGCTGGGGAGCAGGATGTGCCTTTCTGGATTACAACCGCGACGGTCATCTCGATCTTTTTGTCTCCAACTACATTCGATTCTCTTTCGAACATGCCCCGGCTCCGGGCGAGAACTCGACCTGCAACTGGAAGGGCATCCCCGTCAATTGCGGACCGCGAGGCCTTCCCGCTGGCCGCCATTCTCTTTACCGCAACAACGGCGACGGCACGTTTACCGACGTCACGAAGCAGGCGGGGATCGCGGCAGCGACGGAGAGCTACGGGATGACGGTAGTCGCCGCCGACTTCGACGAAGACGGATGGACGGACATCTTCGTGGCTTGCGATTCCACTCCTAGCCTGCTCTTCATGAATAATCACGACGGGACCTTCCGGGAAGAAGGCGTCATGCGCGGCGTTGCGTTGAGCGACGATGGCATGGAACAGGCTGGAATGGGCGTCGGGATCGGCGACTATAACCTTGATGGGCACCTCGACCTGTTCAAGACCCACTTCATCGGCGACACGGCTGGCTTTTATCGCAACGACGGTAAGGGAAACTTCGACGAAGTCACTCGATTGGCGAAGGTCGGGGTCGAAACCCGGTTTACCAGTTGGGGAGCCGGACTCGTCGACTTCGATAATGACGGTTACCCCGACGTGCTCTTCGTCACGGGCAGTGTCTACCCGGAAGTGGAGCGAAAGTTGCCACAATATCCCTACAAGACGCCTCGCGTTTTGTTTCGCAATCTGGGCAACGGCACCTTCGAAGAACTGGAGTCGCAGGGTGGGGAAGGAATCACCACGCCTCACAGCAGTCGAGGGTGCGCTTTCGGAGATTTTGACAATGACGGCGACGTGGACGTTCTGATCGTCAACATGAACGAACCGCCGTCTCTATTGCGAAATGACTTGAAGGATCAGCAGCATTGGCTGAAAGTGAAACTCGAAGGTGTGAAATCAAACCGCAGCGCCATCGGAGCGCGGGTCCTGGTGCACTATGGGAGCAAGGTGCAGGCGCAGGCGGTGCTCAGCCAGTCCAGCTATTATTCGTGCAATGATCCGCGCCTGCATTTTGGCCTGGGAGCATTCACGGTGGCCGACGTCGAAGTGTACTGGCCCAACGGTCTGCGCGAACAGCACAAAAAGATTCCAGCAAACCAACTCATAACCCTGCGGGAAGGTGCGGGGATTGTAAGCAACAAAGGCTGGAGCCGGGGGTAGAAGATTCGGGGGAACGTTTCCGATTCACCCCGCACCTTTTCTTGCACGCATTCGGGGCTTGTTCCTTTCCCAACTGCACCCACAGCTTGCCCTGTGGGCTTTATTCTTGCGCCGCTTCGCGGGTGAAAGCGTATCGCAGCTCCGCCAAGTACGCTGATGGCTCCAAGTACCACACCATCCAAAGAAGAACCGCCTCCGAAAAAAGCTCTTGACAGTGGCTGGGGATACTATTTATACATTAGCCGTTCAAAGTAAACGTTTTCTCAACATAACGTTCTCGTGCCCTTATTTTTCAGCGCAAGCACCTTGATTTAGGAGACTGCCATGCCAGGATGCATGCCGTTTCGCCGCTTACTCTCCCCTGCCCTGTTTGTCCTGTTCATCGCTAGTGCGGCCTTCGCACAGTTCACCGCCAGTATCCAGGGCTCGGTGCAGGACCCGAGCGGCGCGGGGGTCGCGAAAGCCGCGATCCAGTTGGTCAACATGGCGACTGGAGTCACCTCAGCTACGGCGAGCGATACCTCCGGCAACTACAGCTTCTTGAGTCTTGCCCCGGGCCGATACAAGGTCACAGTGGAAGCGGCTGGCTTTGCAAAGTCTGAAGCCGACGTCACGCTTCTCACGGAGCAGAATCTCAACGTACCCATCACGCTGAAGGTCGGCGCCGTAACCGAGGCTATCAACGTGACCTCTACAAGTCCCGTGGTTGACACCGCGGACAGTCGTACTCAACTGACCCTGGAGAATCAGGCGGTGGCGCAATTGCCCATTGTCGGTCGCAACCTCGTCACGCTAGTGACGCTGGCACCGGGAGTCTCGGGCTTGGGTACGAGCGCCTCCGGAAGCCCCGCGTCGGGCGTGGACAACTTCTCTACCGAGGAGCAGGTTGACGCCAGCGCCAACGGGCAGGGTCAGAATAACAACCAGTATGTTGTCGATGGCTTGGACGTGACCAGCGGCATCCGCCAAGGCGTCCTGAATCTGACGCCCCAACCTGAGGCGATCCAGGAAACCAGCGTTCAAACCAACACATTCACTAGCGAATATAGCCGTGCTGCCGGGCTGCAGACCATGTTTACTACGAAGTCTGGCACGGACCGTTTCCACGGTTCGGCGTCGGACTATTTCAACTACCAGGGAATGTTCGCCAATCAGCACTTCGTGAGTTCCTCAGAAAGTTCATACAAGCCCTTCCATTCCAACAACATGGACTTCGCGATTGGCGGTCCGATCATTCCGCACCACAATAGCTTCTTCTACTTTGCGGTAGAGCCGCTGCGATCCTCATCGAGCGCCGGCGGGTCGGTGAACTTTCCAGCGCCCGAGTTCATCCAGTTCGCCCAGACGAATAATCCGAACACGGTAGGAACCCATGTGTTAACCACCTACCTGCCTTCCGGCATAGGCGGTGTCACGGTCTCTCAGACCGCGAGCGCCGTTTTTGGTCCGGACGCAAGTGGGAATCCAATTTGCGGGACGAAAGTCGTTGAGTTCATTCCTTGTTCAACCCCGATGATCGACAATGGGTCCTATGGGGCAACCTCCAGACGGAATGGAACGCAATATTTTGCACGCATCGATCAGGGATTCAAGAACGACCGCATCTACGTCAGCCTGTTCCGCACTCTTCTTCTGACCGGCGCGCCGTCGCCCATGCCACAATTTTCTGCCCTGAATAACACCTGGCAAGTGGCGGGGCAGGCGAGCTGGACGCATACCTTTTCGCCGACCACGCTGAACGACTTTACCGCAGGTCAGAGCCGGGTAGAGGGAGTGTTGGGAAGCGGGGCGAAAGACTACACGGTACCTTCCATATCCGTGAACGGCATTAACGTCGATTCCAACCAGGCGTATGGAGTGGGTTTCGCGCAGGGAGATTTCATTCAGCACAACTACCATTGGCGCGATGTACTCACGCATGTTAAAGGAGCTCACACTCTGAAAATCGGTTATGAAGGCTGGTATGGGGATGATGTCGAGCCTTTTCAGGGGCCCTGGTCACAGCCGAAATTCTCATTCAGCAATCTGTTGACGCTTGCCCAAGACGCGCCCTCAAACGAAAACGGCATCTATTACAACCCCCAGACCGGCACAGAGCAGTTGTGGAGTTGGGATGCCGCTTCGAGGACCTTCGGACTGTTTGTGGAGGACACTTGGAAAGCCAGGAAGAATCTGACCCTGACTTTGGGGCTGCGCTACGACGACAGCGGCAACCCGTGGTCGAAGAGCCCGTCGACCGTGTTCGGAAACTTCTACCTGGGTACCGGTACAACGGAGCAACAGCAGGTGGCGAACGGCTATGCCAAGGCTACCCACAACGCCCTCCTGCATTCGGTCGACAATCTATTCAGTCCGCGCATCGGTGTGGCGTGGGATCCTACGGGGAATGGCGACTGGGTAGTGCGCGGTGGGTTTGGCATATATAACAACTGGCTGACCCAGGCGAATGTGCAGGAAGAATTCCGAGGCAGCCCGCCGGGAGAAGTTGCTCCGACCTTTGTTCAGGGCGGAACGGCTTCCGCCCAGGCTCCAATCTTTGTCCTGGGGAACAGCAGCAAGCCTCCTTTTGGATTCACCTTCCCGACTTTCGGGCCGGGTACAGGCCCGACGCCGCAATCAGGAGGCGGCCTTAATGCGCAGGGCGGAGTGGTGGGTGCCAGCTTCGCCATCGGTGGCATCAACCCGCTGTTGAAGTCCCCGAAATCGGATATATGGTCGATCACCGTGGAACGGAAGCTGGGAAAAATCTTTGCCGCCAGCGTTGGCTATAACGGATCCCACTCCTACAATATCGTCGGCAACGGCAACACCATCGGGAGTGTTTCCTATGGAGTGGATATCAATGCCGTTCCAGGCGATCTGATCCAGCAGATGAACACCAGTGCGACCCCGGTCATTCCCAGTCCGACCCGTCTCAATCACAGCTTCGGGGCAATTACCTACGCGGACAACGACCGCCACGGTAATTACAATGCTGTGATCTTTGATGTCAGAGGACGCTTCTCGCGTGGATACGTGGATGCGTCTTACACCCGTTCCAGTTCCAAGGACGACGCTTTGTACTATCCCAATTCCGAGGGGCTGAATCCTCAGCAGTACTACGGTCCATCGATCTTTGATGCGCCCAACCGCTTCTCCCTCAGCTTCAACTATTCGCTGAAAGGTCTGAATGGAGGCAGAGGGGCGGTGGGCTACCTGACCGGCGGCTGGGGAATCAGCGGAACCAGCATCGTACAGTCGGGTTATCCGCTAACCGTGAATAACACCAATGGCTTTCTGGCGGTCTGCCGATCGGGCGCGCTCAGCAACGTCACGGGTTGCTCGGCAGCGGACCCAGCCGTTGCTTATCAGGCGGGCAGCGGGAACTACAATGCAGACGGGGAAACTACCGCCTCGTATCCGGATGCGGTTAGCTACCATCAGTTAACCTCCAATGGCGCTTGGCTGACGGGGGCAATTCCTAAGAGCGACTTCGCGATTCCTGCTTTTGGTCAGAACGGAAACGAGAAGGCGGCGCCGTTCCGCGGACCAAACTTTATCGAGACCAGTGCCAACTTTTACAAGGACACGCGTATCACCGAAAGAGTCAACTTCCAATTCCGGTTTGAAGTATTCAATCTTTTCAACCGGGCAAACTATGCCTGGAATGGCACCGCGGGAAGCGGCGTCGACGTGAATCTGCCCGATGGAAACTTCGGCCAGGCAACGGCATCCCATGAGCCCCGATTCTGGCAACTGGGAGGCAAGATTTCCTTCTGAGTTGTCCCCCAACAGAGCACAGCAACTGGCCCACTTTCTCGAAGCGGGCCAGCTGTTTTTTTTTGCGAATAGCGGAATCAGTTTTTCCGAGAGCCCCAGCCTCGCATTCTGATCTTTGCAGCCCGCCTTCGATTACGATGTTTCTTCAATGACTGAATTGCTGCCCATTCGCAAGGCGAGCGTCATCGTCGTGGCGATCTTGTTCTGTTCCATTGCGTTTGCCCAAAGTGCGGGGGACCGCATCGGTGCCATCGCTTCGGCCTTGCGGAACCAGGAGTTTGCTAAGGCCCTCGAGCTTCTTCAGCCCGCGCTCGAAGAATTCCCCGCAAACGATACATTATGGACGATGCAAGGCGTGGCGTATGTGGGACGAGGACAGAAGAAAGAGGCGCTTGCGTCCTTCCACAAGGCCCTGAAGATAGCCCCGGACAGCGTTCCGGCGCTGCAAGGGGCGGTCGAAATCGAATACGAAGCCGGCAGCGCCGCGGCGATTCCGCTGCTCGAACATCTGCTACGTTTACGGCCCAGTGATTCAACCAGCCATGGCATGCTGGCGGTACTCGAGTACCAGCAGGGGAAATGCAAAGCCGCGGTCGTCCATTTCGCAAAGGCCGCTTCCCTGTTCGACTCACAACTCCAGGCGCTCCATGCGTACGCCACCTGCCTGGTCCGACTCAGGCGGCTCGATCAGGCAGCCGAGGTCTTCGAGCGTGCTGTGGCACTTAACCCGGGCGACCGGCATGAGCGGCAACTGTTGGCATCCATTCAGTTAATGGGTCACCATCCGGAGGGAGCGGTTGCCACCCTCGAGCCGCCGCTTGGTGCCAGCCCAGACGTGGATACTCTGGAACTCGCCGCTGCTGCGTACGAAGGCGCCCACGATACGGCAAAAGCGGTCGATTGTCTGCGCCAGGCCATCTTGCTTGCTCCGCAGCGCGTTAATCTCTACCTGGACTTCGCCGCCATCTCGGCGGCTCACCAGTCATTTGAGGTGGGCATCAACGCAGTGAATGAGGGGATCGGCCTCGAACCAAAGGCGGCGCCTCTTTACTTTGCGCGCGGTGTTCTCTACGTCCAACTGGCCGAATACGGCAAGGCGCAGGCCGACTTTGAAACCGCGTACGAGTTGGATCCGAACCAATCCTTAAGCGCCGCGGCGCAGGGACTGGCGGCCGTGCAGCAGAACGATCTTGACCATGCGTTGGCCGATGTGCAGGAGAAACTGGCCCACAAACCCAACGACCCGATTCTGCTCTACCTGCAGGCGGACATTCTCGGGCAGAAAGGAGCAGAACCGGGCACGCCGGAGTTTCAAACCGCGTTGCATGCGGCGGGAAAGGCCGTGGCCCTGCGTCCGACGCTGGAACCGGCTCGGAGTGTGCTGGCCAAGCTCTATTTGCAGGCGGGGAAATACCCGGAAGCGGTCGCCCAATGCCGGAAGGCGCTGGACCTCGATCCCAAGGATCAGGCCGCGCTGTATCACCTGATCCAGGCATTGCGGAAAGGCGGGAGGAAGACGGAAATCCCCGAGTTGCTCAAGCGGCTCGCCCTCCTCCGCCAGGAAGCGGCGAAGGAGGAACGCGAGCAGTACCGCTACAAGCTAGTCGAAGGCGAAGCGCCGCCCCGGTAGCCAGGCCCTCTCACTCACGACTTCAGCATCACGTACGTGCTGTAGTTTTCCTTGTCGATGTTCACGAATGGACGCATCGTCACGCTGCTGCCATCGATCGAACTTGCGACCCAATCTCCCGTAGCGTTGTTGGTCGTCTTAGCTTGCAGCAATAGATTTCGATCAAAGCTTGGCTGCGACTCGGCCACCGCAAACAGCACCAGGGGGCCTCGCAGCAGGGCCACCATGTTCGGGTGGTTTGCGTCCACAGTTTCCAGCCGCAACGGCATGGGAAGTTCGAGTTCGACACGATCGCCGTCTTTCCAGGTGCGCCGGATGCTGGCGAAAGTGCCCGAATCAACTCCATCTGAGACTCGCTTGCCATTCACTGCGACCACCGGGTTGGGCCGGGCCCAATCGGGTATGCGGAGATAGATCGTGTATTCCTTGGGCTGGGAGCCAGATACCTGGATCTGAATCTTGTTGTCGAAGGGATACTTGGTTTCCTGCTTGAGACCATATTGACCACCCGCGTCCTTCCATTGCACGGTGGAAGGCGTGTAGAGGTTTATGTACACGCCATCTGCGGAGCGCAGATAGGTGCTGATGTGGTAGTCGGCGGCAAGTTGAGGAAATGTTCCGGAGCAGCACGGCCACTTGTCGCGGTACCAAACCTTCTTGCCAGTCGAAGCATAATCGGAGTAGTAGAACGACGTCCCGTCGGCTTGAATCGGCCAGGCACCGAGGATGGTGTTGTAGAGTACGCGCTCCATGCTGTCGCCGTACCGCGCATCCTTGGTGACCCGTAGCAGGTAGCGCGTAATCTTGAAGTGACCGTAGGCCCCGCAGGGAGTCTCAAAGCTGGCGTGAGTCGTAGTGAGACTTGCTCCTAACTGTCCCGTACCCGGCTCTCCAAAGGCTTCATTCGGTCCCCAGCCACCGGTGACAAAGCTTTGGGTTGATTCCAGCATTTCGAAGCCATTCTTCGCTGCCCGCAGATGCTTCTCGCTCCCCAGCGTGATGTAGGCCTGCATCGCCGAACTGAATGCGTTGACATGGCTGTATGCGTGTTCGAACGGAAGCACATTGTTGCCCTGAGAGAGCGGGTCAAAGTACGTGTCGTCTTCGAGGAACTGTTTGGCCATATCGCGGTAGAAAGACTTTCCGCTGCGCTGATAAGCAAGGAAGAGATTCTCTGGCAACGTATAGGTCTCGTCCCAAGTGTAGGAGGTATCCTTATGCGGCCGCGAGCGCTGTTCCGCACGAGACAAGGCTTTCTCCGGCAAGTACGCCACGATCGCCCGGGTCAGCTTCTCATGAATGTCCATGGCCATCGGGTCATGAGCGAATTCGTGGGCATCGATCAGGCCGCAAGACAGCTTGTCGTAGGTGTACGCCGGAAGCCGGTAGTCGACGAAGAACTTGGCTTTCGCATCCAGCGTCTCTCCGTAGCCTTTCACCAGGCGATTGATTTTCGCGCGCGTGGCCTCTGATCCCGTGACCGCGTAGGCTCGAGCAAGTCCGGAGACGTATTGTCCGAAACTGTGGCCGGCGATGAAACCATGGAAGTCGTTCCCTTCCAGACTGAATCCGGTAAGGTCGTACCATCCGCCCATGTCTCCTCCGGGCGCCGGCAAGCCGGCGACTTGCCGGTAAACCTTGAGCAGGCGATCGTCGTCGAGATTCTGGAAGCGCGCGTGGTTCTCTTCGAATTGACGCTTCATCGGTCCGTCAAGCAACTGGACATCGGCATAGGCAAAAGTAGTCAGAGGAGTAGAGATGGCCACCAGGGTCTCGCCGGATGTTGCCCAAGCTGGAAGAACGCTGGCGGCATATGCACCTGCCGTGGTGAGGCTGGACGCCTTCAGGAAAGTCCTTCGATCCATTCCAGAGTGCATAGGTCTGACCTCAAAGCGAATTCGAGAAATCGTTTACTAGGAAAGAGCCTATGAGCCTCATTCTCGTTTGTCAATCGCTTTAGCCTGACTTCCCGGCCCGGCAAGAACGACCTCTTCAAGCCGCGTTCTCTTGTTTCAGAGCATCCTCGATTTCGTCGATTCCATCTGGATCGAGGCGGAAGTCGCCCGCGCCGATGATCCCTGCTACTTGTCGCAGGTTGCGAAAGCCTACGATCGCGCCCGTAACCGCGGGATGGTTCAGCGTCCAGGCGATGGCTACCTCACCCGGACTGCGGCCATGCCGTTGGCCAATCTCTCTCAGATGTTCCACGACCCGCAGATTGCGAGACAGCGCCGGCTCTTTGAACCCCGGCAAATTCCTTCGCCAATCTTCGGCAAGGAAATTCGCAACTCGTTCCCGGGTCATCGCCCCCGTGAGCAGCCCCGCGTACATTGGCGAATAGACGATTACGCCGATGTTCTGCCGCCGGCAGAAGGGCAGAATATCCTGCTCGATCTCGCGCCGTACAACCGCGTAAGGCGGCTGCAACGACGTAATGGGAGCAATGGCCTGCGCGCGTTTCATCTGCTCTACAGTGAAGTTGGAGACTCCAATGTAACGAACCTTCCCTTCCTCTTTGAGCCGAGCCAACTCCGTCCAGCCTTCTTCAATATCGCGGTCGGGCTCGGGCCAGTGGATCTGGTAGAGGTCGATCACATCAATTTTCAGCCGGCGCAGGCTGTCTTCGCACTCGCGGCGGACCGACTCCGCCTTCAGGCTGGCTCCGATATTGCCGTCCTTATCCCAGACGCGCTCGCATTTGCTGAAGATGTATGGTTTGGGCGTGCGCCCCTGAATCGCGCGCGCCACCATTTCTTCGGAATGGCCGAGGCCATAAAGTGCGGCGGTGTCAATCCAGTTAAGCCCATGGTCAAGTGCTGCGTGAATTGCGGGGATGGAGTCGCCGTCATTCTGCGGCCCCATGCTGCCATTCCAACCGCCACCGCCGATGGCCCACGCGCCAATTCCGATCGGTGTTATCGCCAGATCGCTGTTTCCAAGACGTCGAGTCTCCATGCACTTCCTTTCGTAACCCACCGAAGGTATGCGTTGATGATGGCCGGGGTGGCGTCCTTGACGGGTGGCGTCCCAAGCCATGCTGCCGGCACGGCCGTTAAGGCCGGACTGGTCTTTTCCCTAATGAATTCTTCTGATTGCCCAGCACCTGGTTGCTGGGCACCAGAAGGGTCGACTCGCGCAGCACAAGGTGCGTTTTCAGGATGTACTCGGTTCCTGTAGGCGATGGGGTTTCCCGTTGTACCTCGGTGAGCAGGGCATGGAATGCCAAGCGGGCCAGCTCCGCTTGCGACATCTGCACCGTGGTCAGCGCGGGCAAGACAAATTGGGCGAGACGGATGTCGTCGAAGCCGATCACCGACAGATCCGAGGGAATCCGGATTCCTTCTTCATAGGCTCTTCGCATCACCCCGATCGCGGTCATGTCGTTCGAGCACAGTACGGCCGTCGGACGGGTCGGGCCGGCCAGGAGCTTGCTCAAGGCAACGATTCCGCCCTCGATGGTATGCGTTCCTTCCACGATCAAAGCGGGATCGACCTCCAGCCCGATTTCTGCCATCGAACTGAGAAACGCCTGCCGGCGGGCCTGGGCCGACTTCAATTGC
>Ga0307478_10000668_pt1 | contig 33777 bp, 24 predicted proteins | sample atmos_gasesECM4C_2_FD_203713 | JGI IMG/M metagenome (GOLD analysis project Ga0307478, IMG submission 203713) | Hardwood forest soil microbial communities from Morgan-Monroe State Forest, Indiana, United States - atmos_gasesECM4C_05 | ecosystem: Environmental > Terrestrial > Soil > Temperate...
CACCCGGGCGCCGGCCACGAAGCCGATCCCCTGGTGACCGAGGCACACTCCGAGCACCGGCAGGCTGGCCAGGTCGAGTACCGTCCGTGAGTGACCGAAGTCCCGGTGCACGCCGGGATGGCCCGGGCCAGGCGAGATAACCGCGGCGTCGAATCCGGACAGGTTGAGCTGGGACCAGGCCGGTGCGTCATTGCGGATTACCACGGGCGAGATGCCGTATACCTCTGCTAGCGACTGGTAAAGGTTGTACGTGTAGGAATCATAGTTATCGATGAGGAGCGTTCGCATTATGCTCCCTACAGGCAGGAGTACGGCCGCCCTAGGCCAAAGGAGCCGACTTGGCGCTACGGCATGGTGAGCGCGCGGACAAGTGCGGTGGCCACCATGTCAGCGGTCCGGGGGCGGCACTATCGTGGAATCGTATTCGAACTGGCCGCCGATGGTGCCCCTTCGCGGATGGAGGACGAATTTCATGACCATTCCATGGTAGGGGATATTTTGGGGCGCGCACGGGCAGCGAGAGGGAAATATGAAAGCTGATGCCCGCCAGCCTTCTCATCCCCCGAAGATTGGTCATCCGGGATCGCGAAACATAGTCAACGGAGACATCGTCCATAGAATACCCTAACCAGGATCTGGCCCGCCCAGGGGAGTCGACCCAGGATTTAGTCTTTCGCGGCCCAGGAGAGATGTACTAGGAACATCACGATCGCTTCGGCGAGCCTAGTACGCTGAGCATAGTACCGAGTAGCGCGCAGCGAGTTCGGCCGCGGCCCGTTCGAATCGTCCGCGGTCAGCCGGTCCCGTTACGCGCAGGCAGGTCGTCAGTTGCAGCAACGGCACGGACGGACCCTGCCCCTTCAGTACCGGTTACTATTCGCTAATTCCTGACCACGGATTTCGCGCGCATAAGGAACTCGGAGAGATAGCCATTGTGCGGGAGGCCTTCCCACGGTTGGACGGTGGCATGATCGCCGATATAAACGTTGCCGATGCTCGGGTCTTCGATTAGCCTGCTAATCAGATTTTGGTCACGCGTGAATGCGGTGAGGGCCAGGCTATCGCGCAGAGCCCGCAACCCGTCGGCGCGGGACCATGGCGCGACCCACAGGCAGGGGAAAGGGAGCTCGATCCTTGTCTGCTCCGCGTCCTGACTGCTCACCTGGAATACCGCCGGGCGCAGCACTGAGCTGCCGTCACCGAGGTCATCGGCGATGCAATCGCCGCCGAGCCACGGTTTGGCGTCGCCGCGGCGGCGCAGCAGGTACTCCCCGAGCGCAGCGGCCGCAGCCCTGGGCTGAACGGGAAGTACGGCCTTCTCGTCCTCCGGAGGCAGGCTGGGCAGCGCCGAGAGCCGCTCGGCGATGGACTCTGCTACTGGCCCCGGGTCGCCTTCCACGAACACAGCGGTGGCGTTGAGGCAGGCGACCCCGCCCTGTCCGCTGATCGAGTCCGCCAGGGTGTCCAGACAGGCCGACCAGTCCACGTCCCGAGTCAGCAGCACCTTGGAACGACCTGGCCCCTGGGGCAGGACCTTCGTGCTAGCGGCGTACTTTCGCATGACCTCATCACCGCCGTACACAACCGCGAGGTCGGCGCCATCAATGAGACGATCCGCTCCGGCGTGGTCGGTCGGCAGCAGGATCACCTGGTCACTGGGGAATCCTGCCTCCCTCAGGGCGGTGACCAGCCGGCTGGCGGTCAGCGGTTCCCGCTGCGATGGCCTGACCGCGACCTTGAACCCCAAGGCCAGAGCCTGCAGCCACAGTGCGTGCACGGCCGGATGGTTCCCGGCCGAATGAATGCCGAGCACGTCGCCGCGTCGAATCCACACCGCGCTCCCGCGCTGTGTCCGCGGATCGCGCCAGTCGGCCGCCGCCCCGGCGGGCATGCCGCTCATCGCGGCGTGATATGCGCTTCGCGCCGCGCGCGCCATCCCCTCGGCCGCTGCCCGTACCACCGTGACGGGGAGCCCGGAAAGGCGGCTGACCGCGTAGTGATACTGCTGGGGTGCGAGGTCAGCGATGGTTGCCTCGGCAAAGGCCTGCCCCGCGCGCGCGAGGGCGGCAACCCGGTCATCGGCCGGCAGCTGCCCGGCCTTTCGCAGTGCCGCCAGGCCTCGGTCGATGAACAACGGGGGTACCAGGCTCATCTCTCCGACCTGCTGGCCCGATACATCCGTCAGCGACACGCGGTTGCGGGCACGAAATGGACCATTGGGCCCCAGGGCATCGAGCTGGATCATGCCTCAGTACACCCCATCCGTGACTTCCCTCCGTCGAATGTGTCCACTGGTCGCACGTCGGCTACAGAATCCCCCGCCTGCCCTGAGAGCCCAGGAGTCCGTATAGCGGTGTCGCGTTGGAAGTTATTCGGGAGGAACACGGATTTGCTGATATGGCTCATGACCACGTGGCCTCGCTCACCGATGCGACATCGCCACCGCTCAGCGGATCAACGACGGAGAACGCCACGTAAGGCCAGAACGGGTCGAATACTCGAAAGGCTTCCCCGGCTCCGGGATCTGGAACGCATGCTTCGTTACCACGCAGCAGCCACTTCCTCATCTAATTCATTGAGCGTGACCGACATTAAGTCTTTCGATGAGTATAATTCTCAAGAGTAGACAGTAATCCAGCGTGACCATATCGTCAAGATCGTCAAGGCGGGGCCGTGAGCGGCCGCAGCGGCCTGTTGCGGGCCAGGTGGGGACAATGCCGGGGAAGACGTACTCCGTTGCCGCGCTCGATGCGCATGATTGGGTCAAACGGTAAAGTCGCCATAGTCACCGGTCCCGCCGATCCCGATCGACGTGACCGGGACAGGCGCAGCCGGAGCGGAAACCGGCGGCTAACTCCCGTGCCGCACGCGATTTTCTGCCAGCCAGGGGTATTAGCGCCGCCCCGCTGTCCAACTGGTCAAGATGACCAGCTGGACGCCGGATGGCGTCGGCCATCGGCCGCATGCTGCCCGCACCTATACTCATGATTCAAGAAACGAGAACACAGGGCTAGCCAACCGTTCCGCAAACGCTGGCATGGATTTCTTCCGCGGGTCAAACCCGGAGGCTTCGGTGGCTGTGCTCAGAGCACCCGCGGCATAGGTTTAAGCGGCGCAGGCGCGATCGATTAGGACTCAGGCCGACTCGGAGACCAGGGCCAGGAATTCGGCGCGCGTCCTCGCGTCCTCCCTGAGGCGCCCGAGCAGGCAGCTGGTCACCGTGGAACTGCCGGCGGCGCGGACTCCGCGGGCCGACATGCAGGTGTGCTCTGCGCGCAGCAGGACCCCCACTCCCACCGGATTGAGCGTCTTGTCGATCCAGTCGGCGACCTGCATGGTGAGCCGCTCCTGAACCTGGAGCCGGCGGGAGAAGTAGTCAACCGCGCGGGCGAGCTTCGATAGCCCCAACACCCGCTCACCGGGAATGTAGCCGACGTGCGCGGTACCGCTGAACGGGAGGAGATGATGGCCGCAGAGGCTCTGGAACTTGATGTCCGTGACCAGCACCAGTTCGTCGTATCCCTCGTCGTTGGGGAACGACGTCGGATTGAACTCCGGGGGCGTGACGAACCAGCCGAGGGTTTCCGCCACGCGGCGCGGCGTGTGCTGCAGGTGGACGTCGTCCTCGGGCACGTTCAGCGCGGTGAGAAGCATCCGCACCGCTTTCTCCGCAGCGGCCAGGTCGACGCCCTGCGAGCCCCCGCCGACCGTCTGCAGATCCGGGTACAGGCCGTCATCGATACCAATAGGACTGTTATTACTCACGTAGCTACTCCCTTGGGTATCGTCGGGCAGCGCCCGACGCCTACTCATGGTCGCTTCCAAGAATAACGCCACGGTAACAAGTATTCACTTGCTGGACGCCAATTGCCGCATCACTATCCATCAGCTAGCTTTTGGCAGTATGCATGACCTACCGGCTACCATTTTGCATCTGCCATCAAATGTGCACCGAGAAATGAGTGTCGCGCTCGTTTCGGGCTTGCGGGAGGCTGGGATCCATTTTGAGGGCCGCCCATATCCGGCGGCGATCGAGCCTCTTGTGCTCTCGCAGGCTGAGGCCGACCAAATCATCCAGGCATCCGTCGCCGTTCACGGCGTGCTCGAGCGCGTCGCCGAGCTATACCGCTCGAACCAGGCCGTTAGGGACTTCTTTCCTCGTTACCAAAATGCCACACGCTGGATATCCGTCGACAACGGCCTCCGGCCGGACATTTTCGTGTGCCGCCTCGACGGCGTACTCATCGATGGCCAATACCGTGTCATGGAAACTAATGCCGCGTGCCCTGGCGGTGTCATCCAGACCGGCATGATTCACAGGATCTGGCACAGCCTGGTCAAAGAAAACCTGGATGTGGACACCCGGGCGTTCGCCGCCCAGCCGACGGAAGAAGATCCGCGGCTGTTCGTACGCCGCCTGATCGACTTGCACCGGCGTCGCACCGGTGCACGGCCAGAAACCGCGGCTGTCGTAATGCTGAATGGCAACTACCGGAATGAGGTCGACTGGATATCTCGTGGCCTGACCGACCTCGGCACCGATACGGTAGTGGCCGACGCGACCGACCTCACCTGGTCCGGAACCGGGCCGGTAACGATCAACGGCGCGCGCGTCGATCTCACTTATAACAAGCTCGACCAGGTGGAGCTCATCGGAACCCCAGAGGCTGCCGGGTACCTGGACGCGGCCGCTGCCGGGGCCGTCACCTTCGTCAACGGCCTGCTCGCGCAGTGCGTACTGGAAGACAAGTCCGTCCTTGCCCTGCTGACCGACGACCGCTTCGCCGGCTTGTTCGCGAGCCGGGAACGGAAGGTGATCGACGAACATATTCCGTGGACGCGGCGAGTCGTCCCCGGGGTGACGGCGGCACCAGATGGCACCCAGGCTGGCCTTTTCGAGTACCTCTCCAAAGACCGGAATCACCTGGTAATCAAGCCGACGGACAAGACCCGCGGCGAGGGCGTGGTCATCGGTTCAGAGACCACTCCGGGCGAGTGGGAGGCTGCCATCGCGGCGGCCGCGTCCACAAGAGGCGGGTTCGTCGCCCAGACCAAGCTGCCGCTGTCGCAGTCCTGGCTCCGGCGCGAGCGAGACGGTCAGGCCGAGAAGATGGTTCACGGCATCGATACCTACCTGTTCGACGGGCAGTTCGCCTCCTTCCACGTCAGGGCCTCTCTCGACCCGGTCATCAACATCGGCCATCGCGGCCGGCTCATGCCGGTACTGATCGAAAAGCCCGGACCAGGCACCGAAGGCTAGCGGTAGCCGCGGAGCGGGAGGTTGTAGCGGCCGGGACGGTGCTGGTCAACGTAGTCGGGGCGCTCGTGGTGTCCGAGGTGCCCTGACGTCGATCGGCCCGCTGACCGCCTGGATCACCCGTCCCTGAAGGTGCTCATCCAACCGCTCGCCAAGCCAGGCGGCCAGCGCGGAAACGGCGCGTCCCGATGCCTGCGTACCAATGAACGCGAGGCTGATGATCGCGATGGCGATCATCGCGACGGGGAAGAAGCAGGATCACCGAGTGCCGGAGACCTCCATTTCGCGCCCCCAAGCGGATAGTTTACTCAGCGCCGATCGAAAGGATACGCCAAACCACTTCACCAGCCAAACCGCTTTTCATCCTATGGAATAGATATTGATCCGACCATGGCGCGGCGCGTTTTAATAGCGGCCAGAGAGGGAAATCTCGGCACCGGCCGACCTGGGTGGCCGTGGCGCCGTTACCCGGCGCCTTTTGCGCAAACCACAACCGTCACATCAGGCTAAAGCCGCCCCAGGCGGCACAGGCCATGGACGCCAATCCGCGGCGATCTTCTTACCGTTCCAGAATCAGGCAGATCGCGGACGTATGCGCGGCCCCGGCCACATGCTAGGGTTAAGTCGGCTCAGACTTGTAATGTGAATAGTAAGACGCGGGATGTAGAGCGTGAGGCTAATGCTTACACAGGACGCATTGAAAGTACGCGCCGATTCGCAGCCGCATAGAGAGATATTCCGGTGCGGCGAGGACAATCTGACCTATGGTGAGTGGCATCGCAGGAGTTCCGCCCTGGCCCTTAGTTTCATAGAACAAGGCGTACAGCAGGAGGAATGTGTCGCCCTCTCCTTTGCGATGCCCGAATGGATCAACTATGTGATTGCACTGCTCGCCGTGCAAAAGGTTGGCGCAATCGCGGTATCACTGCCGTCGAGCGCGCCCGCGTCGATAGTGCAGGGAATTATAACCCGAACCGCCGTGCGCCACAGCATCGGTCAGAGCGCCTTCCCCGGCGTGAACCACCTCGACGGGGTGGCGGCATCCGAGGTTAAAGATCGATTTCTGGATTTTCGCGTAGAAACGGGACCGGCAGCGATAGCGGAAATAGTCGTGACATCCGGCTCAACCGGTGTGCCGAAGCTCGTCGCGTGCCCACATGGGAACCTAACGTGGAAAACGCTTTCGGCCTCCGAAGCAGCTAAGAAATTCCGAGACAAGACCGAGCAGTACCTCACTCACCCGCCGGTCGGGTCTAATGCCGCACAGCGAAAAGTCATCAGTGCGCTTCGTGGGACCCGATGCGTGTACAATATTCTGCCTTACTTCGATCCGGCCTTGGTTTCGCAGTTGATCGCTAGCAGGGGTATTGAGACGGTGGCCTTGGTCCCGGCCAAAGCCGCGGCTCTGCTCAGAGCGTGCAAGGGGACCTCATTTGGGGGGGTAAAGCGAGTTCACCTGAGTTCCGCCGGTACTCCTTCGTGGGTGGCGGAAGGCTTGGCGCAGCTTTTTCCCAATGCCACGATATTGAACTGGTATGGCCTGACGGAAGGCGGAATTTTTCGCATAGGGGGTATTTATGATGGCGCCAGGCCGAGTTGGATCGGTTACCCGGCGGAGCGGCATTCTGTTCGAATTACAGACGACCAGGGAAATAAGCTGCCCGCAGGAACGTCGGGCCAGTTGTGGGTGCGCGACTCAGCGCCGTACCGGCGTTTCTACTATCCGGAAGGCGACACCGCGGTTGATGGCGACGGCTGGATGCGCACCAACGACGTGGCCTCGCTTGATGAAGATGGGGCCGTCACGCTGACCGGGAGGGCCAGTAATATAGCCAACGTGGGCGGCATGAAAGTGACGCTAACGGAAGTTGAGGAAGAAGTCTCGACTCTCGAAGGCGTGCTCGATTGTGCCGCTTTCAAGCTGCCTCACCGCACAACTGGCGACATGATCTGCATCGGAATCGTGAGCTCGCCCGATGATGAATCGCGCCTTGAGAAAGCCAAGGCACGCCTGGCCCGTGAGTTCGGGTACCGCTTCCCGCGCCTCTGGATAAAGGTTCCCGCGATTCCAAGAACGTTTACCGGCAAGGTTGAAAGAGAGGCACTTGCCCAGATAGCGCTTAAACAATTTCCAGAGCTGGACATTAATCAGGAGCACTGATGGCCGAAGAATTGAGCGTAACCGTTCTAGAGTCTATTCTCATCGAAACCTTTGAGGCAACCCTGGAAATCGACGGGGTTAGCCGGGAGAGTAATTTCTTTGCCTGCGGAGGCGATTCACTTAGTTCACTCGAGCTGACGTATCACCTGAGCAATCGACTTGGCATCGCCATTGACATGGCGGAACTGCCGCTGTGGTCGACCGTTTCGTCGGTGGCGGAGTTCTTGCGGAACATACTGGTGAATGTTCACCATCAAACGGGGAACGTGTGACTCGGCCGACCCGCAACCAGCCGATAAAGGAGTCGGCGACCGCTACATGCCAGTCGGCCCTCCTCCCGAGTGAGCAGCCGGACCAGTCGACGGGGGCGCGCCCACGCGCTCGCTGATCACGGCCGCCATCTCGCGAACGGTGGGGTGGTCGAAGACCAGGCGGACATCGACATGGCGGCCGAAGATTTTGCGCAGCCGGGTGGCGATCCGCATCGCGTGAATCGATACGCCGCCGAGGTCGAAGAAGTCGTCGTCGTCCCCGATGTCGTCGCGGAGAACGACCTCCCGCCACGCCTGCAGGACCAGTTCGCGGATACTCTGGCCGGGATCGCCGGCCGTCAGTTCGCCGGCAGGTACCCCGGACGCCGCACGCAGGCCCTTGCTGACCGCCTGCCGGTCCGCCTTCCCGGCCGGGGTCCGCGGGATCGCATCGGCAATCTCGATGCGTGGCACCATGTACTCGGGGAGCACACGGGCTGCTGACTCCTGGAGTTCCCTGACGCTGGCCGACGAACCTGGCTCACGCTGGACCAAGGCCACCAGGGCGTCACCGTCCGCAATGACGACCACGTCCCGCACGGCGGGCTCGGCTATCAGCACGGCCTCGATCTCGCCCGGCTCCACCCGGTAGCCCGACACCTTGAGCTGGTCGTCGACCCGGCCGTGGAACTGGAGCGTGCCGTCGGGGTTTACCGCGCCGAGATCACCGGAGCGGTAGCAGCGCTCACCGCTCGAGGACTCGATAAATGCGCTGGCCGTGGCGGCGTCATCCTCGAAGTATCCGAGACCGACCGACGCCCCGCGGATGTACAACTCGCCCACCGCACCCGGACCCACCGGGGCGCCGTCGCGCGTCACTTCGATCGTGACGTTGTCGATCGGTCGCCCCAGCGGGACGAAGTCGCCGCCATCTTCTGTGGCGGTCGTGCAGTCGAAGAAGGTCACCGACACCGTTGTCTCGGTCGGACCGTAGCCGTGGTGCAGCGCAGCGCCGCACGTTTGCCGGAATCGGCGCACGGTCGTCCACCGCAGCCGTTCCGCGCCCGCGTGCAAGAAGCGAAGGTCCGGCAGGTTACCGAAGTCCGGCTCGTCGAGCAGTACGTCAAGCATGCTCGGGAGCATGTGGACGATCGCGATCCGGTGCCGACGAAGCGCCTGGATGAGGCGTGCGGTATCGCCTCGCTCCTCGTCGGCAAGGGGCACGATGCACCCGCCGGCCGTGAGGGGCCAGACGAGCTCACGCAGCATTACGTCGACGCCCATCGACGCCATGGCGGCGACGCGGAGACTAGGCTCGATGGGCAGGATGCGGTTCCGCCAGTCCAGGTAGTTCCCGAAGGACTGATGGGAGATGACAGCCCCCTTGGGAACGCCGGTGGTGCCAGACGTAAAGATCACATACGCCGCGTCAGGGTAGGACGCAAACGCAGCCGGGCCCGCAGCCGACGTCGGCTGATTCCGCACCAGGTAGCGCTGTCCGAGGGGCCGGCTGACCAGCCCGCGCGCGGCGAGCCTGGCCGCGACGGCCTCGTCGGTCAGGATGACCAACGCCCGGGTACGGTCAGCGATGTTCACTATGCGCCCAAGCGGCCAGGCCGGGTCCACGCATATGGCCACTGCCTCGGATGCCCACACGGCGAAGAGCGCCACCGCGGCATCCGCCGACCGTGGCAAGGCCACCATGACGGCGCAGCCCGGCCCGACGCCAGCGGCGCGGAATTCACCGGCCACCTCAGTGACCCGGGCGCGGAAGCGGGCGTAAGTCACGATGCCAGTTGCGTCCACGATGGCGTCCCCATCGAGGGTCCACAGTCGCTCATGGATCCGGCGGCTGGACGTGTGCATGGTTAGCGGCCCCTCTTGTATGTCGTCAGGACGGCTCATGGCGGGCTGCCACCGCCGAGGTGCAAAGAACTGACCGGGACGTCCGGCGCCGACAGCAGGTCGGAAAAGGCCTGGCCGAAGCCGGCGGCCAAGGCCGGCGCCTCCGGTGCCGTGCTGGTGCCGGTGCGCAGGGCACCGGACAATACCGCGTCGTCGTACATCCAGGCCTGGACGGCGAAGTCTGCCCCGGTCCTCGTCCGGGCCGCAGGAGGAAAACGGGCGAGCGCCGAGGGCGGCATGGAGAAGGTGCTGGTCGCCAGCCCCGCGCGGTAGGTCGTCTGGTACCTGTCCGCGACCTGGAACGTGGTCTGGGCCACGGGATGCTGGCCCGGCGCGGGCCGGCCGCCGGCCAACGCCGCGATCTGGCAAAAGGGCAGTTCCGCGTGCCCAAGGTCCTGAAGGAAAGTGTTGCGAACTTGCCGGACCGCGGCTCGGAACGAATCGGCCCGGTCGATGCTCAAGACGATTGGCAGCAGGTTGACGTGCAGGCCGACGCTGCGGTCCGCGGCCGGACCGTAGCGCAAGTCAACCGGGGTAGCGACGGCAACGGGGTGCGGGCCGGTCCAGCGGTGCAGAAAGACCACGAAGGCGGTGAGGCTCACCACGAAAAACGAGGTCCGCTCCTGGCGGGCCAGTCGGTGGCACACCTCGCCGGTACCTGGTCCGACGGACATCTCGGACGCCTTCGGCCCGGCGTCATCCCGGGTGCGCGGTTCCATCAGGGCGGGCAGACCGGGGCCGAGCGGGCCAAGGCGCTCACGCCAGTACTGCTGGAGTTCCCCGACCTCGCAGACGGGCCCGGATACCTCCTCGGCATCGACGGGGGGCAGGATGCAGTCCCAGTCGGCCGGCCGACTCGCGCCTCCAGCCATCGCTTCGTACGCGGCGAAGGTCGCCTCGCCGATGACGTCCATGGAAGGACGGTCGGTGATGATATTGTGCAGCCCCATGGCAAGCACGTGACGCTCTGGCGCGAGCCGTAGCAAGCGGGCCCGAAACAGCGGCCCATTGGCCAGGTCGAACGGCTCGGCAATCCACTGTCCGAACAGGGCCCGGGCCCGTTCCTCGCTCCCGCCCGCTACCGGGATCGCCCGGGGAAGGGACGGGGCTTCGCCCACCAGGACACGACACGGCGAGCCCGCGGCCGTGGGAAAGGCCGATCGCAGCGCCGCGTGCCGGGCGACGACCACGTCGATCGCGGCTGCGAGTGCCCGCTCGTCCAGCCTCCCACGCAGGTCAAAGGCCATGCCGATGTTATAGGCGGTACTCTGCGGAGCTGCGGACTGAACCGTCCACATTTCCTGTTCGTACGGGGTTAGGCCGCGACGATTCTTCATTGCAGGGAATCCTCGACGATTCTTGAGTGCTGATCACTTACGAGATCCCGGCCCTCAGCTTGTGGCCGCGTTCCCCCAGCAGCGCCCCAGTGAGTTCCTTGAGAAAATACGGGATGGCCGACGGGAGACGACGTCCTAAATAGTTCATATCGGCCTCTTTCTCGACTCGCTCGGCAAAATCCAGCCACGCTTGCGCGTTTGCTCGCGCCGAGCCCGCGACCCAAGTGATGCAGTGCGCCGGGACGCCGGCTACCAGCTGTTCACCGCGACTTTGTAGCAGCAGGAATACGCTGAGCATCCGAAGCAGCGAACGCCCGTCATTCGTCGAGCGGAAGGCCGGGTCGGCGCGGAGCGAATGCCAGGCCCGAGCGCCGTCTTCCCAGGAACCCCGAGGGTCGGCATACCGCTGCGGTCCCTGCTTGCCCGTGGGCACGGTCCCGTTGTCTGATGCGAGAACTGCGGGCCTCGCGGTCGCAAGCTCCCGCCGGATCCTGCGGGCAGTCTCCGGAGATATCTCGGCCTTCGCAGCGATTTCCCGCAGCGAGGCCCCCGGGTTGTCGCTGAGCACTCTGGCGGCGATTTCCCTGCGTCGAGCATTGTCGCGAGGCCTGCGGCGGCCGTCCCTTCCCGTGCGCGTCCCGGCCTGGACCTCCTGTTCCGGTATATAGGCGCGGACGCTGGCGACCGTGCGGTGCGCCAGGCCGGTTACCGACCCGACCGCCCGATCTGACCAGTGCGGGAAGTACCGCAGGATACGCTCTGCCGCAGCCTTCCTGTCCTTGATGGAAAGCGGCAGGCCGTGCGTCGTGTTGGTGTGCACGGCGAGCACGAACGAGCTGGGCTCATCGCCGTCGAACAGGCGGGCCTGGATCTGGTGCTCGCTGCGCAGCTTGGCGGCATGGACCCGGTGCACGCCGTCGATGACGCGCATGGTCGACCGGTGCACGAGGATCGGCGGGAGCTGGCTATCGGATTCGGCCAGAATTCGGATGTGTTTATCGTCCTTGCCACTCAGGCGCGGCGAGTTCGAAATAACCAGTTCGCTTATTGAGATGGTGCCGATAGGAAGCTGCTCTAGGCCCGAAAATCGCAATTCGGCCCACACGTCGTTAGCCGCGTCCATCAATGTAGCGACCTCACAAAAGAGTCCGTGGAAGGTGCAGCCTCCCGGGCCCAGGCATGGAGGCCCGATGAAGTTGCCTGTGGTGCTAGGTCACCCGTCAAGCATTGCGTAAATGATATTAGATTCCGAGCCAGTCATTTGACAAGGTCGACACGAGTGCACAAGTCAGCGCGCGCCTCGCATATGTAGGCATTCACGCGAGTGACTGGGTGTGATGGTGGCGCGAATTGTTTTTGCTCTACGATGAGATGGGCTGGGCCGGCGGCATCCAGCGACGGCGCGACGCGACTCCGGTTCAAGAGGCCGCCGGATGTCGTCGGGGATCGCGGGAAGTGCCTGCTCGCGGGCGGCGGGCCAGGCGTGGATGAGGCCGCGCGCCCGCCGGGCCTGCTCCGGCCAGCCTGCGCCGGGGTGGGTCTCGGCGCAGTCGGCGAAGTCGCTGATCAGATGAGCGTCACGCCGACGTCGCCATAAGGTGCATAACGCCGACCTGCGGGTTATGCCGACCTCGCGGCCGGAGTGCCTGGTGGCGGCCTGATTTCCGGCCGGAACGTCGGGCATGATCAGAGGCTCTCAAGGGAGGACCCGCCCCAAAGGGCGCCCGCTACCGCCGCGGCGAGCACCGCCATCGTGACCCTGCCCGCGGTCAGGCCGCAGTGTGGCTCGGGGATGCGCGGGCGGGGCTCGCTTCGCTTCAGTACACTCCTTCGGCGACTTCCCTCCCGCCGAATACGGCCACCGGCAGGACGTCGGCTACCGAATCACCCGCTTGACCGGAACGTCCCGGAAGGCGGATGGCACTGTCACGTTCCAGGTTATTCGGAAGCAGCATTGATTTGCTCACATGGTTCATGACTACCTGGCCACGCTCGTTAAAGGCGACCTCCTCCATGCTCTGCGGATCAACGACGGAGAACGTGACGTACGGCGAGAACGGGTCGAATACACACGGATCGTCATCGGAAAGGCCGGCCCGCTCAAAGGCTCCGCCCAGCACCGTCGTGCTGCCATAGCCACCCTGGAATGATATGCCGGGAAATATCTCCGTCTGGTAAATGTGACGAGTATCGGCATCCATATGCGTACCTCCCCAGATGATAGCCGATATCTTCTGTTGGACAAGCTCAACCAGCTCAGGCTGGCGGACGAGTCTGTCAAGGAGAGGCGGAGTGATTACCAGGATACTGACGTCTTGCGTCCGCAGTACGGACGTCATCTGGGCGATGATATGTTCAGCGTACCGGTCGGCCTCGTGGGGAAGGCCCTCCATTATGCATTTCCGGACCCAGCGCGGATCCAGGTCGATGGTAAACGCGATCCCGCCATCCCGGCGGGCCGCCTCATTGGTCAGACAGGTCATCATGTGGGGACCTGTAGGCGCAACCATAAGATAATTGGCGCCCGGCTCGCGGTGATGTTCCCGCGCGCACCGCTGGCTCCAGACCAGCCAGCGCTCCATCCAGTCACTGAGCAGTATGACACGCTTTGGAGAGCCCGTCACGCCGCCGCTCTCAAAAATCCCGAGCAGCGGCGGCTGACTACCGTATCCTTTCGGAATAAGGTCTGTCACGCGCACATGCTTCAGGTCATCAACTACGTTGGGAAACAGCCGGAGATCCGCCAGGCTGTGCACATCTTTCACAGGATCGAAGTCAAGCTTCTTCGCCCGTTCTAGCCAGAAAGAAGAGCCAGTTACCGGGCTGAAATGCCATCGCATCGCCGCCTCGATCAGCTCTGTGACGTCCGGGAGCTCCTCTGGAGGGCAATCGAGGACATGGCCTGCCGCGGAACCGACCAGGGTTGCCGCTTTCCGCCTCTCACCGTTCTCATTTCCATGTGGGACAGCTGCCGATTCTGGACGCACTAGGCGCGTGCCGCACTTGGCGTGCGAATCCATGCTCAGCACGGCACGGAAGTTCACGGAACCATCGAGCATCCTCGCGTAGGCGTCTCTGGCCGACTCAAACGAGAACTCCTCGACTATCGGGCTGATACCGTTGAGCGCGCAGAACTGGAGCGTCTCCTCAGCCTCCATCGCGGTCCCCGCGGCGCTCCCCATGATCGACAGGTTCCTCGCGATCAGATCCACCGAGCTGACCTGTACCGGCTCATCAGAAAAGCCGGTCACTACTATGTGTCCGCTGGGTCTGACCGCAGGTACGAAACGGCCGACCTGGTCGCCCCCTGATGAGGTCACGATGATAATGTCCGTACCGCCAAGCGCGCTGATCGTCTCGACCGAGCGGGAATCGAGCGCGTCAACGAAATGGTGCGCGCCGAGTTTGAGAGCCAGCGCCTCCTTCGCCCGCCCACGGGATACGGCGACCGTTTCGCACCCCATATGCCGGGCGAAAAGGACCGACAGGTGACCGACACCGCCGATGCCGATCACCGTGACCCGGCGGCCAGGACCCGCCCCGGCCTTACGCAGCGCATTGAACGCCGTCACTCCCGCGCACATCAGCGGACCCGCGTGAACCGACTCCATGCCGTCCGGTACCCGAGCCAGTGCCGATCCGGGCACCACCACGTATTCCGCATAGCCTCCATCCGCGATAAGGCCTGGCGCCTTGAGATGAGAGCACGCGACGAAGTCGCCCTTGCGACATGATTCGCAGTCACCGCACTGGCCACCGAACCAGCCGATGCCAACCCGCTGACCGGGCGCCCAGTTCGATACCGCAGCCCCCACCGCGTCTATGACCCCCGCGATCTCATGACCAGGCGTCAGCGGATACACCGAACCCGGAATACCGCTTACCGCATACGCGTCGCTGTGGCATATCCCGCATGCCTGCACCCTCACGCGCACTTCATTGTCGGCTACCGCTGGTATCTCGCGGCGAACCAGTTCAAAAGGCTTTCCGGGTGCCGGCACCTGGAATGCTCGCATCTCTCCCATGCAGAAGCGCACCTCTTCCCATACGGTAAACCCAGGTACCGACGATTCTTAATCGTACCGGCGCACTGGATCTGCGGGAAGACAAGCCCTGGTCTCAGGGTCTGACTTCCCAGCCTTGTTTTCATTCTGGCTGATGACACACACAGGTCGGTCGGGCTGCCGTTCCCTGGTCTCTAGTCCTCGGCGATCTCGGTGATATCCAGTTCGATTAGTGCTGCGGGGCCAATGGCCTCGGCGGCGTTAGGCATGAACGACCAGTGCTTGGCTCGCGCTCCTCCGTCAGCGGTGAAGTCACAGCCAGTAATCAGCCTCGCGTAGTCGGACGAGAGCCATGCGATCAGGTGGCCGATGTCGGTCGGGGTAGCCGGCTCACCCATCGGGATCTGTGCGCGCACATCGTATGTGCCGGGGCTTCGCCACCAGTCCGGCATGCCCCGGCGAACCGCGACACTGCGCCGTTCAGTGCGGCCGGTCTTCTTCCACTCTGCGAGCAGTTCCGGGTTATCCGGACGTGGCGCGGCCGGACTGAAGCTGTTTACCCGGATGCCGTAGGGGGCGAGGTCCATCGCTGCAGCCCGGGTGAAGTTGGCCAGGCCGCCCTTGTGTGTGGCGTACGCGACGAACCCTGCGGCACCCTGCCAGGCGATGCAGGACAGGATGTTGACGATGCTGCCGCGGACACCCTGCTCGATCATCGCCAGCGCGCCGTATTTGGTATATAGAAAGGCTCCATTAACCGCGATGGTGATGGCGCGGTTGAAATCTTCTAGACTGTCCTCAAGGATGCTTTTTGCATGCAGCGAGGCCGCATTATTTATAATGATGTCGATCCTGCCGAACGCATTGAGCGTGTCGTTAATGTTGCTGATCGCATCGCCCTCCACGCTGACATCGCCGGCGAGCGCCAGTCCGATGCCACCATTGCGCTCGATGCGGCAAACCGCAGCCTTCGCCACTTCCAGATTCAGGTCGTTGCACGCGACCTTCGCGCCGTACTTCGCGAGCGCGAGTGCAATACCGCTGCCGATGTTGGGACCGGTGCCGGTGATCAAAGCCACCTTGCCTTCAAGAGTGATATCCAATCTGTACACCTTCCTGAACGCGTGGCCGGGCCTGGCTCTACAGGCACGAGGCTGGCCAGTCGGGCCGTGATCGCAGCCGCCGCTTCCATGTTCCGAGCGTTTTCGCCGGGACCCGGGCCGTAACGGGCCGGTTTACAGTAAGTGAGACAGGGTCGGCTTGGCGGAGAGAGAGATCGTGTACGCGGCGATCCCCTCCAGCGCAGCGGTCCAGTACCCGGCCAGCTGCCGCAGCGCCCGCCCCGCGGCCAGCTCGCGTGGCGCCGACAGCCGCAGCGTCAGCTCCGGCCCGGTCGGCGTCTCCCGCACGGTGACCGAGGCTTCAAGTACATGCGCCACGGGCAGCTCCGCCTCGGTCGCCCCGCCCAGCCCGCCGTGCCCCGTGGGCTGCCAGTCCCCGGCAGCGGGCTCCCGACTGCGGGCGGGCTGGCCGCCCTGGACGCGGCCGAGGTAGTTGAAGCCGATCTGGGGGGCGGTCAGGGCGGCGAGGACGGGGGCGGTGGCAGGGTTGAGGTAGCGCAGCAGCCCGTAGCCCAACCCGTTGCCCGGGACCGCGCGCACCTGCTCCTTCACCCGCTTGACCAGCTGCCCGGCGGCCGGGCCGCCGGTCGTAAGCTCGGTCCAGGGAACTGGGCCGGGATCCAGGCGGACCGGGTAGACGCTGGTGAACCAGCCCACCGTCCGGGTCAGGTCGGTCGCGGCAGTGAACGGCTCCCGGCCGTGGCCCTCCACGTCCACCAGCAACGGTCCCCCGCCAGGTCCCGGCCGCCACCGGTCGACCGCAGCGACCAGCGCGGCCAGCAGCACGTCCTGTGGTCCGGCGTGGATCACCGCGGGCGCGGTAACCAGCAGCACTCCCCCGGTGTCGGCGCCGACGGCGACGCGGACCCCGGCCAAGGACGCCCGTGTGTCCCGGCCGGGGTCCAGCGGCCGGGACGTCAGCGGGGCATCCTCGCCCTTCAGCACCGCTTCCCAGGCGGGCAGCTCCGCAGTCACCGCCGGGTCGGCTGACCGGGCGGCCAGCAGCCGCGCCCAGGACCGGAACGAGGTCCCGGTCCGTTCCAAGGCAGGCGCCCGCCCGGCCGCGGCCGCCTGCCACGCCGCGGCCAGGTCCGGCAGCAGCACTCGCCAGGAGACCCCGTCCACCACCAGGTGGTGGATCACCACCACCAGCAGCCCTGGCCGTGACGGACCGGCGTCCAGCCACGCCGCCTGCATCATTACCCCGCCTCGAGCGTCCAGCCGCCGTGCCGCTGCTCGCCCGGCCCGCACCGCCGCCGCCGCCAGGCCCTCCTCGTCCATCCCCGCCGCGTCCACTCGCCGCGCCAGTACCCCGCCAGCACCGCCGCCAGGCGGCGGCACCACCAGCCGCCACCCCTGCTCATCGGCGATCAGCCGGGCCCGCAGCATCTGATGACAGTCCGCCACCGCGCCCAGCGCTGCCTCCAGCGGCGCCAGCCCCAGCCCGGCCGGTACCCGCACCGTCATCTGCTGGCAGTACCGGGTCCCCGGCGCGGCCCGGCCCGCCAGCGCCGCGATCACCGGCGTCACCGGAACCTCGCCCGCCGCCTCACCGTCAGCCTCCCCCGCGCCGGTCCCCGCCGACCCGGCCACGGCCGCCAGCGCCACCGGGGTCAGAAACTCAAAGACATCCCTGACCGAGACGGCGTAGCCGGCCTCGCGCGCCTGGGCAACCAGCAGCATCGCGGTGATGGAGTCCCCGCCAAGATCCAAGAACGAGTCCTCATGCCCGACCCGGTCCAGCCGAAGCACCTGCGCGAACAAGCCGCACCAGGCACGCTCCGCCGACGCTGTACCCCGGTCCTGCTCGGTGCCGAACCCCGGGGCCGACGGCTCGCCCGGCATCGCCGTCGGCTCGTCTGACAGTGCCCGAACGAAATCACCTTGGCTCATGAATAGTCCTCACCACGATGGAATGGTCCTCACCACGATCACCAGGTCACCGCTCAGCCGGATAAGTTGGAGATCAGTTCACTAGCTAGCTCATGCGCGCAAATCAACCGCACTGCTCTAATAATCAGCTGGTCCCTCGGTAATCGGCAACCCGGAAACCTCGGACCGTCTATGATGAGAGTAAACGGGATTATCCATCAGAAAGCTAACCGTAGCAGCCCGCCCGCAGGCTCACCACGGCACAACAGCAACCACGTATCCGATCACCACTATGATCAGGCCTCTCTTCACTGCGGTCAAGGATTTGTCGACACCGCGGCATCTCTCGCCGTTTTGCCCAGCTGGAAACCCGCGTGATCGGCCGTGACATAGGCGCCGACGCTACCAGTAACAACACAGGTAAGCACCGGCTGCAACGCTTACACAGACTAGGTGCCGCGATAACGAACTACAGCTGCCGTACTCACCGTGAAACACCGCTATCATGCGGAGCCGACTTATCGTGTATTTGGCGGAAGCTGGCCCGAGACGGAAGCCGTCGCTCACGGAATAGGGCGGGCCTGAATCATATGTGCCGAACCATGATTCGACAAAGTCTTTTCAACCTTCCACCCGGATTTTCTGAGAAGATCCTCCATCTGGGCCGCGGTCCGCTCGCGTCCATTAGTTAGAAGCAACATCCCGATATCAAACATTTTTGTCCTTCGCGGCGGGACACCGTCTACGATAAGACGCTCGAATATGCGCAATCTGGAAGATGGCGCCGCTCCCTGCCGGACCGCGCTCAGTATGCGCGCGGCGGCTTCGTCCATCCAGTCGTGAAGAACGAAGGCAAGAAGGTAAATATCCGCATGCGGTGGCACAGCGAACAAATCCGCTTGCCGCAAATCACAACGATCCGTCAACTGCAGCTCTACCAGGAAATCGCGAGCCCGGGCGATGACTTGCGGCTGTTCGATTAGAACACCACGCAGACTCGGTTCCGCCTGCAGCACCGCGGCGAGCAGGGTTCCCACTCCGCCGCCGATATCCGCGACAATGCCTCGGGTCGGCCATTCCAAATCGGCAATGTACGGGAGTATTTGGATACGGGCTTGCTGGCTCATTTGAGCGTCAAATATCTCTTGCTCGTCAGGATGAGTCGCAAGATAATTCCAGAAGGAAGTCCCAAGCGCCTCCTCGGCTGCAGCATTCCCGGTACGCAGCGTAAAGGCAAGGGCATGGGCGGCGTCGGCCGGGCCTATGGCGGCGAACGTGGGCCACATAGATCGTCGATGATCCTTGCGCAGCAGGTGTCCCTTGTCGGCCAGTGCCACCTTCCGGCCGATCAGGGCGACTACTCCGTAATCTTCCAGGAAACGCAAGACGCGCCAGAGAGGTTCTTCCCGGGCACCAGTAGACGTCGCCAGGTCCGAAACTTCCAGGCTGCCCCCGGCCAGCAGATCAGGCACCCCCAGCCTGACAACGGCACATATGCAATGCAGCGCCAGGCCAAATTCATATATATCAGCAAGCGTATAATCGTTGCGGTGCGAGGCGTCCGCCATTAATGGCTCCCTAGTATCACGAGTGAAGTCGAACTGTCGCATATAGCCGACAAGAGAGCATGCCTTTTACTATATTGTCCCTTTGCCGGTCCCGTTCGCAAGCGGATGGCGGGCCGTGCCCGCCGGATCCTGAATAATGCCGCCCGGCCACGCTGCGGCCATCGTCCGTGACGGCTACGCACGTCTCCCGGCGCACCGTAGCCCGCGAGCACCGCCTATCCGCGCGGCCTCTGGGCTTACCGGTAGGGTCAAGTTAGAGGTATCCGCGTAGTTGCAGGTTAAACAGGTCCGCATAGCTGCCGCCCGCTCGCATTAGGGTCTGATGATCCCCGACCTCCGTGATGCGGCCGTCCTGAAGCACCACGATCAGGTCCGCAGCCGGGACTGTGCTGAACCTGTGCGAGACGAAGACGGTAATCGCTCCTTTGCCCGCCGCCGACCGGGCATCTTCGGCAATCCGGGAGAAGAGTTCGTGCTCAGCTGCGGGGTCGAGGGCCGCCGACGGCTCATCGAAGATGCGCAGCAGCGGTTCCTCACGCATGACCGCCCGGGCTACTGCTGTCTTCTGCCACTGGCCGTCGCTGAGGCTAATGCCAGCCCAGCGGGGTCCCAGCTGGGTCGCTAGCCCAGAGGGCGCGGTGGCGGGAAGGTCCGCCGCGCCGACCCGATCGAGGGCCTTTCTGACGGCAGAGACGTCACTTATGCAGGGCAGGTCGCCAACGCCGACGGCCTCGCTGAGCTTAAGTTCAAACTTGACGAAATCCTGGAAGGCGCCGGCGATTCGGCTGCGCCACCGCGAGGGTTCCACCTTGTCTAGCGGCGTGTCATCAATGTGGATTCTGCCGGAGGTCGGCCGGTACAGAGCACACAGCAGCTTTACCAAGGTGCTCTTGCCAGAGCCGTTCTCGCCAACGATGGCGACGATAGAACTCGCAGGAATGTGCAGGTTGAGCCGGTCTAGAACGACCCGGTTCGTTCCCGGGTAAATGAATGACACCTCGCGTAGCGTGATCCCCCCGGTGAGACGCGCGGGAAGTGGCCGGGAGCCGGTACCCGTCCAGGAGTTCTCGGCTGCGTGGTTTCTGAGCCAGACCAGCCGCCTCCCCGCAGAGATAACCTGCTGGAAGTATCCGCTGTAGAGGGCAACCGCCGCCATCTGACCGTTGACCAGAGCTGTGAGCCCGAGCGTCAGGATCACAGAACCGATGGTCGCGTCCCCCCTGCGCGCCAGGTAGACAACCGTGAGCAGTGCGCCGCCGCAGCCGATGGCCGCTACAAGGGAACTAAGCGCGGCGAGGGCCAGACCGCGGAGAGAGGCGCTCCGGGTCTCCCGCTCGATCTGCTGAGACAGATCGTGGTGCCGCTCGATCAGCTCGTCAACCAGGTTGAAAACCCGCAGTTCCTTGCCCGCGACCGGCGATGACGCGACGCTGAAGAGGTGCCTGCGTTGGCGCGTTAGCTGCGAACTGGATTCGCGGGCCTGCCTCGCAAGCTTGTCGGCGCGCCGTTGAGCGGCGACCCCGAGTAGCCCAAGGACCGGCAGCAGGAGCAGAGCTGGCTGGATAACCGCGAGTAGCCCGATAGCGCCGGCCATAGAAATACCCACGCGTATATTCATCCCGACGGCCGTGAGCATCCGCGGCATAGCCTGGCGCTCAGCGCGGACCAAGGCCATCTGGTCAACGTAGTCAGGGCGCTCGTGATGCTCGATAGTGTCCGGTTCGGCAGCCAGCTCCATCAGGCGGATATCGATATAGACTCCGGTTCGCTCTATCACGAGAATGCCCAGGGACTCGGAGAGCGACGCAAGCGCGGTGGCACCCACTGCCGTCCCAGCCATCAGTGCCGCCGAGACCCAGACGCCGGTTGGATCGTGAGCCACGACGGCGTCCGCCATGAGCTTGAGACCGTAACTGCCGCTCACGATCACCACTGCCCATGTGACCTGAGCGACAAGCAGGGCACTGGACCGCCACGGGTCGGCCCTGAAACAGAGCAGCAGCAGCATCCGGGCGACCCGCCACCATTCCCGAAGCCCAGTCATCTGGCCGCCTCATTTGTGAATCGGGCCGACTGCAGCTTGAACATCTTCGCGTAGCTGCCATTCCACGCCAGCAACTCCTCGTGACTGCCCAATTCGGCCACCCGGCCGTTGTCGAGGACGCAGATCCGGTTGGCCTGGCGAACGGTTGAGAACCGATGAGAGATCACGATGGTGGTCAGTCCGCGAGTTAGTTCCAGGAACCGGTCATAGAATTCTGCCTCTGCTCTGGCATCGAGGCTAGCCGTTGGCTCATCCATAATCAGGATCCGCGCTCCCCCGTCGACTGCAAATAGCGCGCGGGCCAGCGCGATGCGCTGCCACTCACCGCCGGAGAATTCCGTTCCATCCGTAAAATGCCGGGCGAGCAAGGTATCCCATTTGCGGGGCAGCGCCTCAATTCGGTCGAGAATACCTGCACGTCTCGCGGCACGTTCTAGTGCCTCATTATTTCCAACATGCTCCCAAGCGCCGAAAGCGATGTTATCGCGGGCGGTCAGTTCATAACGGATGAAGTCCTGGAATATCGCAGCGATCTGTCCGCGCCAGGCCCGGGCGTCAATCGTCGCAAGATTGATCTCGTCGATCATGATGCTGCCAACGTCCGGTTCGTACATTCGGCACAGCAGCTTCACCAGCGTTGTTTTCCCGACACCGTTAGAACCTACAATTGCTAGGGACTCACCGACCGCGAGTTCTAGGTCGAGCCCGTCAAGCGCCGGGACGGTTGCTCCTGGGTAGGTAAAACTAATTCCACGGAAGCACAATCGACCATACGCTGGAATTTCATCGATGACTTGTCGCTCGCCGACCGATCTGCGTACTTCAAGTGCTGCCGCCTCCTCCAATTCCGGCAATGCAGAAATTCCGGCGACACCGTGTTCGATCTGCAAATCCTGTTGCCTGGTGGCACTGGTCGCGGCAATGGAGAAGAGACTGCGCAGATAGATAACGAGCAGGCCCAGTCCCACCACACCGTGTAGGGCATCATAGCCGAGCATGGTGGAGCCGAGCATGTTAAGTCCGGCCACGACGATCAAAATCAGAATCGGCATAAGCCGTCCATCGCGACGCTCTGCCCAGACCTCTTGCATTGCGGAAAACCACTCATTCCTGAAATTATCGCTCAGCCATTTAGCAAGCCCGAAAATCTGAACCTCCTTGGCCGGAGCCGCGGTCAGAGCTAGTTCACGATAGTAATCGGACCGCCGGATTAGAGCCGTCTGCTGGGCCATTACCCGTGTTCGCTTGATGTGGCTTTTGCGCCGATGGCGTGACCAGACAACCTGGATGCCAAAAAGACTTAGCGCGAGCCACCAGCGATAACTCGCCAAGACAGCAGTGGCCGCGATGGCTTGCAGGGTATATACGGCGCGACTCGCCATACCTACGGCGGCCCCGCCAGGCGTGTAACTAGTTACACCCATTCCGGCAACCTGGGCTATGGCATCCTGAGTAACAGGATCATCGAGATGCCTGATACCGACAGGCCCGTTGACAGCCTGAATCACACGCCGCTGAAGAGTTTCATCCAACCTGTCGCCGAGCGAGGCTGCCAGAATAGAGACGACTCGTCCCGACATCTGGGTACCAAAGAACGCGAGGCTGATGATCACGACGGCAATGACTGTTCGGTGCCCTGCGGGCGATCCAAAACCATCTTTCACAGTTTCCAGGGACATGTCAGTGAGGAAACCGATAGCAAATATGAGAATAATCGGAAGAAGGCCGGATATAATGATCGCGGCGAGCAACCAAATGAACAAGGGGAGGTTCACGCGAGGGAGAAGTCGAATAACCGCGTACTGCGGAGTTTTCCATGGAGCGCGTCCCCATGCGAATAGTTTCCCAGAAGCTGTCCGCAGGAGTCTGGTAAACCATTCCATCAAACGAACCTCCCAGAATTGCCGAGAACGGAATCTATTCAAGAATGGTGGGGTTATTTCGCTCTGCCGCGAGCCAGGCCGGCCCGGCGGGGTATGCGGTGATCATCCCGGCCAGCTCGCCGATTGTGAGATGGGCCGCGCCACCGGCCAGCACACGCATGACCTGCTGGTACGCGGCGAACAGTGGCCGCGCGGCCTGCTCGGGGACGGTCAGCGGGTCATACACGGCGGTCACCCTGGCCTCGGCACCCAGCGTGACGAGAGCAAACAGCGCGTCACGGCCAAACTGCGGCCACATGGGGGCAGGCTTGGGGTACCCTGCCTCCGCCCGTTTCACGGTCAGCAACGCCGTCCCGGTTGGCCCCTCGTCCGGATCTTCGTTTTGAACCCGAACCATCGACCGCGACATCCGCAGGTTGAACACCGGCTCAAGTACGTCAAGGGGGCCGCCGACAGCCTGGACAAGGCGGGCAGCGCTGTACGGGGGACCGGAATCCTCGATGGCGGCCGCCCAGTCCAACATAACCTTCCGGAAGAAGTCGCCGAGCTGCATGTTCTGGGTAAAGGAGAACCTGAGTGGTACCCGGCGCGCCAGGGCGGCAGCCATCGGCCGCGTCTCCATCTGGTCCCGGCCCATGTAGATGCAGGACAGACCGCCAACTGTGCTCTCGGCGGCCATGCCAAGGACCAGCTCGAATCCGGCCAGGAAGGTCGCGGAGGGCGTGACCGCAAGTTCCCTCGCCGTCCGCGCGATGCCGGCCAGCAGCTGGCGATCGAGGCAGAAGGTCTCCCGCGGGAACATCAGCGACGGTGCCGCTGCTGCTCGAGCCGGCGCCGACATGGGCAGCGGCCCCAGGCGCAGTGCGGCCAGCCGTTCCAGGAAGCGGTCACGCTGGGGCCCGGCGAGGGCAGCGCCGTAGGAGTGCTGCTTGCGGACGTGGTCGCCGAAACTCAGCGGCAAGTCCGGAAGGCGTGCGCCACCGCCGGAGCCTCGGCCGTAGTACAGCGCCCACAGGTCCCGGTTGGCGATCCCGACGCCCCAGGCGTCAAGCGCCGCCGGGTGCGCGGTCATAGCGAGATAATGGAGGTCCGCCCTGGCCCGGTACAGGCGGAAGCGGACCGGGCCCGCAGCGGCCAGGTCGAACGGCGCCCGGCCATCGTGTTCCAGGCGGTCCCACATCTGCTCCTCGGTCACCGGGACCGGGGCGAGCTTGATGGCCTCCGGAGCGGAGATCCGTTGCCCCCGGGCCGGGTGTGCCTCGTCGGTGCGGAACCTGAGCCCCTCGTGCCTGGCCTGCAGCAGGGACACCGCCTCGGACAAGGCCGCAGCGTCGAGGGGGCCGTCCAGCCGGAGGGTGAGCCCGGTGCTCGGCGACGTTACCGGGTCGGGGCCGAAGAAGCTCGCCTGCTCAAGCGAGTAGGGAAGCATCCCCGACGCGGCATCCGGGCACCGCAGGTCGCCGTCATTCACCGTGCCACCGGCACCGGCTGGCAGCCCACGCCCGGCCATGCGGCGATAGCCGGCTTCGGCACGGCCAAGGCGGCGTCCAAAGCCCGTCGCATAAGGCTGGCACAGAGCATTAGCTGCATTCTTCCTAACTTCGACGGGACCCTTCGCATGCACAGGTGTCGAATCCCTGCCCGTTCGCTGGCCTGGCTGGCGTTCTTGTCTTGCAAACACGCGTGTACGTTCCGTTGACAACATGTCATGGCTGGCCCGGCGATGCGAGTGCTGTCGGTGCACCGCTGACGTGGCGTGATCGAGGCGGCGGGGGCGGCGTCACGAGAAAAGCGCCGCCGCGCGAGTAGCCGCCCTAAGCAGTATGGCCGGGCCGGAGAGGCCTTTATGGGCAGGCTCGGATGAGCGGCCTAAGGCGACTTGCGTCAAGCCGCGAATAGACGACGACAATGGCTGCCGCCTGGCCGATGCTCACCGGACGAGAGGGAGAGCAGCACAGTGCTGTGCCTGCAGCGACCGCGCTTGGTGCGGAGGCGTCTTACTTACCATGCGGCGCCCTCCGCTGGGTCGCCAATGCAGGTCCCGGCGGCTCCGTCCGGCTCGGCTCCGGCGCGCCAGAGGGGAGCGGCGATCTCGCTATCGGTCTTCAGTGCGGCACGTACGCGTAGCAGGTCGGATGTCTCCGCGACGTCATGTACACGCAGCATGTCGACACCGATATCTGATGCGTAGTACGCGGCCGCGAGTGACCCGCTCAGCCTATCTCCGGGCGTATGGCGTCCGGTCAGCTCGCCGAGCATGCTCTTGCGACTGATACCCAGGAGTACCGGGTAGCCGAGAGCCATGAGACGAGGGAGTCCGCGCAGAATAGCTACGTTATGGGCGAGTGTCTTGCCGAACCCGATCCCTGGGTCGACCCAGCACCTTCGAACGCCCGCTGCTTGCGCCCGCCGCGCGACAATCTGCAGAGTGTCACACACCTCGAGCACTACGTCATCATAGTTTGGATCCTCCTGCATGTTCCCCGGTTGCCCCTGCATGTGCATAGCCACGTAGTCCACCCCTGCTTCGCCGGCTATACCGTAAAGCTGGCAACTGACGTCGTTGATCATGCTGGCGCCCGCCTCTATTGCGGCAAGGGCGACCGCGGAATGACGAGTGTCAATGGAAACGCGGCCGTTCTTAGCGAGTTCCCGCACCACGGGCAAAACGCGGCTCACCTCCTCCTCGTACGTCACGGGCTTTGCCCCTGGCCTAGTGGATTCTCCGCCTACATCGACAATGTGAGCGCCTTGTTGAAACAATTTCAAGCCATGACGTATGGCATCATCCCGCTTTGTCCAGAACCCGCCATCATAGAACGAGTCTGGAGTGATGTTTACGATGCCCATGAGCTTCATGACATTCCAGCACTGTTCACCGGCATCAACTCCCAGGTCACCGTAACATCCATATTCGTCAATCCAAATATTATATCGATAATGTCCGATCGGTAAACACCGGATCAAGGATGCGCTTGGCGCATCCGTCAATCTACGCGTTACCAGTCGCTGGCGAGGCCGCGCATGCCTTCAATGTCCCGCCGGCGGGACATCCACCGTGAATGGATTCGACCGATTTAACAGCGGACGCAGTCTTCCCGGTACCCATGGGGTCCATGAGCAGGGCTGCGGTCTTGCTAACGCACAGCCTGGCCAGGCGCCGATGCCGCAACCTCTCGGTCTTCCGCGGCAGCCCCGTTCGCGCACGGTCTGCGGAACTTTGCAACCAGCCGCAGTCAAACTATCGAACGAAATCAATCCTGGCGCAAGGGAGAATTTCTCTGGCACCGGAAGACTTGACAGCAGAAAACGAGAGGGGGACCATACTACTACTTGGGTAGGTATGGTGGCCATAAGCTAAGTGGGATTGGGCTATAAGTAGTGAATCCCTAAGTACCGGTAAAGCGCCGCCAAAGGGCCGTGGTCATTGCCATTACTGACTGCCCTGCGTAGATTTAAAGCCGCACAAGGAAGGGAAAGTCTCATGGAAGAATTTCCAATTACCTTTGCGCAACGGTTCATTTACGAGGTGATGCAGAAACTCGGGCCGAATGCTTCCTCGTTGCACGTAATTACCTTGGTGCGCATCAATGGACCAATTGACATCGAGCGTTTTCGGCTCGCAGCAGATGCGCTGGCACATCGGCTTCCAATTCTTCGTGCAGTTCTGGAAGTCAAACGGGGAAATCTTGTACAGCGACTCGGTACTATCGGTCCGTCGGTCGAAGTAATCGATAAACCTGCCGCAGACGACTCACTTGCTAGCTCTATTATTTCACCCAGGGCCGACGATCCGATCGACATTTTCTCCAGCAGCCCGCTGCGAATAGTTATACTGACGACCGCGCCAGATGAAGCAATCCTGCTCTTCGTCGGCCACCACATGTTCATGGATGCTACGGCGCTGCACAGGGTTCTAGAGGAGTTTCTAACGATCTATGCCGATATAGATAAGAACGGCGGACAGGTCACCGGGTCCTCCGGTTATCCTGATTTCTTTGACTATGCCATGCAGGAGCACGAACTGCTACTGGATGGCACATATGACAACCGCTCGCAATTTTGGTTGCGCGAGCTAGAAAACGGTGATCCAGAACTTCATCTAAACGGTCGCCACCGCGACCCTGAGATGGCGTCATCGGCATTCATGTCAGTCGGATTTGAGGAAGAGCTGTTTACCGCGGTCCGTAACCGCGCCGCCGCCATCGGGGTAAGCGTCTTCGCCGTTCTTGCCAGTTCCGTGTTGTACACGCTATGGGATTTTGTTACGCAGGATAGTCTGGCACTATCTGTAGTGTCAGATACACGCATGCCCCCTTTCCACAGGACCCTAGGCCAGTTCGCCGATATATTCGTTATCTGCGAGTCCAGAGCTGATCGCGGATTGGACGCCGACGCGATCCGACTGCTCGGCGGCAAGCTACTGGATGCGCTTGTAAATAGGGTGCCCCTATCCTATTTCCGAGAAAATGTCCCTTGGCTAGCGGAGAGAGCGTCCCGCGGTAATACCATGAGCGACGTTTACATTAACTATCATCCAAAAGTTCTTAGGGCACGCGGGCTTTCTAATTTGGCCGGGTGTGCGGTCGCTCCTTTTCGGCTGCGCGATAGGAATATCGATGCGAATATGCCATTCTACGGTAAGGTGATAGGTTTTAATTTCTCACCCGGGGCGCGCGGGGAAGCGCCCCTGCTGGGATCAATCCAATATGATTCGGGGGTTATAAAGGAAGATGTCGCGCGCGCCATTAGAGATGCGTGGCTGGATAACCTCAATCGACTGGCTTTCCAGGAGGGCCAGTCTCCATGAAGAAAGTTTCCCGCAGAGCGGATGCCCGGGTCTACAGGGCCGTCGAACGAGTAATTTCTCGGCTCTTCGATGCACGCTGGATGTGCTTGGCCCTAGGTTTCGTTAGATGCTCCTAAAACAGCAAAGGAGAACATCGTGATTAACTCTTCAGTGCCCTGGGACCCGGCGTTCGAGAATCTGGTTCGCAGGTACCTATATCCAGTGCCAGAAGAGCTGTCGCCAAACCTTAACCTACGAGCTAGCGGTCTTAATTCGTATTCGCTTCTCGCACTGCTCGTCGATATAGAGAAGGAGTACGGACGGAAAATACCCGCCGATCTCTTGGTTTTCGATAGCTTCGAGACGCCAGCCACGCTATGGGCGGTGGTTCAGAAGGCCGGAAAACTTCAAGAGGCGAGCCAGGAGAATGTGGATCTATGAGCGGGCAGCAGTTGACCCGCGCCGTGACCGGGATCTGACGCCTGGCCCAGCTGCCATCCAGTTCTCCGCTACGCTCGGCATGTCCAGATGGCGTTACGTCATGAATGAAGAGTTCACCGTTGGCGGGGAACTTGATCTGGTGTTAGGCACACGTTCTCTAGTGCCTGCAATGCCCATTCTTCTAGCTCTTGGTTCTGGCTATGCGCGACCTTCATAAACTGCACGAATTGGCGCGTTGTAAGGTGTAGAGAAAGTATCTTGGCGACATTGCTGGCCGCCGACGCTTCCGCGCCCTGGGAATCCTCTAGACATTCCTCATCATGCATGGCCCCGCGCGCCATCTGGGATTCGCAATCGTCCTCCCTTAGCCGCAGGCTATTCCGGACTTCCTTCCTGAGCTGGTTCCGTGACCAGGTCAGCTCCTCTGCCTTGCGAAGCCAGTAGTCTTGCTCTGGCTGCTCGAGCGCGGCGACCTCGGCGTGATGGCCGAAGCTAAGGTTGTCGCGGCGCCGGGACAGGTCAAATCGCCGCGCGACCCATACGTAATTACGTAGGGTTTGATAATTTAGTGATGTCCGCTGAACCGCCTCACGGTAGCGATCTTGGAATACTTTTTCTCCGTAAGCTATCCAGTCGGCTATCCACCACGTGGTCGATTCATTTACGGAAAGGAGTTGCCAGCCTACAGCTTCCCATTTATTGAACTCTACCTCACGGGCGAAGATCAGGCCAGATTTCCGCAGCATCACAAAATTATCCAGGGCGCCCCGGGATGGCAGTTTGACCAGTGGATCCGCGCCCGGAAGTTCCGCTGCGCGATGGCGAGCAGCCATGATTCCTCCACAAATTACTTACCTAATCCCCCCTCATCTTTGCCTGTCTAGTTCGAAGTTTGGGATACGCCATAGGATGTCGCACATAGCGTAGCCATATACGTCCCCCTTCTTGGGGCCACCTCTAATCCTCGCCGATCTCGACGATGTCCAGCGGGATCAGCGCCGCGGGCTCGACGGCCCGGCGGTATTGGGCGTGAACGTCGTATGCGCCAGGATTTCCGCCAGTCCGCCAGTCCGCCAGGTCCTGGCGAACGACGGGAGCCCACGGTTAGGTGCACGATACCGCTGCCGATGTTGGAATCTGCGCTGGTGACGAGAGCTGCCTTGCCTTCAAGGGAGATATCCAATCTGCGCAGACCTTTCTGACTGCGTGGCCGGGCGTGGCAACAGTGGCCGAGTCAACTGATTAGATGCTCGTTTTAACACGGCCCAACGATACATGACTCTGGGTGCGACGAGAACCACACCATATGCAAACTGACGTCAGCCACAATCGTCAGATGGTTCATTGCATTTCGGACCACAAGGGCTCAGAAGCCCTCTCTGCCAAGCTGTCGTGAGGCACCTGCCCCTCAGTAACCACTGATTTCCCCGAGGGCGGGGATGGAGACAACTTTCCGATATGACCATGACCGTGCTCGACCGTGCCGTGGCGGCCGGCGATGCTGGACAGGTGAGCGGCGAGCGGCAGCAGCGCCCCGATCCGGAGGTGCCCGAGAAGGCGCGCCGGCGGACGTTCACCGCGCAGTACAAGCAGGAGGTCCTGGCCGCTTACGAGGCGGCGGCGTCCGGTGAGAAAGGCGCGATCCTGCGCCGGGAGGGCCTGTACTCCAGCCTCATCACCGAGTGGCGGCGCGCCCGCGACGCCGGCGCCCTGTCGGCCCCGGCACGGCCGCCCGGCAGCCGATCCGCGGGACGCGCAGATCGCCCGGCTGCAGAAAGAGAAAGCCCAGCTGGAGCAGGAGCTGGCCAAGGCCCGCTTCGTGGCCGACGTGCAGTCAAAACTGCAGGCGCTCTTGGAGACGATCTCCGAGGGCGCGGACACGGAGCACGGGTCGAAGTCGTGACCGACGAGGCGGTCGCCCTGCTCGCGCCGAGGATCGGCACCAGGGCGGCGTGCCGCGCGGCCGGGGTCGCGCAGGCCACCTGGTACCGGCGGCACCGCATCAGCGCGCCGGCGCCGAAGCCGGCGCCGGTCCCGCATGCTGAGCGGGTCCAGCCGCGGGCGCTGGCCCCCGCCGAGCGGCAGGCGATCCTGGACGCGCTGCACAGCACCCGGTTCGCTGACCTGGCCCCGGACGAGGTCTGGGCGACCTTGCTGGACGAGGGCGCCTACCTCGGCTCCGTCTCCACCTATTAGCGGGTGCTGCGCGAGGCCGGCGAAAGCCGCGAGCGCCGCGCGCAGGCCACCCACCCGGCCGCCGTCAAGCCCGAGCTGGCGGCCACCGGGCCGAACCAGGTGTACTCCTGGGACATCACCAAGCTGCACGGCCCGGTGAAGTGGACCTACTACCACCTCTACGTCATCCTCGACATCTACAGCCGCTACGCCGTCGGCTGGATGGTCGCGACCCGCGAGTCCGCGGTCCTGGCCGAGAAGCTCATCGCGGCGACCTGCGCCAAGCAGGGCATCACCCGCGGGCAGCTCAGCCTGCACGCCGACCGCGGCTCCTCGATGACGTCCAAGCCGGTCGCGCTGCTGCTGGCCGACCTGGGCGTCACCCAGTCGCACTCCCGGCCGCACGTCTCCAACGACAACCCGTACTCCGAGGCGCAGTTCAAGACCCTCAAGTACCGGCCGGCGTTCCCGGCCCGGTTCCCCTCGATCGAGGCCGCCCGCGCGCACTGCCAGGAATTCTTCCGCTGGTACAACAACGACCATCATCACGGCGGCCTCGGCCTGCACACCGCCGCCGACATCCACCACGGCCACGCCCCGGCCGTCCAGGCCGCCCGCGCCCGGGTCCTGGACGCCGCCTACACCGCCCACCCCGAGCGCTTCGTCAGCAAGCCGCCCGCCCCGCCGAAACTGCCAGGCACATCCGCACATCCTGGATCAACCCGCCCCAGGAAAAGGAAACCAGCACTCAGTAACACTCGCGTGATGGCGCCTCATTCAGGTTGACAGATTCCCCCTGACTTCAAGACCTCTGGCCAGCGACGTTCAGAGCATCCTCGGCATAGTCCCGGTGCCGGTATAGGTCGACGCAGAGGAGGTCGACGCGGCCGTAGCGGTTGATGGTCTTGGTGAGCTGCTTGTCGTCGGCGGCCTCGACGAGCTCGTTGACGAGCTTGGCGGCCAGGGTGTAGCGGACGCGGTAGCCCGCCATGGCGGCCTCGGTCCCGAGGGCGATGAGCAGGTGGGACTTGCCGGTGCCACTGTCGCCGATGAGGCAGAGCGGGAGTTCCTTCTTGACCCAGTCGCAGCTGGCGAGGGTGTTGATCACGGCGGGGTCGACGGCCGGGTTGGCGCCGTAGTCGAAGGCGCGGAGCGACTTGTCGCGGGGGAACCAGGCGGCCTTGATGCGCCGTTCGGAGCGGCGGCGGGCGCGGTCGTCGCACTCGGCCATGAGGAGCTCGGCGAGGTAGCCGCGGTAGGTCATCTGCTCGCGGGCGGCGGCCGCGGCCAGCTCGGGGAACTGGGTCCGGACGGTCGGCAGGCGCAGCAGGCGGCAGGCGTGGTCGTCGGCGGCGTCGGCGGCCTGCTCAGCCCGCGGCGGGTCTTGGAGGTCATGGCCGTGTTCCTTCCTGGGCGGTGCGGTTGCGGCGGAGCAACTGGTCGTCGGCGGCGACCGAGGGCAGCGGGCGGGTGTCGGTGGGCAGTTTCCCCAGGCGGCGGGCGGACAAGCTCCTCGTACTCGATCACCCGCACGTGCTGGGTCCGGGCCGGGTCCAGGTCCTGCCCGCGGCGGGCGGCTTCCAGCACCGCGTCCCGCGCGCGGCCCTTGACCTTCGGGCTGACCGAGGACCGACCGGTAGGAGCCGTCGGGCAGCAGCTCCAGCACGGGCAGCAAGATCCACGACTTCACCCGCCACAGCAGCGCCGCCCCGGTATCGGCCGCCGCGCACCAGTCAGCCCAGTTGTAGAAGTTCCGGTCGGCGATCAGCAGCCAGTCCTCCTCCAGCCGCGGGTAAAGGCCCCGGGCCAGGGGCTGCTCGCCGGTGCCCTTCCCGGCCCCGGCCGGGCCGATCGCGGCCAGCACCGGCGCCCGGGACCCGCACTCGTTCACGGTGACGACCCTGGCCTTGGGGAACGTCGCCGCGGTGCCGTCCGCCCCGCCCCCGTGGTACCCGAAGCACGCCGCGTTCGCGGGCGTGTCCGGGACGTCCCACTCCATCCCGTCGATGCTCATCAGCCGCCGCCCCAGGAACGCCCCCGCCGTGACCACGTCCGCGACCGGCCTCGCGACCTGCGAGAACAGCTCGGCCATGGGCTCAGGCGCCGACGGGCCTGGGTGATCCCGCCCGACGTCGGCACCCCGCCCCAGGCCTCCTCCCAGCCGTCCCAGTCCGCGAACGTCCCCGCCAGCCGCGCCGCGACCTCCTCGTAGTCCTCCTCAGCGAACAGCGCCAGCGCCATCACCAGGTACGCCGTCACCCGCGGCGGCAGCTTCCCGCCCCGGCGCCGCGCACCCTTCCCGGTCGCCTCGACCGCGTCATCGATCGAGTCCGCCGGCACCCACGACGCCAGCACGCCCAGCGAGATCCAGTCCATCAGGCGCCCGCCGCTCACCACCCCAGTCTCCGCCACAACCCGCGATCATCCGCCCGCGCCCCACCCCGCAGGCCAACATCCACGACAATCGAAACCATAAGCTAAGCGGCATTGCCAGTGAACACCAGAAGATCACGCCCTGCTTGGGAGTCAAACTGGGAGCCAACGATGACAGACCCCCCAGCGACACAGGGCGACGTCGCAGCTAGTCTGCCCAGTTAAACGGGCGCAATAGGCGATGTACGGCGACACAGGGCGACCGTTCGATGGTGCCTTCCAAGCAGCGGGTCGCGGGTTCGAGTCCTGCCGGCGCGCTCACGAGGTCTTCACGTTTGGGTGAGGCCTAGTTTCACATTTGCCCCTGACGTTCGGGCGGGACGGTGGTTCTGCTGGTGTCGGGGTGGGAGGGCGCCGGAGGCGCCCTTTTTGGTGTCTGGGCCTTCGTCGTGGGGTGCGCGGGCGTGCTCGCGCTGGCGTGGTGCGTGGTGCGTGGTGCGTGCTGGCGGTGGGCCGGGGCTGGCGGTCAGGGCGGCCCGGTGGCGGCTGCGGTCGCGGTGGGGGTCTTGCGGCGGCGCCCGCGGGTTTTCGGGGGC